>Ga0137412_10004327_pt1 | contig 11355 bp, 10 predicted proteins | sample CZODoug2_1_16fun_FD_122160 | JGI IMG/M metagenome (GOLD analysis project Ga0137412, IMG submission 122160) | Vadose zone soil fungal communities from Angelo Coast Range Reserve, California, USA - CZODoug2_1_16fungal (Hybrid Assembly) | ecosystem: Environmental > Terrestrial > Soil > Vadose zone... | reverse complement strand
ATACGTACGTTCATTGTGGCGTTCCCCTCACGTGGCAGATCGCGGTTTGCGACCAACCTGTACTAACGGACAGTACTAAATAATAATGAGTCTGCTTTCAGAATGAGGTGCGCGAGGGTAGAGCGCAACAAGAGGTATGCGCCGATGTGTTGAAAGCGGGAACTGAACGGACGGGCAAGGATTGCTGTGGACGCTCCCAGCCTGGAGGTTAATTAACGGTATAGGGGCCGTTGGACACGGTGCTGTTGGCTAGATTGGAAGCCGTCGCTATGGCTTTGACTGTTGTTGTAGTTGTGATAGTGAACGGCCCAGTGTACTTGTGGCTGGCGGTCGTGGGAGTCGTGCCGTCAATGGTGTAGTACATAGTGGCGCCGGTGGTCGTACTGAAGAGGGAGACGGTTACGGAGCCCTTATAGGTGCCTGGAGCCGGACTGAAACTGGGTCTGGCTGCGGTAGCGGTTTGAATGGTGTACAGGCCGCTGGCCACGGCGCTGTTGGTGAGATTGGGTGCGGTGGCAATGGCTTTTAGAGTTTTGGTAGTGCTGATGGTGACCGGTCCAGTGTATTTGGAGCTAGAGGTAGTGGGAGTTGAGCCATCGATCGTGTAGTAGATGATGGCGCCGGAGGTGGTGCTGGAGATGGTCACTTGTTGCGCGCTCGAATAAGTGCCAGGCGAGGGTTTGAAGACCGGCATGGCCGCTTGGGTGATTCGCGTATAGGTGTCGGTGGTGATGTTGCTATCGAGATGGCCGGCGGCGATTGCAATGGCGCGAATGGTTTGTGTCGTGGTGACAGTGAGCGGGCCGGTATAAGACGGTGAAGCCGCGGTGGGCGTGGTTCCGTTGTTGGTGAAGTGGATCACTGCGCCGGCTGTGGAGTCCGTCATAGTGACAGTTACTGAGGAAGTGAAAGATTGACTGGCCGGGCTTATGACCGGAGCCGCTGCTTGGGTGAGTCCGTTGAGGAGACCGTAAACGCTGAGCTGCGTCTCGGTACCCACATAAACTTTTCCGTTGGCCACGGTGGGGACGGTGAATTTGACGGCTGCGCCGGGATTGTCTCGAGTTAGATTTTGATCGCTTGAATAGAGGAACTTGGCCACAGAGGCGGCGTCGTGAGCCACGAGAGTTGCGTGGCCTTTGCTGGCATAGTTTTGGCTGAGGATATCCCAGACGATTCCGTTGGCGCTTCCATTTGCGGATATAACCGGAGTTGAGCCTGGGAAATTGGAAAAGGCAGCGGAAGTAGATGTAGCTGTAGAAGACATCACACCATTGACGAACGAGTAGGAGCGGAGATGGTCGCCGGAAGCCCAAAAATAAACATGGCCGTTCCAATAAGCGGGTGCGCTATAGACCGTTGGGACCGAGGCTTTCTGTTGCGGATCGACAGTGTTCGTGGGGTGATAGCCGCCCATGCTGTCCTGATTCACGACGTAGATTCTTCCAGTCTTACCCGCTTGCACCAGAAGTCGCTGGCTGCCGCTGGCAGCGCTGGGCAGCAGTAGAGTTCCACCGGAGCCCTGATCCATGTCTTGGTTATCGAGTCGGGCCTGATCGAAAGGCGTGAAGTCGTCGCCGACAGTTGCGCCGGTCGTGGTTGTCATGGAGGGAACGCCGTTGGCGAGATCAAGCCTAAAAATGGAATCGCCAAAGTTCATGGAATTCTTGTAACTCGGGGCGGCGTTGAATGATCCGTTTCCAGTAGAGGCGAACAATCGGCCGTACGGGTGGCCGGTCGGGTCGGGCACATTGGCGGCGAGTCCGGTGCCGGCAGCCCAGATGCCACCGCTTGAGCCATTCGGTGTAGAACACCACGCGCCGGTTTGGCCGAGTGTCGCGGCGTTGTAGGCCAAAATCCAGCCATGCCATGGACCAAAGTCTTCGTGCGCTCCAAAGGCGATGTAAACAATGCCGTGGAGCAACAGGAGCCCAGCGCGCTGATTTTGCCAATACGGATCAAAGTTCAGTGTGCCGGCAACGCTGCCGGTCCCAGTGCCTTTGACAGAAGCTTGCAGTTTTACGGGGCCGCCAAACTTTTCCGCGCCGTTGGTGATGCTTAGCGCGTGAAGGCGCTGCACGTAGGCATTACCTTCTTTTGTTTTTCCGACCACGTAGAGTGTGCCGGTGGCTGGGTCGATCACCGGAGTGCTGGTGATGCCGATGATCGGAACGATGTCGACTTGGTTGCTGATGTCGGTGCTGTACATCACGCGAGCGCCTGGAGCGGCCCCGTGCGCGGCGTCGAGAAGAGTGATGCGCCAAAGTGGGGAAGCATTGGCGGCGGGGGAGTTGCTATCGGCATCGAAGGCGTAAACGCTGTCGTTCTCGGTGGCGACGAATACCACATTGTGCTTCGTGCCGGCTTGGGGTGTACCCGCGCCCATGGTTACTCCCGGAACATAAAGAGGTTGCGCGTAAACGTAGCCGTCCACAGGGTAGGAGAAGAGTTTTCCGAACTGACTGGTACTCACATTGGCCGGTGTGAGGACAGCTTCACTGGTGTTGGCGCCGGTGCGGGCGATATCGTAATGCTGCGTGAGCACAGAGATTTGCGCCATCGCGCTCCACCCAAATAAAAAAAGTGCCGGTAAACTTAGTGCTGAAAATAATCTGACTGCGGATGAACTTTGTTTTCTTGAAGGTTGTTTGTTGACCACCCTACGCACTCAACTCTCCTAGGCACGCCCCGATTTGCTGCGTAAAAAAGTGATAGGCCAACGTAAGGGAATTGGGGCATGGTTCCAATACTCCAAAATCATTAAGTGGGATGTGGTAGCAGCGTAGGAAATCTTACGGACACGTTGGTTCTAACGGCTGCGTACAGTAAAGTTCTGAAATCTCTCCGAATTTTTACCTACTGAGCCCGGGCCTCAGATTGCACAGTTGGTTGCGCATAAAACGAGGCGGGAAGGATTTGGAGCTGTCCGGTGGTATAGTGCAGGAAATTTTCAGCTACTCGAGGAGGCGAGTATGGGTGTTCGTTCACTACGCGTGCCGCAGCAACGCCTCTTTGCCGTGCGTGCGATTGCGGCAATACTGTTCCTTTTTGCTGCGCTGATTCCGGCGCGTGCGCAGGACAAGAATCCGCTAGCAAAAGATCCCAACGCCGCAAAGCTGGGCGAATTTGAGTTTCGCGCTAACTGCGCGTTTTGCCATGGTCTGGGCGCGCGGGGCGGCGGACGTGGTCCGGACCTTACGCGCGTTCAGAAGAAGCACGGCAATTCCGATGCGGATATTTTCCGCACGATCAGCGAAGGCGTCCCTGGGACGGCAATGCCTCCGAACGGAGCTACGCAGCAGGGTGTGGGGATGACCGAAGAAGAAATCTGGCAAGTGGTTTCTTATATTCGCAGCGTGCAGGTCAAAAGTTCCCCGCAGGCGACGGGGAATGCAGTGCGCGGTAAAGAGCTGTTCAGCGGCTCGGCGGCGTGCGTCACTTGCCACATGATGGAGGGCAAAGGCGGCCGGCTTGGTCCGGACCTGACTGCTACGAGCAGTGCGCGTTCGGTGGATTACATCGTCGATTCGGTGCGCAATCCGAGCCATCGCCTGGCGCAGGGACTTACTGAAGCTATGAAGGAGTTCTCGCAGGAGTACGAGACCGTGAACGTGGTCGACGAGCGCGGCCAGAAATTTCAGGGCGTGGTGTTGAACGAAGATAATTTCACGCTGCAGATGATCGACACGCGCGAGCAAATTCATCTGTTCGAGAAAGAGAAGCTGCGCTCGCTCGACAAGAGCAGGGAATCACTGATGCCAAAGTACGATGAAAAAATGCTGCCGGAGAAAGATTTGCAGGACATCGTCGCCTATTTGCTGAGCCAAGGTAGCAGCAAATAGGTTGTGAGGCTTGGGGGTGGAGACAAAGATGGCGGCTTATTTTATCTTCGACTTGAACGTCCATGATCCTGCGGGGATGCGGGACTATCTGGAGCACGTGCCGGGGACGTTGGCCAAATATGGAGGGCGCTACATCGTGCGCGGCGGCAAATTCGAAATTGTGGAAGGGAACTGGCAGCCGAGCCGGGTGGTGATGCTGGAATTTCCAAACATGGAGCAGGCCAAGCGCTGGTACGACTGCGAGGAATACGCGGACATGAAGGCGGCGAGGTCCAAAGCGGCGACGACCGATATGGTGCTGGTCGAGGGCGTGTAGGTTGGGTGCTTGCGGCGTTTGCGGGCGATGCATCGGTGTGAGGGTAGTGATGAAGCATACGATTTGCGCGATAGCAGCTTTAGTGATTAGCGGGATTCTCTGCGGCGCGGCCGAGGCGCAGGTTACGGCGCAGCGGTTGCTCGACTCCGCGAAGGAGCCGCAAAACTGGCTCACGTATTCCGGCGACTATGCGGGTCATCGATTCAGCGCGTTGGAACAAATTAATACTGAGAATGCGCATGCGCTGGTGCCGAAGTGGGCGTATCAGACCATGGCCGGAGGAAAATTCGAGACGACGCCGCTGGTTGTCGATGGCGTGTTGTACGGAACAGGTCAGGATGATCGCGCCTACGCGCTGGACGCGCGCACCGGCCGGCCTATCTGGCAATATCAGCGCGCGCTGCCTTCGGATATTCGGCCTTGCTGCGGCCGCGTGAATCGCGGCGTGGCCATTCTGGGCGACAAAATTTTCTTGGGGACGCTCGATTCGCACGTGCTGGCGCTCGATGCGAAGACCGGCAGTGTGGTCTGGGACGTGATCGCGGTCGACTACACCAAGGGCTATAGCATCACGCTTGCGCCATTGGCGGTGAAAAATCTGGTGATCGTTGGCGTTAGCGGCGGCGAGTATGGCATTCGCGGCTTCATTGACGCGTACGACGCGAATACGGGCGAGCGCAAGTGGCGCTTCTACACCATTCCCGGGCCCGGCGAAGCTGGTCACGAGAGCTGGGAAGGGGAGTCGTGGAAAATTGGCGGCGCTCCGGCGTGGATCACCGGCTCGTATGATCCCGCAACGAACACAACTTTTTGGACGACCGGGAATCCTTCGCCTTCGAATCGCGGGGAAGGGCGCGCGGGAGACAATCTCTACAGCAATTCACTCTTGGCGTTGGATGTCGATACCGGGAAATTGAAATGGTATTTCCAGTTCACCAAGCACGACGAACACGATTATGACGCCACGCAAATTCCGGTGTTGCTGGAACGCGACGGCAAGCACTTGCTGGTGCAGGCTAATCGCAACGGCTTTTTTTACGTGCTCGATCGCGGCAATGGAAAATTAATTTCGTCGAGCGCGTATGCCAAGGTTACGTGGAGTAGCAGCAAGGATTCCGAGGGGCGCCCGGTTGCCGCCAAAGAAGCGACGCCTACGACGGATGGCAGCCGCGTCTGTCCGGGTGCGGCTGGAGCGACCAACTGGATGTCGCCAACGTTCAATCCGCAAACTGGTTTCTTTTACGTGACCGCGCGCGAACAGTGCGACATTTTCAGCACGGCGGCGCAGCCCTATCAGCCAGGGCATGCGTATTACGGCAGCGCTTATTTTCCGAACGATGATACGGCGCCGTTCTGGGGGGCGCTGCGCGCTATCGATCCAGCAAACGGAAAAATAAAGTGGGAATGGAAGCATCCTTCACCGACGTGGTCCGGAGTGCTTTCGACGGCGGGCGGCCTGGTTTTCACCGGCGACGCGGAAGGAAATTTTATCGCGCTGGATGCGGCAACCGGCAAATCGTTATGGCACTTTCAGGCCGGCGGGTCGGTGTATTCGTCGCCGATGGCGTATGCGATCGACGGAAAAGAATACGTCGCGGTCGGTGCGGGTTCGGCGCTTTTCACGTTCGGCCTGCCGTAGCGTCGGGCTTTAAGCGTTGAAAATCTCTATCGCCGTTAGGGCATAGATCGCCGCGCAATCGCGCACTTTCCTGAGATCGACATATTCGGTTGGCCCATGCGCGACCGATAGCAGGCCAGGTCCGTAAGCGTAGGCTGGAATTCCCATCGCAGCATAGAAGCGAATTTCCAGCAGGCCAGGGCACATTTCGAACTGAGGCGCTTGGCCCGTAATGGCTATGACGCTCTGGGCGAGCGCGCGGCCGAGGTGCTCGTCAGCGGGGCAAGCGGCGGATCGCCCTTCTTGCAAAATCTCCCATTCAAGGCGAATCCCGTCGCGCCGACACTGTTCTAACAACTTAATGAGGCGGTCCTTCTCAGCTTCAAGATTTTCCTCGGGGTTGATGCGCCGATCGACCGTGAACCAGCATTGCTCCGGAACGACATTGAAGTTAGTTCCGCCGCCGCTTTCGCCGCCCATCATCAAGATGGAATTGCGAGTTTGTTCGGGGCCGATCGCATAGCCAGTCTGGCGCTGCTCCACTTCGCGCTTGAGTTCTTGAAGTCGTTCCACAACGCGCGCCATTTGTTCGAAGGCGTTTTCGCCGCGATGCTGCAGACCTACGTGCGCAGATTTCCCCAAGACTTTAATCCGCAGGGTAATCGCGCCACGGTTGGCGTTCCAAACCACGCCGCTGGTTGGCTCGGCCAGGAGCATGCCGATTCCATCGCGCCCCAGCAGTCCTTGTCCAGCGAGCCAGTGAGATCCGCGAGCACCTCCAGTTTCTTCATCGGGAACCAAGGTCAGCGCGATTCTTCCGTGCAACTCGACCGCGCATTCGCGAAGCGCGCGCATGGCATACAACATCGAGACGATGCCGCCTTTCATGTCGCAGGAGCCGCGCCCAAAAATGAAATGCTCTTTGTGCACGGCCTGAAATTGCTCCTGCGATTGCGCGGGAACGACGTCATAGTGTCCATGAAAATAAAGCGTGCGTTTTCCGGGGCCGGAGCTCGCAGTTAGGGAGATCGCGGATTCACTGCTTGAGCCCAAGGTGTCAGGCGGAGTAGAGACCTGGTGTCTCTCGCAGGTGAGGCCCGCTTGGAGCAGGTTGCGCTCTAACAGGGCCGCGCACGCTTGATAATTTCTGCCCGGCGGGTTTTCCGTGGGCACGCTCACCAGCTCTGACAACAACGCCGCCATCTCGTTCTCACGCGGTTCCAGCCATCCGAGCAAACGCTCAGTCATGCTGGAGTCGCCGCGAATTAGGGAACGCATATGCCGAATGCTACGGAACGATGGATTCCCCGCCAAGCTCCATATTGGTGTTCACTTAGCGCACAGCGTCTCGTCGCCTGGCTTCTTGGATCACTCGCGGCGTGCCGACTACTCGGTCGGAATCCGTCGATCAGGAGTTCGGCTCACTTTATGCTGCGGCCCCCAATGGTTGATCCTTCGCGCCTCTGACCAAAAGCCACAAGACGATTCGCGCCTCGCAAATTGTCTGTTCGCCTACAGGAATCGCCTTGCGGCAGCACGCCGAAGTCCCACACTCCCATTTTCGATTTTTCTATTTTCCATTTCTGGATTCCCTCCCGGAAGCTGGCGAAACCCACAACCCCTCGCAATCCTCTCCGCTTCGCTCGCACCTTGAAATCTCGGGATCACCGGCCGTGGCTTCGCGGTGCACATACGTGGCTCGGATTTTCCCACTCTCGTTCAGAAAATAACCCCGCACTCGCGGAATCGGCGCATCAAGTCCCGAAACGCCTATGCCGGCGGGCCGCGCCACAAGCGTGAAGTGGGTCGGAGTGCTCGCATGCTCCGGACGGTACGAATACAAATATCCTTCGCTCAGGTTCGTCCAAACCACGGCTGCGTTGTCGTCCGCTGCGGCCCATAGCCCCGCATATCCCTTCGGCACCGTCGAATATCCCGGCGAACCTTCAGGACCGAACGCCGCCAGGATTCCCGGCTGATCAATCGGAAGCTGGCTGCCCGAAGTGAACTTTGCGCTCAGCACCTGCAGGGTCTTCGGCGACCCCAGCACTGGCTCGATGTGCTCTCGAGCCGTCCCAAACTCTTTCCGTACCAGCACCAAGCCGTTTTCGTTGGCGCAAAATTCAGCAGGAGTCCCCTCCGGTGCCAGCTGCCCATCCGGCATGAACCACGGATAGGCTTGCAGCAGAAAGCCTCGCGCTATGCCCTTAGGGTCCTCTGCCGTTGGAAAATAAGCGAACCGATACTTCAGCCGGCTGGCCGTGTCGAGCAGCGCCGCATAAGTGCACTTGCTTCCCTCGGGTCCGACGGCTTCGAGGTCCCCCGGGAACCCATCGTCGTGCGCCAGGCCGTACATCAGCAGGCAGCTGTCGAGCTGCACGATGGCTTCGGCAGCAGAGGGGACTTTTGCGAATTGCAGTGGATGATCTTTCGCGAGTGCTCGGTCGATCTCGTGCGGCGAATGCCCTTTGATCCAGTAACCGCCAATCGCCGCAAGCACAGCCCCAATCGGCAGAAAAAACCAGAGGAATCGCCGCGTGGCCTCCATAGCCATACCGACATATTGCGGGGGCCATCGTCCCGGCACAAGATGAACTCCCCTGCAAGACAGGCGTCCTTGTCCAACCTCTAACCTCTACTTCCAACGTTCGCAGTTCTAGTTAATTTCCACCTTGGGGCCAGCCGCTCAGTAGCCGACCCACGCTCCCTTTCCCCCGCCCGCCAAACCTTCACCGCCCCACCTAACCACCAACTCACGTGAGAATCATTAATCACTCAAGCATGGGAGGAAACTTGTCTTACACATCCCCGAACGCCATCTGGGAAAATATGTGTGAGGTGACCTGTGTTCCCGGCCTGGTGTGTCGCGCTACTTCTGTGCTTTGCCACGGGTGGATTCGGCCTCACGCCAGGCGTTACGCCCATCGCCTGGCAACAAAATGATCCAAAGCGCCCCTCCAAAGAAAAACAGCCACCCGATTCTCAGCAAAAGCAGCCTTCCACTCAAGCAGCTAAACCGGCAGCCAAGCCCAAAAAAGTAATTACCAATGATGACCTCGCTGGCTCCGGCGGCGGCTTTGGATCCTCATCCGCGGAATTCAGCCAGATCAATGAGTGTGACAGAAATTGCTTCTTAAACCTTCAGCAATCCATTCGCATCGATCCGGCACAGAATCCGCACTGGAGACGCGATGTGTTGCGGGCCATCGACCTGGTCCGTAAGGACGCTGCCTGGCAAAGAATTCTGCATGACGTCTATGACCTGCACCTCAAAACCTGCGATCTTCAAGCTGAAAAGCAGGAAGAGCTCGCTAAGAGTGCAGATCCGAATAATGTCACGCCGCAAGAAGTGGACATTGAAGAAAAATACGAGGTCAAGTTCAAGGAACTCCAGGAGCAGTTAAACGCTGTGCGTGCCCGTCAAAGCACGCTCAAGGGCGATGCCGACAATCCTGTGGTGTTCCGGTTCAGGATCGACCAGGAAAACAGGCTGCAAGGTGCACCTTGTGCCCAGCCGGCGTATCGCAGATATTCGCAATCGTATGCGGATCCGTGAGGCCACGATGAGTTTTGCCCAGGGTTGCGGCAGTAGAAGGCGTTTCGCTTTGCCCGGAATCTCTTTCCGGGCCACGGCGCTTTTTGCCGTACTGGCCTTGCTGCCCCTGTGCACTTCCGCGCAAACCGCTGCTGGCCCTGCCCCGGCGCTGCTCGAGCAACAACCGGCGCCAGCGAGCAAGACGGATGCCGCACCGAAACCCAAGGCCAAGGCCAAACTGAAGAAACTCTACACGAACGATGATCTGCAAACGCGTGCGGCTCAAGTTGACGAAGATTCTTCGGCGGAAACCGATTACTACGCGGGACTCTTGAAGTGCAATGACTCCTGTGAGAAGCAAGCCAGCACCGAAGTCTACCTAGGCCACGACGGCATTAGCGGCACCGCCGCTTGGGACCAGGCAATGGTTATTTCGCGAAAGAGGCTTGTCGCCGATGCCGAGTGGCGCGAGCAGCTTCGCAAGATGATTGAGCTCGAGCGCATCTATTGCAATTACATCAACCCGCAAACCCCCAAAGGTACTCCTGGCGCAAAGAGCTACGACGCCCGCACCGGTGCGGAGGCCGAGGAATACATGAAGAGAACCGGACGTGATCTCGACGCAAGCTTTCAACTTCTATCCGCCCAGATGCGGACGAGGATAAATGAAGTGAGATTTCCCGATCCTGCAACCGGAGCGCTGATGAATGTCCAATTTATGCGCGTTTCTGGGTGCGCGCCCTACGTTCCATGAAGTCGGTTAAGGTGACTTCTCGCCATGTCTAGCCCATCGCCCAAAACTCTGCTTCGCCTCTTTGTCAATTTCTGTCTTGTCGGTTGTGGCGCTTCGGCAATCTACCAGGTCAGCCATGTTGGTCCGGGCTACGACAGGCTCGGCTGGGTTCACGAACTGACCGTTTTCTTTTTCTTCGGGCTTCTGTCCTTCGTCCTCTTCTTGAGCGAATACCATCTCGTTCAGCGGCTCAGCCGGCGGGAACTGAATCCGACATGGGGATATGTCCAGTCACTGGGTTGCTTTCTTTTGCTTCTCTGCGGGATTGCCTCAATCTATTTCGATCGCGCAACGCCGTTAACCAACCATGGTTCCGCATTTACTGACCGGATCTTGCAACTCATGTTGGTTTTTGGACATATCGTATTTCTGGGGAATGTCGTCTGGACTTATGTCCATCAGGGCGGCGCCCCGTGAAACCTTCGGCGGTCGCTGGAAAACTCGCCAGTGCCATCCCTTGGCGCCGCTCACCCGCTGTGGTGTTCGGCACGATCGCTCTGTTTCTTCTGGCGCTCGCAGCCATTTCTTTCTGGTTTGGTGTTCTCGACAATCGGGTACCCCTCGCGCGCCACGGCCAGATCACCCTAGTCCCCGCAGGATATATGGTGCTGATGGTCGCCGTTCCCTTCGCGATTTTCAGCCTCATTTATGCGGAAATCGAGCTCGGCGCCTCGCGCGTCTTTCAGGAATCGCCAACGCGGCTTCATCTCGTCTGCACCTTCTTAGCAGTCCTGGACGCCGTCCGTGTCTATATATCCTGGGCACCCACCACCGCCAGGAGCTATCCCGACACCCTCACGCCCAGTTCCTTTGCAGGAGCCATCGCCTTTCTGACCGTGGCGACCGCCGCCTTTGTCTGGAATATCTGCACCAGCACCCGCAACCCCGCCCCCACGCCCTAACCGCCTCCGCGCACCAAGCGCCTGCCTCTACAGTTCCGCAACGGGTTGCAACCACAACAAGAAGGGATCGATCCACCTCAAGGCGGAATCGAACCACCGCAAAGCCTCAATGCGCTCCCTAGTGACCCTGAGTGCACCCGCAAGCAATCCCTTGCCGCTGCGGATCTTATTTCCCGGGCTGGCCGAGTAGCACATTTGCGACGCGTTGACACACCTGCACGCGTCCGCTACGCTTTTCAGTTCGCGCATCGCGTAAATTCGCTGCGTGCAGCACAAGAGCCTCAGGTCATAGACCCGAGTGACACTGGACAAACCGCCGCATGGCTGAAGAAAAGCTCCCCACCCGCTC
>Ga0137412_10004325_pt1 | contig 11357 bp, 8 predicted proteins | sample CZODoug2_1_16fun_FD_122160 | JGI IMG/M metagenome (GOLD analysis project Ga0137412, IMG submission 122160) | Vadose zone soil fungal communities from Angelo Coast Range Reserve, California, USA - CZODoug2_1_16fungal (Hybrid Assembly) | ecosystem: Environmental > Terrestrial > Soil > Vadose zone... | reverse complement strand
GGTCAGCGCGCTGACCGTGGTCGGCGGGGTGATGGGCTTCGACCTGATCATGCGGATGCAGAGCGTGATCACGGTGGTGACCGCGGTGCTGACCGTGGGGTTCATCATCCTGGTCGCCGACAAGATCCATTGGCACACGGTGTCAGCCATCCCGTCCGGTTCCGCGGAGAAGCTCATCGGTGCCCTGGTGTTCACGATGACCGGCTTCGGGCTGGGCTGGGTGAATGCCGCCGCGGACTACTCGCGGTACCTGCCGAGGCGTTCGTCGGGCCGCGGTGTGATCGGCTGGACAGCGTTCGGGTCCTCGGTGGCGCCGATCTTCCTGCTCCTCTTCGGGCTGCTGCTGGCCGGCTCCTCGGCCAAGCTGAGCGCCGCGATCGGCGCGGACCCGATCGGCGCCCTGACCACCCTGCTGCCCACCTGGTTCCTGGTCCCGTTCGCGATCGTCGCGGTGCTCGGCCTGGTCGGCGGCTCGGTGCTGGACATCTACTCCTCCGGGCTGGCGCTGCTCACCCTCGGGGTGCGCATCCCGCGCTACGCCGCCGCGCTGATCGACGGCACGGTCATGGTGCTCGGCACCATCTACGTGGTGTTCGTGGCGGACAACTTCCTGATCCAGTTCGAGGGGTTCCTGATCACCCTGGGCGTGCCGATCGCCGCCTGGTGCGGGATCATGCTGGCCGACATCATGCTGCGCCGGAAGGACTACGCCGAGCCGGACCTGTATGACCCGCGCGGCCGCTACGGCGACGTCCGGCTGGCCCCGCTGGCCCTCATCGTGGTCGCCAGCGGGATCGGCTGGGGCCTGGTCACCAACGTCAACGCGAGCTGGCTCACCTGGCAGGGCTACCTGCTCGGCCCGCTCGGCCTGGGCGGCAAGTCCGGCGCGTGGGCTTTCGCGAACCTCGGCGTGCTGATCGCGCTGGTCATCGGGTTCGCCGCCGCGTGGGCGCTCGACGCCGCGCCGGTGCGGGCCCAGGAATCCCGGCCCGCGCTGGCGCCCGCCGCGACGGCAACATCGAGTGCGATGACCGTTGGCACCAGCGGCGCCGGGGAGAGCGCCTTCGCTGCCTCCTCGATGGCCGCATAGAGCAGGCGCGCCGGCGCATCGGCGCCGCCCAACGACTCATCGACGGCCAGGCCCGGCAGCCCGAACTCAGTCAGGGTCGACCACACGACGGAGTCGGCGCCGCTGCTCGAGTACTTCGGGTCGAGCAGCGCGTCGACGTCGACTCGGTCCTTTAGCGCCTTGGCAAGCACGTCACGCAGCTCGATCTCACTGGCGTCACTGAGTGCTAGCGGAGCCCCTGGCGCCACAGCGGCCGGACGGGTGCCTTCGCCGCGGTGCGATGGCAGCCCGAGCACGGTCTCGGCGATCGTGTTGCGGTGAATCTCGGCCGTGCCTGCACCGATGGTCGTGGCCCGGCTCATCAAGTAGCCGTACGTCCACCGACCGCCGTCGACGGCATCAGCGGTCCGGTTGCCCAGCGCCGCATAGGGTCCCGAGCACCGCAACGCCAGAGCGTGCAGACGCTGTTCGAACTCGGATTTCACCAAGCGGTTCACCGACGCCACGCCGCCGGGATCCTCACCGCTGAGCACCGCGGACAGGGCCCGCGCGCTGTTGGCGGCGATGGCGCGCACGTCGGATTCAAGACGTGCGATCTCCTGCAGGACCTGCGGGTCACGATCCAACCCGCGTAAGGCCACGAACCCGACTACCTGGTCGACGGTGCGGCGGTACTTGAACTCGTCGGCGAGAAACGCGGTGGCACGTTCATGGCCCAGTGAGGTACGCATGATTGCCCAGCCCTCACCTTCGGCGCCGACCCGATTGCCCACGGGAACTTCGACGTCGTCGAAGAACACCTCGGCAAAGTGCGCGCCGCCGCTGATGTCCCGCAGCGGGCGCACGGTGATGCCCGTGCTGTTCATGGGGATCAGCAGGTAGGTGATTCCGTCGGTGCTGCGCCCAGCGGGCCCCGTGCGAACGAGCGCGAATATCCAATCGGCGCGGTCGGCCCCCGACGTCCACACCTTCTGGCCGGTGATCCGGTAGACGTCTCCGTCGCGCACGGCGCGGGTCGACAACGACGCCAGGTCGCTACCCGCTCCGGGCTCGGAGAACCCTTGACACCAAAACTCGTCGGCACGCAACAGCGGCTGCAGGAACCGCTCTCGCTGCTCGTCGGTTCCGTGCTTGATCAACGTCGGGGCAACGATGAAGGACAGCGGGCACGGGTGGGGCGGCGCGCTTGATGCGGTTGTCATTCGGTAGTAGTCGAGCTGGTCCTGGACCGAAAGCTCGAGACCCCCAACCGACTTGGGCCAGCCCGGCGCGGCGAGGCCATTGTCGGCGAGTTCGGCATGCCAAGCCCGCGCGGCCTCTCTTCGATCCGTCTTGACTCCGCCCGCTCTGGCGGTCGCCTTGATTTCGGCTTGGCGGCTGACGTAGTTGGACAGCAGCGTCTGTAGCCGGGTTCGCCAATCTTCTGACTGATTCACAACACCTCACATCACTTCCTGGTTGGTGCACCGAGTCTGGACACGTGGCTCCCGGGCAACTTGGCCATGCCGAGACGAATATGCACCGAGCGCATCCCCTTTCGGGCTTCGCACGCCCAGAGTCCATGACCTCCGCTGTTCGCTTACTTCGATAACTAGGTTAATCTAGATGAAGCGGAACGGGAACCACTCACCGCAGACACCCTGGCGCGGGACACGAGTAATGAACCAAGCACTGGAACTCGGATCAATCCCTGCGCTATTGTCCAACCTAGATAACTATGTGAGCTACGTTCTATGGCGGTGACGATGAGCGGTCAACGATGAGGTGGGGGCTGCCCTGGCCCGGGGCACAGCAGGCCGTGGAGGCCGAAGCCGCCGGGGCCAGTGTCTTTTGCGCCGGAGAGTTCAGCGACCACAACGCCTATGTCACCGCCACCGAGATGGCCCACGCTACGTCGAAAGCGATGGTGGGCCCAGGCATCGCCTACGCTTTCGCGCGATCGCCGTTCGTCCATGCTTCAGCCGTGCGTCAGCTGTCCAAGGTTGCGCCAGGCCGGGTGTTCTTGGGCCTGGGCTCGGGTACAGCCCGGATGAACCGCGACTGGTTCGGCGTCAATGCCGAACACCCGGCCCCGCGAATGGCGGAGCTGATCGAAGTGATCCGGGCCTTCCTGCACGCTGAGAATGGTGACCGAATCTCCTTTGACGGCACGTACTATCACGTCGACGCCGACATCCGGGCCCCGGTGTTGGGCCGCCTCGACGTCCCGATCCTCATCGGGGCGTTCAACAAGATGATGGTCCGGACCGCTGGCCGGGTGGCCGACGGCGTCCTGGGCCACGGCATCTTCACCGACCGCTGGTGGGACGAGGTCATCGACCCCGAACTCGCTACCGGCGCATCATCCGCGGGCCGCGGCACTGCCACCTTGCATCGATGGGGCTGGGTGATCACCGCGATCGACGATGCCGATCCCGAGCGCGCCATTCGCGATGCCCGGCTGCAGATCGCGTTCTACCTGACCGTGCGCACCTACGATTCCCTGGTCTCCCTGCACGGTTGGGAGGAACAGGTCGCCGCTATACGAGCGATATTTCGCTCCGACCGACCCGACACGATCGCCGAGCATGTCACGGACGACATGCTGTGGTCGATTGCGATCTGCGGCGACAGCGCCCAGGCGCAGCAGATGCTCAAGGGTCGCCGCCGTCTGCCGGACACCGCCTTCTTCGCTACGCCCAGCTTTCTCGTCAGCAACCGCCGCGCTACTAACTATCACGCGAACGGAATAGCGTTCGCCAGTCAGCTGGAGCAGCCATGAAAGTTGTGCTCGATCTCGTTCTCTCGAAGGGAGCAGAACCATGACAGATTCCGTCGTCAACTCCGCACGTAACAGTCTGCCGACTTCCGGGATTCAACTCCGCTCGCTGCTGACGAGTTCCGGAGATCTGGAATTGACGTTGGAATCGAGCGAGATTCACCCGCCAGGACCCGGCGAAGTGGTTGTTCGGATCGAAGCGACGCCAGTCAACCCTTCGGACCTGGGGGTTCTGTTGGGCGCGGCAGAGCTGTCAACCGCGGACACCGTCGGGGAAGGATCCGCGCGCCGGACGACCGTCGCCGTTCCCGCCAACGGGTTTCGAGCGATGTCGGGTCGTGTTGGTAACGCCATGCCGGTTGGTGGCGAAGGTGCGGGCGTGGTGGTTGCGGTCGGAGAAGGCGAAGAAGCCCTCATCGGCAAGGCCGTCGCCGTCCTCGGCGGCGGTATGTATGCGCAGTACCGGACCTTGCCATCTAGTAGCTGCCTCGTGCTGCCCGACGACGTCACCCCGGCCCAGGGCGCGTCGAGTTTCGTCAATCCGCTCACCGCGTTGGGCATGGTCGTCACCATGCGCAACGAAGGCCACAGCGCCCTCGTGCACACGGCGGCGGCGTCGAACCTCGGTCAGATGCTCAACAAGATATGCCTGGAGGACGGGGTGCCATTGGTCAACATCGTCCGAAGTGCGGCGCAAGCAGAGCTGCTGAGAAACATCGGGGCCCACTACATCTGCGATTCAACCGCCGATGACTTCGTGTCGGCTCTCACTGACGCGCTCGCCGCGACCGGCGCCACCATCGTCTTCGACGCCATCGGTGGCGGTCCCCTGGTGAGCACCATCCTCACCGCCATGGAATCAGCTGCCGAACAACACATGACGGACTACAGCACCTACGGCTCGACAGTGCGCAAACGGGCCTACATCTACGGAACACTCGATACGTCTCCGACCGAACTCACTCGCTCGTTCGGAATGGCCTGGAGTGTCGGAGGATGGTTGTTGCCCGCCTTCTTGGCCGAGATCGGACCCGCGGGCATGGCCGAGTTGGGCGCGCGTGTTGCCGCTGAGGTGACGACCACATTCGCCAGCAGCTACACGCAGACGGTCACATTGGCTGATCTTCTGAAACCCGAGATTCTCGAATTGATTTCACGAAAGGCCACCGGCGAGAAGTACCTGGTCATCCCCACCAAGACCTGACGGGCAATCGAGCCGACTAGTCCCTGAACTTCTCGACGAGACCGGCGTACTCGTCGAGCACCGGGAGGATCTCATCGCGTGTCGCGCCGCGAACATCGCTGAACCGCTCCACCGGCGGCAACGCGAGCACCACCCTGTCCACCCCCAATTCTCGGTATAGCCCGAGGCTTCCGAGGTTCGGTCGGGCACCAAACACGTTGATGCTCAGCGACTGTGGGGGGCGACCAACACTTTCGGCGTGGCGGTGCAACTCCTTGACGTCGGCGCGCAAGTTGCTACCGCCGATGGGTAGCCAGCCATCGGCGTATTCGACGAGGTGTGCAAAGAACTTCGGGCCCGCCGCACCGCCGAGCAGGATGGGAGGGTGGGGCTTGCGCACCGGCTTGGGCCACGTCCAGCTCGAGGAGAACGAGACGAACTCACCGTCGAAGGACGCCTCGTCCTGAGTCCACAGCGCCTGCATGGCCAACAGCTTCTCGCGCGCCATCTTGCGCCGATCCTTGGGCCTGACGCCGTGGTTCTCCATCTCTTCTTCGTTCCATCCGTATCCGGCGCCGAAGACGAAGCGGCCGTTGCTCAGATGATCGAGGGTCGCGATCTGTTTGGCGAGCGCGATGGGGTCGTGCTGGTTGATCAGCAAGACCCCGGTGCCGAGTTCGATCGTCGAAGTCACTGCGGCCGCCATCGTTAGCGCCACCAACGGGTCGAGTAGGCGGTGAAACTCCTCGTTGAGGGGCCCACCCCCCGGATACGGTGTGCGTCGACATGCGGGTATGTGAGTGTGCTCGGGCAGGAACAACGAAGACAAGCCACGCGACTCGACCGCTTCGGCCAGCTCCGTTGGCGGCATCGTCTGGTCACTGGCCAGAACCATTACGCCAAGGCGCATGACGCTCCCCTCGTTGGTCGACGTGGTCTGTCCGCGCCGTTGGTTGAGTCGTGTTGGGGTGCTAGCTGGGTGGATACGCCGGCGGCGGAAACACGCCGCGAAGGATCCACGGCAACCAGCTGTTGCCGAGTTCGAGTTCGTCGCTGGCGTCGTAGTCCGGGTTGGGATCGGTCGCTGAGAGTCCCACCTCTGATTCGTCGGCCGGTTGCCCGTAGACGGCCACAACGACGGTGCGGTCGAGGCTGTTCACGGACCACACGCCCATCAAGGTGTTGGCGCAGTCCGACATGATCGCGAAATATGCTGGGTTGTAATACCACTGATTGATCAACTCGATGCCGCTGATGGCCAGCGCTGGATTGATGGCGACGGTTTCGGTCACTGCGCCGCGGAAGCCAGCGGCGTTCGCGCGGTCCTGCGGATTCGATCCGTCGGTGCCGACCCCTCCGTCGAGATCGCGATTGTTGAGTACGTCATCGGCATGCCACTGCGCGGCAAGCTGCAACTGAGGGTTGATCCTGACGTCATTGGTACAGCCAGCCTGATGCTGGATGGTGTACACGTTGCCGACGACGCTGTCGTTGAACCGCTTGTTGTTCGGTACGAGCGTGTTGTAGTCGTTGTCGGCATGTACGGCCGGCGTCGTCGCCGCTGTGGTGAGGATCGCAGCGACCGCCATCACCGCCGCGCCGTCGCGTAGCAAGCGGATCATCGACTTGCCCCTCCTGCATTCATGCCCCGGTTGGCCGGAAATCGTCATCATCTGCCCCCTTCATGTCGCCATCTCCCCAAGACCTGCCGCTAGACTGGTGTGAAATCGGATACGAGCCAACGATTGTCGTGCTTGTCGAGCGTGACCCGGACCGTTGACGCGGTATTGGACGGTGGGCTGTTGCCCTCCACGATGGTCTGGTTCACGAAGACCACCACCACGGCGTGACTCGCGTTTCCTGATACGGCTGCGGCGGCGGGGACGGTCGCCACCGCCGAGATCTTCTTTTGCTTCGCACCGGGGATGATCACATCGCGGGTCAGTTGGCTGTATGCGTCACGAAACGCGCCAGTGAGCATGTTGCGTGCAGCATCGAGGTCGTGGTCTACCGTGTCGGGCTGGTAAGACAGCATCTTGACGGTGGTGTCGGTTGCGGCCTGTACGGATTCGACTCGCGTGGTTTGGCTTTCGATCAGAGTGGACGTCTGCCACTTCAGGTAGCCGACGCCTGCGGCCAGCAGCATCGCCAGCCCGGGCAGCAGGCCGAACACCAGTGCGCGGTGCAACGTCGCGCGCTTGCGAACTGCGGATGTATCCGGCGCAGTCTCGGTCTCGTCTTCCTCGACAAGCCCCTGGACCGATGCGTCGGTCGCCTCGTCGGTCGCCTGTTTCACGGCACGAACCCCACGTTCGAAACCTTCACCGTGTCACCGAGTTTCTGAACGTCGATGACCATTCGCCAGTGGCGCGGTGCCTGATCGGCGGAGCCGGCATTTGAAGTGTCCACAGCCACGCCAACGATTACTCGGGCCGTATCACCGTTGACCGACTCGACACCGGCCTCGGTGATGCTGCCTTGGGTCTTGGACTGCGCCTTCTTCACCACGTCGACCAACGCCGGTGCGCGCTGGGAGAAGTCGTCGTGGAACCGCCCCGTGGAGGAGTCCAGGATGCGTTGGACGTCGGCGTCGGCCTCCGCGTAGTCAATGGTCGTGAGGTTGAGCGCCCCCTGCTTTCCCACCGCCAGGAAGCGATTGAGTAGCTCGTCTGTCTGCCGGACTTGGTAGGCGCCGTAGCCGAGCCAGACGCCCACTGCGCCGAGGGCCAGGATGCACGCTAGACCGATGACGAGCGCGAGCTTCATCCCCGGTGCCGCACTGCGTGCGGCTGGTGCATCACGATCGTCGCTGTCGTCGGCTTCCGTCGGCTCGTCATCGCCCGCTTCGGCGGTGTCGGAATCGCCGTCGCACGCCGACGTGTCGACCGATTCGCGAATCTGCTTGACCGAGTGCGTTAGCACGTCGATCGAGCCGTTCACCGTCCGCTCGGTGGAGTCAGCATCGTCTGCCACGTCTTCTCCTTTGGCGCGTTGGCACCCAGGTCGGCCTGGGTGTAGGTCTTCCCGTCGGGGCCGACATACGTGCCGGTGGCGGGGTCATACTCGGCGACGGCTATCGGCGGCACCTGTGGTGGGGGCGACGCCGCCTGTGGGGCTGGCGCTGCCCCGGGTGGCAGCTGAGGCACGTCCTGTCCCGAGAGGGTGGCGTTGGGATCGCCCTTCCAGTTCTCACCGTCGTTGAGCGGTACGTACTCTTCGTCGCTCTCACACATCTTCACCGTGGGCGCCCGTTTGCCGGGGCGCGTCTCGCACGGGATGTTGCGCATGCCGCGCACGTTGTATCTCGAGTCTTGAGGAGTGCGGCAGTACACGTCGCCGGCGGGACGCTCAGGGGCGTCCTCGAACACCGGGGACCGCCACTGCTGGGCGGGAAGGAACCCCGTGGTGCACGGCGGGGGAACGCCGAAGTTGAGGTTGAAGTCCAGGGTAAAGCCCTTGTAGTCACCCTTGTTGTTCAGATTGGGGACTATGGCCGCCCCACCCCCAGCCACCTCTAGTGGCAGCAGCACCAGCAATTGCTCGATGTCGTTTTGGTAGGTGACTGCCACCTGGCCGACGCTGACGAGGTTGGCCAGCACGATCGGCAAGGTGGGCTTGAGACGGTCGAACAGTGCCCGCGCCTCGTCGGCGGCGGGGGCACCCTTCTGCAGGACGCCGGCCACTGCGCTGTCTTGGGTTTGCAGCTGGTCGGTGACGTTGGCCAGGTGTGCCGCCCATGCGTGGACCGCGTCGGCAGTGTCGGTCTGGGTGTCCAGCACTGGTGCGGAGTTGTCGATGAGTGCGGTGAGTGCATCGCGGTTCTTGTCCGCGCCGATTGCCACGGCGGTGGCCCCCTTGACGATGCGCGCGAACTCGGGGCCCAGCCCGGCCAGAGCGGTGTAGCTCTCGTCGATCACGGTTCTGAGGTTGTCGTTCGGGATGGCCTCCACGCCCCGGTTGGCGGCGTCGAGCAGACTGTTGATGTCTGGTGGTACCGACGTGCGGTCACGGACGATCACGTCGCCGTCCTTGAGCGACTGCGACGTGCCGTCGCGCGGCAGCAGGGCGACGTACTGCTCGCCGATCGCGGTTTGGGAGTGCACCTCTGCGTCGAGATCCGAGGGAATCGGGACGTCGGAGTTCAGCGAGAGGTCGGCTTCCACCCCGGTGTCAGTGAGATGGACATCTGTCACGCGACCCACCTCGGTGCCGCGATAGGTGACGTTGGCGTTGGCATACAGGTTGCTGGACTGGGCCAGCTCCACCTTGATCATGTAGTGGCCGACGCCGAACAGCATTACCGGCAGCCTCATGTAGGCAAGTCCAACCATGGCCGTGGCGGTCAGGGCCACCACCGTGAAGATGGCCAGCTGGATCTTGATGGTCCTGTTCAGATTCATCTCACGGCCCCTGGTCCGAGCGGTACGGAATGATCAATGGGTTGCCCCCCGTGTAGGGGCTGGGGATCTGTCCGATGGTGCGGCCCCACTGCATCTCCAGCTCCGTGAGGTTGCCTTCCCATCGGGTACCGGTGAAGAAGGAGGAATCGATGCGGCTGAGCGTCAGGTCGAGTACCAGGGTCACGTTGGCGTAATCTCCGCGAACCCACTTGTCGAGCGTCTCGTTGGGCCACGGATAGGTGGCCAGCATCGAAAGTGCGCGCGTCAACGAGGGGCCGGCGTTGGCCAACGACTCCACCACCGGTCCGATCTGGTTGAGCTCGGTGACCAGGTTGTCCTTGATCTGGTTTACCGTGTCGGCGGTCACGTCGCTGAATTTGCCCAGCCGATCGGCCGCGTCGGCGAGCTGCGTGCGGTTGTCGTTGAGCACCGCCAACGCGTCGGGAACGACCTTCAGGGCGCGCTCGACGATCGGGTCGTTGTCGGCGAATTGGGCGGCAAGGCGGTTGAGGCTCTCGGTGGCCGCGATGATGTCTCCGGATTGGTCGTTGAGGTGTGCAACAAACCGTTCCAATTGCTCGATCAGGCTTCTGACATCCTGCTCGCGGCCGCCGAAGGCCGTGCTCAACGCCTTGGTGATGTCCTGGAGCTGGCCAAGGCCGCCGCCGTTGAGCAACATCGATACGGCTCCGAGCGTTTGCTCGGTGGTCGGATACGCGCCCGCCGATGCCAGCGGAATCAGAGAGCCTTCGTGCAGCCTGCCCTGTGGGGGAACGCCGTTCGGCGGCGCCAGCTCCAGATGCATCGAGCCGAGCAGGCTGGTCTGGCCCAGCGTGGCCGTGGCGTTTGCCGGCAAGTCGACGTCACCAGCCAGCCGCAACGTCAGCAGCGCATGCCAGTCCTGTCGCTCGATGCGGGTCACGTTGCCGACGGTGACGTCGCCTACCCGGACCCGGGAGTTTTCCTCAAGGTTGGCGACGTCGGGTAGCTCCACCTTGATCGTGTACGACCCTGGGCCACCACCGGAGGTACCCGGCATCGGCAGCGAGTTCAAGCCGCGCCAACCGCAACCGCTAGTTGCGGCAAGGACGAGAACGGCCAGCAGCGCGACAACGACGTGTCGCCCACGGCGCCAACGGGTTTGGATCACGATCCACCTCCTGGCGGCGTCATCATCCCGGGCAAGCCAGTGATGGGGTCGGTGGGTGTCGCCTCAGCCGGATAGATCCCATCGGGCGTGCTCGGCCCCGGCACAGGCGCGGGGGGTGGCGGCGTCCCCCCAGGCGCGGGCGACGGCTGGCCTGCACCGGGAAGCGGACCTTCATAGAAGTCCCTGACCCTTCCGGCCTCGGTGAGGGGGCGCAGCCAGTCCAGCGAGGGCGTACGCGTCCAGAGCGAGAGGGGCGAGGTTCGGTGCAGCTGGAAGCCAAGCGTGGTTATGGCGCCAGCAGCTTCACAGGCTTTCCGCGAAAGGCAGACAAACTGTATGTCGCTCCGGCCGCCACGACCAGTACGACTACAACCAAAACATCAACCAAGACCGCTCAGGACACTCGCACCCCGGCAACCACTATCGACATGAACATCTCCGGCTACTATTACAACACCCACTACGACTACGTCGCGGCGACCAACAACTACAAGCGCAGCGAAGGCGGGGCAGCCCACATGAGCCTGCACAAAGACGGCAGCCAGGTACAGATCCAGCCCAAGGTAGTCATCGCCATGGTGATGCAGTACGGGCTTGAGGCCGACGATCACCACAGCCAATACAACGTCATCGGCACCGGTCAGGCCTTCGTGTTCCAAGATGGCACGGTCACCTCCGGCACCTGGGTCAAGAACGACATGAAAAGCCAGATCACCTTCGCTGACAGCAACGGCAAGCCGATTCCTCTGGATGCCGGTCAGACCTGGCTCACCGCCCTCAGCGCCACTAACCAGGTA
>Ga0137412_10004324_pt1 | contig 11358 bp, 14 predicted proteins | sample CZODoug2_1_16fun_FD_122160 | JGI IMG/M metagenome (GOLD analysis project Ga0137412, IMG submission 122160) | Vadose zone soil fungal communities from Angelo Coast Range Reserve, California, USA - CZODoug2_1_16fungal (Hybrid Assembly) | ecosystem: Environmental > Terrestrial > Soil > Vadose zone... | reverse complement strand
CTAGGGAATTTCGTTTCGAGCGGGAGATGTGGCTGGCGGTTCAGCGCGAAGCCCTGGCTACGCGGCGAATTCGCTTACTCTTCGACGAGCTCGCGACCGGGCTCGCCGCGTATATCAAGGAAGGGACTGCGATGAAGCATTCGAAGAACCGGCGTTCCAACAACGCCGATCCGCACCCGTGATGACTTGGGATCGGGCGTGCATCCTCGTACGGTTGACCTCGGGCTACTCCAACAACGTGTTCGGGCACCCTTCAGGCCGCAACACAGGATTGCATCGCGCAACCACTTTGCCCGGTAACTCAACTACAAAACCACTGGCAGCCGGCTCCGAAGCCGGATAATCCGTGCTCAGAATCTGTGCTCCACTCGGTATCACTGCATCCCGCCGGCGCGTGTCGTTGTTGCGCGCCTCGGTCGTATTTTCGTCAGTCCGAGTTCTGATCAGATAACCCTCGCGGACGAGAGCCGTGATCTGCTCCGCTGGCGACTCGTTCTGTTCGGTGAAGGCAGCATCCGGCGAACCGGGTTCCGCGTTGGTAAAGAGGACCCTGCCCGCAAGCGATGGATGGCCGTCGAGATAGATCGCCTCCATGGATCGCTGATCCAGGAGGAAGACCACCTTCCCGCGTGAGGCATCCAGCGTAGGCCAGCCACGGTCGCGGATGGCCGCGACGAGAGTCGCGTGCTGACCGCGCACTTCGTCGGGTGTAACGATCTCCCGCCTGGGAAAAACTGACAGGATTTCCGCATCGAGTGCGTCGAAGATGGCAGGCGTGAATTGCTCCGGCTGTGTCGTCGGAAAGCCCAGTTGCAGCGGCTTCTGTTTGGTTTCCAGCAGGATGAAGACCGGCACGTGATTCGGGTGAGCTTGGGACCAGGTGCGGATTTCCTGCAGACAGGCAACCAGGGGTTGGCAGACACTTCGATAGTCCAGGTCCTGGACATGCATCACCTTGAAGCCGGGTCTGTCCATGAGGTGCCCGGGGTCAAACTCGGGATCGGCCGTCAGTCCGGCCTTGGCGGCCAGGCGCGGCCCGGCCGGATGGGCATACAACCCCCCTTTGGTATCGGCGAAGATATCGAGCTCGAGCTGCCGCACGCCGGCAGCGAGTTGGGTGGTCAGCGCGGGGTGGTGATAGTCGAGCGCGGCGTAAGATGTGGGATCTTTGGCTTGCCAGAGCTTCGCCTCGTTGGGGGATATGCCCGCGTGATAGCTGTTGTGCGTTCCAATCACCTGGATCTCGTTGAGACGAATTGCGCTCTCCTGTGGCCGCGCGGCAGCGCGTAGCGGTGACTGCGGGTCTGACATTCCAGCCGTAGCGATGTCAGGCAACGCCAGCGCGCACACAATGGCCAGCGCTGCTGAGGCCAGGTTGGTTCGAAGGCGAGATGCGCGCATTTTCAGAATTCCCACGTGATATTGCCCATGTAGTTGCGCCCCGGCAGGAGCTCGAACTTCAGCCGGTGTTCGATCCAACAGCCGCCTGTAATCACTCGCCGGGCGACCGCTTGGCTGCCGCCAGACGTCCAATTGTTCCCACCGAAGGGGGCAAATGCCGTTCCTCGAGCGTGCTCGGATTGAGGCTCCACGCGGCAGCCACCCTCATCGGGTCGTCCTCGTCGGGAATCGGCGTGCGCTGCGATGTCAGCAGCTTTCGTTGCGCCGCCTGCCGATCCATGCCACCTGCGACCAGTCGCTCCTCTTGAACATTCCGTTCTTCGGCATTCTTGAAGATCGCCTGGCGCGCCGCGAGCGGTGACAGTCCCGACAGGTCCAGGAGTCTCAATGTCTTTTCCTCGGCAGCTTGCGGCCCCGTATTCGCATACACCTCACCGTCCGCAAAACAAAAGATCCGCTCGATTCGTCCCGCCCGTGCGCGCGCCCAAGCTGCGAGACCGACGACCCGGTAGCTGCTGAAGAATTGAACTTCAGAAAATTGCTTGGCGAGCGCAGCGAACAGCACATCAAATCTCGAGTCAACCTCACCCGCTCCTTGGGTCTTCGGGTCATGATGATCCGGGACCGGCAGCCCGCTGCCGACAGCCAACACCCACCCTTCGATGGGCGGGGAGACGAAAACCAGCGATTCAGCGCTCCCCGGTTCGCCGTGCGAATAGGCCGCCTCGATTCCGGACGCCCAATTCGCGGGCCGAGGTTCCTGGAGACCCAGCGCGTGCAACACGGCTCGTGAATGGTCGGATTTGATTGCAAGCCAGCTGACCTTGTAGCCCAAGTTGACCGGCGCGTCGGGCGTCACGATCAAAATCGGCTCGCTGCTCGCTGCTGCCACATCCCCCGTCACGGTAGAGGCCGCAAGGCCCAACCAGGTTAGCAATGCGCGCAGTTTCTTCATATCGGACCTTCCACTGTCGGGTCATGGCGCAGAGCAGACAATCTGCCGTTTGCCTCGTGAGTATACTATCCGGCGGACCACTACCGTTTTGGTGGAGCGCTCCTTCTGGCGATGGTCATGGACGGTTGGCAACTGACTCGAGTCGCTCGCCATGGATCCTGAACCTGCGGAAGAATGGTGTTTGTCACAATCAACTAACGGCCGGATTGGATTAGCCCCATGGCAGTCACCCAGCGCGATACGCAGCGCCATACTTACGGGGATTATCTCGAGTGGTCCCGTGATTATGGCGACGAAATAATCGACGGTGTCGCCTATATCAGGGAACCTCCTTCACCTTCACGAATCCACCAGGAACTGGTCGTCGAGCTTTCCTACCAGCTCCGCTGTGCGCTGGAAGGTAGGTCCTATCGCGTGTACGTCGCCCCGCTGGACGTCCGGTTGCCAAGGTCTAACGAGTCAGACGACAAGATCGAGACGGTGGTTCAGCCCGACGTTTTCATCGTCTGCGACCGTGGCAAGACCGACGAACGCGGAGTGCGAGGCGCCCCTGACTGGCTCGCAGAGGTCCTCTCACCCAGCACCGCCAGCTACGATCAGAGCGTCAAAATTCCTCTCTACGAGCGTGCCGGCGTCCCCGAAGTCTGGCTGATACACCCCACGGATCGAACGTTGGCCATCTACCGGCTCGAAGACGGTCGATATGGACGTCCGATCTATCAGGAGCTGAAAGGGCAAACACTCCTCAGCGCCGTCCCCAGCATGAGCATCGACTGGGATCGGATGATGACGAGGTTGGTGTAAATCAGCTTGCGACGATCTGAAGCGAGTGGAAAAGCTCGCGGACTGTTAACTTGCCTTCCTCGACGCGAGAACCTCGCGGTCGGCTGCCTTTAAATTCTGTGCCGCAGTACGCCGTTTTGCCCCGCTTCAGCGTGGCAATATCCTGCAACAATTGGAAACGTCACCCATTTCTGAATGGACGTCGGCGGCAGGGAGCGACTGGGCATGTATACATCAATGAGAGTTCGACTCTTCGGGGCAGTGGGGTTCGTCTTTCTACTGGCTGCGAATACAGCTTCTGCTCAGGAGACCGGGAGCACGGCGCAGGCAAACGGATCAACCGCGACCACCGCCGTTGCCACAATAACGGGGTCAGAGTTCGGCACGCACAAGATACTCAGGGGTTTTAACGAAAAAGTTGTTCTCACCAGCATTGACCACAAGCTGATCGCCTACCAGCTCATTCTCGCGCTGAACACAACAAAGACTCTGACACCGGGCCGACACACGCTGCATGTCAGGTACACGAGGGGAACCCTGGTTTCCCGCGGGAGTTTGTGGCTCGATGCGGAAGCAGGCAAAGCCTATGTTGTTCGCGGACATGCCGCAAGCAGAGGTGTTCTGTTTCGGATCGAGGAAGTGGCTACCGGAAGAATCGTGGGTGGGATAGATCCCGGCGAGGATTTCAAAGACGAGCTACCTCCGGCGCCGGGCCCGGAGCCCTCCAATTCAACCACTACGTCTGCCTCCAACACGGCGTCATCAGAAGCAATTGTCCCCGGCCCAACGGCACCTAATCCATAGTTCGCCATGGAAGTCAGTATGAAATACCGACCGCTGCTAGCGGCTGCGATGTTTCTGCTTTTCTTGCTGGCGGGACCGGATCCGGCTGCAGCTAGCGAGCCCAACAGCGCGGCCGAAACCGCGCCGTCGCAAAGCCTTTTTGCCAGGATAACGGGATATACGAGTGGCCACGGCAAGCTATTCGGCGATAAACAACGTGTGATCATCACTCGTATCGACCATGCGAAAGTGCACGGCCCACGGATGTTTTCCTTCGAGTCAAACCCTCAGGACCTGTTGCCCGGCAGGCACATCATCAGCGTCGAGATCTCCCTCAACAACTCGACTGCCACCGGCAGGCTGTGGCTCGATGCGGAAGCAGGCAAATCCTACATTGTGCGCAAGCGCATCGAAGGTTATGGCGTGCATTTCTGGATTGAAGAAGCTGATACGGGCGCAGTTGTGGGCGGCACAGAGCCCGGCGAGGACTAAAGACGACGGCAGTCACCATGCAAGTCATTTCTCCCCGCCAGATTCATGTTTTACAAGGTTTCTCAGCCGCCGGCTGCTTCAGGCAGGCTATGCATGTGAAGCCTGACGATCTTCTCGTTAACGACGACGTCCTATCGTGCGGTCCGCTTCCTTCGTTTCAGTCTCCCGAGCAGTGGACAACACTGCGTGGAGCATACTGGCATTCGGTTGAACCAGATCATTTCCCACCGCCATCGAATTTCAACAGGGATTTCCTCACAGCGGCTCTGGCGGCACTTCCCCGCGCCGATTCGGTCGTCCTTTGGATCGGGATGGGCATTGCTGAACAGCTTCTGCTTGTCTGGCTGGTGCACCTGCTCAAATTGAGCGGATCGCGGGCACAGGTCAGTGTCGTTCAGTTCACGCGTGTCGGCAAAAACAACATGGATGTCTGGGGGGTCGGTCTCATGAATCCCGAACAGATTCAGAATCACCCCCCAGCCGTGCCACTCCCCATCGAGGCTATCGACGAGCTCGATCGCTGCTGGGCGGCGGTCACATCGCCGGATCCGGCAAAGTTGCTTTCGCTGCTGTCAGATTCCGCCGCGTCCCTGACCCATTGTCGATCCAGTTTCCAGCAGCTCGTTCATCGCTATCCAGATCACAAAACCGGCCTTGGCCGCTGGGACTATGAGCTCCTGAAATACACGAAGGAGATAGGCCCTTCAGCCACCCGCGTCATTGGCCACACCATGGGATACAATTTCGGTGCCGATCTGGTGGGCGACGGGTATCTCTTCTCGCGCCTGCTGCGACTCGGGGCCCCCTATGCCTCGCACCCTCTCGTCACGCTCTCAGGTGACCCTACCAGTATGCGCGATTGCGAAGTGGCTCTGACGGATGCCGGGGAGTTGGTATTCACAGGTCGTGCCAATGCGATCGAGTTGAATGGCATCGATGACTGGGTGCTAGGAGTTCACCTCGATTCCAGGCAGGGATCGGTGTGGTATCGGAAAGGAAACACACTCATCTCGTGATGAGCAATTCGCCCCCATTTCGTAGCCCGTCAAAGCGACGGTACCTACTACACGCGAATTCTCACCGACACCGCCCGAACAATGCAAACCGCCGAGTCGGCACCAATAAAAATAACAACTTGCGCAACCGGTTTTCCCGGACCTAACATCTGGTGGACCACTCGAGCCATGCTCTCAAATGGGATGGTCCAAGCGGCCGCCTGAAATTTCGCGTCATACGGTCGAAGAGCCGATCGCCAGCCGGCGAGCGCTCAACCTCCAGCGGGGTTGTCGCTCGATGTGCCCCGGTTATCAGAGCGATCCAATTCGAATTTGATCCGGTACGTAACCGAAGCAGGATGGCCCGTTTTATTTTCATATTTGAATACATGAGCCAGCTCAGAGGCTGCGGCCCCAAATCCCAATCCCACGGGAGATTCGGAGAGCACCAACGTATCCGTCGCGCGACCGGCTTCATCCAGTGTCACGGTAATCTGAACCAGCCCATCAATCCCCTGTTTTTTGGCCTCATCCGGGTACCATTTCTTCGAGTCCTCACTCGAAGGGGTGGAGACAATGTGGGGGAATCTCACATCCATGCCGTACAACGCGGCGCCGGCGGTATCATCGGCCGCAGGCGTACCCCACTTCGGCGTGACATCTGCTGCGAGAGGCACGAGCGGAATGACGGCAACGAACGCAAGGGCATACCGCAATTTGGACACGGGTCGGCGCGGCTGGTCGACGGAAAGAATCCGATCTATTCGTTGTTCGATGGACCCGGTCGCCATTCCTGTTGCAATCGCGGTCGTCTGCCTTGCTCGGGCCATTTCCAACAGGACGTCCGCGTAGTCAGTTGTATTGACGTCTCCCTGTAGAACGGCATCGTCACTCGCGTGCTCTGCAAGTTCCGCGAGCCTTCGACGTAACCACCAACTCAATGGGCTGAACCAGAAGATGCAGATGTTGAACACCGCGATCCATTGAAGATAGCTGTCGCGATTGCGAACGTGAGATGACTCGTGCTGAATGATCAGTGTCCGTTTGGCTTCCGTCCAACCGTTACGGGAAGAGGGCAGGAGAATCGTGGAACCGAACGTTGCGGGGCTGGAAAGTCGCTGAGTAACCCTGACGTCCATGCCGAAAGTCCATGCCTCGTCGATGGGCTTTGCGGTGTTTCTGATGCGCCACATCCGGGCAGTTGCGACCGCGAGTCGCGCAAGCAGAACGCTCGTCATTGCCCAATATAGATACATTCCAAACGCAACGGGCTCAGAAGACGCTCCTAAGGAAAAGTCACGCAGTACAACAGCGGGCAACGGCACGGATAACACAGGAATTGTTGGCGCAAGGCCCCAGCGCTGCAGCGCCGGCATTGCGAGCGCGCCGGCCAGTACCACCAGCCACGCTATTTTCTCTTGCTGCGGGTTTTTAACGCGAAGGGCTGCCAGACCGAACCCAACCATGACAGCCAGAGCGAGGGAACGCAGCGCAGCTTCGACGAGTGCTGCCATCATTTTGGCTTGCCTCCTTTAGCCTTTGCGATTTTTTCCGCAATACGAGTCAGGTCGGCCTTATCCAGGATCTTGGCATCGACCAATCCCGCGACGACTTCTTCAACAGACCCTTCGCAGAACCAGTCGGCAATCCGTTTGACTGCTTTTGCGGCGGCGCTGCCCCGAGCTTCCGCTGCACGAAACACAAACGTACGGCCCACGACGGTGTGCGAGAGATGCCCCTTTTCCTCCAGCCGTCGCAGCACCGTGCGGACGGTCGATTCTTTCAGGGGGCGTTGCAACTCGCCACGAACGGTTTCGGCGGTAACCGATCCCAACCGCCACACCAGGCGCAACACCTCTCGCTCCAGATCACCTAAATCGGCTGCTATGTGTTCGCTCATTCTGCTACCGTCTGTAATGCTACGGAGTGTAGCATATGAATAGACCCTGGCAATATTCATTCGCAGGAGTGGCCCGCATGCGATTTTTTCCCGTGGTTCTCAGCGCAACCGTCATTGCCGTGATGGCTGGGTGTCATTCCATGACCGCGCAAAATGTCGTGGATTCCGCGGCCTCGTGCCCCGCGGAATTCCAAGACCAGGTGAGAATCGCTGCCTCGGCCATTCCTTGGGCGATCCCTGCAGACTTGGCGCCAGGACAGGGTCTCAACTCTATGCTCGGGCGGCGTATCTCGGTGTCCCTCTCGCCGAAAGGCGACGCCTATGGGATGCAAATCGCCTCCAGCGAGTTGTCAATTTCGCCGCTCGGAGGGACATTTCGCGGTTGGGCACAATCCTCGAGCAGCACCCAGCAAGACGGTCTCCAGGCAGCGCAGTTCGCTCACGAGGCGGTAGTGGCTCAGGAATCTGGTATCGATGTCTCGCCAGGGCGTCTGCGCATCACTCCATTTGTGCGCACCAGAAAACTTCAGCCCCAGACCTTATCGGTGGATGTCATCCTATCCCCCGGTGCTGAACCGCTGGATGAAATGGTGATTTCCGCCGGCGCTCTCTGGGATGCCAGTTTTCACCCTCTCGCCCCGGAGCGGATTGCTATATCGCTCGAGCCGCTTCGTCATTACACCGTATACGACCAGGTCGACGGACTCGTCTCCAGTACGTTTGTAGCTGCAAAGTCTTCTTCCTCCACAACAACCACGTGCACAGCAGAAACTCGTGTCGCTCTGGTAGATCGCGCGTCCTCGACTCCGCCGCTTTGGGATCTTCGTAAATCCGCGCCGGCCGGGAGAAGCGAATGGTGGCTCGCGTTATCAGATCCGCTGACCGGCCCGCACCGAGTGATATTCAAAAATCCCGCCGAAGCCGACGGCTTTGCAAGCTGGCTGTACCAGACACATGCGCTTCGGGTCGGACGATACCAGGTAGGTGTATTCCGCCCGGGCTACTCGAGCGAGGCTCGTCGGACAGTTCCAGAGCCCCATTCCGTTACGGATACATTTCGGGCGGCTGCCGCGGAGGATCTTGACGCGCTCGTAGTCGGAAGGCTCGGTGAAAGTTAGGGCACCTGTGTGGCATTCCGAAACCTGACGATCCGCAGCGGCGCTTCTCTGACACGGGCTAAGTGCTTGTGCAACCCGGCCGCGACGCCTGAAACTGCGCGTGTGTCTGGACACGCCCCTATCCCAACTCTGGGTGGTAATCTAAGCGCAGCATTCCTTCGGAGACCCTCATGCGCTCCAACCGATCCGTTCCTCCTTGCCCGCTTATCCCCGTTCTCCAATACCCCGATCCGGGCGTGGCAGCGGATTGGCTCTGCAAGGCTTTCGGTTTCACCATTCGATTGCGCATCGCCAATCACCGAATTCAAATGCGCGCCGGAGAGGGCTGCTTTACGATCCGCGAGGGCAACATCGCTCCCAACCAATCGGTCATTGTGCAAGTACGTATCGAGGACGTGTTGGGTCACTGCGAGCGATCGCGACGGGCGGGTGCCAGGATCCTCACGGAGCCGACGGATCACATGTATGGTGAGCGTCAGTACGATGCAGAGGACTTCCACGGCCATAGGTGGGACTTCACTGAGACGCTCGCGGATGTAGACCCCGAGAGTTTCGGCGCCACCCCGGTGAATCTCTGAATGGACAACCGGCCCAGTTAACTCGGGACTAGGACTGCTCGCGCTGCATGATGAGCAGATCCAGTGGATCAGGCTCTGTGACACCCAGAACCGTGAGAATCGCATGGGCCTGTCCGCGATGATGCGTCTGGTGATTGAAGAGATGGGCGAGTATTTCCCGCCGCGGCTGCCGTTGAGGCGCGCCATTCAGCGTTCGATAGTCCAACCCTTCCTCGAAGGCCGGCTCTGCCAGGCCCTGCACAAACCCTATGATTCGGCTGTCTTCCGCTACTCTCGCCGCGTGCAGCGACGACAGGTCGTCGAATAACATCGCATTGAGCTTCTCCGGGTGGTCCCCCGAGCCGGTCAGGCGGCGCATCCAAATGCGATCCGCGACGAGAAGATGATTGAGGGTGCCGTGGAGACTCTTGAAATACGCGCCGACTTCCTTACGATAAAGCTCGTCAGCCAGCGCTGCTGCCACGCGAAATAGTCGCGCATTGGCCCAGGCGTTGTAGCTCGCCATCATTACAAAATGCGTCTTCATCGAATGTCCTCGCCGCGTTGATCCCGGGTTTGAGCGTACCGCACGCGCTGATAGTCTGGCACAGAGGCGCGCAGATCTCGTGAAGCGCACTCCGAGCGGGTCTCGCTGATCAAGCGGGCGTTGTCCGATCACCTCGAAACTGGTGACCGTCACGGGGGTCGGCATCGATCCCTACAATCTAGTTGTTGTAGAGGAGAAGGCCGACTGAGTTCGTAGACCGAGCGCATTGGCCTGCGCCGCCACCGACTTACGCGTCTCGTCCGGTCAACCGAGGTAGTGACAGGAGGACGAGGGCAATCAGAATTGTCGCGGTCGCGTAGGCGAGTTGCGGGACAACGGAGTTGAGTGAGGCCAGATGGATGAGTACATGTGGGGCCGATACTTCAACACGGGACCACAGAGCGCTGGCGGACCCTGTCATCAACCCGCACGCGGCTACGCCGATGCCGAATCGGGACCAGGGAAAGCGCAGCGGTGGCAGTTCAGTCGACTCCCGGTAGACTGCGCGCATCACCGAACTCACAAAATCGGGTGACGGCTCGATGGTCTCCTCGGACCTGAGAATCTCGTCGAGTTCGTCCGGCATCAGGGTATCTCCGTCTGGAGGTCGCTCAACGGGAGGCCGAGGCTCGCGAACCGCGGGCGCAGCAGCTCTCGAGCGCGGTGTAGCCGGGCTTTCAGGGTCCCCTCTGGGATTCCGAGAACTCGTGCGGACTCGCCAGTGTCGCGGCCTTCGAAGTAGTACACGCAAATGGCGTTCCGGTAACGTGCCGGCAGCGTTAGAACCGCGCGACGCACGATCTCAGCGCGCTGACCCTGCTCGAGCGCAGTCTGCGGGCCGGGTGCGGTATCAACCGGCTCCGGCGCCTCGCGCCCCAGCCACAGCGGGCGTTCCCGGTGCAGGCGGGATCGATAGGTGTTGAGTGCCACCGCGGTGAGCCAGGTCGAAAACTGCGACTCGCCGCGAAAGCTCCCGAGCGAGCGATACTCCTTGAGAAAGGCCTCCTGCGCCATGTCCTCTGCGGTGGCGTGATGACGACAGAAGCGCCAGGCCAGATTGACCAGCCGGTGCTGCCAACGCCGGACGATGTCCCCGAATGCACCGGGATCTCCCGCAATGACGCGAGCGACGGCGGCGGCATCTTGATCATCGCTGGTCATTGCGCTTGGTCACTCATACGGCGCAATTCGACTCCGGTGCAGACCCCTCGGTTGCATTATTTTTCCATTCGCCGGCCGCCCGAAAAAATGCAACCGGATTCTGCCACTGTCAGTCTCATGCACCGACCTCATGAACGGAGTCGATGCCAATGCCAACAAATGTCGCCCTGTTTCTGTTTCTGGGAGCCGCCGTGGTCGCGGTGTTTGCGTTCTGCAGCATCGTCGTGTGGGTGTCCGCACCGTTGCGCGAGCGCCAGGCCCGGGAGCGGCTCGCGCTCTTGCGGGCACTTGCGGAGAATCCCGGCGAGAACGCACTGAGAGTGCTTGAATTCCTGCGCGAAGAGGACGCCCGTCGAGCGATGAACCGGGCGCGCCAGGACCGAAAGGGCTGGATCGTCGGAGGGCTGATCATGATGGCAGTCGGCGCTGGCCTTGGCGGAATGCTGCTCGAGATCGGCGACCGCGGTGACTGGACAGTCGGGCTCATTCCATTCCTGATCGGCTGTGTAATGGTGACGGTTGGAGCGCTGATGAAGCCGGCGGCAGCCCGCCAATAAACGCATTCATCTCCCGCAGCACATCCGCCTCGTTCGATGCATACACATTGTGACTCGCGTGCTGCAGCCGCACGACGTGGGCAGTCGGCAGTCCATTTTCGAATGCGGC
>Ga0137412_10004323_pt1 | contig 11359 bp, 7 predicted proteins | sample CZODoug2_1_16fun_FD_122160 | JGI IMG/M metagenome (GOLD analysis project Ga0137412, IMG submission 122160) | Vadose zone soil fungal communities from Angelo Coast Range Reserve, California, USA - CZODoug2_1_16fungal (Hybrid Assembly) | ecosystem: Environmental > Terrestrial > Soil > Vadose zone... | reverse complement strand
TTGCGCGATTCGTTTGACCGGCAGGCGTGACTCCGAAAGCAGACGCTGCGCCGCCTCCACTCTCAGCCGTTCAATGGCACGGGCGGGCGTTTGCCCGGTCGCCTCTGCGTAGTGCCGGCTGAAACTGCGCTCGCTCATCCCGGCCTGATCGGCGAGGGCGGAAAGCGAAAGATCGCTCGCCAGATGCTTGTTGATCCAGTCGTGGAGCGCGCCGAACTTGTCGTCGGCTGCTTGCAAAGCCAGGGCCGCGCTGAACTGTGCCTGTCCGCCGGGACGCTTGAGGAAGACGACCAGGTAGCGGGCCACGGCGAGCGCCATGGAGCGGCCGAGGTCCTCTTCCACCAGTGCCAGCGCCAGGTCGATCCCGGCGGTCACTCCCGCTGAGGTCCAAACCGGACCATCACACACAAAAATCGGTTCTGGCTCGACACGCACGGCGGGAAAGCGCCGCGCAAGCTTGGCGCAGTAATTCCAATGGGTCGCTGCGCGGCGCCCGTCCAGCAACCCTGCCGCAGCCAGCAGGAACGCGCCGGTGCAGACGGAGGCGACGCGCCGGGCGTGGCTCGCGCGCTTGCGCAGCCAGTCGACCAGCTTCGGGTCCGCGGCCGCCGCTTCCACGCCCGGGCCGCCGGCTACCATCAGCGTGTCCAGAGCCGCGCCGACGCGCGGCAGCGGGCCGGCGGCGAGCCCCAGCCCGGCCGAGGTCTCGACGCCCTCGCTGCCTCGCGCCACCACCCGGATGGCATAGGGCGGCGTTCCGCCCGCTGCGGCGACGTGATCGTTGGCGGTGGCGAACACCTGGAGGGGCCCCGTGACATCGAGCAGCTGCACCGACGGGAAGGCGAGCACCTCGACGACGCGAACCGCATTTGGCGGGAAGCGAGGGGACTTTGGCATTTCCGCCAAAGCATGCGCGGCTAGGGTCAGGCTGTAAACCCCTGGCCCGGAGACGTTCATGATCTCGCATGACACCCACCTGCACATCGGCTCCCTGCTGTTCGAGGGCGTGGACCAAATCGACCTCACAGGACCCTTCGAGGTCCTGTCGCGCATCCCGAACTCGACCTATCGCCTCTACGGCAAGACGGCCGAACCCGTGCGCGATCTCAAGGGATTGCGGCTGACACCGGATGCGACCCTGGCCGATGCCCCGCCGCTCGATGTCCTGCATGTGCCGGGCGGCTTCGGCCAGGAAGCCTTGATGGAGGATGCCGACGTGCTTGCCTGGATCAACCGGCAAGCGGCGGGCGCGCACAGCGTTTTCTCCGTCTGCACGGGCGCGCTGCTCTGTGGCGCGGCCGGCCTGCTCAAGGATCGCCGGGCGACGACACACTGGGCGTCGTTTCACCTGCTGCCGTTCTTCGGCGCGATCCCCGTCAACCAACGAGTGGTCGTCGACGGGAACTGGATCTTTGCCGCCGGCGTCACGGCCGGAATCGACGGCGCCTTGCGCCTCGCCGCCGAGCTGCGCGGCGATGAGGCGGCCCAGGCGATCCAGCTCTACATGGTGTATGCGCCGGAGCCGCCCTTCGACAGCGGGACGCCTGAGACCGCGCCGGCCGCGATCCTGGCTCAGGCGCGCAACTCCGTGCGGGGCATCACGGCGCAGCGCGAGCAGACGGCGCGGCGTGTGGCGGTGCGACTCGGTATCGATGTGCCGGTCGTGGGTGGCGACTGAGCCTCGATAACGGTCGGGCACATTTGGCGGGAAACGAGGGGTTATTGGCGCTCCCGCCAAGGCCTGTCTCGCCAGATAGATGCCAGCGTTACATCCAGGAGAACAGCATGACCACGATCACATTTACCAAGACAGTACCGCCGGCATGGCTGTTGGCGATGTGGAAGGAAATCGACGACAAGACCTTCGGCAAGGGCTTCGACTGCTTTGCCGAGAACGCGGTGTGCAATCTCGGCGTCGCCGACTGGCAGGGCCGCGAGGCGATTCGCCAGAACCTGCGCGACTTCATCGACAAGGGTTTCACCGCGCACCATGACGTCGTCGAGTATCTCGACAGCCCGTTGCTGAAGGTGTTTCACGGCAAGGTGTCGATGAAATTCGACGATCCGAGCGTGGCGTCGGTGCGGCCGACAATGACGCACTTCTTCTACATGGACGAAAAGGATCCTTCGAAAGTGAGCCGATGGGTTGGAGCGGTGGGGCCGACGGGGTTTTAGTCCGCGCTCCGCATGAGAAGATGCGCCACTGGAGTGGCGCGCTCCCAGCTATCCCTCGCGGCGCATCAGCTCGGGCAGGATCTTGTCGAGCGTGATCGGATAGTCGCGCACCCTCGCGCCGCAGGCGTTGTAGACGGCGTTGGCCACCGCGGCGCCGGCGCCGCAGATGCCGAGCTCGCCCACGCCCTTGGAGCCCAGCACGTTGGCGTGCGTGTCGAACTCGTCGAGCATCACCGCATCGACCTCGCCGATGTCGGCATGGACGGGCACGTGATAGTTGGCGAGATCCTGCGTGATGAAATTGCCGAAGCGCGAATCGACGACGGCGTCCTCATAGAGCGCGGCGCTTACGCCCCAGATCATGCCGCCGATCAGCTGCGAGCGCGCCGTCTTGGCGTTCAGGATGCGGCCGGCGGCGAAGACGCCCAGCATGCGGCGCAGCCGGATCTCGCCGGTGGTCTCCTCGACGGCGACCTCGGCGAAATGCGCGCCGTAGGCGTTCTGCGAATATTTCCTGGCGTCGTCGCCGGGCTTCACCTGGCCGGTCGCCGAGAGGCCCTGCGGGCCGTCGCCGGCGTCGAGCCGGGCTTTCAGCTTGCGGCAGGCCTCGTGCAGCGCCGCCCCGCAGCTCGAGGCGCCGAACGAGCCGCCCGAGCCCGGCGTGATCGGATAGGAGCTGTGGCCCAGGCGCACCTCGACATTCTCGACCGGCAGGTCGAGCCCTTCCGCCGCGATCTGGGCGAAGATGGTGTAGGAGCCGGTGCCGATGTCGGTCATGTCCATCTCGACCACGGCGTTGCGCGCGCTCGCCATCGTCACCTTGGCCTCGGCCGGACGCAGGATGTTGCCGCGGCTGGCGGCGGCGACACCCATGCCGACCAGCCAATGCCCGTCGCGCACGCTGCGCGGCCGGGGATTGCGCTTGTCCCAGCCGAAGCGGCGCGCGCCTTGCTGCAGGCAGGGCACCAGCGCCCGTGTCGAGAACGGAACGTTCTTCTCCGGATCCTCCTTGGGCTCGTTGCGGACGCGCAGCTCGATGGGATCGATGTTCAGGCGCAGCGCCAGCTCGTCCATCGCCTGCTCGAGCGCCAGCATGCCGATCGCCTCGCCCGGCGCGCGCATGGCGTCGGCCACCGGCAGGTCGAGCGCGGCGATGCGCTGGCTGGTCAGCCGGTTGGGCGCGGCATAGAGCGAGCGCGTGGCGCTGACCACGGGTTCGGAGAACTCGTCGGCGCGCGCGCTCTGCGCGAACGACTGGTGGGCGATGGCGGTGAGCGTGCCGTCGCGCTCGGCGCCCAGCCGCACCCGCTGGATCGAGGCCGGGCGATGCGTCGTCACATGGAACACCTGCTGACGCGTCAGCACGATGCGGACGGGGCGATTTAGTTCGCGCGAAACGAGCGCCGCCAGGATGGCGTCGGCATGGACCGGCAGCTTGCCGCCGAAACCGCCGCCGACATATTCGGAGATGACCTCGACCTTGTCGGTTGGCAGCTGCAGCGTGCTGGCGATCGACTTGTGGGCGCTCTCGACGAGCTGCAGGGCGCCGCGCACGGTGAGCTTGCCGTCCTGCCACGAGGCCAGGCTGGCGTGCGGCTCCATCATGGCGTGGCTCTGATAGGGCGTCTTGTAGATCGCGTCGACCCGTACCGGGGCCACCTCGAAGGCGCTGTCGAAAGCCCCGACCTTGCTGTCGGACGGCGCGCCGTTGCCGCTCTTCATGGGGTCGTAGGCGTCGCGGCTGGCCGATTCGAGCACGAAGGCGCCAGCCACGCGCTCGTAGGTGACGGAGATTGCCTGCGAAGCGGCGCGCGCGCCCTCGGCCGTCTCGGCCACCACCAGCGCCACCGGTTCTCCGAAATACTGCACCTTGTCGCTGGCAAGCTGCGGCTTGGGCCGCGCGTGGCGGTCCTCGCCCTTGGCCTGGAAGGTCGCCTGGCGCGGCGCATTCTCATGCGTCATCACCAGCAGCACGCCGGGCAGGGCGCGGGCGGCCGCGGCATCGATGCCGGTGATGCGGCCGCGGCCGATCGTGGCGGTGACGATCGAGCCGAACGCCAGGCGGTCGCTGCGCGTGTCGCCCGCGTAGGGCGCCGCGCCCGTCGCCTTGGCGGGACCGTCGATGCGATCGATGGGTTGACCGATGAACTGCGCCATCTCCTAGCCTCCCGCCGCGAGGTCGCCGAGCGTGCGCGCCACGAGACGCTGGGCCAGCGCGATCTTGAACTCGTTGTGCGGCTGGCCGGTCGCGTCCTTGACCGCGGCCTGGCCCGCCGCGTCGAAGCTGTCGGCCTGCGCGGCCGCGCCCACCAGCTCGCGTTCGGCATCCTTGGGCGTCCAGGGCTTGTGGGCGACGCCGCCCATCGTCAGGCGCGCGTTCTTCACCTTGCCGCCGCCGACCTCGAGGATGGCAGCCAGCGAGACCAGGGCGAAAGCAAAGGACGCCCGATCGCGCACCTTGCGATAGATCTGCCGGCCAGGCGGCGGCGGGGGAAGGATCACCGCGGTCAAAAGCTCGCCCGGCGCGAGGGTGGTGTCGTGCTCGGGCGTCTGGCCGGGCAGGCGATGCAGCTCGGCGATCGGCACTCTGCGGGTGACGTCGGACGGCGTGTGGATCTCGACCTCGGCATGGAGCGCCGTCATCGCCACCGCCATGTCCGACGGGTGGACTGCGATGCAAGCCTCGCTGGCGCCCAGGATGGCGTGCATGCGGTTGTAGCCGCCCAATGCGGAGCAGCCGCTGCCCGGCTGGCGTTTGTTGCAGGGCATGGCGACGTCATAGAAATAGGGGCAACGCGTGCGCTGCAGGAGATTGCCGGCGGTGGTCGCCTGGTTGCGGAGCTGCGCCGAGGCGCCATTCAGCAGCGCCTGCGCCAGGACGGGATAGCGCTGGCGGACGCGCGAGTCGGCCGCGAGGTCGGCGTTGCTTACCAGGGCGCCGATGCTGAGGCCGCCGTCCGAGGTTTCGACGACGTCGCGCAGGGGCAGGCGTGAGACGTCGACGAGATGCGTCGGCCGCTCGACATCGACCTTCATGAGGTCGAGCAGATTGGTGCCGCCGGCAATGAAGGACGCGCCGGGCTGGCTCGCCGCCTTGGCCGCGCCGGCGATGTCGCTGGCGCGTTCGTAGGTGAAGGACCTCATCCCGCGCTCCCTTGCTGGGCGTCCAAGATGGCCGCGACGATGTTGGGGTAGGCCGCGCAGCGACAGATGTTGCCGCTCATGCGCTCGCGGATTTCCGCGGCGCTGGCGGCGGGCATGGCAGCCAAGTCGGCGGTCACGGCCGAGGGCAGGCCGCGCTTCAATTCGTCCAGCATGCCGACGGTCGAACAGATCTGGCCCGGTGTGCAGTAGCCGCACTGGAAGCCGTCGTGCTTCACGAAAGCCTGTTGCACGGGATGCAGCTTGCCGTCCGGGGCCAGCCCCTCGACGGTGACGATGCTGTCGCCGTCGCGCATCGCGGCGAGCGACAGGCAGGAATTCAGCCGTACGCCGTTCACCAGCACGGTGCAGGCGCCGCACTGGCCGTGGTCGCAGCCCTTCTTGGTGCCAGGCAGGCCGAGATGATCGCGCAGCGCATCGAGCAGGGTGGTGCGCGGATCGAGCGACAGGGTATGCGCCTGGTGGTTCACCGTGAGGTGCACCTCCACCTGGTCGGGCGGCGCAGGCCGCGGCTCGGGCGCGGCGGCTTGCTGTTGGGGTTGGGCGTGCAACTGGCGACCGAAGGCGGCCGTCACGAGGGCGGTGATGCCGAGCACGCGGCGAGTGATGCTGTGCGGGGGTTCGTGCATGCCCGACCCAACGATGGGTTGCGGCATCGCGTTGCACGGGCGGGATTTTTGTCACGGCCGATGGGTGCGGAACCTCGTCGCAGGAGGGGTCGTTTGACTGAAGCGATCGCGAGAGCGCGCGCGGTTGTTCGCCAGTCATTGATCCATTTGCGCCTTGCGGGGCTACCGGTTGCGCCACCGGTCGCCGGGGCGACAGGAAGCTGTTCGTGAATAAGCCCAAGAGCCGAAATGCCGGCACCAGGAACATTGTCGCTGCAGGTGGCGAGCACCATCACACCACCACCTCCGCCGACAATACGCTGACCACCAACCAGGGCACGGCGATCTCGGACAACCAGAATTCGCTGACGAGCGGCGCGCGCGGACCGGCGCTGCTCGAGGATTTCATCCTTCGCGAAAAAATCACCCATTTCGACCACGAGCGCATTCCCGAGCGCATCGTGCATGCCCGCGGCTCGGGCGCGCACGGCTACTTCCAGCCGCTCAAGAACCTCTCGCGGTTCACCAAGGCGTCCTTCCTGCAGGATCCGGGCAAGAGGACCAAGGTGTTCACGCGCTTCTCCACGGTGGCGGGCGGCGCGGGCTCGGTCGATACGCCGCGCGACGTGCGCGGCTTCGCCGTGAAGTTCTATACCGACGAGGGCAATTTCGACCTGGTCGGCAACAACATCCCGGTGTTCTTCATCCAGGACGCGATCAAGTTCCCCGACCTGATCCACGCCGTGAAGATGGAGCCGGACCGCGGCTTCCCGCAGGCGGCCTCGGCGCACGACACCTTCTGGGATTTCGTCTCGCTGATGCCCGAGAGCATGCACATGCTGATGTGGGCGATGTCGGATCGCGCCATCCCGCGCTCGCTGCGCCATATCGAGGGCTTCGGCATCCACACCTTCCGCCTGGTCAACGCCAGGGGCGAATCGACCTTCGTGAAGTTCCACTGGCGGCCCAGCATCGGCGCGGCCTCCACCTTGTGGGACGAGGCGGTGAAGATCGCCGGCGCCGATCCCGACTACACGCGGCGCGATCTCTGGGAGTCGATCGACAAGGGCGACTTCCCGGAATGGACGCTCAACATCCAGGCCTTCGACCAGAAGACGGCCGACAAGCTCGACTTCGACATCCTCGATTCGACCAAGATCATCCCCGAGGAGATCATCCCGCTGACGCCGATCGGCCGCCTGGTGCTGAACCAGAACCCGGTCAATTTCTTCGCCGAGACCGAGCAGATCGCCTTCCATCCCGGCCATATCGTGCCCGGCATCGACTTCACGCCCGATCCGCTGCTGCAGGGCCGGCTGTTCTCCTATCTCGACACCCAGCTCATCCGGCTGGGCGGGCCCAATTTCCACGAGATCCCCATCAACCGGCCGGTCTGCCCGATGCGCAACTTCCAGCGCGACGGCCATATGCGCATGCAGGTGCCGCCCGGCCGCGTCGCCTACGAACCCAATTCGCTCGATCCCGCCAGCCCGCGCGAGAACCCGGTGCGCGGCTTCGCGAGCTTCCCCGACCCGAATGCCGGGCCGAAGCTGCGGCAGCGGCCGGAATCCTTCGCCGATCACTATTCGCAGGCGCGGCAATTCTGGAAGTCGATGACCCCGCCCGAGCAGGGCCACATCGTGAGCGCGTTCACCTTCGAATTAAGCAAGGTCGTCACCGTGGCCGTGCGCCAGCGCATGCTGGGCCATCTCGACCTGATCGCGCCCGAGTTGGGCCAGAGGGTCGCCAAGGCGATGGGCATGGAAGGCGAGGCCGAAAGGATCACGCCGGCCGTGAAGCCGCGCGATGACCTGCCGCCGTCGCCCGCGCTCAGCATCGTCGCCAAGGCGCCGGCGATCCTGAAAGGCCGCACGGTCGCCGCGCTGGTCACCGACGGCAGCGACGGCGCGGCCGTCAAGCGTCTGCAGGCGGCACTCAAGAAGGAGGGCGCCAGCCTCAAGCTGGTGGCGCCCAAGATCGGCAAGCTCAAGGGCAACGGGCTCGAGCCCGACATGACGGTCGAGGGCGGTCCCTCGGTTCTGTTCGACGCGGTCGTGCTGCTGCCGTCGGCAGAAGGCACCCAGGCGCTGTTGGGCATGGCGGCCGCGGTCAACTGGCTGCGCGATGCCTTCGGGCATCTCAAGGCCATCGGCTTCAACGAGGAGGCCCAGCCCCTGTTCGACAAGGCGGCAGTAAAGCCCGATGCCAAGCTCGGTGTCGTCGCGCTCGACAACGGGCGCGGGCTCGACGCCTTCATCGCCGCCGCCAAGAAGCATAAGATCTGGGATCGGGAGAAACTGGTGAACCCACCGCGGTGAGGCCATGCGCAAAGAGAGCAAGGACAGTCTCGCCACTTATCGTGCCAAGCGCGACTTCAGCCTGACGGAAGAGCCGTCAGGCAAGGCGGCCGTCGCGGCCGGCAGGGCCTTGCGCTTCGTGGTGCAGCGCCACGACGCCACGCGGCTGCATTACGATTTCCGGCTGGAGCTCGACGGCACCTTCAAGTCGTGGGCGGTGACCAAGGGACCGTCGCTCGATCCGACGGTCAAGCGGCTGGCGGTCGAGGTCGAGGACCATCCGCTCGACTACGGCGACTTCGAGGGCACCATTCCCGAAGGCCAGTACGGCGGCGGCACGGTGCAGCTCTGGGATCGCGGCTACTGGCTGCCCCAAGGCGATCCGCACGAGGGGTTGAAGAAAGGCGACCTGAAATTCGTCCTCGAGGGCGAGCGCCTGCACGGCAGCTGGGTGCTGGTGCGCATGAAGTGGGACCGGGACAAGGGTCGTGGCGGCGGCCCCAATCGTAAGAATGGCCGCACCAACTGGCTGCTGATCAAGCATCGAGACCAGGCCGCGCACGAGGGCGATGAGGATGCGCTGCTAAAGGATCCCAAGTCGATCGCCTCGGGCCGCACCCTGAAGGAGATCGCGCTGGGGACCGGACGCGCGCCCACGCCCTTCATGACGGGCAAGCGGCGGGCAGCTGGCGCCGTGTGGGAAAGCAACAAGCAAGGCGGCGGCGAGAAGGCCGCGATCGCCCCCACCAAGGCCAAGCCCCGCAAGGTCAAGGCGATGCCGCGCTTCGTCGAGCCGCAGCTCGCCAAGCTGGTCGAGCAGCCGCCCGCCGGCTCCGGTTGGGCTCACGAGGTCAAGTTCGACGGCTATCGCCTGCAGTTGAGGGTCGAGAATGGCAAGGCGGTGTTGCGCACCCGCAAGGGGCTGGACTGGACGAAGAAATTCGCCGCCATCGCGCAGCAGGCCAGGACCTTGCCGGACTGCATGATCGACGGCGAGGCCGTGGCGCTCGACAGCGACGGCGTGCCGGATTTCGGCGCCCTGCAGGCCGCGCTGTCGGAGGGCAAGTCCGACAGCCTGATCTTCTTCGCCTTCGATCTCCTGTTCGCCGATTTCGGCGAGGGCGACGAGGATTTGCGCGGGCTGCCGCTCAGCGAGCGCAAGGAGCGGTTGAAGGATCTGCTGGACGGGCTCAAGGGCAAGCACCAGGCGCTGCGTTATGTCGAGCACTTCGAGACCTCGGGCGCTGCCGTGCTGGAGTCGGCTTCCCAAATGGGCTTCGAAGGCATCATCTCAAAGCAGCTCGACGCGCCCTACCGATCGGGCCGCGTCGGAAACTGGCTCAAGAGCAAGTCTCGCGCCGGCCAGGAGGTGGTGGTCGGCGGCTGGACCAGCGAAGCCAAGAAGGTGAGCTCGCTGCTGGTTGGGGTCCATCGCGGCAAGAAGCTGGTCTATGTCGGCAAGGTCGGCACCGGCTTTGGCGAAGAGGAGATTCGCACGCTGCTGCCCAAGCTTCGGGCGCTCGAAAGCAAGACCAGCCCGTTCGCCGCCGGCGCCAGCCCGCCCCGGGAACGCAGCATTCATTGGACACGGCCCGAGCTGGTGGCCGAGATCGAGTTCGCCGGCTGGACCGACGGCGGCAACGTGCGGCAGGCTGCCTTCAAGGGGCTGCGCAGCGACAAGCCGGCCGACGAGGTGGTGGCGGAGAGACCCGTTCCGGCGGAGAAGGCGACGATGGCCAAGCCCGTGCCCAAGGCGACGGCGCCCAAGACACGCTCCAAGGCGGCAAGCGGCAAAGTATCCGGGCCGGCGGTCGTCATGGGCGTGTCGATCTCGCATCCCGACAAGCCCTTGTGGCCGGACGAGACGCCGCCGGTCACCAAGCTCGAGCTTGCGCAATACTACGAGGCGATCGGCGGCTGGATGATCGACCATCTCAGGGGCCGGCCCTGTTCGCTGGTGCGCACGCCCGACGGCATCGGCGGCCAGACCTTCTTCCAGCGCCACGCCATGCCGGGCAGTTCCGATCTCCTGGAGGAGGTGAAGGTCAAAGGCGACAAGAAGCCCTACCTGCAGATCGACAGGGTCGAGGGGCTGGCGGCGGCGGCGCAGATCGGTGCCACCGAGCTGCATCCGTGGAACTGCCAGCCCGATGAGCCCGAGCTGCCGGGCCGGCTGGTGTTCGACCTCGATCCCGCGCCCGACCTGGGCTTCGCCGAGGTGATCAAGGGGGCGCGCGCGGTGAGCGAACGGCTGGAAGCGCTGGGCTTGAAGACCTTCTGCAAGACCACGGGTGGCAAGGGCCTGCATGTCGTGGTGCCGCTCACGTCGGACCCGAAGAGTCCCGACTGGGACACCGCCAAGATGTTCGCCAAGGAGATCTGCCGGCGGTTGGCCGACGCTGAGCCCGACCTCTATGTGATCAACATGGCGAAGAAGGAACGCGGCGGACGCATCTTCCTCGACTATCTGCGCAACGACCGCACCTCGACCGCAGTGGCGCCATTGTCGCCGCGCGCGCGGCCGGGCGCCACGGTGTCGATGCCCCTCAACTGGCCGCAGGTGAAGGCCGGCCTCGATCCCAAGAAGTTCACCGTGCGCACCGCGCCGGCGCTCTTGAAGAAGAACAAGCCGTGGGCCGACTACGCCAAGGCCGCCAAGCCGCTGCGCGCGGCCATCGAACGCCTGATCAAAACCAAATCGTAAGGACCCACCATGGCCAAAGCCAAACAGCATAAGGCCACGCAGCATAAAGCGATGCGCCCGACCTGGGAGGGCCATCTGCGGCTCTCACTGGTGACCTGCCCGGTGGCGCTCTACACCGCCACCGAACGCGCCGCCGACGTCCATTTCAACATGATCAATCCCAAGACCAACAATCGCATCCGCATGCAAGCCGTCGATGCCGGCACCGGCGAGCCGATCGAGCGGTCCGAGCTGGTGAAGGGCTTCGCCGTCTCCAAGAACAAGTACGTGCTGTTCGACAAGGACGAGCTCGATGCGGTGAAGCTCGAATCGACGCGCATCATCGACATCGAGGAATTCGTCGACGCCGCCACCATCGACCGCATCTACTGGGACGAGCCCTACTACCTGGCGCCGTCCGGCAAGACCGGCAT
>Ga0137412_10004322_pt1 | contig 11360 bp, 8 predicted proteins | sample CZODoug2_1_16fun_FD_122160 | JGI IMG/M metagenome (GOLD analysis project Ga0137412, IMG submission 122160) | Vadose zone soil fungal communities from Angelo Coast Range Reserve, California, USA - CZODoug2_1_16fungal (Hybrid Assembly) | ecosystem: Environmental > Terrestrial > Soil > Vadose zone... | reverse complement strand
CCCGGTCGGGCTGGACTCGGCGTTGGCGTTGGCCACCCTGGCCGCCGTCCCGGTGGACCCGGCGGCCACCCCGGTGGGCTGGCGCGGCGTGGTCGGCACTATCGGGATGATCGACCTGGACGCGGGCGCCGAGGACCTCGGGCCCGCCTTGCGGGAGCTGCGGGTGTACGCGGGCTATTCCGGCTGGGGCCCGGGCCAATTGGACGAAGAACTGGCCGGGGGCGCCTGGATCATCGTCGAATCTGAACCCGGCGACGCGTTCTGCGCGGACCCGGACAAGCTGTGGAGCCGGGTGTGGCGGCGACAACCCGGCGAACGGGCGTTCGTGTCCACCCGGCCTGACGACCCGACGCACAACTGAGCTCCCGGGGTGGTTCCGTAGACTGGGGAGTGTCCGCACGCGCCCACCCCGGAGGATCCGATGACCTCGTACCCCGAGCCCGGCGGCGGCTTGAGCACGATCACCGAGGAGGAACTGCGCACCTCCACCGGTGACGGCGACCACGACCGCTTCTCGCACTATGTGGTGCGCAACAAGCTGACCGGGGCCATGGTGGAGGGCACCCCGCTGCAGGCGTTGTGCGGCAAGGTGTGGGTGCCCAGCCGGGACCCGCAGAAGTACCCGGTGTGCCCGGAGTGCAAGGAGATCTACGACGGGATCCCGCCCGGCGAGGACAAGGGCGGTCAGGACTCCTGACCATCCATCAGATCCTTCTGTTGCGGCGCGTCTACTAAATGCCCCTCGCGATCGAGGCGCCGCTCGGCGTGGCCGAGGCGGTCGGGTTGTTGGCCGCCGAACCCGACCGGGTGATCGTCGCCGGGGGCACCGATCTGCTCCCTGCGCTGCACGACGGTCGGGTCCGCGCCGAACGCCTGTTGTCCCTGGAGCGGCTACGGGAGATCCACGCCGTGGGCCGTACCGGTGAGGGCGGACTGTTCATCGGCGCCGGGGTGAGCGCCACCGTGCTGGTCGAGGTACTGGAGCCACTGCTGCCCGCGCTGGCTGCGGCCGCCGCGGTGATCGGTCCGCCCGGGGTGCGCAACGCAGCTACCGTCGGCGGCAATCTGGTCTCCGCCGCGGGCGGGGACCTGTTGGTGGTGCTGGTCGCGGTCGGGGCGGTGGCGGTGCTGGAGTCCGCGGCCGGGCGGCGGGAGACCACCGTCGAGCAGTTCCTGTCCGCCGTGGACGACACCGGCCGCCCCGACCTGCGGCCGGGGGAATTGGTGGCCGGGGTGCGGATCGACCGGATGCCCGCGGACGCCCGATTCGCCCGGCTGGCCGTGCCCGGCCACCGGGTGCTGTCCCTGGCCATGGCTCGCGACGCGCATCACCCGGAGATCCGGGTGGCGGTCTGCGCGGGCCGGCGGGTGCCTGTGCGGGCCGCGGCGGCCGAGGCCGTGATCGGCGCGGAACTGCGCCGGGTGGGACGGAACATCGAGCCGGAGGTGCTGATCGCGTTCGGTCGCGCGGTGGGTGAGGCGGCCGGGACGGCGGACAGCGTGCCCGTTCAGTACGCACGACACGCCGCGGACGTATGTGCGCAGCGGTTGCTGGCCCGGATGGTCGGCGATGAGTGAGCCGCTGCCCTCCTATCAACTCGACGTCGACGACCGCGCGCACCTGGTGGTCGGCGCCGCGGTCACCGAGAGCCTGCAGTACGTGCTCCGCGAACGCCTTGCGCTGACCAACGTCAAGGACGGCTGCGCGGTGGGGGAGTGCGGGGCCTGCGCGGTGCTGCTGGACGGACAGCAACGGCTGGCCTGCCTGACATTGGCGATCAGTGCCAGCGGTCGCGCGGTGACCACCGCGGCCGGGCTGGGCCACGGTCGACCCACCGAGATCGCCGAGGCGTTGGCCCGGGTCGGCGCCGTGCAGTGCGGCGCCTGCATCCCCGGCGCGCTGATCGCCACGCACGCGTTGCTGGCCGCCGACCCGGACCCGTCCGACGGGGCGATCCGGGCCGGACTGTCCGGCGTGGTGTGCCGCTGTGGCGGGTACGGGCGGCTGGTGGCAGGGGTGCGGGCGGCGGCGCGGGCGCGTAACGGGGTTCTTGGTGGGTGAGCTGATCCCCGGCGGGGTGGGGGACAATCCGCTGCGCCCGGACGGCGTCGCCAAAGCCCTCGGCGCGGCGCCCTATCCGGCGGACCTGGCGTTGAGCGGTGCGGTGCACGCGGTGCTGGTGCGCGCCGACCGTCCGCCCGCGGCACTGGGCGCGGTGGACACCGCCGAGGCGCTGATGTTCCCCGGCGTGCACGCCGTGCTGACCGCGGCCGACCTTCCCGGCGTGCTCGGGTACGGCAGCGCCCACGCCGATCGTCCGGTGCTCGCTGCCGGGATGGTGCGCCACGTTGGCGAACCGGTCGCGGTGGTGGCCGCCGACGACCTGGCGACGGCCCGCCGCGCCGCCGCCGCAGTGCGGGTGAACTACCGGGACGCCGAGGCCGTGCTGGATGTGGCCGCGGCCGAATTCGGCGCTCCGGTGCACCCGGAGGGCAACGTGATCCGAACGCTGCGGGTGCGCCGCGGGCCGAAGCTGCCCGAGGTGGATTGGGACGCCCCGGCGGCGCCGGTGCCCGGTGCGGAGGTGGTGGTCGAGCAGGAGTTCGCCATCGGCCGGCCCGCGTCGGCGGCCGGGCGGCCGGTAGCGGTCGCCGTGCCCACCGAGCGGGGCCTGGACCTGATCACGGTGTGCGCATGGACCGAGTCCGACCGCGACCAAATCGCGCTGTGTTTGGACCTGACGCCGAATCAGATCCGCGTGGTACCGGCGATTGCGCCCGGCCCACCGGACCCGGAGTTGTCCGCTGCGGTGCTCGCCGGCCTACTCGCGCTGCGTCTGGGCCGGACGGTGCGGGTGAGCGATCCGGGTGCCCGCCCGGCCTCGACCGGCCCCGCGCTGCGGGCCCGCTACCGCCACCATGCCGCAGCCGACGGCTCGCTGGTCGCGGTGCAGGCGCGGTTGTGGTTGGACGGCGGTGCCTACGCGGGTCACACCGCCGACGCCCTCGCCCGGTTGTGTGCCGCCGCGACTGGACCCTATCGAGTCGGCTCGGTGGACCTGGACGCTGTGGCGTGGCGCACCAACACCGCCCCGCCCGGTCCCGTGCGCGGCTTCGCCGCGGCTGCCGGGTGCGTGGCCGTCGAGGCGCAGATGGACCGGGTGGCCGCGGCGCTGGGGATCGACCCGGTTCAGCTGCGGATGTCCAATGCGCTGGACACCACCGACCCGTTGCCCACCGGGCAATTGGTCACCGGCGCCCCGCCGACGGCGCCGCTGCTGGCCACCGTCGCCGAGGCACCACTACCCGGTCGGCGGCGGGCCACCGCTGCCGAGGACCTGCCCGGAGGCGCGGTGGGCACCGCGTCCAACACCACCGTGCGTCGCGGCGTCGGCCACGCGGTTGGACTGACCCCGTTGTTACCCGGCGAGGGCCAGGATCACCCGGCCACCGCCACCGTCCGGCTGGCCGGCGGGGTGGCCACGATCAGCTGCGCGGCCGCCGAGCACGGCCAGGGCTTTCTCACCGTCGCCATGCAGATCGTGCGCGAGATCCTCGGCCCGGCCGAGATCGAACTGATCCCGGTGGACTCCGACGCACCCTCGGCCGGACCCGCCGCGGACAGCCGATTGACCTGGGTGGCCGGCGGCGCGGTGTTCGCCGCCTGCACCGGGATCGCCACCGCGCTGTGCGCGGACCTGGCCGAGGCTCAGGGCATCTCCGCGGACCTGCTCACCGTGCGCGGCGGGCGCATCCGCTCCTATGACGGGCTGTTGGACGTCGAGTTGGCCACCGTGCTCGCCGAGCGCAGCATCGAGCAGAGCGCGACCTACCACCCGCCGCGGACCGAGGCGCTCGACCCGACCGGGCAGGGCGTGGCCTTCGCCGGGTTCGGCTTCGCCGCGCATCGTGCCGTGGTGGACGTCGACGTCGAGCTGGGCTTGGTCCGGGTGGTGGAACTTTTGGCCGCGGTGGACGTCGGGCGCGTGGTGAACCTGACTCAGGTGATCGCCGTACTGGACGGGGGCAGCACTGCCGGCCTCGGGTTGGTGCTCGGCGACGCCGCCACCTTCCCCACCACCGCGGATACCCCCGGCACGAAGCTGGCCGACCTGTTCGTGGCCGGGCAGGACGGGTCCTGGCTGGGCGTCAAGGGTGTGTGGGATACCCCGGTCGGCCCGGCCGCGGCGGCGATCAGTGCGGCGATCCGGGCGGCGACCGGTGCTGCGGTCACCGAGCTGCCGGTCCGGCCCTGGCACCTCGTGGGATCGGGCAACGCCACGTGAGTTTGCGCAACCCGGCCAACCTGCACCCCGCGTTCCCGGACCGTTCCCCTTATGGCACCGCGGAAAAACTGCGCGCCTGGCAGTCCGAGGCGCTGGCCGCCTACCAGGAGCGCAACCCGCGGGACTTCCTGGCGGTGGCCACTCCGGGCGCCGGCAAGACCACCTTCGCGCTGCGCGTGGCCAGTGAGCTACTGCACGCGAAGGTGATCCGGGCGGTCACCATCGTCGCGCCCACCGAGCACCTCAAGACCCAGTGGGCCGCAGCCGCCGAACGCATCGGCATCCGCATCGACCCGGAGTTCCGCAACGCCGACGGGAAGACCGCCCGCGGCTTCAGCGGCGTCGCGGTCACCTATGCCGGCGTCGCCGCGCACCCGATGCTGCACCGCAACCGGACCGAGGCCCGCCCCACGTTGGTCATCCTCGACGAGGTGCACCACGCCGGGGACAGCCGCAGTTGGGGCGAGGCGATCTTCGAGGCGTTCGGTCCGGCGACCCGGCGGTTGTCGTTGACCGGTACACCGTTCCGCTCGGATGTGAACCCGATCCCGTTCGTCACCTACGCGCCGGGGCCGGACGGGGTGCCGCGCAGCGTCGCCGACCACGTCTACGGCTACGGCGAGGCGCTGGCCGACGCGGTGGTGCGCCCGGTGGTGTTTCTGGCCTACGCCGGGCAGATGCGCTGGCGTACCCGGGCCGGGGACGAGTTGGCCGCGACCCTCGGCGAGCCGTTGACCTCCGACCTGACCAACCAGGCCTGGCGCACCGCACTGGACGCCGGCGGGGACTGGATCCCGGCAGTGCTGCGCGCCGCCGATCAGCGGCTCACCGAGGTGCGTCGCCACGTCCCGGATGCCGGCGCGATGGTGATCGCCACCGACCAGAACGCGGCACGGGCCTACGCCCGACTGCTGCACGAGTTGACCGGCGTCAAACCGACCGTGGTGCTCTCCGACGACTCCGGCGCCAGCGCGCGGATCGGTGCGTTCTCGGACAGCGAGGAGCGGTGGCTGGTTGCGGTGCGCATGGTGTCCGAGGGTGTGGACATCCCGCGGCTCGCGGTCGGGGTGTATGCCACCAACGCGTCCACCCCGTTGTTCTTCGCCCAGGCGGTGGGTCGGTTCGTCCGGGCCCGGCGCCGTGGCGAGATCGCCTCGGTGTTTCTGCCCACGGTAGCGCCACTGCTCAAGCATGCCGCAGAGATGGAAGTGACGCGGGATCACGTATTGGGCGATCGGTTGAAGCCGGAGGACGGTCCGTTCGCCCTCGAGGATGAGTTGCTGGCCGCAGCCAACAAGGCCGACGACGGCCCGGACGGGATGGGGGAGTTCACCGCGCTGGGCTCGGTGGCGACTTTTGACCGGGTCATGTTCGGCGGGGCCGAGTACGGCCTACCCGCCGAGCCAGGCAGTCGCGAGGAGCAGGACTACATCGGTTTGCCGGGGCTGCTGGACGCGGACCAAATCCGGGATCTGCTCAGTCGGCGACAAGCGAGCCAACTGCGTGCCGCCGCACGCCGCGGCGGTCCGGCGCCCGAGCCCGCCGCAAAACGGCCGGTCGCCACGCACGCCGAACGTTCCGCGTTGCGCCGCGAACTGCAGACACTGGTGGGCGCCTACCACCACCGCAGCGGCGCCTCGCACGCCGCGATCCACGCCGAGTTGCGCCGGGAGACCGGCGGGCCGGCCGTATCCCAGGCCGGTGTCGACGACCTCCGCCGCCGCATCTCCGCCCTCCGCCGCCGCCTCGCCTGACGACCCCGTGTCAGACGTCGTTACGGATTCGCGCCCGGTTTGTCCGGGTGTACTGGGTCGTAGGGGATGACGTGCCCAACGGCTACTTGCGGTGGGCGGTGGCCTGGAGCAGGGGGAGCACGCGGTGCGGGATGCGGTTGGCCAGGGCGATGGTGGTGGCGCTGCGGCGGATCGACGTATCGGCGAGCACCAGGTCCAGCACGCGTTGCAGGTCGGCGTTGGACCGCGCGACCACTCGGCACAGCATGTCCGCCTCGCCGGAGATCGTGTGTGCCTCGAGCACCTCGGGGATCCCGGCCAGATGGGCGGCCACCGCCTCGTGACCGCGGCCCTGCACGATCTGCAAGGTCACGAAAGCGGACACCGAATAGCCCAGGGCGACCGGGTCGAGGTCCGGGCCCCAGCCGGTGACGACGCCCTCGCGCTCCAGGCGGTCCAGCCGGGCCTGCACGGTGCCACGGGCGACACCGAGGCGCCGGGAGGCCTCCAACACCGCGATTCGCGGTTCGGTGGCCATCAGGTCGAGCAGGCGGGCGTCCAGGTCGTCGACCGGCACAGGCACCTCGTAACGTCGGGGACACTCATTCTGCACAGAAAGCACCTCGGGGAGGCCAGCTAACTGTACAGATTGTGTAGCATTTCGCGTTCTGATTGCGCAGTATGTGGCCGCCGGAGGATGCTCGGGACACGATCCGACCCTCGGAGGTCCGTGATGAAGGCCCGTCCGCACGTTGAGGAAATCACCCGGCCGCAGCCGAGTGCCGCGGCCCCGGATGTCTTCGAGCTGACCGGTCTGGATCACCTGCGCTTCGAGGTCGGTAACGCCCGGCAGGCAGCGCACTACTACGCCACCGCCTACGGCATGCAATGCGTGGCGTACCGCGGGCCGGAACAGGGCCAACGCGACCTCGCCGAGTTCGTCATGGAATCCGGTGGCGCTCGCTTCGTCATCGCGGGCGCGCTGCGGCCGGGCACCGACGTGGCCCGCCACGTCGCCGAGCACGGCGACGGCGTCCGGGACATCGCCATCGAGGTGCCCGACGTGCACCGCGCCTACGGACTGGCCCGGGCCCGCGGCGCGCTCGGCCTGTCCGCCCCGACGGTCACCGAGGACGAGCACGGCCGGGTGATCAGCGCGGTCATCGGCACCTACGGCGAGACCCGGCACACCTTGATCGACCGCTCCCGCTACTCCGGTCCGTTCCTGCCCGGGTTCGTCGCCCACGCCCCGATCGTGTCCAACGCCGCACAGGTATTCACCGGCATCGACCACGTGGTCGGCAATGTCGAGCTCGGCAAGATGGACAAGTGGGTGAGCTTCTACCAACGCGTCATGGGCTTCACGAACATGGCCGAGTTCGTCGGTGAGGACATCGCCACCGAGTACTCCGCGCTGATGTCCAAGGTCGTCGCGGACGGCTCGCGCAAGGTGAAGTTCCCGCTCAACGAGCCGGCCGCGGGCAAGAAGCGCTCGCAGATCGACGAGTTCCTGGACTTCTACGGCGGCCCCGGCGTTCAGCACATCGCGCTGAGCACCCTCGACATCCTGGCCTCGGTGGACGCGATGACGGCCGCCGGTGTGGAGTTCTTGTCGACCCCGGCGAGCTATTACTCCGACCCGGAGCTGCGGGCTCGGATCGGGTCGGTGCGCGTGCCGGTCGAGGAACTGCAGGCCCGCGGCATCCTGGTCGACCGGGACGAGGACGGCTACCTGCTGCAGATCTTCACCCGCCCCGCGCAGGACCGCCCGACGGTGTTCTTCGAACTGATCGAGCGTCACGGTTCCGCGGGCTTCGGCAAGGGCAACTTCAAGGCCCTGTTCCAAGCGATCGAACGCGAACAGGACGCCCGGGGCAACCTCTAATCCCCGTAACGTCCGACGAGGCGTGGGCTATAACCCACACCTCGTCGGACGCAACGGGGGTGGTGGTGGGTCAGGCGACGGTTTCCAGCGTGCTGCCGGTCTCGTGCTTGCGCACGTGCAGGCGGGTCGGGATGCGCTGACGCAGTTCGGCGACGTGGCTGACGATGCCGACCAAGCGGCCGCCCTCGCGTAGCCCGTCCAGCACGTCCATCACCTCGTCCAGGGTGGCCTCGTCGAGGCTGCCGAAGCCCTCGTCGACGAACAGCGAATCCAGCCGGGTGCCGCCGGACTCCGCGCACACCACATCGGCCAGGCCCAGCGCCAACGCCAGGCTGGCCAGGAACGTCTCGCCGCCGGACAGCGTCGCGGTGTCCCGGTCCACTCCGGTCCAGTTGTCCCGGGCCAGCAGACCCAACCCGGCTCGCCGCCCGCCGCGGCCGGCGTCGGTGTGCACGAGTGAGTAGCGCCCGCCGGTCATCCGCAGCAACCGCTGCCCGGCCACCGCGGCGATCTCCTCCAGCCGCGCGGCGAGCACGAACGCGGACAGCGTCATGCGTCGGGTGTTCGCCCCCTGACCCGCCGTCAGATCCGCTAGCCGGCGGACGGTTGCGGCGCGTTCGGTGATGCCCGGCAACGCCTTGAGCAATGTGGTGAGCGCCGGCACCTTCTGCTCCAGGCCGAGGACCTGACGCTTGGCGTGCGCCAGCGCCGCGACCGCGCGCTCGTGTTCGTCGGCAGCGGACTCAGCGGCCGCCTCGGCGCCCTCGACGTCGGCCGGCGGGGTGATCGCCACGTCCAGGTCCGGGTCGGCCAGCTGGGTGTCGGTGATCGCGGTCGCCTCGCGGTGCTCCCGGATCCTCGCCGCCGTGGTGGTGCGCCACGCTTCGTCGCGCACCGCGGCTGCCGCCGCCGCGAGGTCGGCGAAACCGGACTCCACCGCGGCCACGGTGGCCCGGGTGATCGCGTGATCGTGTTCGGCGACCGCGCGGGTCAGCTCAGCGCGCGCATCGGCGGCGGCGGTACAGGCTGCCGACGCGGCCTCTGCGGCGGCCGAGGCGGTGGCCACGTCCGGGGCACCGTCGAGGTGCTCGACCAGCTTGGACCGGGCGGTCGCAGCCCGCTGCAGGTGCGCCTGCGCCTCCCGGGTCGCCGCCGTCGCTGCTTGCTCGGCCTCGACACGGGCCGCGACGGCGGCGGCCAACGCCTCGTCCAACACGCTCACCTCGGCCTCGAGCTCCGCCAGTCCCACGCCGCGGGCGGCCAATCGGTCCCGCTCCGTCGCGGCGGCGCCCGCCGCCGCCGGCAGGTCGTCGGGCAGCGTGTCCAGTTCGTCGCGGATGGCGGTCTCCAGATCCGCCATCCGCGTGGCCTGCGCGTCGGCCTGGGCCCGGGTCGCGGCCAACTCCCGGCCGATCTCCTCGGCCTTCTCCCGCGCCGCTTCGGCAGCCGCGGACGCCTGCTCCTCCTGCTCGACGGTGACCCGGTCCACGCTCAGTTGCGCGGTGTCCGGGTGCTCCACCGATCCGCACACCGGGCAGGGATCCCCGTCGACCAGCCGCGCGGATAGTTCGGCGACCATCGAGTCGAAGCGGGCCCGGCGGATCTCCAAGTGCGCGGTGGCCAGGCTCTGCCAGCGCTCGCGGGCGTCCAGGTGGTGGCCGCGCAGCCGCTCTGCCACGGTGCGCGTCGCAGCGCCGAGTGCCTGCACCTTGGCCGCATCGGCCAACAGGGTGGCGACCTTGGTCCAATGCGGCAGGTCCGCGACCGCTGACCGCGCTGCGTCGCGTTGTTCCATCCGGGCGTTGCGCGCCACGGTGAACGATTGGATGCGCGCAGCCGCCGCCGCAGCCTCGGCCCGCGCCGCCATCGTCGCCGCCTGCGCCGCGCTGCCCGCGCCCTCGTCGCAGATCGCCCCGTCCAACAAGCTCTGCAGTTCGCCGAGCCGGCCGCGGCGCCGCTCGTGCGCGCCCGCCGCCGCGCGCAACCCGGCCAGTGAGTGCGCGACGTCGCGGTCCGCCGCGGACAGCCGGGCATCGGCCTGCGCCGCCACCGCCCGCACCGCGGTCACCGCGTCCGCGGTGCTGACCGCGGCGTCCAGCAACGGCACCAGACCGATCGCCGCGCTTGCCCGCTGTTCCTCGGCCACCAGCGCGGCGACCGTGTCCGCGGCCCGGGCCAGTTCCGCGGCGCGGGCCAGCGCGGCCCGCCGACGCGTCTGACGCCCCGCCAGATTCCTGGTGACCTCGGCCCGCCCGCGCGCCGCGGTGGCCGCTGCGGCCGCGGCGAGGAGCACCCGATCCGCGGTTTCCACGGCCGCGCGGTGCTGGCAGATCAGGTCGGTGCCCCACACCGGATGGGGCACCTCGTCCGGCGGGTCAATCTCCGCGAGTTGCGCGACCAACGCGGACTGCACACCGATCGCGTCGCGGTGGCGTTCCAGGTCGGCGTTGGCCTCGCGCCGACGGCCGGCCAACCAGTCCTCGACCCGGCCGAACCGGCCCGCATCGAACAACCGCTCCAGCAGCATCGCGCGCTCCTCCGACGGGGCGCGCAGGAAGCGGGCGAACTCGCCCTGGGGCAGCAGGATCACCTGGAAAAACTGATCGGCGGACATGCCCAGGCGGTCGGCGATCTCCTGATCGGCCTCGCCCGCCCGGGTGGACAGCGTGGTCCAGCCCGCGCCGGTCAACTCCTCGAGCAGCACCTTGGCGGGTTCGGTGGTGGTGCCGGTGCCGCGTTTCTTGGCGCGCACCTGGTCCGGGGAGCGGGTGATGCGCAGCCGTCGATCGCCGAGGGTTGCCTCCAGGCGCACCTCGGTGCGCGTCTCGGCGGCGGCATGGTCCGAGCGCAACCGTTTCGCGGCGCCCCGTTCGCCGGGCACCCGCCCGTAGAGCGCGAAGCCGAGTGCATCGAGCAGCGTGGACTTGCCCGCGCCCGTTTCCCCGTGCAACAGGAACACCCCGCCGCCGGCCAAACTGTCGAAGTCCACCCGCACAGTCGTCGCGAACGCGCCGAACGCGGTCACGTCCAGGGTGTGCGGCCTCATGCCACGACCCGTTCCGGGCGCGTTTGCTCGCCGTCGGTACCGATGCGCACCGCCTCGAAGGCCTGCTCAAGAAGCTGCGCCTCGCTCGCCCCGGCCGCGGTGCCGCGCACGTGGGTGACGAAGTCCACGGCCAGATCCAGGTCGCTGCGCCCGACCAGCCGTTGGCGGTAGTCGCGCGCGTCCGCGGCGCCCGGGGCGGGCTCCCAGGTCAGCACCAACGTGTGCGGGAAGCGGGTGCGCAACCGGTCCATCGCGGCCTCCGGGCGTGCGGCGTCGGTCAGCGTCACCGAGACGAAGTTCCCCTGCGCGGCGGTGTGCGCGGGGTCCGTCAACAGCGCGCGCAACTCCCCGCGCAGCATGGACAACGGCCGGTGCACAGGCGCGGGCACCTGCTCCACGTGGGCCTGCCC
>Ga0137412_10004321_pt1 | contig 11361 bp, 6 predicted proteins | sample CZODoug2_1_16fun_FD_122160 | JGI IMG/M metagenome (GOLD analysis project Ga0137412, IMG submission 122160) | Vadose zone soil fungal communities from Angelo Coast Range Reserve, California, USA - CZODoug2_1_16fungal (Hybrid Assembly) | ecosystem: Environmental > Terrestrial > Soil > Vadose zone... | reverse complement strand
GCATCGCGCGGCCGCCCCTCGACGCGCTGGTCACGGGGTTCAGCCTGAATCCAACCGGCGCGCCGAAGACCGCGGGTGGGGGAAACCCGACGCTGAAGCCGTACAAGTCCGATCAATTCGATCTGTCCTACGAATGGTATTTCCACGACGAATCCCTGTTCGCTGTGGCCGCCTACTACAAGAAGCTGGAGACCACCATCGCCGCCGGCCAGTCGCTGCAGACCATCGGCGGGGTGCAGTATCTCGTGACCGATGAGCACAACAAGAGCGGTGGCGACATCGTCGGCGCGGAACTCACGTTCCAGACGCGATTCTATTTTCTGCCGGGTATCCTGCGCGACTTCGGCGTCTATGCAAACCACGCCTACGTGACATCGAATGTTCATGAAAGCGCACCCGCCTCCAATCCATATCCGATGATCGGCCTGGCAAGGGGCACTTCGGAATTGGACCTGTTTTACAACAAGCTCGGCTTCGAGACGCGCGTTGCGCTGAAACACCACACGGCGTTCACGGTAGCGCCAACCTGGGTAGGAACCACTTTGAAAACCCTCGCTCCCGAGACGACTCTGGATGCGAGCGTTTCCTACAACTTTGAAAGCGGTTGGAGCATGCGAGTCCAGGGACACAATCTGACGAATGAGCGGGCGCGGTTCTCCGCGGACAACAATCCCCAGGATCTGGCCAATGATGGTGGATACCAGGTCTATGGACGGTCGTACCTGATCGACGTGGGCGTGAAATTCTGAGGCTAACGCGATTCGATGACCAGCTGCGCGGGCGCGAGCCCGGCACCGCCCGTAGCTTCAATCTGAATCTGCCCCGCTGCCCGTGCAGCCGACCGGACGATGAGCAGTGCGAGCCCGTTGAATGCCTTGCGATGGTCGGCGTGAAATGGCTCGACGGTCGCGGCGTTACCGTTATCCACCGCCGCAATCCTGCCTGCCCCCGAGACCTTGAAGTTGACTTCGTTAGCGGCGAGAGGGCAGAGGTGACCGTCCCGGTCTTCGATGCGGACCGTGATGAACGAAAGATCGTCGCCGTCTGCAGCAATCACGCTTCGATCGGCGACCAGTGAAATGCGCGCCGGTGGGCCGGCTGTATGCACTTCATCCCGGGCCACGACCTCGCCATGCCTATACCCGGTCGCAGTCAGTGTTCCGCGCTGGAATGGTACCGTCCACGCAAGTCGGTACTTGCTCTGGAACTTGCCTGATGCACTGACATTCGGCCCTACGGGCAACTCCACCGTGGCGTCGAAAGTCTTCTTGCGGCCGAGAGAGCGGCCGTTGAGCGACAACTCAACTTCGTCGGCATTCGAGTAGACCATCACGGGGATGTCCTGCCCCTCGTGGCCCTCCCAGTTCCAGTGGGGCAGCACGTGGACCATCGGCTCATGTGACCACACACTCTGGTACAGGTAGTAGCGATCTTTGGGAAAGCCCGCCAGGTCGACCATGCCAAAGTAGGAGCTGCGGGCCGGCCAGTCGTGACTGTCATCCTCGTTCTCGCCGAAATAGGGCGTCGGCTCGCCGAGGTAGTCGAATCCGGTCCAGACAAATTCGCCCAGCACCGCGGGGAGGGCCTCCTGAGCTGCGAATTCCACATCCGGACAATAGGCCCACCGCGGCGCGATGATGTCGTAACTGCTGATCTGCAGGGACGGATCTTTCCCGTAACTTTGCAGCGGCAAATGGTAAGTCCCGCGACTACTGACACAGGAAGCTGTTTCTGAGCCGTAAATGATCCACTTGGGGTGTTCGTCGTGGATCCGCTGGTAGAAGTTGGGCTTGTAATTGAACCCCGGAATATCCACCTCGTCAGCGAGCTTGTTGCGAATCGCGTCGTCCCAGTTGTTGAAGGCCGACGTGGTGGGGCGAGTTGGATCTTCCTGGTGGAACAGGGTCGTCAGCCGCCTGGCTTCCCGCCACCCATCCGGGCTCTTCTGCTCGGGAATCTCGTTCCCGATGCTCCACAGGATGATGCTCGGATGATTCCGATCCCGGCGCACCATGTCGCGCAAATCCCGTTCTGACCACTCATCGAAATACTTGCTGTAGCCGTTGGGCACCTTCGGTATGCGCCACATGTCGAAGGCTTCATCCATCACGAGGAACCCCATCCGATCGGCATACTCGAGAAGCTCCGGGGCCGGCGGGTTGTGGCTCGTCCGTATCGCATTGACGCCGGCGGCTTTCATGATCTCGAGCTGACGTTCAATGGCGCGACGATTTACCGCAGCGCCCAGCGCACCGAGATCGTGATGCAAACAAACACCGTGGAGCTTCAGAATCTGCCCATTGAGGGAAAACCCCTTCTGCGCGTCGAACGCGATCGTGCGGATGCCGAAGGGGGTGATGTAGCGATCGACCACTTTGTCGTCCGACATCAATTCGGTGACCAGGGAATACAGGTGTGGATGCTCCAGGTCCCACAGTTGCGGGCGTTGCACGGTCAATTGAATGGGTATGGTGGGATTGCCGCCGGCCGCAATGGTCACCTGCGTGTCAACTCGAGCCACTTGCTCGCCACCACTGTCGATGACAGACGACCGGACCGTGACCGGTGAATCGCTTGCCAGACGATTGCGCAGTTCCGTCTTCACCACGACCGTGGCACTGTTTGCCGAGACCTCCGGCGTAGTTACGTAGGTTCCCCATCGCGCGACCGACACCGGCCCCGTGTTGTCCAGCCAGACATTCCGGTAGATCCCGGCACCTGGATACCAGCGCGAGGAGTTGGCTTCGGGAGCGAGCCGCACCGCTATCACATTGGGCGAGCCCGGGGCGTGCAAAAAGGGAGTCAGGTCGAACCCGAATCCGCTGTAGCCGTACGGTCGCCCGCCGAGCTCGTGGCCGTTGAGCCAGACGCGGGAGTTCGCCATTGCGCCATCAAACTCGATGGCGTAGTAGCCCTTCGTAGGCAGTGTGAACATCTTGCGGTACCACCCGATTCCTGAGATGGGCAAGGCACCGGTATGCGGATTGAGGGTACGGTCAAAGGGACCCTCGATTGCCCAGTCGTGCGGAAGGCGTAGCGATGTCCAACGCTGGTCGTCGAAGTTGGGATTCTCGGCTCCGGCTACATCGCCGCGTCGGAAGCGCCACTCATCATTGAAGGACGCGCGCCGTGTGCCGGCCACGACGGACGTTTTCGGTGTCCACTCGAGCGTACGCTCAGCCGCGACGACTCCGCCGGGCGTATGTAGCGTTACGGTGAGTTTGCGAAAATTGCGGCCCAGGTCGGTTGGGAGCGAGCCGTCCACTGACGTTGCGCCGGCCAGTTGCTCAAAATGATGTTGGCCACGGGCGAGGGAGATTCCCTTCTCATCCTGTAAGTTCCAGTCGAGCAGGTAGTCTTTCAGCAGACGGTAGGGAAGATCCTGCTGCGAGTTTGGAATGAGCCTGGCCGTGAATTTCGTTGGAATCGCTTCGGTCGGACCCACCCAATGGACATCGAGCTGCACGACGGCACTCAACTGCTTCCAGGCTTCGTAAGAGGGTTTGCGTTGGCGGTTCTCGTCGACCACACCGTGCTCGACATAACCCTCAGATTGGCCCGGCCACAGGTTGCGCGGGGATTTGTAGTCCTGGAAGCACCACTGAATGGCACCGGCAATCCAGTCGCGCGCGGCCAATATCGGCATCTGCTCCCGCAGCGTCTGGATCCGGTTTGGGTCCGCCCGCAGGGGATCTTTCGCATAAAAGCCCGGGTAGCCGAATTCAGAGACAATCACCATCTTGTCGGGAAACAGGTGATTGACATGATCCAGTGCCGGGCCCAGCGCACCGGCCGGGCCGTGCCAGGTGCCAAAGTACTGGTTCATCATGAGAAAGTCGGCGTCGTTGGCCGCTGACTGCTCGGCTCGCTCGAGCTTCGGAAAAGAGTCATCCGCGAAGCTGACAAATCTGCCAGGATCGAGCTGGCGGATGAAATCCCGCATGGCGCGGAAGTAGGCGATGCCTCCCGGAGTCCCGGTGGCACTTTCATTGGCAACGCTCCAGGCAAAAATGCTGGGATGATTGCCCGCCTCCTCAACCAACTCGCGCATCTGCTGCCGGGCGAGCGCCAGCACCTGCGGATCCGACAGTTGCGCCTCTGTGAACTGCCACACGGGAATTTCCGGGATGAGCGCAATCCCATGACGGTCGGCATAATCGAGAATGAACGGATTCTGCGGGTAGTGCACCGGGCGCGTCAGCGTCGTATGCAGATCGAGCATGTCGTCGTAGTCGCGTTGCATCGTCCCCTGGGTCTCCGCCAGCCCCTCCCAAGGGGAATCTTCGTGTCGGGCGATACCCGTGAGCCGAGCTCGCTCACCGTTGACCAATAGATGACGATCCCGGATCTCAAAAGTCCGTACACCGAACGTGTCCGTCTGCTCGTCCAGCGGCTCACCGCCGTGCCGGGTGAGCTGCACGACCATTCGATACAGGTTCGGATGATCGATGTCCCATAACCTGGGTGCCGGCAGCGCCAGAGAGACAGTGACGTCGGCAGCTCCGGCAGCGAGCGTGACTGACCTGGTGTCGCGTGCGGCGGCCTGGTTGTCGGATCCGTAGGCAGTAACGGACAACTCGACGGGTGTCGGTTTGGAGAAATCGCTCAGTAGGAATATGCGATCGTGAATTACCGCCCCAGGCGTGCTCTGCTCGGTGCGAATGCTTTGCCGCCGCACCCAGGCCGGCCCGCTGGTGGACAACCATACGTCGCGCACGATGCCGCCATAAGTCCACCAGTCGTACCGTGCTTTGGGCTCACCGCGCTCTGCAAACCCGGGAATGGTGGCTGCACCGGGACGATTGTCGAGTCGCACGACCAGCAGGTTCCTGGCGCGGACGCGGGTCGTGATATCAAATGAATACGCCGTGAAGCCGCCTTCGTGGGTTCCCAGCTCGACGCCGTTCAGCCAGACCCGCGCGCTGTAAAACGTGGCGCCGAAGTGCAGCTCCAGGTGCGTGCCCGGCGATTGCGGCAGCAGCTCAAATGAGCGGAAATACCAGGCCACGCCCAGATAGTCGTGCAGTGTGCCGATATTCCAGGTGTGCGGGACAGTGACGGATTGTGTTGCGGAGGGAATCGAAGTAATCCATCCGTCTGCCTCACCCGCACCGCGTGGATCGGCGCGAAACTGCCAGTCGCGGTTGAGATCAACCCGAGTCGCAGCGCAGGCAGCGGCCGACAGCAGGCTCAGTGCGACCAGGGCGGCACAGGCTGCGAAGGGGCGGAGCAGGTGGCCGAGGTGTCGCAAAGTCGATCCAACGACTTGGTTTTATGAGTAAATCTCATTTATATTATAAAAATCCCAATTGGGGGGTCAAGCGGGCCTTCGACTGATGACCGAAGCACTGATGGCGAGGGCCGATTTTGTCGCCGGCGACTGGGGAACGAGCCACCTGCGACTGTTCCTGTGTGATGCGCAGGGAAAGGTGCTCGACAGCGCCAGTGGCCCGGGAGTGGCCGGCAGCGACGGACGCTGTGCGCAGATATTCGATTCCCTGGTTTCAAAGTGGACGGCAGATTCTCACCCGCTGCCCGCGGTGTTGTGCGGTATGGTGGGATCCAACATCGGTTGGCTACAGGCTGCTTACGTTGCCTGTCCTGCGACCCTGGAGGAAATTGCAGCCCGTGGCTCCAGCTTGCGCGACGGTCTCATCCGGATCGTCCCGGGCCTGTCGTGCCGCAATCGCTTTGACGCGCCCGATTTCATGCGCGGCGAGGAAACGCAGATTCTCGGGGCTCTTGCGCTCGAACCGGCTCTTCGCCGCGGGCGGCAGTTACTTTGTTTGCCGGGCACCCATACGAAATGGGTGCTTTTGGATGAAGGCGTGGTCACCGAATTTCTGACCGCCCCGACGGGAGAGCTCTTCAACCTGTTGTCCAACCACAGTGTGTTGGTGCGCGAGCGCAGTAGCGTGACTGACGATGGCATGGCAGGCGCCTTTCAGCGCGGCCTGGCACAGTTCGAACGATTTCCACAGGCTCAATTGGTGCACCGGCTGTTCGAATGTCGCAGCCGCAGCCTCGATGGTGAGCTCGCGCCGCAGGAAGTATCCGGCTTTGCGTCGGGACTATTGATTGCGAGTGACATTGCGGGAGCCCTGAGTATTCTAGGAAACGCGCGCGCAGTGCACCTCGTAGGCGCTCCTGAATTGACTAAACTGTATGCCACGGGCCTCAGTTTTCGGCACTGCGAAACAAACACGACGGACGGGTCCAATGCGGCGCTGGCCGGATTGACCCAGATACGAAGACAACTGACAGGGAATCGGTGACCCATGCAATTCGACCCGACAGACGACGCGTCCGCGCTCGTTGCAATCCTTCGCGGTATTCAGCCGACAAACGCCCTCGAGACCGGGGGCGTGCTGCACGCTGCAGGGATTCGCGTGATCGAAGTCCCTCTCAACTCGCCCGATCCGTTCGCAAGCATCGCGGCTTTGGTAACCCAGTACGGCACCACCTGCCTCATAGGCGCGGGCACGGTGCTCGACACCAAAGCCGTCACCCGCACCTTTGAAGCCGGCGGGCGACTCATCGTTGCGCCGAATTGCGACCCCGAAGTCATCCGCAGCGCCCTGGAACTGGGGATGGAGGTCATGCCGGGCATCGCAACCGCTACGGAAGCTTTCAGTGCCATCCGTGCCGGTGCCACGAAATTGAAGCTCTTTCCGGCGGCAACCTACGGTCCCAAGCACTTGCAGGCGCTGCGTGCCGTTCTTCCTGCTGCAGTGCGACTGTATCCAGTCGGCGGCGTGGGTGCTGCTGACATTCCAGCGTGGCTGGCGGCCGGTGCCGACGGATTTGGTTTCGGCAGCGAGCTGTTTCGTCCTGACTATGATCTGCCGGAAATCGGACAGCGTGCGGCCCAACTGGTACGAGCGCTGCAGGCGGCGCGTCGCACACGCTGATTACGAACGCCAAGAAATAAAGGGGAATGCGTGGGTATTTCAGTCCTGGACACGTGGGTTGTCGGAATCTATGCCGTGGGTATTTTCGCTTTGGCGCAATGGGTGTCGCGCGAGCGGGGGGAGCACAAGAAGAACGCCCAGGACTATTTTCTGGCCAGCCGTGCACTGCCCTGGTGGGCCATCGGTACCTCGTTGATTGCGGCCAACATCTCAGCCGAGCAGATCATCGGCATGTCGGGCTCAGGCTATGTGATCGGCCTGGGGATAGCCTCTTACGAATGGATGAGCGCGCTTACCCTGATCATTGTCGGCAAATATTTTCTGCCGGTGTTTCTGACTAACCGCATCTACACGATGCCCGAGTTCCTGCAGAAGCGATTCAGCCCCGGCGTTCGTACCGTCATGGCCATCTTCTGGCTGGGCGTGTACGTGTTTGTCAACCTGACGGCCATTCTGTGGCTGGGGGCCACGGCTGTGCATACAGTGGCGGGCATCGACATACAGACAGCGCTCGGCGCTTTGGCTCTGTTTGCGGGCGCCTATGCTCTTTACGGTGGACTGAAAGCGGTGGCGTTGACGGATATCGTTCAGGTCTCACTGTTGGTCCTGGGAGGCCTGGTCATCAGCTATCGGGCGCTCGATACGGTGTCCGACCACCACGGAGTGCTGGCGGGCTTCCAATATCTGACAGCGCACTTTCCCGAGCACTTCCGCATGATCCTGCCGGCCACGGATCCCAACTACAAGGATCTGCCGGGTTTGTCCGTGCTGCTCGGCGGCCTGTGGGTCATGAACATTTCCTACTGGGGATTCAACCAATACATCATTCAGCGGACGCTGGCGGCGAAAGATATTCGGGAAGCGCAGCAGGGTATTGTGCTGGCGAGCTTCCTCAAGCTGCTGATGCCGGTGATCATTGTGCTGCCGGGCATTGCGGCCGTCGCCCTGGCACCGAATCTGCCGCGTGCAGATGAAGCGTACCCGCACCTGATGGCCATGCTGCCGCCCGGGATCCTGGGGTTGGTGTTCGCTGCCCTGCTTGCCGCGATCGTTGCGTCCATGGGCTCCAAGATCAATTCGATTGCCACGATCTTCACAATGGATGTGTACCGCCCGTTGGTCCCAGGAGCCTCGCAGGAGCGCCTGGTGTTGGTTGGCCGGATCACGGCAGTGGTTGCCCTCGTCACCGCCAGCGTGATGGCAAAGCCCCTGCTCGGCAGCTTTCAACAGGCATTTCAATTTATTCAGGAGTTCACCGGCTTCTTCACTCCCGGGATCTGCGTCATCTTCCTGCTGGGCATGTTTTGGCCGCGCTGCACATCGTTCGCGGCGCTGGTGGCTGCAATCGCCTCAGCCGTGCTGTCGCTCGCATTGAAACTGGCGTGGCCCGCGCTGCCCTTCATCGACCGGGTGGGTGTAGTATTTCTGGCCTGCACGGCCCTTGCGATCGCCCTGTCGCTGCTGCAGAAGCCACAGCCGCCGTCGCTGACCATTGAGCTGAAAAATATCGACTATTCGACCTCCGCCGGCTTTAACATCGCCGCTGCGGTGATTGCGGTCATTTTGATCGCGTTGTACACGATCTGGTGGTAATCGCATGAGCTCGCGCGTCAAGGGCCAGAATCTCACCTACGGCATCGCCCACGAATTGGGCATTGCCATTGTCACGGGCACCTATTCGGCCGACAACCCGATTCCCATCGAAGCGGAGCTGTGCCGCAAGTACGACGCGAGTCGTCCCGTGCTGCGCGAGGCCGTCAAGATGTTGACCGCGAAAGGTCTCCTGGCCGCACGTCCGCGGCGCGGAACCTGGGTGCAACCGGAAGACAAGTGGAACCTGTTGGATCCGGATGTGCTGGGTTGGCTGCTGGAGCGCAAGTACTCGCCCGCACTGCTGATCGAGTTCACCGAAATCCGGCTGGCCATGGAGCCGGGTGCCGCGGCGCTGGCGGCCCGGGCGGCCGGGCCCAAGGAAAAAGCCGCCATCCGCGCGGGAATCGAGCGCATGCAGGCGGCAGACCGGGGCGATGACGATCCACTCGATTCCGATATCGCCTTTCACGTGGCGGTGTTGCGAGCCAGCCGCAACCGGTTCTATGCCCAGCTCACGGGCTTCACGGCCACGGCGCTGCGCTTCAGCATACAGACGACAAACCGCTACAAGGGCGTGCAGCTGGCCAGCATTGCGGATCACAAGAAGGTGGCCGATGCGATCCTGGCCGGCAAGGCGGCCGCTGCCGGCGAGGCCATGCGCAAGTTGATTCAGGAGGCGCTGGACCTCATTACCAAGCGCGAGGCGCAGCAGTCGGCGCGGCGCCACGCAGCCCTTACGGGACGCTAACATGGCGAAAATCCGGATCGCGATCGTTGGCCTGGGCAAGATCGCACGTGACCAGCATCTTCCCGCGCTTGCCGCCAGCGATGCATTTGAGCTGGTGGGTGTCGCCAGCCCGCACAACAAGCTGGACGCGCTGCCGAGCTTTGCAGACCTCGAAGCTCTGTTGCGTGGCGTTCCTGACATTGATGCGGTGTCGTTGTGCACGACTCCACAGGTGCGATACGACATTGCCCGCCTCGCACTGGAACGGGGACTGCACGTTCTTCTGGAGAAGCCACCGGGCGCGACGATCAGCGAAGTGGTGGCGCTCACGGCGCTTGCGGCCGGGAAGAATGCAACTTTGTTCGCGTCCTGGCACTCACGACATGCGGCCGCAGTCGAGCCGGCGCGCGCCTGGCTCGCGGACCGCGACATTCGTGGCGTGACTGTCAATTGGAAGGAGGATGTCCGTGTCTGGCATCCCGGCCAGGCCTGGATCTGGAAAGCAGGTGGCCTCGGCGTCTTTGATCCCGGGATCAACGCTCTGTCCATCCTGACACGCATCATTCCAGGCGCGCTCGTGTTGCAAGCGGGCGAGCTGCGTTACCCCCGCAATTGCCAGACCCCGATCGCGGCGCAGCTGCTGTTTGGCGGGCCGAAAGGCGTTGCTACGCGGATGGAATTGGACTTTCTGCATCCCGGAGCGCCGTGCTGGGATATTGATGTTGATACGGATGCCGGAAGGCTGAGCTTGTCCAAGGGCGGCAGCGAACTGCGGCTCGACGACAAACCGCTATCCCTCTCACCGGCAGCGGAATACCCGGGCCTGTATGCGCATTTCGCGCATCTGATACGCAGCCGGTCCAGTGATGTTGATCTCGCCCCGTTGCAGCTCGTCGCTGATGCATTCCTGTGCGGCGAGCGGGTGGAAGTGGCGCCTTTTGTCGAATGACCGCAGTCAGGCTGTCAATCTCGGATAGGCCGCCAGCCAGGGTCGCAAGCGCGCAATCGCATCTTCCACTTCTGAGGTTGCCACGGCGAAGCTGAGGCGTATGAAATGCCGGCCCTCGATGGGATCGAAGTCGATGCCGGGCGCGGTCGCTACGCCGGTGTTGCGGAGGATCTCTTCACAGAATTGCAGACTGTTATCGGTGAAGCGGCGGACATCTGCGTAGATATAGAACGCTCCGTCGGGGGGTGCAATGTCTTCCAACCCCAGGGCGGGAAGCGCGGCCAGCAGCAGGGCCCGATTCCTGGCGTAGACAGCGACGTTCTTCTGCAGCTGCGCATGGCTGTCGAGCGCGATCAAGCCCGCGTGTTGACTGAGTGAGGGAGCGGTAAGGAACAGGTTGCCCATGTACGCGCGGGCGCGCTCGATGTGTTGGGTTGGAACGAGCAGCCAGCCGAGGCGCCACCCGACCATGCTGAAGTATTTCGAGAAACTGTTGACCACCAGGGGTGATGACCCGAACTCCAGCAGCGAGTGTGCGGGTTCCCCATAACTGAGCCCGTGGTAGATCTCATCAGAGATGATCTGGATGTTCCGGTCGCGGCATACTCGCTCAATGGCGCGCAGTTCGGCGGCGCCAATGATCGTCCCCGTGGGATTTGCGGGGCTCGCGACAATGACCCCGCGGGGTGCGGGGGTGAGTGATTCCAGACTCGCTGCGGTGAGTTGAAAGCGGCTGCTCTTACCGCACGGAATTTCGATAGGGACGAGATGCAGCGCGCGCAATGTATTGCGGTACGCAACATAGCCGGGACGCGCCAGCGCGATGCGCCGCGTGGTCGAAGCGAGATTGGCTTTGAGGTTGTCGAAATCAATCTTCACGCCGTCGAGCCGCGCTTGCGTCATCGCGACCGTGATGCGGAACGGCTCCGGATCGATCTCGATCAGCGCGTCACCGGCATTGACACGCTGGCCTTCCGTCACCGTGACCTTGGCGATCTTGCCGGAAATATCCGGCGTGATGAGCACCTTCTGGGCACCGATATAGGCGTTGTCGGTCGAGATGTAGCGGCCGGAGCCGAGATAGAAATAGAGCCCGCCGACGAGCGCGATCAGCGGGATCACGACCAGCAGCAAGAGGCGCAGCCGCGCGCGCGAACGCTGCGGCTTCGCGGATGGCGCGA
>Ga0137412_10004320_pt1 | contig 11361 bp, 11 predicted proteins | sample CZODoug2_1_16fun_FD_122160 | JGI IMG/M metagenome (GOLD analysis project Ga0137412, IMG submission 122160) | Vadose zone soil fungal communities from Angelo Coast Range Reserve, California, USA - CZODoug2_1_16fungal (Hybrid Assembly) | ecosystem: Environmental > Terrestrial > Soil > Vadose zone... | reverse complement strand
GGCAATACAGCTTCCCCAAATGAGCCCGAAGGCATGATGCGGCATCGGGCGCCAGCCTGCTATAGTTTCGCCGGCATGAATCCACCGGTCGCGCCCGCTCGGGAACCGCAAAGCGCCGGCGCCGTGCTCATGGTGCGGCCGGCCCGATTTGCGTTCAACCCTCAGACGGCCGCCAGCAACGCGTTCCAATCGTCCTCTCCCCAAGCGGGCGATTCCACCGCGGCGGAGTCCGCGCTGCGGGAATTCGACGGCCTTGCGGCCAAGCTGGACCGCGCCGGCGTCGCGGTCATCGCGGCCGAGGACACGCCCTCGCCGGTCAAGCCCGACGCGGTCTTTCCCAATAACTGGGTGAGCTTTCATCGCGATGGCACGGTGGTTCTCTATCCGATGCTCGCCGCCAATCGGCGCTGGGAGCGCCGTGAGGAGCTCGTGCGGCAGGTTACACGAGACGGTGGTTTCCGCATCACCCAGACCGTGGATCTGAGCTACCGTGAGAATGAAGGCAAATTCCTCGAGGGCACGGGCAGTCTGGTGCTGGATCGAGCCGAGCGCGTCGCCTACGCCGCCCTTTCGCCGCGCACCGATCTCGATGTGCTCGGTGAGTTCGCGCAGCAGCTCGACTACGATCTGGTGACCTTCGAGGCATTCGATGCTCGTGGTAAGCCCGTGTACCACACCAACGTCTTGATGGCGGTCGGCAGCCGTTTTGCGGTGCTCTGCGGCGAGGCGATCACCGATCGCGGACACCGGGGCGCCGTGACGGAGAAACTGCGCGCCACCGGACATGTGGTCCTCGAGATATCGATGAGCCAGATGTCCCGGTTCGCCGGCAACATCCTGGAACTCACCGCGGCGTCCGGCGCCATCATCGCCATGTCGACCACCGCCTGGAATAGTTTCGATCCCGGCCAGCGCCGGATTCTCGAGGGTCACGGCAGTGTGGTGGCCGCCGACATCCCGGTCATCGAGGAATTGGGCGGCGGCGGGGTCCGCTGCATGCTGGCAGAAATCCACCTCCCCAAACGCTGACCGCGCTTATTGCGTCATAATCGGCTCATGCTGGAACTTGGCCTGAAGTCGTTGATCGCCTACCTCCTGGGCACTCTGCTCGGCAGTCTGATTCTAGGGCGGCTTAAGGGGGTGGACATCCGCAGCATGGGCAGCGGCAATGCCGGAGCGACCAACGCACTGCGCACCCAGGGTAGGGCTTTCGGATTGTCGGTATTGATTCTCGACATCGGCAAGGGAGTGCTTGCGGTGTCGTGGGTCCCGGTACTGATCCTGCCGGGCGTGGGTTTGGACCCGCAGGTGTCCCGTCAGTGGTTGGCACTGGCGTGCGGGTTTGCGGTCATCCTGGGCCACGTCTATCCCGTCTGGTTCGGGTTCCGCGGCGGCAAGGGTGTGGCGACCGTGGTCGGCGTGATCGGTGCGCTGGATCCGCGCCTGCTGGTGCCCTTGTTTTCCTGCTGGTTCGTCGTCGTGCTGCTCACCGGCTACGTGGGACTCGCCAGCATCCTGGCCGGGGTGGGACTCACCGTCGCAGCTTACCGGTTCGAGCCGGGCAATACGCCGCTTCTGGGGTTTTGCATCCTGATCACCGCCCTGGTGATTTACACGCACCGCGGCAACCTCGCGCGAATGGCGGCGGGCACGGAAAGCCGTGCGCGCCGGTTATGGCTATTTCGATCTCAGACCGGCTCCTAAACCCCCCGTCCCTGCTCATGCTGTTGGCCGACGGCCGGCTGCATTCGGGTGAGCGGTTGGCGGAGGCGCTGGGCATGAGCCGGGCGGCCGTCTGGAAGGGCATCGAGCGGCTGCGCATGCGGGGCATCGACATTGAGGCCATGCCACGGCGCGGATACAAGCTGCCCTCCGCGGTGGAGCTGCTCGAGGAGCGGGCGATTCGAACCGCGCTCGCCGACGACCGGTTGAACCGCCTGCGCAGTCTGGACCTCCAATTCGACGTGGATTCGACCAACACGCGATTGCTTGCCTTAGGTGCGCCGCCCCAGGGGTGCGCCGACGTCGTCTTGAGCGAATTGCAGCACGCCGGCCGAGGACGGCGCGGGCGGCACTGGGTCGCGCCTTTCGGCGGCAGCATCGCCCTGTCGATGAGTTGGTCGTTCACCGATGGATCGCGGGCGAATCCTACCTTGAGCTTGTGCGTGGGCGTGGCGATCGCCCGGGCGCTGGGGCGCGCCGGCGCTTTAGGGGTAGGGCTCAAATGGCCGAACGACATCTGGTTCGACGACCGCAAGATGGGCGGGGTCCTGATCGAGGTACGGGCTGAGGCCAGCGGACCTGCGCATGTCGTGATCGGCGTCGGCCTCAACGTGAGCTTGAGTCCCGGGATGCGTGCTCAGATCGAAGCCTCGGGCGTCAAGGCCGCGGCCGTTGCCGATGCCTGCACCGCCCCCCCGTCGCGCAATTTCATTGCAGGCGCGATCATCGATGCGCTTTTGAGTATGCTGGCGGACTTCGAGCGGGACGGATTCTCCGGATTCCGGGAGGATTGGACGGCGCTCGATGCGCTTCGCGACCGGCCGGCGCAGGTGTTGATGGGAGAGGCGGTGGTTTGCGGAACGGCCCGCGGTGTGGATGCGCACGGTGCATTGCGGCTGGAACGGGACGGCCGCTTGCAGGAGTTCGTATCCGGCGAGGTCAGTTTACGTGGGGTAGGGTGCAATTGACGGTCCTTAAAAGCATTGTCGTCTGCCTCGCATTGGCGAACGCCGGGTATTTTCTCTGGGCGCATGGCGTTGCCGCCTCGAAGGAGGCGCCGGTTGCCGTCGCTCCCGCTCCCATCACGACCCTCAAGCTGGTCGGGGAGGCGCCGAGCGGGGCCACCCCGGGACCGGCCGGCGCTGCTGCTGCCGCGACCGACGTGTCACACCCTTCGCTTCTGACCAATGTGAAACGCTGCATTACCGTGGGTCCGTTCCGTGACGTCGCGGAGGCGGCGCACGCGGCGAGCTTGTTGCGGGGCGGCGGTTACGACCCGCGGCAACGGGTCGTCGACGGGGACGTGTGGGCCGGCGTCTGGGTGTATCTTCCGATTCCAGCCAGTCCCGTGGCCACCGAGCAATTGCTGTCCAAATTGAAAGCTGCCGGAATCGACGACGCGCTGGAAATGCCGGGACCGGCCGACGCGTCCGTGATCTCGCTCGGCCTTTTCAGCGAACAGAAGCGTGCCCAAGTCCGGGTCGGGCAGGCGCAGGTGCTGGGACTCAATCCGGGAATCGCCGACCGCAAGCGCTCGGGAAACCTTTACTGGATCGACATCGATCTCAAACCCACCGACGGGTTGCTGAATCCCTCGGATTTGCAGGGGGACTCGGGACATATCTCGAGGTTGGAAATCAAAGCGTGTCCCTCGGCCGCGGCGCCGCCATGAGTGCAGAGTCCTCGACCGGCGCGCAGCCAACTCCGACTGACGCGCAGCGAACCCCGACCGCTGCGCAGCCAACCCCGACTGACGCGCAGCCAACCCCGAACGGGGGCGCGGTTTTGGTGCGTATCGTCGGCGCGTTCGGCGCCGTGCTGGGCTACGGCTGCCTTGCGGCTTTCTTGTACCTCATCAGTGTGCAGCTCTACCGCTGGTTTCGCGAGGGAGATTGGACTCATTTCAGCGTGGCCGACGCACTGCACTTCTGGCTGAGCCGCTGTTGCGTGAAGGACGGCGACACGGGTCGCTTGGCGGCGCTGGTGCACTGGCTCGACGCGCCGCTGGATTGGACGGGATTGCACAAGGTGCTCGAGATCCTGCCGGCTTCGCTGGCATTGTTCGCACTCAGCATTCTGGGCAACAGTATCTTCATCTACTGCCGCGACCGGCGCGCGTCATTCCTTACCGCGACCGCGCGATAGAGGAAGTTCCTCGCCCTGCCACAGATGAGCCACGCTGCCCTTGGGCGCCTGGTACCAGCCGGGGTCGCGGTAGTCGTTGCGCGCGAGATCGGCGCGGATCTTCACCAGCGTGAACATACCGCCCATGTCGATGCTGCCATGCGGCCCGGTGCCGGTCATCATCGGCAGAGTATTCGGGGGCAGCGGCATTTGCATGTGCATGTCGCCCATGGCGCCGCCCTCACCGCCCATGTTCATGTAATTCGGGACCAATGAACTGATCTGTTCGGCGAGATCTCTTTGTTCGACACCGATGGTGTTCGGTATCCCGTGTCCCATCGCATTCATGGTGTGATGGCTCTTGTGGCAATGAAATACCCAGTCTCCCGGTGCCGCCGCTGAGAATTCGAGGGTCTTCATTTGACCGACGCCGACGTCGGTGGTGACTTCGGGAAAGCGGGCGCTCGCCGGTATCCAGCCGCCATCGGTACCGGTGACGACAAATTCGTGACCGTGCAGGTGCACGGGGTGGTTCGTCATGGTCAGATTGCCCGTGCGGATGCGCACGCGCTCGCCCAGACGAGCCACCATCGGGTCGATGCCGGGATAGGCCCTGCTGTTGAAGGTCCACAGATTGAATTCGAGCATGGTGCTGACTTTGGGGGTGTAGCTGCCCGGATCGATGTCGTAGGCATTCAGCAGGAAAACGTAGTCGCGATCCACCGGCATCATGTGAGGGTCGCGCGGATGGGTGACCCAGAAACCCATCATGCCCATGGCCATTTGCGTCGCATCGTCGGCGTGCGGGTGATACATGAACGTGCCCGATCGCTGCGCCGCGAACTCGTATACGTAGGTTTGTCCGGGTTTGATCGACGGCTGAGTAAGCCCGGATACGCCGTCCATGCCGTTGGGCAGACGCTGACCATGCCAATGAATGCTGGTGGGCTCGGGCAGACGATTGGTCACGAACATGCGCACGCGATCGCCTTCGACCACTTCGATGGTCGGGCCCGGCGACTGACCGTTATAGCCCCATAGATGCGCTTTCATGCCCGGCGCTATCTCCCGGGTCACCGCTTCCGCCACCAAGTGAAATTCCTTCACCCCGTTGCGCATGCGCCAGGGCAACGTCCAGCCGTTCAATGTGGCCACCGGTTGATAGGGCCGGCCATTCGGAGGATGCAAAGGGGGGCGCATCTCGGCCGTATCGCTGGCAACGATCTCCGGCAGCGCCGCGAGCGACGCCTTCCCGACCGCGGCGGCGGCTACGACCGCACCGGCGCGGCTGAAAAGATGTCGTCGGGTCACCATGGAAGTCCTATTGAACCTTAAGGCGCCGAGTTGGCAATGAGCGCCGTATCGAGATGCGATTTCGCGATCCAAAAATCGCGCACGCGTTCGATGTAATCGTTGACGCTCGCAATCCTGTCGCGCGCGTCGGCGAGCAGATCGAACACGCTCACCAACGAGGCGTTGTAGCGCAGTAGGTCCTGGTCCGCGATCGTCTTGCGCGTCGGTATGATCTCGTCCCGTTCGCGTGCGGCCAATTCGTACGTCGCACGGTATTGCGCCATCGCCTTCGCCACTTCGGCACGCGCGTCGATGGCGGCCTGAGCGAAGCGCTCGGCCGATTGCGCGTAAAGGGCTTCCGATTTTCGCACCCGGGGCTCCCCCGTATCGAAGATCGGAACGTCGAGGCTGAGCTCAAAACCTGTCTCGAAAGGATCCGTGCGCGGTCCGTTGAGGACTCGAGTCGGGCCCGCGTCGAGAACGTTGACGAAACGCGTGGCTTTGGTCAGCTTGAGCCGCCGCGCGAGTTCGTCCATCTCGGCCCGCATGATTTTTAGATCGACCCGGTTTTGCAAAGCAGTCTGCTCCATGTTCGGCAGTTCGATCAGCGTGTGCGGAAGATCGGGCAGGCGTTCGGCCAAATTTACCGTGGTCCCCGCGTCGGCGATGCCCAGCAATCGGCGGAGCTCGGCGCGCGCCGCTTCGTCGGCAAATTGGGCATGCGAGAGCTGCTGCAATGCCTGCAGGTAGAAGCCCTGCTGGCGCGCCTGGTCCAGCCGGCTCCAATTGCCCGCACTCAACATTCGTTTGGCCAATTCGGCGCTGGTTTGCGCGGCGTTCTTGACCTGCCACCCATAGTGCAGCGAGTCTCGGGCGGCCAGCGCCGTGTAGTAAGCGGCGCGCGTGCGATCCGCAAGCTGTACGACCTGTACGACGACGGCGCTTTGCACCTGCGTGAAGCGGCGCTGTTCGATGGAATGCAGATAGGGCGCTGTAATGAGCGACAGGACGTTGAATGTCAGCGTTTCCTCGATATCGTACAAGCCGGCGGCGCTCGAGCGGCGCAGCGTGAAGTGCGGGTTGGGCAGCCGGCCCGATTGCACCAGATCCGCTTCGGACACGCCAAGTTCTTGAAATGACGCCTGCAGCGCATGGTTATTGAGCAGGGCGACCTGCACCGCGTCGTCCGGCGTCAGCGGATGCGCGAGCAGCGCGGCGACTTTTTCTTCGCTCTTGGCGCGTTCGTCGGCCGACCTCGGCCAACGAACCTCGAGGCCAAGCTCCGTCCGAGCAGCGGCGGCGACCGCATCGAACCCACCATCCCGCGAAAACGTGGCGCAGCCCGATACCGCCGCACAGCCGCACAGCAATGCCGCGACGAAGCGTGGAGCGGAAGAAACTGGCGAAAATTTCATTTCGTGCCGGATAATACACGCGGCCGAGATGTTCTTCAGATACGCTTGGCCGAGAACGTCAACCTAAGGACTGAAACACGATGAGTAAACTGGCGATATGCGCCGCCTTGCTGGCGGCGGGTCCCGCGTTCGGCCACGCCAAGCTGCTGAGCTCATCGCCCGCCGCCGGTGCCGAGATCACGGGATCGCCGCCCTCGTTGACCTTGACGTTCAATGAGAACGTGCGGCTCGGAGTGTTGAAACTCACCACGGCAGGCCACGCGGTACCCCTCGCCATCGACCCGAATCCGGCACCCGCACGCGCGATCACGATCAAACTCCCGCCTCTGACCGCCGGCAGCTACGATGTGCAGTGGAGCGCATTGACACCCAGCGACGGCCATGTGGTGAAGGGCAGGTACACGTTCGTGATTCGGTAACGGTCGTGCGGACCTCGCGGGGATGATGACCATCGGCATCTGGGATGCCGCCATGGTGACCGCCAAGGCAGCCACGTATGCCGCGACCTTGGCCGCATCCGGTGGTGTTTTCTTTCTCCTCTACAGTCGGGCGCTGCTCGACGGCATCTGCGCCGGACGGATACGGCGCCTGATTCGGCTGCTGGTGTTGATTGCGGCGCTCGCCGGCGGGGTGATGATTCTGGCCACCGGCGCCTCCATGTCGGGCGATGCGGGCGGTCTCGCCGATGTGGGCCTTGCTCGCATGATCTTGCAGGCAGGCGAGGGCAGGGCGAGTCTGGTGCGTCTGGTCGGTCTGATACTGATCGGCGGGAGCCTCACGGGACGCCGATCTCCGGCCGCCATGACGCTCTTGGGAGCGGTCGCTGCCGCCACCTCCTCTGCCTGGGTCGGGCACGTTCACGCACTGTCCGCTCTCCGTGGCGCCTGGCTGCCGGCACTCGCGATCGTGCTGCATTTGTTGGGCGTGGCGTTTTGGCTGGGCGCGCTCATCCCGCTGCTCTTGGTGGCGCGCGACGCCGACATGTCGCGGATTGCCGCAACCGCGAGACGCTTCGGCACCGCCGCGCTCATCGTCGTGGGCTTCTTGGTGGCAGCCGGCGCGGGTCTGTTGTGTCTGTTGTTGCGCGATGTCAGCGAGTTATGGACCGGCGACTACGGGCGCCTCGTTCTGACCAAGCTTCTTCTGGTGTCTTTTTTGTTGGCGCTGGCGGCGCTCAATCACCTGCGCCTGACGCCGAGACTGTTCGCGTATGATGTGGGTGCGTTGCGCGCTCTGAAGAGATCGATCATGGCGGAACTGGCGGTGGCCGGGTGCGTCCTGCTCGTGACGGCGGCGATGACCACGCTAGCGGGACCGTCGGCTCTCGATGCGTCCAATTAGATGCGAACGGCAACAGGAGGCCGCTATGCGCGCGGGCGGCGGCTACCTGACGCGTCCTTCTTTTGCCAATTGCGCGCGCATCGCCGCCAGCTCCTTGCGGCGCGCGGGTGTCGTTTCGGGAAACTTCAAATCGAGCGCGAGAAACGCGTCGAGCAAGATCTTTGACACGATGAGGCGGGCGTTGCGCTTGTCGTCGGCGGGAACCACGAACCACGGTGCACGGCGCGTGCTGGTGGCGGTCAGGCATTTTCCGTAGACCTTCATGTAGTCGGCCCAGAATCTCCGCTCTTCGATATCCTCCGGACGGATCTTCCAATTCTTCTCGGGTCTGTCGATGCGTTGGATCAGCCGCTTGCGCTGCTCCTCTTTGGAAATGTGCAGTAAGATCTTGACGATGCGCGTCGAGTTGGCATGAAGATGCCTTTCCAATCCGACGATCGAACGGTAGCGCTCGTGCCAGACACTGTTGTCGTCGAGCCGTGGTTTCGATAGGCCTTCAGCGCGCAACTTTTCAGGATGCACCCGGACGACCAGCACATCTTCATAGTAGGAGCGATTGAATATGCCGATGCGCCCGCGCTCCGGCATTTCGCGGATGGCGCGCCACAGGAAGTCGTGTTTCAATTCCTGCTCGCTCGGAGCTTTGAAGCTGGTCACCCGGCATCCCTGCGGGTTGATGCCCGTCATCACGTGTGCGACGGCGCCATCCTTTCCCCCGGCGTCCATCGCCTGGAAAATGACCAGCACGGCGAAACTCTCCGATGCGTTGAGCAGATGCTGCTGCGCGTTGAGGGTACCCACGTACTCTTCGAGGAGTTCTGCATAGTGGCTGCCGCTCCGATACACGGGGGCGCCGAGGGTCGGCCATTTGGCGAGATCAACCTTGCTCCCCTGAGCCACCCGAAAACGGTCGACATTAATTTTCAACGGTTTCTCCCAGTCGCGCCCATGGTAGAAGATTTGTCGGTGGTTTGCGGCAAGCCTGCGGCGCCCGCCCGGCGGATGCGCCGACGCGGTCCATGCCGTCGATTCCTGGGCATCCGCCCGGCCATTGAGTACTATCGGCTCCCCGCATCTCGGAGTGTCGCCCGTTGATAGAAACCTCAACACCGGTCGCGCAGCCGGTACACCGAATCCTGCTTGCCAGCTTGATCGGCACCACCATCGAATTCTTCGACTTTTATATTTACGCGACCGCCGCCGTATTGGTGTTTCCGACGCTGTTCTTCCCCAAGCAAGATCCCGCCACCGCGACGCTGCAGTCCTTCGCGACGTTCGCGCTGGCTTTTTTTGCGCGGCCGATAGGCTCGGCGTTGTTCGGCCATTTCGGTGACCGCATCGGCCGCAAGGCAACGCTCGTCACGGCATTGCTGACCATGGGCATTTCCACGGTGCTCATCGGCCTGCTGCCGACCTATGCGGCCATCGGAGTCGCGGCGCCTGCGCTGCTGGCGCTGTGCAGATTCGGACAGGGCTTGGGGCTGGGCGGCGAATGGGGCGGCGCCGTCTTATTGGCCACCGAGAATGCGCCGCCCGGCAAAGAGGGCTGGTACGGCAGTTTTCCGCAGTATGGCGCCCCCCTCGGCTTCATCTGTTCCACCGGCGTCTTCTTGGCGATCAGCACCCATCTGAGCACCCACGAACTGTTCCTCTGGGGATGGCGCGTGCCGTTCCTGGCGAGCGCCGTGCTGATATTGGTCGGCCTGTACGTCCGGCTGCAGTTGGTCGAAACGCCCGCGTTCAGACGCAGTCTCGAGCAAGGCGAGCGGGTGCGTGTGCCGCTTCTGACGGTGATCGCCCAGCACCCCCGAGCGCTCCTCCTGGGAATCCTGGGGACGACCACCACGTTTCTGGTGTTCTACCTCATGACGGTGTTCGCGCTGAGCTGGGCGACGACGGCGCTGCAATTCCCCCGGGGTGACTACCTGGTACTGCAGATGGCCGGGGTGCTGTTTTTCGGTCTCACCATACCCATCTCCGCGATCGCCGCCGACCGAATCGGCAGCCGCTCCATGCTCATCCTGGCCACCCTCGCCATCATGGCTTTCGGCTTCACCTTTGCGCCCTTGTTCGGAACGCACGATACCCTCAAGGTATTCCTGTTTCTGGCGATCGGTTTTTCCCTGACCGGATTCACCTACGGCCCCATCGGCAGCGCGCTGGCCTCCCTGTTTCCGACGGCGGTGCGCTATACCGGCACGTCGCTGACCTTCAACTTCGCCGGAATTCTGGGCGCTTCGCTGGCCCCGCTGATAGCGGCCCATCTGTCCTCGACCTATGGGCTCAAATTCGTTGGTTACTATCTGTCATCGGTGGGGTTGGTCACCTTGGTCGCCTTGCTGTTGATTCCCGTACCCGTACCCGCACCCGCACCCGCAAAGGCTGGAGGCTAAGAAAATGCAAAGCAACAGATCGCGTTCGCTCTTGGGGCTCGCAGCGGCCGCTGGGTGTGTTTGTCTTTGCGCCGGGCTGAGTGCGCAGGCGGCCGATCGCTACGACGTGACGGTCGCACACGCCGGCCGCAGCGCCGACGACGTGAAGCGTGATGCCCTGGATCACCCCGCCGAAATTCTGCGCTTGACCGGGGTTGGGCCCGGGGCGCACGTGGCCGACGTGTTGGCCGGCGACGGCTACTACAGTGAGTTGTTGAGCTACCTCGTCGGCCCCAAGGGCCGGGTGCTGTTGATCAATAATGCGGCGTTCGACGCCTTCAGCGACCCCGATCTCCAAAAACGCTTGGACGGCGGTCGCCTTCCCAATGTCCTGCATCAGACGGTCGACCTCAACGACATGCATCTGCCCCCGGGGACCCTGGACGCGGTGCTCCTCATCAAGGTCTATCACGACTTGTATTGGGTCGATACCGACGGAAAGTTCAAGTGGCCGAAGATCGACACGAATGCGGTGCTATCGCAACTGGCCGCCGCGTTGAAACCGGGCGGTGTCCTCCTGGTCGTGGATCACTCGGCGAAGGCGGGGCGCGGCGCGGCGGACGCCTCGGCATTGCATCGCATCGATGAGGCCTACGCGGTGAAGGATTTCGAGTCCCACGGTCTGAAACTGACCGGCAAGAGCGACCTGCTCCGGCGGCCCGACGATGCGCGCGATCAAGTCAGCTATAAAGGCCCGATGCTGGGAAAGACGGATCGCTTCATCCTGGTGTTTCGCAAACCCGCGCGGTGACCGAGCCGGGCCACGGCTTGCCGCCTATTTGCTGTTCGCGTAGGCCTGAATCAGCTCGAAAAGATAGTCGCGCTCCTGGTAAAGGCCCTCGACCGACTTGCGTTCGTTGAGGCCGTGAACGCCGTTACCGTCCGGGTCGGAGAACCGACCCGGGACGCCATAGGTGGGAATTCCTGCAGCGTTGAGGAATCGGCCATCGGTGGCGGCCGTCGTCATCGCCGGCAGCATCGGTACGCCCGGAAAGTGTTTTTGTGCAAGGGTCTTGGCGGTACCGTAGACCAGC
>Ga0137412_10004319_pt1 | contig 11362 bp, 13 predicted proteins | sample CZODoug2_1_16fun_FD_122160 | JGI IMG/M metagenome (GOLD analysis project Ga0137412, IMG submission 122160) | Vadose zone soil fungal communities from Angelo Coast Range Reserve, California, USA - CZODoug2_1_16fungal (Hybrid Assembly) | ecosystem: Environmental > Terrestrial > Soil > Vadose zone... | reverse complement strand
CATCACGCGAAGCCACGGCTCTGGAAGAAGACGCTGTAGCACACAACGACACCGCTCCGGGCAACGAACCAAAATATGTGTTGAACGAGCTGATTTTGACACTGATCCGGAAGCGGGTGTTGTCGGAAAGCGAAGGAAACGTTTTGTTGAAGAGGTTGATGCATTGATCGAATCCGATATCGATGCCTGACTCAACATCTAGTTGGAGTTCGACGATGCTTGCCTACAAGTTGGTGGAGTCGAAGGGCTTCGGAAATAGGTCGCGCATTTGCAGGATTTCAATTTTGCCTTTTAGGTTAGAGAGAATTACCGGGATGTCACCACAGAATTCCCAAATGAGCTGGCGGCAGGCGCCACACGGAGGAGTAAGCGTGTCGGTATCGGTGACCACCGAGATAGCGTCGAAACCTCGCTCGCCTTCGCTGATGGCCTTAAAAATGGCCGTGCGTTCGGCGCAGATGGTTAGGCCGTAGGTGGCGTTCTCGATGTTGCAGCCGCCAAATATGCGGCCCGAGGTGGCGCGAAGCGCGGCTCCGACGCGGAAATTGGAGTAGGGTGCGTGCGCGTTTTCGCGCGTTTGTTTGGCAATGATGATCAGCTGGTCATGGTCGGTCATATTCCGTGTCCTTACTCTGTATGCGGGTGATGGAATGTGGATCCATCTCCGACTCCTCGCAAAAAGTGCGCGCTCCCCTTCGCAACGCATGGTGCTCGTAAAATCGCCGCTACAACGAATGCGCGATGCGGGGGATTACGGCTCGGAGGAGCGCGATGAAATCATTCTTTACCCGGGCGCCGGTTGCAAAGACTTCTTCGGCCGTGAGTGGCGCGCCGGTCACACCGGCGGCCATATTCGTTACGCAGGAGATGCCGAGCACGCGGATATTGCTGTGACGTGCCGCGATAACTTCCGGCACAGTCGACATGCCGACGAGATCGGCGCCGAGAGCGCGGAACGAATGGATTTCGGCGGGCGTTTCGTAATTGGGCCCGGCTAGGGCGAGATAGACGCCTTCATGAAGATTGAGCTTTAGTTTTCTTCCTTCTTCCGCGACGAAGCGGCGGAATTCAGGATCGTACGCATGAGTCATGTCCGGGAAGCGCGGCCCGAAACGGTCGTCGTTGGGTCCAAGGAGCGGGTTGGCGCCCTGGAGATTGATGTGATCACGGAGAGCAACCAGCGTTCCTTCGGAATACTGCAAATTAATACCACCAGCGGCATTGGTCAGGATCACGGCTTTGATGCCCATTCGTGCGAAAACACGAATAGGAAACGCGACTTCTTTGGCAGCGTAGCCTTCGTAGAGATGCACGCGGCCTTGCATCCCTGCGACGGCAACGTCCCCGACGTTTCCGACAACCAGCTGTCCAGCGTGCCCGATGGCGGTCGATTGCGGAAAGTGCGGAATCTTCTTGTATGGGATTTTCGTCGGGCCACCAAATTCATCGGCAAAGGCGCCCAGGCCGGAACCCAAAACCAGAGCGATGCGGGGACGGAGTTTGGTTTTACCCAAAATAAACTTGGCGGCGCGCGTGGCGCGGGAGAATTCAGCGATGGTGATCTTGGCAGGCACGTTGGAAGTAATTTAGCTCAAGAAGCGGAGAGGAGAAAGTAGTTGCGCGGAAATTGGTTGGCAAGACGCCATGGTTGAGGTTCTTCGGGCATCCTCGTCGGATGCCGTCAGAATGACAATCTCAGTCGGCCAAAGTTTCACGTAAAGATGCCGACGATGGAGGCGGAAATCAAGTTGGCCATCGTGCCGGCCAGCATGGCGCGGATGCCGAATTTAGCGAGCTGATCGCGCTGCTCAGGAGCGAGCGCGCCGATGCCGCCGATCTGGATGCCAATCGAGCTGAAGTTAGCAAAGCCACAGAGAGCGAAGGTTGCGATCGTGAAGCTGCGCGGATCGAGCGAGGCTTTCATGGTGCCTAGTTGCGCGAACGCGACGAATTCGTTCAGCACCATCCGGGTCCCGAGCAAATTGCCGATGGTGCTGGCATCGCGCCACGGAACCCCGATCAGCCAGGCCACCGGCGAAAAGATCCAACCCAGCACTTCCTGTAAGTTGTAAGGGAACCAGCCGATGTGGAGATGCACCCAACCCATCATGGCGTTGAGTAGAGCGAGCAGCGCGAGAAAAACGATCAACATCGCGCCCACGTTCAAGGCCAGATGCAAGCCGTCCACGGTGCCGCGCGCGATAGCGCCAAGAACATTCGACTCTTTTTCCGTCGCGGGCATCTGCACATGGCCGGCGGTCAGCGGCTGCTCAGTCTCCGGAACCAGCATCTTGGCCATCAACAGCGTCCCAGGGGCGGTCATGATCACCGCGGTGAGCAGGCTCTTCGCGTCGGCGCCCCCCACGCGAATGTAAGCGGCCATCATGCCGCCGGAAATGTGGGCCATGCCGCTGGTCATTACCGTCATCAGCTCAGATTTGGTGAGTTTCGGCAGAAACGGGCGAATCGTGAGCGGAGCTTCGGTCTGCCCCATGAAAATGCTGGCGGCCACGTTAAGCGATTCCGCCCCGCTTGCGCCCATAATCACCGTCATGAGCCATGCGGCAGCGCGAATAACGACCTGCATCACGCCAATGTGATAGAGCACCGCGAAAAAGGCCGCGATGAAAATGATTGTGGGTAATACCTGAAAAGCGAAAATCAACCCCAAAGAGGAATCGGACTTCCCAAGTTCGCCGAACACAAAAGCGGAACCGACATAAGAAAAATCGAGCAGGCGTTTTGCTCCATTGCCCAGAAACTGGAAAAGCACTTGGCCGGAAGGCACGCGCAGAACGAAGAGACCCAGGGCGAGTTGCAGTCCAAGACCCCAAGCAACGGTCTTCAGCTTGATCGCCCGGCGATCGGTAGAAAACAGGTAGGCCAGCCCCAGAATCACGGCAATGCCCAGCACGCCGGTTAAACGTCCCATGCGATTTGCCTCTTTCCCTTCACACGCCGAGCCTGCCACCCCAAACATTTCAGTCCACCACTTACGCGCCGATAATGCGGCGGATGAGCGGTCGCTTCTCTCGCGGTGCTTCGGGCGCAATCATATAACTCGCCCCCACCATGATTTTTGCTTCTACGAGCTTGGCATCGGCATTGTAGTGGATGGTCGCCAGCGATTCGCCCTTTCTCACCGGGTCGCCGACGCGCTTGTGAAATTCCAACGCTACGCCAGGATCAATTGTGTCTTCTTTCTTCTCTCGTCCTCCGCCGAGCATGGCCAGCGCTGTGCCGAAGAGTTCGCAGTTTGTCCCACTGATGTAGCCGTCGCTTTCGCTCGGGACCTCCACACGGGAACGCGCTGCGGGCAGACGCTGCGGCTCGTCAATGACCCGCGGGTCGCCCTCTTGGAGCTTAATCCCCTGTCGGAATCTTTCGCGAGCTTCGCCGCTCGCAATCATCGTCTCAGCCAGCCGGCGGCCTTCATCGAGTGACTTACAGCGCTCACCGAGATAAAACATCCACGCCGACAGCTCGATGCTCAAATCGCGAAGATCGGCTGGCCCCCGGCCATTCAATACATCAATGCACTCGACGATTTCAGACGAATGCCCAGCGGCTCGGCCAAGCGGCTGGTCCATATCGGTGATAAGCGCGACCACCTTTTTGCCCATGCGCTTTCCAGTGTCCACCATGATCTCCGCCAGGCGAATCGCGTCCTCTTCGCGCTTCATAAATGCGCCAGATCCGGTCTTGACGTCGAGGACAAGTGCATCAATCCCTTCCGCAAGTTTCTTGCTCATGATGGACGCGCAAATCAAACCAATGCTTTCCACAGTGCTGGTGGCGTCGCGCAGGGCGTAGATTTTCTTGTCGGCGGGTGCGATCTCGGCGGTCTGACCGATCAGTCCCATGCCGCATTCGCGCAACACGCTGCGGAATTTGTCCAGCGACAGATTGACGTTGAAACCTGGAATGGACTCGAGTTTATCGAGCGTGCCGCCGGTATGACCGAGCCCCCGACCGCTGATCATCGGAACCGTCAGCCCGCCCGCTGCGACGATCGGAGCGAGAATCAACGAAGTCTTGTCTCCGACGCCGCCGGTAGAGTGCTTGTCCACCTTTTTGCCCGGCAGGTCAGACAGATCCAGTATTTGACCGGAATGCAACATGGCTTCGGTGAGCGAGGCCGTCTCCGAAAGCGACAACCCGCGCAGCCACGTCGCCATGAGCCACGCCGCCATCTGATAATCGGGGATCTCGCCATGCGTATAGCTGGAGATCAGGAAATCGATCTCCTCGCGGGAGTGTTCACCCGCGTCGCGTTTCTTTCGGATCAGGTCAACGGCACGCATGCGTAGGTTAAAGGTGAGGCGGGAGCGTAGCATTTCTAGCGGCCGGAGGCTAGGGCCGACCTATGTCTGAAACGGACGGCGAGTAACTAGAGCGGCTGCTGCGCACCAGGGGGCAGCATCGTGAGTTGTCCGGCGACGACCCGCCATCCCCTAGGAGTGTTGATGTAGACGTGTATTACCCGCATCTGGCTGTTGAACTTCTGTTCTTTGTACGTCCCCCGCGCCGACCACAGGCAAGAGGCGATCGCCGCATCTCGATAAAACCGCACGCTGATATCCGATGCTTTAAACGCGTCATATTTCACTTCGGCGGTCTGCACCGCGTTGATGAATTCTGTCTTATTGACCGGTTGGCCACGGGATAGCGTTCCATTGAAATCATCGCTGTAAACGCGCCTGAAAAAGGTCCCGGTGTTGGTTTGAATCGCGCGCGCCGCCTCGTTTTCGAGGTTGATAATCTCCTGGCGTTCCATCTCGGGGTTGGTAACGGGAGGATCTTGATCTTGCCAATCAAGATTAAGCGTCAACCCCAGGATGAGCAGCGCTGCGAGCTTGTACATCGGATGCCTCCTTACAGCATCTTGGCATAGGAGTCCGCCGGAGCCGATGTTCGTGAACATAAGAGTTTCGTACGGAAACTGGGGCGGTTCGGCAGATTCTTTGCCGCTGGTGACGAGCTAGATAGCGGGGACGAGCGGGGCGCGCAGATTCGCTCATCGAATGTCCCCGCTTCGTCGAAGAAATGCCCGGAGGGAGGTTTCGATCCAGGCTCCGCGCATGGTGATTTCTTTGTTAGGCAGGTCGCACTCTTACACCAACGAACCGGCGTCCCACTCGCTGGTCGCGAATGAGACGCCGCTCCTTGGAGACAAACTTCGTGGTTACAACGAACGCAAGAAGTTCAACAGATCTTGCTGTTGTTGCGGAGAGATCTGGTGGAAATTGCGGATGACGTTGTTCGCTTCCGATCCCCTGCTTGCGTGCTGATGGATAGCGTCTACCAGGTCGGTGGAGCGGCCATCGTGCAGCAAGAAGATGCGCTGCCCAAGACCCCACAACGGCGCCGTCCGGAACTCGTCACCCGACGCCCCACCCTGCGAGACGCCATCGGCGAGATTCGAGCCCATGTTGTGAACGAGCAAGTCAGAGTACAGATTGGCATTCGCCATGTTCAGGCTGGGAGTAATCGACGATGTGCCGGTCTGGAGTGTCGGCGTGTGGCATAGCGCGCATCCGATCGCTCCGAAGACCTGGCTTCCATTCGCTACGGAAGTGGCGCTTCCGGGGCCGGTGGTCGACGGGGTGGGTGGCGCCAGCAGCCGCATGAACATCGAAAAGCCCACCGCGTCGCTGGACACATCTACGGTCTGAATCGCCCCGACGTTGGTCAGATCCTCCGGAGTCGGATTCAGTTTGCAGTTGGGAGGCAGGCCGATCTCGTCAGGGCTGGCGCGTTCGTTCATAAATAGTTCGTTGGTGACGCCCATTTCTACGTTGTAGGCTTCTCCGGAGAAAATCTCCAGGGACTTGTTCTGGGCCTTCCATCCGAAGCGGCTAATCGTGCCATCGTTCCCATTCCGGTTGGGATGGCCCGAGATTCCCATGAAGCTTTTGGCTCGCTCATTGGCATTCATGTTCGCAAGGATGTTTTCGTCGGAAATATTTTCCATCAAACCGGCGCCAAAAACCGGCGTGGGAATGCGGAAGATGACGTTGTTCAATCGCAGGTTATGGTTGAAATCCGGCTGTCTAATCGAGCAGCTTCCGGCGTCCGGGCGCCCCGAAATCACGAACAGGTCATGCACCCCGCCATCGGGATTGTTGGTGTTCACCGAGCCGTCGCGATTCAGGAAAAATTTGAATCGCGCTTCGCGCGCCGGCCCGTCGATGGTAATAAACGACGGAAATGGATTCTGGATCGGGTTTTGACTGGTGACCAATGTCTCGGGATTGGGACCGACGAACGGATAGACGGTCGAGCTCGGACTGGAGCCCCCGATAGTCGGCTGCGCGTGGCAACTGGAGCAGCTGTTGCTGTTGAAACGCGGCCCGAGCCCGTTGTGCGTCCCTCCCGTGACCGATTCGACCTCCTGGAAACGGCTCTTCCCATCCGTAAAATAATCGGCCTCCCCCGTTCCTGCTACCGACGGCAGTGCCAACCCGGAATCAACCGATCCGGCGCGGACTCCCGGATCCTTCACGACGAATTGCGCAAACATGACGCTCGCACTGGACAGAATCAGCAGAGCGCCGATCGACAAACCAACTTTCTTTCGACCAAGGAACTTCTGTATCCTCGTGATGCGACTTTCGAATTGCAGGGACATGGCCTGTCTCCTCCCCAAAGGAGCGCGGTGGTCCCCAGAGCAACGCTCTGGGCTGGCGGTAGACACACATCGGGCATCCGACCTACAGCGAACGAAGAACCGCTAGGACTGTGACTTACGATTCGCAGACGCTACCGACTTGGGCATCCTAGCGTCGTAACGGGCTGGCTTACTGGAGCGGGATGGTAAATACCCGTTAAGCCTGAGTCACCTGACCTGAGGTCCAGTTTTGGAACACTGACCTCTCAGGGGCCGAAAGACATCAGTTACTCTATATCTACTATTACTATGCATGTTCACAAACGACGCTGGCCGGTTTGAGGTGTCGTTCTGCTAGAATGGCCAACGCACGAATTCGCTTTTACCTGGCGCGCAAACCAATGGGCACTGTCACAGTCGTTCTGAGGAACAAATCATGGTCGACCTGGCGCAGAGTTTCTCCCGCCGCAACTTCATAGCCCGCGGCTCATGCTTTGGAGCGTTCTACGGAATCGCAAAACTCATCCGGCTGCCGGAGTTGTCCGAAGCGGCCACGATGGACTCGCGCATTTCGCAGACTCCCATCGTAGACAAGGGCTTTGCATCCGTGCGCAAGATCGGTGACGGGCTCTACGCAACAATTTCCGATCCGTCGAAGGGTTACACAACCATATGCAATGGCGGCTTTCTGGTGGGTAAAGAGGCCGCGCTGCTGGTCGAGGGCTTCGCCAACCCGGCGGGTGCTGCCTTTCAGATGGATGCGTTCCGCACCGTGAGCAAGGTCCCGGTAAAAGCCGCGCTAGACACCCACTATCACTTCGACCACGCGTCGGGGAATTCCTTTTACGGGGCGCAGGGTGTGCCGGTGTGGGCGCACGCTTCGGTAGCCAAGCGCATCGTCGACATCTATGCCCCCATGCAGGGAGCGGACAAGGCCGTCGTACTCAAGCCCTACCAGGAGCGCTTTGCTGCAGCAAAAAACGATACCGAACGCCGCCACGCACAGAGCGATTTGGATGCCTGGACCGGCGTTTTCCAGGTTGCCAACTCAAACTTTTTCACGCTGCCCAACCATCCCATCGATCCGGCTAAATTCCCGATAACCATCGATCTGGGCGGACTTTCCGCAGTGCTCGAGTGGTACCCGGGGCATTCCGCGACCGACGTGATCGTCCGCGTTAACGCGCAAAACATCGTCTATACCGGCGATTTGCTCTTCAGCGGCTGGTATCCCGTAGCTGTCGACGATCAAGCCACCATTTCCGGATGGCGCGCTACCCTGAAAAAATTCGCGGCCTTCGATAAAGACACCATTTTCGTGCCCGGGCACGGCCAGGTCTGCGGCCAGGAAGGCATCGCCAGTACTCGGGAGGTGTTCGACGACATTGCCGCCCAAGCCGAAAAAATGTACAAGGCTGGCGTCCCCCTCCGGGAAGCCATCGATCGTTACGTAGTCCCCGAAAAATTCAAAAATTTCCCAATCTATGCCTGGGGCTTCACCATCGGCCCCGCCTTCACCAAGCTCTACGAGGAATTGCGCCCCATCTAGCCCCCGGAGCACTAAAGGTCTAACGACTTACTTGGCTGGATTGAATGCGTCTTCCTGATCGAAGCGCGGCTGTTCGGGAAAGATCTCGTCGAAAGTGTGGATCGATTCGCTCGAAATTCGTTGGGCGGATGCCGGTGTACTGCGGTCGCAGAGCACGGAATGCATGCCTGCGATTCGTGCGGCTTCCACTTCCGCTGCCGCATCGGAGATAAAGAGAAATTCCTCTGGTTCGCGGCCCCGCAATGCGGCGATTTTCTTATAGCTCTGGGGCGCGGTCTTGATTCCCGTTTGCGTGTCGAAGAAGCCCGCAATATGCGAAGTCAGATCTCCAGAGATCACGGTCCGAAACACCTGCTGCTGCGCCAAAGCGCTGCCCGACGAATAAATGCAGATTTCTCGTAGCTGCATGCGCCAGCGCGTGAATGCTCGCGGGATGTCAGGGTACACTTCGCCATGCAATTCCCCGTTTGCAAATCCTCCCCTCCAGATTTTCCCTTGCAGCGATTTGAGCGGCGTGCCCTTGCTGTCGTTTGTGATCAACCATTGCGTGTACGCAACCGCTGACCGCAGGCGCATCTCATTGGAACTATCTTGCCAATCCGGAGGCTGAAGTCCGGCCTCGTGGTCTTGTCCGTTCTGCGCCTTCAAAGCCGTAACAAGAGCCGCGACCTCCGGCTCCGCAATATGTCTACGCAGGAAAGACTCAACATTGCGGCTGGCGTAAGGAAATAGTGTTTGGTAGACGAAGTCGATGGGTGTGGTCGTGCCTTCGATATCGAGAAGAAGAATGCGAACTCGGTCCCAGTTGGCGGAAGACACGCGCGCTACTTCACGGATGCTTGCGGCGGGATGTACCGAGGGCCCCAGCAGACCGGCTCGTACTTGCGATCCACGCCGCTGCTCGTATAGTGAGGAGTCCAGCCGGAAATATCCTGGAACAATCGGATCGCGCGAATGCGGCGGTCGCCGCACAGATCGAACCAATGCAGTGTTCCGCGCGGCACGCAAATCAAGTCTCCGGCCTCAACCTCGAGCGCGACCACGGGACTGCTCGGCGGATGGATGTGAAAAAGCCCACGTCCGGCAACGATATAGCGCACCTCATCTTCATCATGCCGATGCTCGATGCTGAACTTAGCCAGCATCGCATTGAGCCCTGGCGTCTCGGCATGAACGTCGATCACGTCCGCAGTCGCATATCCACCGCGCTGCTTGAGCTGCTCGATCTGTGGCGCGTATGCGCTCAGGATTTGTTCCGCCGACGCGTCGGCTGTGACGCCATCGGCAAGCGGCCACCGCTCGTATTCAATCCCAATGCCGGTAAGGTAGTCCCGGATTTCGTTGTGCTCGTGCAACGAGCGTTGTTGGTCGGGAATTCGAAGGACAGCCATAACGTTGCTCTCCTAGTTCGATGCGTGCGCGGGCTAAATCGTTCGAGACCCCGCGCCGGATCGCACTAACACTTCCATAAGGAACTCTAAAATTTCAACATGCCGCTTGGCTTCCTGCAAGCTCGAACCCCACGTGTAGAGGCCATGCTCGCGTAGAAGAAATCCGTGGATGCCCGGATTCTCCCGCAGCACTTCCGTAACGCGCTGCGATAACTCCACCATATCCTGCGAATTCTCCAGAATCGGCAGCCACTCGCGATGCTGATGGGTCCGCACTCCTTCCAGCCCCTTCAACATTTCGTAGCCTTCGAGCGCGAGGCCACCCTTCGGCGCGTACGTACCAGACAGCACCGTGCTCCACACCGAATGAGTATGCAGTACCGCGCTCGATCCCAAGCCGCGAACGATTGCGACGTGCAGCAAGGCTTCGGCCGACGGCCGACCGTCACCGCGCACCACCTTAGCTGCGTCGTCCATCTCCAGAAAATGTGCGGGAGTTAAATTTCCCTTGTCCAATCCTGTGGCAGTAATGGTCAGCCGCAACGGCTGGTGGGAGACTACCGCGCTGAAATTGCCGCTGGTGCCCAAGACCCAGCCGCGCGCGTAAAAGCCACGCCCGATCGCCGCTAACTCCACCGCGAGCGATGAAAAATCGTCGTCGGTATGCTTTCCAGGGCTCAAGCCCCGCCGTTTCGCAATTCGCGGTTTGGATTTTTTGAGTTTTCTCATCCGTTGCCATTCTTCGATTGCAAGCCAAGCCGTCGCTTTTCGACAGCGAGAGCTTAGCGCCAAAAGAATAGCAATATCTACGCCGGGCAAACTACTGTTTCGCATTTCCGCCGTCAAGACCAAGCACAACGCTGCGTTCGATCAGGCAGGATGCGGTGCTTCGAGGTACGCCCATCGCTCCACGATTTTCCGGTTGGCGATGCGCCAGATCACGATGCCGCGAAATTCCAGCTTTTTCTGCTTCTCGCTATTGGTCGCCGTCCAGTGGTTCCGCACAACCACTCGGTCGTCTTCCGCGATCATGTCTTCGATCGGTGATCCACAAAATCCGCGGCGAAGTTCTCGTTTCCGATCTGGACGTTCTTCTTGTTGTCGAATTGCTCGAAGTGATTGCGGATAAACTCACTGGATTCCGCGTCGGTCGCTCCGGTCTTCACGTTGATGGAATCCACGGCCCACTCCTCACGCGCTCGCCGACTGGCCGCGGAACTCTCCCGCACACTCATCCAGGAACTCATCCATGCGGACCGCAGGACGTCCTAATAACCTTTCCAGCAGTCCGTCCACTTCGCCGCCTTGTCCGCCGCGATAGTATTCCTGGAGCTCCAGTAGCGCGGTCACTTGCCACTCCGGCATCCCTTGGTCGAGCATCGCCTTGCGCAACGCATCCATGGGAATGTCCACATACTGCGCGGCAACTCCCACGCGCCGCGCGATCTTCTCGGCGACTTCCGCGCACGTCAGCGCTTCGGGCCCGTTCAGTTCGTACGTTTTCCCGTCGTGCTCGCCGCCTCTTAGCGCCTGCGCCGCCACCACGGCGATGTCGCGCACGTCCAGATAGCTGGTTCGCGCATTCCCCGTCGCGCCGTAGAATACGCCCTGCGCGCGGATACTCGGAGCGTAGTACGTCAACACATTCTGCAAGAAGCTGTTTGGCCGCAAAATACAGTGCGCTAGCTTCGTCGCTTTCAGCTTGTCTTCCACCTTCCGATGCCAACTGGGAAACGATTTCGCATAATCTCCCGCCCCCAGCGCCGAATTCAGCACGATCCGCAGCACACCGGCTCCCTCGCACGCCTCGAT
>Ga0137412_10004318_pt1 | contig 11362 bp, 13 predicted proteins | sample CZODoug2_1_16fun_FD_122160 | JGI IMG/M metagenome (GOLD analysis project Ga0137412, IMG submission 122160) | Vadose zone soil fungal communities from Angelo Coast Range Reserve, California, USA - CZODoug2_1_16fungal (Hybrid Assembly) | ecosystem: Environmental > Terrestrial > Soil > Vadose zone... | reverse complement strand
CTTCGGGCATAGCGGACGATGTCCTGGACCGTCAGGAAAAACGCCTCGTAGCGAAGCCCGGCGATAAGCGAGAGCTCCCGTTCGACGAGATCCCGGATTTTCTGCGGCGCGCCGGCTGGGAAGCGCCGCTGCAATCCCTCTTCGGTCAGCATGCGCAGATGACTCGAAGGCGTTTCGCCCTCGGGGACGAGCTCCTCGGGATATTCGTAACGCAGCTCTTCGAGCGAGAAACGGCAGCGCTCGGCGATGCGCACGGTCTCGGCGAGCAGCTCGGCCGGATAGATTTGCGCGAGGCGCATGCGCAACCGCAGGTGCCGCTCGGCGTTGGGAAAAAGCGCATGGCCACACGCGTGGACCGGTGTGCGCAGGCGGATGGCCGTCAACGTGTCCTGCAAAGGCCTGCGGGAGCGTACGTGCATATGCACGTCGCCCGCCGCCGCGAGCGGCAGACCGTAGATCTTGCCCAGCTCGCGCAACCCGGCGAGACGCGCGCGGTCATCCGGCCCCTGCAGCAGCTCCGCCGCTATCCAGGTGCGGCCGGCGAAGCGTTCGGCGATGGATCGCGCGTGCTCGGCGTCGCGTTTTCCGTCCGGAACCAGGAGAACAAGACAGCCGGGCAGTCCGCCGTCCAAATCGTCCCGGCAAAGCGAATAGCTGCCTTTCTTCGTCCTGCGCCGGCCACGGGTGATCAGCTCGGACAGATTGCCGTAGCCTTCGCGGTCGGTGGCAAGCAGCACCAGCCTGGGACCGTCTTGCAGCCGTATCTCCGAGCCGATGACCAGGGGCAGGCCGATGTCTTTCGCCGCGACATGCGCCCGCACGATTCCGGCAAGCGAGCACTCGTCGGTCACCGCGAGCGCTGAATAGCCCAGCCCGGCGGCGCGCCTTACCAGCTCTTCCGGATGCGAAGCGCCGCGAAGAAAGGTGAAGTTCGAAAGGCAGTGCAGCTCGGCGTAGGCGGGGAGAGGGGAATACACGGCTTCAGGCGAAAACCCCATGCAGGTACCATCCGCCTGCGCCGCGCCACTCCCGGTAGATCCATACGAGCGCTTCGTTCTGCATGCGGGCGACGAAGTAGTCGCGGGCGACATCGTCGCCGTCCCACCACCCGGACTCGATGCGTTCCGGGCCGGCGAGCAGCTCGAGCGGCCCTTCGAGGCTCGGCACGGCGCCGATCTCCGCAAGCGGCTTGGGCCGATCGAGCAGCCAGAAGGGCCTTTCGCCGAAATTCAGTTGCAATTGCTTTGCTCCGTGATCGGCGATCACGCCAGCGTGTTCCGGGCGATGCTCGGCTCGACCGGCGATGCCGCACACCGCTTCGGTGCCGAGACGCGCTCGCAGCCGCTCGACCAGATGCTCCCATTGGCCGGGCGGCTTGCCTTGCTCGAGCAGCAATCCGAGGTTGCTGCCGGGAAGCGGCACCACGTCGCCGGCTTGCAGCGAGATTTCGCGCACCGGCCCGGAGAGCGTGAAATTGGAGAGCCGCTCGCGCAGCAGCAGCGTGAAATGTTCGGCGTCGCGCGAAGGCGCGACCAGGCCGATCGCGATTTCAGTGGCGGCCTTGTCGCGGTGCCCGAGCCTGAGGACGAAACGCTGCACGCCCCCCGAACGCGCGGCGAGGAACCCGGCGAGCTGCACGATCAGCCGCCGCGCGGCAAAGAGCAGCGCCTCGGCCTGGGTGACTTCGGCGGGAAGCCCGATCGCCGCTCCGAACCGGGCCGGCAGGACGAAAAAATTCCGCGGATCGGGAAGCAGCCCAAGCGCGCGGTCGAGCTCGGTCAGCGGTCCCTGCCCGAAGCGCTGCGCCACGCCTTCGCGCGGCAGCGAACGCAGCTCGCCGAGCGTGCGCACGCCGATCGCCTCGAACGCTGCCAGCGTTTCGTCCTTGCAGCGCAAAACCTCCACAGGCAGTTCGGCCAGCACCGGCTCGAGCTCGGCACTCTCGCCGATGAATTTCTGCTTTCCGGCCCAGGCGAGCCAGAAAGCCGCCCGGGGCGTGGGAGCGCCGGCGAATGCCGCGCTCCAGCCCATTTCTACCAGCTCCCGGCGCAGGCGCTCGAGAAGCGACTCCAGGCCGCCAAAGAGCTTGAGGCTCCCCGAGACCTCGAGCAGCACGCCGTCGGGAAATTCGAGTGCCACGCCCGGTGTGAATTGCGCCGCCCATCCGGCCACGCCGAGCAGCGCTTCGGTTTCCGCATCGGGATCGCGCGGCGCAACGCGCAGCCGCGGCGCGAGAGCGAGCGCCGCCGCCACGGCCATGCCGGCGCGGACGCCGCGTGCGAAGGCCTTGCGGTCGCAGGCGAAAACGCAGCGTCGCTCTTCGAGCGCGAAAGGTTCAGGCGTGGACGAGCCGCGCAGAAAAATCTCGAGCGGCAGCCGGGGCAGCCGGAGGGCGATCCACATGATGGCTTTTGCTGCGCACGGCGGGCGGCATCGCCGGCAGCAGGATGGGCTGTGCGAGGGGAGCGCCGCGACGCTTGAGCACGTGTACCGCAAGGCCGCCGTCGCTCGTGCCGAGCGCTATCCGCAGCGCCGCCGGGGAGGATTCGCCGGCGGCCTCCGGGACCCGGAACAGAAAAGCGGGGGCGCGGCCGCCTTCGGCAGCGATTTGCAGGCGCCTCAGCTCCGCGTATTTCGCGCCTTGAGGCCAGGCGAGCACCGCGCCGCAGGCATTCGAAACGAGCGCCTGTTCGGTGGCCCAGAGCGTTTCTTTCGGCGAGGCGGCGCGCACAACGACAAGGTTCGCGAGTTCGATTCCCGCCGCGGCGAGCGCCGGAGCGTAGGGCAGGTGAGGCGGCGCGATCCAGACGAGCCGCAATCCGCGTTTAGACAATCCGGCAAGCGCGGGTCCAAGCAGGCGCAACTCGCCGATGCCTTCGTGCGCAGGCAGGATTTCAGTCAGCGCTCCGGCAGGCCAGCCCCCGCCGGGGAGCTCGGCGTCAAGCTCGGGAAATCCGCATGCAACCGTCGGCGTACCGACCCGATTCAAACTGTCCCCACGCCAGATATCGGGGCGGTCGAGCAGGGCGGCGAAAGAGAAAAGCATGCCCGCCATGGATTGCAGACTGCGAAAAAGCGAGCGTCAAAGAGGCTGGCGGATTACGCCGACACCGAGGCCTTCAATGGCGAAATCGTCTTCGCGCAGATCGACCACGATAGTCTTGAATTCGGGATTCTCGGGGAGCAGTTCGACGGTGTTGCCGCGGCGGCGCAGGCGCTTCACCGTGACTTCGTCGTGCACGCGTGCCACCACGATCTGCCCCGAGCGCGCTTCGCGCGTGCGGTGCACGGCGAGCAGGTCGCCGTCGAGAATGCCCGCATCGCGCATGCTCATGCCGCGGACTTTCAGCAGGTAGTCGGCGCGGGGCTGAAACAGAGCGGGATCCACCTGGCAACGCCGCTCGACGTGCTCCTCGGCGAGGAGTGGACTCCCCGCGGCGACGCGGCCGATAAGCGGCAGCCCGAGGCCCTCGGTCAGCCGGATGCCGCGCGAGGCGCCCGGGGTCAGCTCGATCGCGCCTTTTCTCTCCAGCATGCGCAGATGCTCTTCGGCGGCGTTGGGCGAGCTGTAGCGGAACGCCTTCGAGATCTCGATGCGGGTGGGCGGGAAGCCGGTCTTCTCGATGGCTTTGCGGACGAAGTTGAGGATTTTCTGCTGCTTGTGGGTGAGCTCTTCGGTCATGGGACCTCCGTATCTGTATTTATATACAGTCTTTGTTCGTTTGGCAAGGGGCGTATAATCCGCACCCCATGGCTCAGCCCTACGAATCCGATCTCACCCGAATGATCCGCGAGCTGCTCCAGGAGAAGCCGCACATCGTCCAGGAGCAAAAAAAGGGGCGGGCTTTGTGGTGGGACAGGAAGCTCGATTCCGAAGACCTCAAGCGCACCCGGGAATCGAGCGTCAAGCAGCAGGCCTACGTCTATCAAAACAAGGTCTGATTCCGGCCTGCAGGCGTTCGCAGCCGCCTTTGCGGTCTGTGTCGCGCTTTGCGGCTGTACCCCATCCCCCGGTTCCGCCTTCAGCATGGAACCCCGGCCGCTCCCGGCGGACCCGCTGCTGGCGTCGGCCCTCGTCGGGCGCGGGGACAGCCTCGATGAGCGGGAGCGTATCGCCGAGCTCGATCAGAAACGGGATTGGGACGGGCTATTGCGCTATGCCGAGGAGCGGCAGCGCCGGGATCCCGAAGGCTCCGATTGGGGGGTGGTCGCCGCCTACGCCTGGGGTCGCAACGGCGATTATTCGAAAGCGATCTCAGCGCTCTCGCGGGTAATCCAACGCAACCCGGAGGACGTCGGGGCCTGGAACCTGCTCGGGGAGTCCCAGCGCAGGGCAGGGCAGCCGGGTCAGGCCGTCCGCACCCTGGAGCGCGCCAGCGCCATAGGCCGAACCTCCTTTGTGACGTTCTTCTTCCTTGGAGAGGCCTACCGCGACGCCAATCGGCTCGACCGCGCGATGAGTGCATATCGGGAGGCCGCGCGCCTGGAACCGGAATTCGCCCGCACCTGGTTCGAACTGGGTGCTGCCTACATTCGGCTTGGAGAGCGGGACGAAATCCCGCTCGTCCTGGAGCGGTTGAAAAAGCTCGATCCGGTCCTGGGAGAAGAGCTCAGGAAGCGCCTGGAGGCCAGACAGCGGCCCTGAACTCTGCGGCGTATTTGTCGCATATGTGTATTATGTTAAATAATAGATACGCTCAGGGCCGCTTAAAGTTACTTCTAGGATCAACTCGCCCCTTCTTTGAAAAGCCTGAAGAAGTTAGCTGTCGTCGCCGCGGCCAGTTCGCTCAGAGAAGCGCCCCGCAGACGCGCCACTTCCTCCGCGACGTGGCGCACCAGGGCGGGCCGGTTGATCTTTCCCCGGTGAGGAACAGGAGCTAGGTAAGGGGAGTCGGTTTCCACCAGCAAGCGCTCCAGCGGTACCTGTCGGGCGACGTCCTTCAAGGCTCCGGCGTTCTTGAACGTCACGATGCCCGAGAACGAGATATGGAAGCCCAGCGCCACGGCGGCGTCGGCCACCGCCTGGGACTCGGTAAAGCAGTGCATGACCCCCCCTACTTCGCCCGCACCCTCTTCCCTCATGATGGTGAGCGTATCTTCCGCAGCCTGACGCGTATGGATCACGAGGGGTTTGCCGCAATCGCGCGCAGCGCGTATGTGGGCGCGAAAGCGCTCACGCTGCCACTCCAGATCGCCGCTGACGCGGTAGTAATCGAGCCCGGTCTCGCCGATCGCGACCACACGCGGGTGCCGTGCCAGCTCGACCAGCCGCGCCCGATCCACCGCGGTGCGGTCCTCATGGTCCGGGTGCACGCCGACGGTCGCAAAGAAATTATCGTGGGCGTCGGCGATATCCAGCACCTTGGGAAAACCGGAGAGATTGACGCTGATACACAGCGCGTGCGTCACGCCGTTCGCGCGCATCTCCTCGCGTATCTCGGCCATCTTTCCGTCGAAATCGGGAAAATCCAGATGGCAGTGCGAATCGACCAGGCCGGGAAACGCCGCAGACTCGGGCGATACGGCATTCATGCTCTGATCAACCGCTGATACCCGAGAAGCAGATCTTCAGCGAACAGTTTCGCATTGAGCGGGTGCCGGGCGAGCGCCCGGGCAGCAGCCAGCTGCCGCAGGTAGCCGGCGAGTTCCGCGGCGTCGCAGCGACCTGCCGTAGCCGCGATCACCGCTTCCCGGTCCGGGTTGTACCGTATCCGGCCGGCGACGTGGGCGAGGAGGAGATCGTAGCTCCAGCGCTGCAACCATCCAACCAGGTCCCACAGCGGAACGCGGCCGACGGACTCGGCGAGCGCGATCGGATCGAAACGGGGATTCTGCAGACCCTCGATGAAACCCAGGCGATCGGCTTCCGTTTCAACGGCCTTCAGGGCGGCAAGCGGCGCTCCTCCGGCGGCGGCAAGAGCGGCTTCCGGGCGCTCGACGCCCTGCTCCCTCAGCCAACGCGAAACCTGCACGGGCTCCGGGAGCGGCAACGCGAATCTGATGCAGCGGCTGCGCACGGTCGCGAGCAAGCGCTCGGCCTGCGTGGTGACAAGCAGAAAAATCGTGTCCGGCGGAGGTTCTTCCAGGTTCTTCAACAACGCATTTTGCGTGTTCGCGTTCATCGCTTCTGCGGGGTAGATCAGAATGACGCGCAGACCGCCCCGATGCGTTCCGACCGCGAGGAAGTCGGCGAGCTCACGGGCCTGCTCGATGCGGATCTGCTCGCTCTTCTTCTTCGCAGGCTCGGCGCCCTCCTCCCGGGATTCGGGCGCCATGCTCTCGGGCACGATCAGCCGGAAATCGGGGTGGTTGCCCTGCGAAAACCAGTTGCAGGCGCGGCAACTGCCGCATGCCCGCCGTTCCGGCCCGGGCTCTTCGCAAAGCAGCGACTGGGCGCACGCCTGGGCAAATTCGAATTCGCCGACGCCCTCCCCGCTCTGTATCAAGAGCGCCTGGGGCAGCCGCTCCCGTAGCTGAGTCCAGGCTTTCCAAGCTTGTTTCTGCCACTCAAATATCATGCTTTAACATATAGTTGAAACTATATCCTCAACATCTTTCTTAACCTCAGATAGCGGCCTGCCGCCCTGGATCACTTTCATCCGGGTAGGGTTGGCCGCAGCACGCGTGAGGTATTCGGCTCGGACGCGCTCGAAGAAACCTCTATCTTCGCGCTCGAAGCGGTCGGTCCTTGTCTTTTCCAGGCGCGAGAGCGCAACTTCGACCGGCGCGTCGAATACAAGGGTTAGATCCGGTTGCAATCCGTCGTGAACCCAGCGCTCGAGAGCGGCGATCTTTTGGGCCGGTATTCCCCGGCCCGCGCCCTGGTACGCGTAGGTCGCGTCGGTAAAGCGGTCCGAGATCACCCAGCGGCCCGCTGAGAGTGCCGGGGCGATGACCTGTGCGATGTGCTCGCGGCGCGCGGCGAACACCAGCAGGGTTTCCGTCTCGCCATCCATCGGTTGCGAGAGGACCAGCTCGCGAAGTTTTTCTGCGAGCGGCGTACCGCCGGGCTCGCGGGTGACTGCGATGTCTTTTCCGCGCCCGCGCAGGAAATCGGCGATGCCCTCGACGTGCGTGCTCTTGCCTGCTCCGTCGATGCCTTCCAGGGTGATGAATTTGCCGCGAGTCATCGGCTTGCCCGCCGCCGGGCGCCGGGCATTTGATACTTGGCGACCGCGCGGTTGTGCTCGATCAGGGTGCGCGAGAATTCGCTCGTCCCATCCCCACGGGACACGAAATACAGGGCGTCGGTCTGAGCGGGATGCATGACGGCCGCGAGGGAGGCGAGTCCCGGCATCGCGATCGGATGCGGCGGAAGGCCATGCCGCGTATAGGTGTTGAAGGGCGTGTCCCTCACGAGGTCTCTCTTGCGCAGGTTACCGTCGAATTGCTCGCCCATGCCGTAGATCACGCTCGGGTCGGTCTGCAGTTTCATCTTGAGGCGCAGGCGGTTTGCGAATACTGCCGCAATCATCGTGCGGTCACCCGCGCGGCCGGTCTCCTTTTCGACGAGTGAAGCGAGGATAAGCGCTTCGTACGGATCTGTCATCGGCAAATTCGGGGCGCGTCCGGCCCAGGCGGACTCGAGTTGTTTCTTCATGACGCGGCGGGCGCGACCCAGCACGGCGAGATCGCTCGAACCTTTGGCGAAGACGTAGGTATCGGGAAAGAACATTCCTTCCGGAATCATCTCCGGGACTCCGAGTTTCGCCATGATCTGCGCCTCAGACAGGCTCGCCGAATCGTGCTTCAGGTCGACGTGCGCATTCAATGCCTCGCGCATCTGGCGAAAATTCCAGCCTTCGACAATGAGGATTTCCGCCTGCGCGTATTCCCCTCGCATGATTTTTCGAACCAGCTGGAGAGGCGTCACCCCTTCCGATACCTGGTAGCTGCCGGCCTTGACGCCGGCGTTGGCGCCGTTGGCTCGCGCCAGCAGAACGAACTTCCATCCCGGCACGGGTAGACCCGCTTCGATGATCTGGCGCGTCGCGCCCCGCAGCGTGCTGCCCGGGCGAATCGAGAATTCCACGGTCGGTGCGGCCAGCTCGATCGGCGAAAGGGCGAACCAGAGCATCCAGCCGCAGAATCCGAGCGCGGCCGCGGAGGCGGACAAGAGCAAAAGTTTCAGTCGAAACAGCATCGAATCGGCAAGGAACGTCGGGCTTGACTACGCTCGTATAATAAACGTTAAACCACAGGATCAGCAGATGAGTCTGCCGTTGCAAGCCACGCAAGCCGCGGGTCAAACGGATCCCGATCTCGCCGCCGCGCGATCGGGAAGCGTCCTTGCCCTGCTCGGCCACTTGGGCGTCCTCCAGTTCAGCGGGGAGGACGCGGAAACCTTCTTGCAAGGGCAGCTGAGCTGCGACGTGGCGGAGGTGGGCCTGCGCTCGAGCAGCTACGGCGCCTATTGCTCGCCCAAGGGCAGGATGCTCGCGAATTTCCTGCTGTGGCGCGAAGAGGCGGGCTTCCACATGGTCTTGTCGCGGGACATCGCCCCTTCCGTTCATAAGCAGCTTTCGAAGTTCGTGATGCGCGCCAAAGTGAAGGTCTCGGATGCCTCGGACACGATCGTGATGGCAGGCGCTGCCGGGCCGAAGGCCGCCCGGGCACTGCAAGCGGTGTTCTCCGATTTTCCGATACAGCCGAACCAAGTATCGCGTCAACCGGGTGTAGGCACGGTCATCCACGTGAAGGACGGCAGATTCATCCTTGCCCTGACGCCCTCGAGCGCAGTCGTCCTCCGGCAAAGGCTTGCCAATTCCCTCGTCCCCGTGAAGGCGAGCGCATGGCGCTGGCTCGATATCCGCAACGGCGTGCCTCTGGTGAGCGCCGCGACCCAGGACCAGCTCGTTCCGCAGATGGCGAACTTCGAGCTTCTCGGCGGGATCAACTTCCAAAAGGGCTGCTACACCGGTCAGGAAGTGGTGGCGCGCATGCAGCACCTCGGCAAGCTCAAACGCCGCATGTTCCTGGCCAACGTCTCCTCCGAGGCTCAAGCCGGCGACCCTCTCTACAGCGAGGACCTCGGCGACCAGGCGAGCGGGACCGTCGTCAACGCGGAACCCTCGCCCGACGGCGGTTACGATCTGCTCGCAGCCGTCCAGACGGCGAGCCGTGAAGGTTCGACCGTGCATCTGAAATCCCTCGGGGGCCCCGCGCTTCGCTTCCTCGCCCTGCCCTACGCCATCCCTTGAAGTCGAGCTACTACATCTACTACCGCGTGCCGGCGGAAAACGCCGTGCGCGCGCGCACGGCCGTCAGCATCCTGCAGCGAGAGCTCTCCGAAACCACGGGCATAGGCGGACGCCTCCTGCGGCGCCGCGACGATGAGACCACCTGGATGGAGATCTACGAAGACGTCCCCGACGCCGCGCGTTTCGAAGCGGAGATCGCCGCTCTGGTCGAGCGCCACGGCCTCGCCGCGCTGCTCGTCCCGGGCTCGTCGCGAAAGCAGGAAGTCTTCCGCAGCTTCTAGCGGGTGATAGCAAAATACCTGTGCCATGCCGGTTTCTTGCCTTTCATAAGCCATGTGCCTCATCGCTTTTGCCTGGCGCGCGCATCCCCGCAGCCGTTTGATCGTCGCGGCCAACCGCGACGAGTATTTCGGACGCCCCGCTGCGCCGGCCGCCTTCTGGGACGACCATCCGAACGTCCTCGCCGGACGCGATCTCGAAGCCGGCGGCACCTGGCTCGGCGTCACTTTGGACGGGCGCTTCGCGGCGCTGACCAACTATCGCAACCCGGCGGACATGAAAACCGGCGCCCCGTCGCGAGGGGCGCTGGTCAGCGATTTCCTGACCGGCAGGGCGGCCCCGGAGGATTACGCGCGGCAGCTTGAAAAGCGCGCGATGGACTACAACGGGTTCAGCCTGCTCGTCGCGGACGCCCAGTCGATGTTTTTTTTCTCCAACCGCGGCGGCCCGGCGACGCGCGTCGCCCCGGGTGTTCACGGCCTGTCGAACCACTTACTCGACACGCCCTGGCCCAAGGTCGAGAAGGCAAAAGCAAAGTTGGCGGCGTTGCTCGATCGGCCTTTCGATCCGGACTTGGCGTTTGGACTCCTGGACGACGCCGAGCGCGCCCCGGGCGGGGAGCTTCCGAGCACCGGCGTGAGCCTCGAGCTCGAGGAAAGGCTTTCGGCTATCCGCATCCTGACCGTCGGCGGCTACGGAACGCGGTGCTCCACCGCGCTCAGTCTCGGCGAAGGCGGCAGGATCGAATTCCACGAGCGCAGCTACCGCGAGGACGGCGGCGAGAGCGGCAAAGTCGGCTATCGCCTTACCGTCGAGGCGGGGAAAGCTCGAGCGTCATCTCGACGTGCGGAATCCCCGCCTCCCAAAACTCCCCTCCCCGCTCGCTGAAACCAAGACGCCGGTAAAACCCGGCCGCGTGGGTCTGCGCGTGCAGCGTGACCCGGGACAGGGATTGCTCGCGCGCTTTCTGGAGCAAAGCCTCCATCAGCGCGGCGCCCACCCCGCGCCTGCGCCATTCGCGAAGGACCGCCATCCGTCCGATCCGGCCGTCGGGCAGCAAACGCGCGGTCCCTATCGCTCGTCCGCTCGCGTCGCGAGCGACCGCGTGATCGCTGCGCTCGTCCCATTCGTCCCATTCGAGCTCGAGCGGAACCTTCTGTTCCGCGACGAACACCTCTTCTCGAACCGGACGCGCCAGCGGCAGCGCCTTGTCCCATGCGAGGATGCTGATCGTGAAAGTCGCGCTCATCGGCGACCAGTATAATTGTTGTCATGCGAAGCCTGTGGAACGACCTGGAAGCAAAGGAATTCCAAGGCGACCTCGGCCTGCGCGTCTACACCTCGCGGCTGCTCGGCCGCGACAAATCGCTGGTGCTGCATGGAGGCGGCAACACCTCGGTCAAGATCCGCGAGAAAAACCTCTTCGGCGAGGACGAGACGATCCTCTATGTGAAGGGGAGCGGTTGGGACCTGGAGACGATCGAGCCTCAGGGATTTTCCCCCGTGCGCCTCGCGCACGTGCTGCGCCTGGCCGAGTTGCCGACTTTGTCCGACCCCGAGATGGTGAATCAGCTCGTCACGCACATGCTGAAAGCCTCGGCTCCGGCGCCTTCCATCGAGACCATCCTGCACGGGCTCATGCCGCAGAAGTTCGTGGACCACACTCACGCCGACGCGGTGCTCTCGGTGAGCAACACGAAAGACGGCGAGAAACGCGTCCGCGAGGTCTACGGCAAGCGCTGCGTCGTCATCCCTTATCTCATGCCGGGGTTCGATCTCGCCCAGTTGTGTGCAAAGGAATTCAAGCGCCAGAGCACGCCCGAGACGGTCGGAATGGTCCTGCTCAGCCACGGCATCTTCTCCTTCGGCGAGACCGCGCGCGA
>Ga0137412_10004317_pt1 | contig 11362 bp, 7 predicted proteins | sample CZODoug2_1_16fun_FD_122160 | JGI IMG/M metagenome (GOLD analysis project Ga0137412, IMG submission 122160) | Vadose zone soil fungal communities from Angelo Coast Range Reserve, California, USA - CZODoug2_1_16fungal (Hybrid Assembly) | ecosystem: Environmental > Terrestrial > Soil > Vadose zone... | reverse complement strand
GCGTGTTGGCGTCGGGCGGAAAATAGGTCCGGACGATGTCGGCCTTCTTGTTGGCGACGAGATCGACGAAGCCGGGGTCCTGATGGCTGAAGCCGTTATGGTCCTGCCGCCAGACATGCGAGGTCAAAAGATAATTCAACGATGCGATCGGCCGCCGCCACGGCAAAGCGCGCGACACCTTCAGCCATTTGGCATGCTGGTTGAACATGGAGTCCACGATGTGGATGAAGGCTTCGTAGCAGGAGAAGAAGCCGTGGCGCCCGGTCAGCAGATATCCTTCCAGCCAGCCCTGGCAGAGATGTTCGCTCAACACCTCCATCACCCGGCCGTCCTGGGCGAGGTGAACGTCATAGGGTTCGATCGGCTCCATCCAGACCCGTTCGGTGGCCTCGAACACCGCATCGAGCCGGTTCGAGGCGGTCTCGTCCGGTCCCATGATGCGGAAATTTCGTGCCTCGGCGTTCAGCTTCAGGGTATCGCGCAGGAATTTTCCGAGCTCGCGCGTGGCCTCCGCCACCGTGCCGCCGGGGCAGGGCACGTCGACGGCATAGTCGCGAAAATCCGGCAGCCTCAATTCGCGCTTCAAGAGTCCGCCATTGGCATGCGGATTGGCGCCCATCCGCCGCGGGCCGGCCGGCGCCAGCGCCTGCAATTCGCCAATGAGGCGGCCGTTCTCGTCGAACAGCTTTTCGGGTTGATAGCTCTTCATCCAGTCTTCAAGCAGTTTCAAATGACCGGGATTGCCGCGTGGATTGGCGATCGGCACCTGGTGCGCGCGCCAGAACCCTTCGACCTTCAGGCCGTCGACTTCCTTCGGGCCGGTCCAGCCCTTCGGGCTGCGCAGCACGATGAGCGGCCATTTCGGACGCTCGCAGCGCTGACGTCCATCGCGCGCATCGGTCTGGATGGCGCGGATCGCGGCAAGCGCGGTGTCCAGCGTATCGGCCATCAGGCGGTGCATCGCCTGCGGGTCGCTGCCTTCGACGAACATAGGCTGATAGCCGTAACCCATGAACAGATGTTTGATCTCTTCATCGTCCATGCGGCCGAGCACGGTCGGGTTGGCGATCTTGTAGCCGTTCAGATGCAGGATCGGCAGCACCGCGCCGTCACGCGCGGGGTTGAGGAACTTGTTGGAGTGCCAGGAGGCCGCGAGCGGCCCGGTCTCGGCTTCGCCGTCACCGACCACGCAGGCGACGATGAGATCGGGATTGTCGAACGCCGCGCCATAGGCGTGCACCAGCGCGTAGCCGAGTTCGCCGCCCTCATGGATCGATCCCGGTGTCTCCGGCGCGGCGTGGCTCGGAATCCCGCCCGGAAAGGAGAACTGGCGGAACAGTTTGCGCAGGCCCTCTGCATCGCGGCCGATGTCGGGATAGATCTCGCTGTAGCTGCCCTCGAGATAGGTGTTGGCGACCATGCCCGGGCCGCCATGGCCGGGGCCGCAGACATAGATGACATCGAGGTCCGATGTGCGGATCGCGCGATTGAGATGGGCGTAGATGAAGTTCAGCCCCGGCGTGGTTCCCCAATGGCCGAGCAGGCGTGGCTTGATGTGGTCGGGCCGCAGCGGTTCACGCAGCAGCGGGTTATCCAGGAGATAGATCTGGCCGACCGACAGGTAGTTGGCCGCGCGCCAATAACGGTCGAGAAGATCGAGATCGGCCTCATTGGCCGGATTTTCCTGCGCCGGGTTTTCGCGGGTATTTACCTGTTGCATGCCGACCTCACCTGAACCACCGCAGAACGACCGAACACGGTTCGATCCGTTCCAGTATCGTTGACCGATAGAACGGGATTGTGATGGGTCGCTTGATCGAGCCCAAACTTCCGAGGGGGCGCGAAAGGTATTTTCGGCAAGATTGTTCTTGATATGTTCCTGATACGTGCTATTGAGAACGCATGAGCCGAGCAACCTCATCTGCCCTCAAGCACCCGCCGGTAAAGGCGCCCTCCGAGCCGGCGGGTGCGCCGCCTGATTTCCCCGAACTCGCGGTCGCCGTCAAAAAAGTAAGGCGGCGCGGACGCGGCGCACAGTCCAACGCCAGCGGCCGCTTCGAGGCCGAGGCGCGCGTCACCTTCGACGATGGCTGGCAGAGCCTCGAGGATTTGCCGCCGTTCAAGACCACGGTCGCGCTCGACACGGCGCGCAAGGTCATCACCCGCAACGAATCGCCCGATATCGGCTTCGACCGCTCGATCAATCCCTATCGGGGCTGCGAGCATGGCTGCGTCTACTGCTTCGCGCGGCCGACCCACGCCTTTCTCGGCCTGTCGCCGGGGCTCGACTTCGAATCCAAATTGTTCGTCAAGCCCGATGCGCCTGCGCTGCTGGAAAAGGAACTGGCGGCGGCCGATTACGAGCCGCGCATGATCGCGATTGGCACCAACACCGATCCGTACCAGCCGATCGAGCGCGAACGGAAGATCATGCGCGGCATTCTCGAAGTGCTGGAGCGCGCCGGCCATCCCGTTGGCATCGTCACCAAGTCGGCGCTGGTGGTGCGCGACATCGATATTCTGGCCCGGATGGCCAAGCGCAATCTCGCCAAGGTGGCGATTTCGGTGACCACGCTCGATCCGAAGCTCGCGCGCACCATGGAGCCCAGGGCCTCGACGCCGGAGCGGCGGCTGGAGGCGCTGAAGCGGCTGACGGATGCCGGGATTCCGACCACGGCGATGGTGGCGCCCGTGATCCCCGCGCTGAACGATTCCGAGATCGAGCGCATCCTCGATGCGGCCGCGCATGCCGGGGTCAAGGAAGCCTCCTACGTGCTGCTGCGGCTGCCGCTGGAAGTGCGCGACCTGTTCCGCGAATGGCTTCTGGCCAATTATCCCGACCGTTATCGCCACGTCTTCACCCTGATCCGCGACATGCGCGGCGGGCGTGATTACGACTCGCAATGGGGCACGCGGATGAAGGGGACCGGTCCGATGGCCTGGATGATCGGGCGGCGGTTCGAGATCGCCTGCGAAAAGCTCGGGCTCAACAAGCGCCGCTCGAAACTCACCACCGACCATTTCGCGCGGCCGAAGCGGAGCGGGGAACAGTTGAGCTTGTTTTGAGGGGGGGCGCGGCGCGAAACGCCTTGACGCAGCGAATGTGAAGACGCCAAGAAGCGTACGGGAACACGGTATTCAGGTGCGGCATGAAGCGGTTGGGGTTTCTAGCGTTAGCTGTAGGCGTCTTGCTGGCTGCTCCGGTGCTGGCACAGACAGCCAAGCAAGTCGTCGCGGCGCACTGCGTCGGCTCGGATCCGGAGGTCAAAGACCCGAAGGCGCGGGAAATCATGTGCCTTCGCGAACTGGGTGATCGCGCGAGCCGCCAGGGCAATGTTCTTTCGCTTAAACTGGACGACGGCAGAACGAGGGTCTTTCGCAGCAATCCCAAGGCCTGCCAAAATGACGACGCCAGTCATTGCGAGGACTACTATCTGGTCGGCTTTCACGAGCCTTCGGGACGCTATCTCGTCTACGGGACATATTACGAGAACTCCGACTGCAAGATGGTCAGTGCCCGGAGCGGGAAGGCAACATCATTTCGCGACGTGCCGCGTTTTGCCCCGGATGGGCAGACGTTCTTCGTCACGGGCGTCGATGGCACCTATGACAATTGGATCGGCGTCGGATCGATGAAGCTCGATCCTCCCGCTCTGGTGTGGGAGAAGGGGCCAAACACCGACGCAAGCTGGGATTTCGTCCGCTGGACCGATAACGACCAGATCGTTCTCAACAATAGCGCAAAGAACGAAACCTGCCCCGATGGCGGCTGCGAGGCGGTCCTGAAGCGCGCAGGTGGTGGCTGGTCGCTCGTGGGTTGGCCGCCGAAGTCCGATCCTCGATGAAATCATGCGACGCAGCCCGCTTCGACCGCCGGCGTGAACACGAGACAGACTCTCAATGGACATGAAGGAGAGCGAAGTGAACAGAGACCCGTCATTACCGACGCCCCGTTTCACCGTCGTCACGCTTGGCGTCAGCGACATGCGCAGCAGCATTGCCTTTTACGAGGCGCTCGGCTTTGCGCGAAAATTGCGGGCGACCGGCGAGGCGGTGGCGTTTTTCGACACCGGCGGCACGGTGCTCGGGTTGTTTCCGTGGAGCGAACTCGCGCATGACGCGACGCTGCCCGATCTGCCGCGGCCCGCGGTGTTCCGCGGCATGACGCTGGCCTGGAATTGCAACTCGACGGACGAGGTCGATGCGGTGCTGGCTTTTGCTGTCGAGAAGGGTGCGTCGCTGCTGAAAGCCGCGCATACCACCAATTATGGCGGCTATTCCGGGTATTTCTCTGATCCCGACGGCCATCCCTGGGAAGTCGTGGTGGCGCCCGGCATCGAGGTGGGCCAAGACCGGCGCGTTCATCTGCCGGATTAACAGGCGGCATTGAATAGCGGGAATAGCGCGGAGTTCCCCGTTGCGCGGCGGATCGGCTTTCAGCACGATCCCGGCATGATTCGGGACAAAGCTGACAAATCCGACGCTAGCAAATCCGCCAAAGCGCCGGCCAAGCTGCCGAAAGGCGTGATCGCGGTGGCGCCGGCGAGCTTTCGGCGCGAGCGCGCGCTGATCAAGCGCGGCGTCTGGCCGATCGCGGGCTGCGACGAGGCCGGCCGCGGCCCCTTGGCGGGTCCGGTGGTGGCGGCGGCCGTCGTGCTCGATCCCAAGCGTATCCCCAAGGGCATCGACGATTCCAAACGGCTGACCGCGGAGCAGCGCGAGGAGCTGTTCGAGAAAATCTGCGCGACCGCTTCGGTGGCGGTGGTTTCCGCCTCGCCGGCGCGGATCGATCGCGACAATATCCTGCGCGCCTCGTTGTGGGCGCTGGCGCGCGCGGTCCACGCGCTGCCCGACATGCCGCAACACGTCTTCGTCGACGGCCGCGACCGGCTCGCCACGTCCTGTGAATGCGAGGCGGTGATCGGCGGCGACGGCCTCATCATGTCGATCGCGGCGGCGTCCATCATCGCCAAGGTGACGCGTGACCGCCTGATGTGCGCGCTGGCGCAGCAATGTCCGGGCTACGGCTTCGAATCTCACAAGGGCTATGCCGTGCCTGAGCATCTGGCGGCGCTCAGCCGGCTTGGGCCGTCCGCGCATCACCGCAGCTTTTTCGCACCGGTCATCGCCGCCCGCGAAAAGCATCAGCCCTGGACGATCAAGCGCGAGGCCGACCTGTTCGCGGCCGAGGCCGCCATCGAGGTTTCGGCGGCGGAATAACGCGGGCTGCTCGGCAGGGCGGTTGCCTCGGCGGGTCTCGCGCCTTATGACCATCATCACACACCAGCACGAGCGTCACCCCTCATGGTGAGGAGCGCGTCCTGCGCGTCGCGAACGATCGAGAACCTCATCTTCGTGACGTGAAAGACGTCGCGCTCTTCGGATCAGGGATCATGCTACCGGTTCGTCCGCGGGTTATCGAGAGCCACTAGCCGTTTCATGCGTTTCACCTCGCTCGTGATCGAACTGATAAGGGCCAGGCCGCGGCTGGTGGTCTGGATCGTGGTGCTGCTTCACGCAGGCCTCTGGCTGACGGTGTCGCTGCTGTTCTACGCAAGCCCCCCGGGCGATGTCGCCACCGTGCTGGCCTATGGCCGGGAATACCAGGTCGGCACCGATTTCGGCCCGCCGCTGGCGTTCTGGCTTGCCGATATCGCGTTCCGCGCCGCGGGCAATCATGTGCTCGGCGTCTATGTGCTGGCCCAGTTGTGTGCGGTGCTCACCTTCTGGATTCTGTACTTCCTGGCGCGCGCGGTGGTCGGCGGACAACAAGCCGTGCTCGCGGTGCTCTTGACCATGACGGTCACGGCCTTCAGTTCGCCCGGCCTCGAATTCGGTCCGCTGGTCGTGACGCGGCCGCTCTGGGCGCTGCTGCTGCTCAGCACCTGGCAATTGATCGGGCAGGGCCGGCGCAATGCGTGGTTCACATGGTCGATCGTGGCCGGTCTGCTGCTGCTGACCACGTCGGCCGCGATCGGAATGCTGTTGCTGGTCGCGGGCTTTGCGCTCGCCACGGAGCGCGGCCGGCGTACGCTGCAATCGTTCGATCCGCTGTTCGCGCTATTGGTGATCGCGGTGCTGGTCTTGCCCTATCTGATCTGGCTGATCCGCGCCGATGCGCTGACGCTGCCGGGATGGCCGGCGCTGGCCGATCTCGGCGCAAGGGCGCTGCACTGGGTATCGCTGCTCGGCGGTCTGGTGCTCGCCATGTCGGGCCTTCTGGCCCTGGTCGTGCTCAATTCCGGCTGGCTCAGCCGCACGCCGGAGGAGGCGCCGATCATCTTCCGGCCGCCGGTCGAACCCCTGGCGCGCGATTTCGTCTATGTCTTCGCGATCGCGCCCGCGCTCGCCGGCAGCCTGATCTCGGGTTTCTTCGACATGGACCGCGTCGTCGGCGGCGCGGCGATCGCGCTGTTGATCTCGGGCCTGGCCGCGATCGTCCTGAGCGGCGATCTCATCCATCTGCGGCGCCAGCGCCTGCTGCGCGTGGTCTGGCTCGCCGCGATCGTGATCCCCGCGCTGGCTGTGGTCGCGACCACGCTGTTCGTGCCCTGGACCGGCACCACCGAGGTCGCCACCTCGCTGCCGGCGCGCGCTATCGCACAGTTCTTTGGCGAGAGCTTCGAGCGGCGGACCAATCAGCCGCTGCGGGCGGTGGCGGGCGATCCGCAGGTGGCGAGCCTGGTTGCGCTCGGCCCAGGACGGCCGCATCTGCTGCTGGACGGAGCCCCCGAGCGCACACCCTGGCTCTCGCCCGGCAAATTCAATGAAACCGGCGGCGTCGTGGTCTGGCGCGCCTCCGATACGGTCGGCACGCCGCCGCCGGAGATCGCGCAGCGCTTTCCGGGCATCGTGCCGGAAGTGCCGCGCGCCTTCGAATGGCTGGTGAACGGCCGACAGCCGCTGTTGCGGGTCGGCTGGGCCATCGTGCGGCCGAAGGCGCCGTAGGTTCGGGCTTCGCGGTGGCGTATAGATAGGGTGGGCAAAGCGAAGCGTGCCCACCATTTTGCTTCACGCCGCGAATGGTGGCACGGCGCAATGCGCCTTTGCCCACCCTACAAAATCTCTACGAAGACTTCTGTTCAAGCGCCTTCGCGATCGCGCGCAGGTCCTGCCAGGACATGCGCTTGTAGGACGGCGAGCGCAGCAGATAGGCCGGATGGAAGGTCGCGATGGCACGGATCGCGCGGCTGCCGGTGTCGTAGTCGAACCATTTGCCGCGCGTCCGCATGATGCCCTCGCGCGTGCCGAGCAGCGTCTGGGTCGAGGGATTGCCGAGCGTCACCAGCACGTCGGGATTGACCAGTTCGATCTGCCGGCGAATGAACGGCAGGCAGATCTGGGTCTCCTGCGGCGTCGGTGTGCGGTTGCCGGGCGGCCGCCACGGGATCACATTGGCGATGTAGGCGCTGGAGCGATCGAGCCCGATCGCCGCGATCATGCGGTCCAGCAGCTTGCCGGAACGCCCGACGAACGGCAGCCCTTCGATATCCTCGTCGCGGCCCGGCGCCTCGCCGACGAACATCACGCGGGCCTGCGGATTGCCGTCGGCGAACACCAGCCGGGTCGCGGTGTGCTTCAGCGCGCAGCCGTCGAATGTTTCAAGCAGCGCCCGCAGCGCCTCGAGCGTCGGCGCGGTGTGGGCTGCTTCGCGCGCCGAGGCGATCGCGGCCTCCGGCGCGGGCGCAGGCTCGCCGCGGCCGACCGGAAGCGGCGCCGCCATGGGAGGCATCGGCCTATCGGGTGTCCTTGCGGCCGGTGCAGGTGCGGCCTCGCGGGGAGCGGGGGCGATGTCGGGTTCGGCCAGCCGGTTGACCGGCTCGTCCGCCAATGCGCAATCGACGCCGGCCTCCAGGTAGAAGGCCAGCAATTGCGCGACGCTGGGGGAGGGGTCAGGCGAAAGCTGCGACATGCCCTTAAACTTACGCCGCATTGCGCCATAACGAAACGTATTTCCCTGGTTGTCCTGCCCGCAAAAATCGGAAACAAGAGGGCGCCATCGCTGAACCGGGCATGAGATCAGACCATGAGCAGTGAAGAGTTACCGCCGCGCGAATCCATGGAATTCGATGTCGTGATCGTCGGCGCCGGACCGTCCGGCCTGTCGGCCGCGATCCGGCTGAAGGAACTCAATGCCGAGCTGAACATCGTCGTGGTGGAGAAGGGCTCGGAGGTCGGCGCGCACATCCTGTCGGGCGCCGTGATCGATCCGATCGGCCTCGACAAGCTCGTTCCAGATTGGCGGCAGGACGCCGATTGTCCGCTGAAGACGCAGGTCAAGACCGACAAGTTCTTCTGGATGACCGGAGGCAGTGCCATCCCGCTGCCGGCCTTCATCATGCCGCCGCTAATGAACAATCATCATTGCTATATCGGCTCGCTCGGCCAGCTCTGCCGCTGGCTTGCGGGCAAGGCCGAGGCGCTTGGCGTCGAGATCTATCCCGGCTTCGCGGCCACCGAAGTGCTGTACGACGAAAAAGGCGCGGTGCGCGGGATCGCGACCGGCGACATGGGCATCGCCAAGGACGGCTCGCACAAGGCCTCGTTCACCCGCGGCATGGAGCTGTGCGGCAAATACACGCTGTTCGCCGAGGGCGCCCGCGGCAGCCTGACCAAGCAGTTGGTCGCGAAGTTTTCGCTCGACGCCAACAGCCAGCCGCCGAAATTCGGCATCGGGCTGAAGGAAGTCTGGCAGATCGATCCGGCCAAGCACCAGAAGGGCCTGATCCAGCACTCGTTCGGCTGGCCGCTCGACAATTCGATGGGCGGCGGCTCGTTCCTCTATCACTACGACGACAATCTGGTCGCGGTCGGCTTCGTCGTGCACCTGAACTATCAGGATCCTTATCTGTCGCCGTTCGACGAATTCCAGCGCTTCAAGACCCATCCCGCGATCAGGACATTGTTCGAAGGCGGCAAGCGGCTCGCCTATGGCGCGCGCGCCATCACCGAGGGCGGCTATCAGTCGGTGCCGCGCCTGAGTTTTGCGGGTGGCGCGCTGATCGGTTGCGCGGCCGGCTTCGTCAACGTGCCGCGCATCAAGGGCGTGCATAACGCGATCGGCAGCGGCATGCTCGCCGCCGAACATGTCGCCGCAGCGCTTGGCGCCGGCCGCGCCAACGACGAACTGGTTGAATATGAAAACGCCTGGCGCGGCTCGGCGGTGGGCCGCGACCTGCATCCGGTCCGCAACGTCAAGCCGCTGTGGTCGAAGTTCGGCACCATCATCGGCGTGGCGCTCGGCGGCTTCGACATGTGGTGCAACACGCTCGGCTTCTCGTTGTTCGGCACCCAGTCGCATGCCAAGCCCGACCGCGCGACGCTCGATCCGGCCAAGGCGCATGCGCCGATTGCCGTGCCGAAACCCGACGGCAAGATCAGCTTCGACCGGCTTTCCTCGGTATTCCTGTCGAACACCAATCACGAAGAGGACCAGCCGGTTCATCTGAAGGTCGCCGATCTCAATCTGCAGAAGACCAGCGAACACGACGTGTTCGCGGGGCCATCGAATCGGTATTGCCCGGCGGGCGTCTATGAATGGGTGGAGGAAGCCTCGGGCCCGCGCTTCCAGATCAACGCCCAGAATTGCGTCCACTGCAAAACCTGCGACGTGAAGGACCCCAACGGCAATATTACCTGGGTTCCTCCGGAAGGTGGAGGCGGGCCCAATTACGAGGCCATGTGAGGTAGGATGTCGCAAACCACGGAATGCACGATTGCGTGAGTTTGGTCACGTAAGCCGCGGCCACGATACGGCCACACTGCGGGGGTTTGCAGGCTAACGGGCTGGATCAGAGGGGCTTGTTCCGCTGGCTGAATTGTCACCCCGTATCTCCGCCGTATCCTTGCGGTCAAGCGGCAAACGCGGCATTGTCACAGGCCTTGATGCCGCCGCTTGGGTCGCATTCGAGACGATCCGCAATTTCCTAGAAAGCTAAGGCGAACCGTGATGATTTCCATACGTAGCAATCGCTGGACTCTTGCCGTTTGTGCCGTAGCCGCGTTGCTGGCGCCTCGATCGATCCTGGCGCAGACGCCCGATCATCCCTCGGAGACCACCGCCCAGTTCCCGAGCCGGGGCGACCTGAAATCGCTGACGACCTCGGGCAGCTACCTGGCCGCCCGCCATGCCGGCGTCGAGCGCGATGCGGCCTCGGCTGCGGCATTCTACCGCTCCGCGCTGCGCTCCGATCCCAAGAACAACGAGCTGCTTGACCGCGCCTTTATTTCGTCGGTCGCCGATGGCGACGTCGACGAGGCGGTCAAGCTCGCCGATCGTATCCTCACGGTCGACAAATCCAACCGCGTGGCCCGCCTCGTGGTCGGCGTGCAGGATCTGAAGCAGAAGAAATACGCCGCCGCCCAACTCAACATCAACCAGTCGATTCGCGGGCCGATCACCGACCTGGTGGCGACGCTGTTGTCGGGCTGGGCCACCTACGGCGCCGGTGACACAAAGGCTGCGATCGCCAGCATCGACAAGCTGACCGGGCCGGAATGGTATCCGATCTTCAAGGACCTGCATGCCGGCATGATGTACGATCTGGCGGGCAAGCAGAAGGAAGCCGGCGCGCGCTTCGAGCGGGCCTACAAGCTCGATGATTCCATGCTCCGCGTGGCCGACAGCTACGCGCGCTGGATGACCCGCAACAAGGGCGATGACGCGGCGCTCGGCATCTACGAGGCGTTCGACAAGAAGCTGGCGCGCCATCCGCTGGTGCTGGAAGGCCTGCGCGACACCAAGGCCGGCAAGAAGCTGCCGCCGCTGGTCGATTCGGCGCAGGCCGGCGCCGCCGAAGCGCTGTACGGCATCGGCGCGACCTTGACCCGCCGCGGCGGCGAGGATCTGGCGCTGGTCTATCTGCAGCTTGCGCTCTATCTGCAGCCGAACCATCCGCTGGCGCTGTTGTCGCTCGCCGATCTCTACGAGTCGGTGAAGCGCCCAGCGATGGCGATCAAGGTGTATGAGCGCGTCCCGTCCGGCTCGCCGCTGAAGCGCAACGCCCAGATCCAGCTCGCGACCGATCTCGACAGCGCCGATCGCGGCGAGGAAGCGATCAAGATCCTCAAGAGCGTGATCGGTGAAGACCAGAAGGACCTCGAAGCCATCATGGCGCTCGGCAATATCGAGCGCGGCCGCAAGAAGTTCGCCGACTGCGTGACCACCTATTCGATGGGTATCGATGCGCTGCCGGAAGGCAACGACAAGGCCAACAGCGTCTACTACTATTACCGCGGCATCTGCGAGGAACGTTCCAAGCAGTGGAGCAAGGCCGAGGCGGATATGCGCAAGGCGCTCGAACTGCAGCCCGAGCAGCCGCATGTGCTGAACTATCTCGGCTATTCCTGGATCGATCAGGGC
>Ga0137412_10004316_pt1 | contig 11363 bp, 7 predicted proteins | sample CZODoug2_1_16fun_FD_122160 | JGI IMG/M metagenome (GOLD analysis project Ga0137412, IMG submission 122160) | Vadose zone soil fungal communities from Angelo Coast Range Reserve, California, USA - CZODoug2_1_16fungal (Hybrid Assembly) | ecosystem: Environmental > Terrestrial > Soil > Vadose zone... | reverse complement strand
GGGTCGCTTACGGGTCGCTCAAACGCGAAGCGATGCCGCTCGAAGCCGCGCGCGCGGTCTCCAGCAAGACGGAGGACATCTTGCTGCGCAGCTCTTCCATGCTCCATCGGCTGGTCGGGCCCGAGATATTCACCGCCGCAACGGGCCGCCCGTCATCGCCCAGGATGGCCGCCCCGATGGTCAAGTCGCCCCGGTAGGCTTCCTGATCGCCCCACGCGTACCCCGCTTTGCGGGCCGCGTCGATGAGTGCGAGCAGCCGGTCAGGATCGGTGGTGGTCATGGGAGTGAACTTGCGAATCACGGATCGGCGCAGAATGAGATGCGCCTCCGCCTGCGGCAGCGCCGACAAGTAAGCGCGTCCCGCCGCGGTACAGTACATCGGTAAACGATGCCCCACCGGCATGTGAATCAAGAATCGCTTGCGGCTCGGAAACCGCGCGATATACACCATGTCGGTGTCGTCCGGTTCGGACAGGCTGACCGATTCGCCGGTGGCTTGGTTCAAGTCGACCAGGTGCGTCGTGGCCGACTCGATGAGAGGATGACCCGTGAGGTAGGCATTGGCGATGCTGAGCGACCGCGGCGAAAGCACCCAGCGCTTGAGCTGCGGGTCGCGATGCAAATAGCCCAAGCGCTCCAGCGTGTGTGTGCAGCGCTGCGCCGAACTCTTGGTCATGGCGGTCGCGGCGGCGATCTCGCCGAGATTGAGCGCCCGTCCCTTCTCGCCGAACGCCTCGAGGATGGCGAGCGCTTTTTCAACCGACTGGTTGAAGAGCGGATCGCTTTTCTTGGGCGCGGCCTTGGCGGCCGGGCGCTGCGTGGGCGCGGGTGATTTTGCGGCGCCACCAGACTTTTTTCTTGTCGCCATAGCTAGGGATTCGTCGCAGGCGTTACGCTCGTCGCCGCCGTTGCGCTCGCCGGCGCCGTGACGCTCGTTGCCGCCAACGACAGCATCGCGTGCAGCAGCACATTGGCGCCGGCCTCCAAATCGCCGGGCAGCGCGCTCTCGGCCTCGTTGTGGCTGAGTCCGCCGGCGCACGGGACGAACACCATGGCAGTCGGCACCACGGCGGACACGTTGCAGGAATCGTGACCGGCGCCGCTGACCATTTCCAGGGAACTGAAGCCGAGCGCGGCCGCGGCGCTGCGCACCGCCGCGACGCAGGCCGGATCGAAGCTGACCCCCGGCGCCTCCCACACACAACGGATGTCGCCGGCGAGCGCGTGCCGCTCGAGTGCGGCCTGCACCAGCCGATTCATTTCCTCCCGCAGGGCACGGTAGCTGTCTGCATCGGGATGCCGTATGTCCACCGTGAAGCGCAGGCGGCCGGGAACGGTATTGGGCGACCCCGGCAGGGTCTCGATGAATCCCACGGTCAGCCGCGCGTCCCGGCCGCGCCGCTCGGTCGCCGCGTACAGCGCCGGCAGCAGATCCGCCAGCACGCGAATCGGATCGCGGCGCATGTCCATGGGCGTAGGGCCGGCGTGCGCTTCCTGGCCCTCGACGATGACCTCGTGTCGGCTCATGTGCTGTACGCCCGTCACCACACCGATGGTCTTGGCCTTCTGCTCGAGCACGGGACCCTGCTCGATGTGCACCTCGAACGAGGCTTTGACGGCCTGCCGCGAGAGCGGCGTGCCGGTCGGAACGCCGGCGCGCTGCAGCTCGTGGCGCACGCTGATCCCGTTGCGATCGGTCAAATCGTATGCCGTGTCGAGCGGCAGGCGCCCGGACCACACCGCCGAGCCCATCATCGCCATCGGAAACCGGCTGCCCTCCTCGTTGCACCACACCGACAATTCAATGGGATGTGCAGTCGCCATCTCACGATCATTGAGGGATTCGATGACCTCGAGCCCCGCCAGCACTCCATACACGCCGTCGAACTTGCCGCCGGTGGGTTGAGTGTCGAGGTGACTCCCGGTCATGACCACCGGCAGATTGTCGTCGCGCCCCGGGCGCCGGATGAATAAATTTCCCACCGCATCGACCCGCACGCGGCAGCCGGCCGCCTGCGCCCACTGCGACAGCAGCCGGCGCCCCGCCATGTCGGCGTCGCTCAACGCTTGCCGGTTGCAGCCGCCATGGGGCGTCGCCCCGATCTCGGCCATTTGCATCAGCCGCGACCACAATCGATCGCCGTTCACGCGCAGCGCGTTCACCATTGGAAAATCTCCCACACGTCGATGTCCGCCATCTTGAATTCGCGCGTCCCGAAACTTCATCGATGATCGCACGGGGAGCGCAAATGGCCCAAACATTCGCTGAGACTTCTGTACGATGCGCATCCACCATGCCGATGTATCACGGCCGCAAGGTTCTCGCCGCGCTGTTCATGGCCGGATTCATGGTCTACGGCGGTGGGCTCTATAGCTTCGCGCTGTTCATCCCGCCCTTGACCCAGGAATTTCACTGGAGCCGCGCCGCGACCAGCGGTCTCGTGACGGCGTTTTGGTTGAGCGCCCCGTTGATCCTGTTGGGCGGTTCCGCGATCAAGCGCTTCGGGGCGACGCGGCTGTTGATCGCCGGCATCCTGCTCGAGGCCGTGTGCGTCGCCTTGTTGTCCACGGTGTCCACGTTCGGCGAAATGTACGTGCTCCGCGCCGCGATGGGCGTGGGCAAGGTGATGTTCGCCGTGACGTTGCCGTACACCGTGTCCCGGTGGTTCTCTCGGCATTATTCGCTCGGACTCGGGCTGGTGTGGGCCGGCTGGCACGTGGGCGGCATGGTGCTTGCGCCGCTCGCCGGACTCATCATCCATCGCTACGGTTGGCGCGCGGCCTGCATAGCAATCGCCGCCGGCCTGGTGACCATCGGACTGGGGCCCATCCTCGCGACCAAGGGTCCACGCTCGGCGCGCGACGTCGGACTCGAGCTCGACGGCGATCCGCCGGGACGCGGCGAGGCGCTTGCCCGCGATGAAATCCCGACCCATACCGATGTGCCTGCCGGACGACTGAGCGATCTTCTGCGCTCGACGACGTTTTGGATGATCGCCCTCACGACGCTGTTCTTCTACGCAACCTACGGCGGATTGCTCACCCACGCGGATTCGGTGGTCGAGGCCGCCGGTTTCACGCCGCGCCTGTCGTCGCTGGTTCTCGGATCGACCGCGGGATTCGCCGCCGTGGGCGGCCTGTGCGGCGGCTGGCTGCTCGACCGCTTCTCGGTGCGCATGGTCGGCATCGCAATGCACCTCCTGCTATTGGCCGGAGCGTTGTCCTTGCTATGGGTTGGGCGGGCGCATTCGGCCGTGGCCCTCGTCACCTATGCGGCGTGTTTCGGTATCACCATCGGCGGCAGCGATCTGTACTTCGTCGCGCTCATGCGCCGCCGCTTCCCGGCCGTCAGCGTGGCCTACAGCTACAGCGCCTGGTATTTCTGCGAGATTCTGACGCTGTTGGTGGCGGGCCCCGCGGCGGGCCGGGTGTTCGACCTCACCGGCAATTACGACACGACCCTGGCGCTGCTCGCCGGCAGCGCCGTACTCGCCGGGGTTCTGTCATTGTTCGTCTTGCGCGGCGCCGGAGGCGGTCGTCAGCGCGTATTGACCACGATGGCGCGGTCCGAATAGCTCACCGACAGGCTGGAATCGCGCGCCAGGACCTGCGCCAACGAGTCCGGATCATCCGCGTCGAAGACTCCGGTAAAAACGCGAGTGGCCACGTCGGCCCCCTGCAACCTGATCTGCCTGGCATTGTAGCGGTTGAATTCCGCGACGATGTGCGCGAGCGTTTCCTGCCGGAAGACAAGCCGCCGTTCGCGCCAGGCAACGGCATCCGACACATCGGGCGCTGCGCGCACGCTCAGCACGCCGCCGCGATCGATGCGTGCCTCCTCGCTGGCGCCGACGCTGCGCGTCTTGGGATCTTCATGCACGCTCGCGGCGGGCACGTTGAATCTCGCGAGCGCCGGATGCGCCTCGGGCGTGACGCTCACGCGGCCCTCGATGACGGCGACCTCGGTGCCCTCCGGCCGGTTGTACACGTCGAACTGCGTGCCCACCGCCTGGATGACCGCGTCCGAGGTGTACACCCGAAACGGACGCGCCGCATCGTGGTGCACACGGAACAATGCCTCGCCTTGAAGCAGCCGCACTTCGCGCGTCTGCCCTGCAAAACGCAGGGCGACCCTCGAGTGCGTGTTCAAATGGATGACCGAGCCGTCCTCGAGGTCGAACGCTCTTTGTTCGCCGGTCGCGGTCGCGAATTCCTTCCACCCGTGCGGCTCGCGCGCCAGGAATGTCCAAACGACCAGGAACGCTGCCGCCGCGGTTGCCGCGACCGCGATCCATCGGCGCGGCCGCCGCAGGTGCGCCCCTCGCAGGAACGCGCGCTGCCCGCGCGATGTGGGCGTGCCGGACGCCGGCGCGCGAGGCAATGCTCCGCTCAACGGCACCACCCGCCCGTCCGCCTGCGACAATAATGCTTCGATGTCGTGCACGCGGTGCGCGTCCAGGTGCTCCAGCCCCTGTTCGATGGTCAGCATGAACAAGAAATCCCGTACGTTGCGCGGCGAGTCCTTCAGCCATTTGACGAAGGCCGCGCGTTGTTCCGCGGTGGGGTCGAGCAATACCTGCACCCAGGCGGATGCCTGTTGCGCATGCAGAAATTCAAGCCGGCGGTCGGGATTTTCGATGCTGTCGCTCATGATTAGCACTCTTCGAGTCTGACCCGAAGCTGCGCGCGCGCCTCGACCAGATATTTCTCTATGGTATGGATGGACAGCCCCGCCGCCTTGGCCGCCTCCGCGTACGAAAGGCCGTCGCGCTTGACCAGCAACAACACCAACTGATGCGTCGGCGGCAGAAAGTTGAGCGCCCGATCGAGCCGGTCCTGCAGCTCCAATCGCTCCGCGATGCCGGCCGGCGCCCCCGGATCAGCGTTTTCGCACAAGTCGTCGGCGACGTCGGAATCGAACAGGACGCGCTCGTGATGCTTGTGCTGCCGAAATTCACGCACCACGTGGGTCGCGATTCCGAGCAGGTACGCCAGCGGCGTACGCACCAGATCCGCGTCGCGGACCCGCAGCAGCCGGGCGAACACCTCTTGGGCCAAATCGTCGGCGTCCTGCGCATGATTCACCCGGCGGATGAGAAAGCGCTGCAATTCCACGGCGTGATTGCGGAACGCCGTTTTCGCCAATTGAGCCGCTGCGTTGGCATTGTTCGTCGCCATGCAGATATGGTGCCTGTTTTTGGGTAAAACCCGGTAGTCGGCCCGGTCACTACCGGGTTTTTCGCATTCGACGACACTAGTAAGGACAAGTCGGAGCTGCGCGCTCGTTGCCGCGCCGTCGGCAGACGATGAAGAATAAGGCCGGGTGAGGGGGAGGGAGTCATGCGTTTTCGCACCGTGCTTCTGAATACAGTCGGCGCCCTCGTCCTATGGACCAGCGCCGGCGCACAGACGCAAGGCGGAACGGGGCCGTACAGCGTGAGCATTCCCGCAGAGCCGCTCGGCGATGCTCTCAACGAACTGGCACAGCAAACCGGGCTGCAGATCCTGTTCTCCTCGGAACTCGTCGCACGCATGCGCGCGCCCCAGATCAAGGGCTCTCTTTCCGCCGACGAGGCGTTGCGCAAGATTCTCAGCAATTCGGGATTGCGCTACGAATTCGTCAACCCGCGCACTATCGCCATTTTGGGACCGCAACCGACCGGCAAAAAACTGTCCGAATCAAAGGGCGAGAGCGACGCAGGCAGCGCAAGCACTTTGGACGCCACGGACGAGTCATCCATTCAACCGAAGGAAGCCATCATGCCTCGCAAAAGTCTCATGGCCCGTTTTCTAGCGGTCTTTGCTGCTTGCAGTTCCGGCTTGCACGGCGGCGGCGCCTGCGCCCAAGAGGTCAATGCGCATGGCGGCGCCAACGCACCCACCGAGCTCGAAGAGGTGGTGGTAACCGCACAAAAGCGCTCCGAAAGCATTCAGCAAGTCCCCATCGCCATCACTGCATTCTCAGAATCCACGTTGCGCGCCAAGGGCATCACCGACATTCATGGCTTGTCGGCGCTCACACCGAACGTCAATCTCGACCAAGGATCGCCGTTCTCCGGTTCGAATTCGGTGCTGTCGGCGTCCATTCGCGGCATCGGCCAGGACGACTTCGCCTTCAACCTGGATCCGGGCGTGGGAGTCTACGTCGACGGCGTTTACTTCGCGCGCACGGTCGGCGCCAATCAGAGCCTGCTCGACGTCGAGCGCATCGAGATACTCAAAGGTCCCCAGGGAACACTGTTCGGACGCAACACCATCGGCGGCGCCATCAGCATCGTCACTCGCACGCCCGGCAGCGAGTTCTCGATTCAAACCCAGGCCACCGGCGGCAGCTATAATCGCCGGGACGTCTCGGTGCTGGCCGACATTCCCTTGGCGGCGAATCTTTTATCGACCATCACCGTCGCCACGCAGTATCAGGACGGCTATCAGCGGCGCATCCCCTACCCCTCGCCGACCCCCTATGTATCTGATCCGGTCGGCGCGCTGCACAGCTCAGGGACTGAAACCTTCGATACCCAAGGCGGCGCCAATCAGCAAACCGTGCGTGCCAAGGTGGTGTGGAAGGCCGCCGATTCGCTCACCGCGACCATTGCCGGCGACTGGACCCACACCAATCAACCCTCCACGGCCAGTACCGTGCTGCAGACGGTGACGCAATTCTCCCAAGGGGGGACTTTCGGTCCATTCTTCAACGATTGCCTGCTCGGGCTGCCGCCCGCCACCGCCCTCATCTGCGGTCCGCGCGGCGTGGTGGGCACAGCGCTGTGGCGGGCGAACTTGAATCCCGCGACCACCCGCCTGCTGTACGGGTCGGCGGTGACCCACACCGGCAACATCGACACAACCTATGCCAACGGGCAGAACTTCGACAAATTGGATTCCTACGGCGCGGCGATCACGGTCGATTGGGATATGAATAGCACCTTCAAATTCCGCTCCATCACCGGGTCCCGGCGGCTGCATTGGACCAGCGGTCTGGATGCCGACGGCTCACCTATCGACTTCTTCGAATTGAGCTTCGCGGAAGGGCAGCATCAGTTCTCTCAAGAGTTGCAATTGATCGGCGATTTGTTCGACTCGAAGCTCAAGCTGGTGGCCGGGTTGTATTATTTCGACGAGGGCGGCTACATCCACGATTTCGTCACCTTCGGCGGCGGTCTGCTGCAAGTGGACGGGCCGAACGAACTGGAAACGCGATCATATGCCGCCTACTTGCACGCCGATTACAAGGTCACGGACAAGATCGGCCTCACCTTGGGCGGCCGATTCTCGGAGGACCGCAAGACATTCACCGGCGGCCAACAGGACCTCAATGGATTCGTCTACAAGGTCTCGACCTGTTACCCCTACAACGCCTCGGCGAGCTTGATCGGTGCACCCGCCAATCTCACCTGCCAGCAGGTGCTCGGCTATCCGAATCCGAACAATCCATTGCAGGTGTATCCCTACGGCGAGAACCATCAGAACTTCAACGAATTCACGCCCACCCTGGGCGCGCAGTATCACTTCACCGACGAGGTGATGGCGTACTTTTCCTATGCAAAGGGATTCAAGACCGGCGGTTGGACCACCCGATTGGAAGTGCCCCTACCCCCGGGATCGCCGGCACCGTCATTCGGCCCGGAAACGGATCGCACCTACGAACTCGGCCTGAAATCAGAGTGGTTCGATCGCCAACTGATCGTGAATGCGGCGACTTTCTTGAGTCACTACGACGGCATTCAGTTGACCTACCAGATCAGCTCATCGCCGGTCACGCAAAACGCGGGCAATGCCGACATCAAGGGCGTCGAACTCGAGGTGCAGTCACTGCTGAATTCGCACTTTTCGCTGTCGGGCAATATCGGTTATCTGGATGCCAAGTACACCGAAATCAATCAATACGCGCTGGCGTATACCGGCAGGAGCCTGCCCAAGACGCCGCGGCTGAAATTCTCTTTGAGTCCCGACGTTCATACCCATCTCCCCAACGGCGCGACCTTGCGGCTCGGCGTGGATTACACGCACACCAGCGAGATGTTCAACGACGTGCAGAACACGCCCTTGCTATCGCGCCCCAAGGTGGACATGTTCAACGCGTCGACGGCGATCGTCGCCCCGAACGGCCGAGTGACCTTTACCGTCGGCGGCACCAACCTCACGGACCGGCGCTACGTCACCACCGGGCAGCCGCAGGTGGCGGGCGGGGTGGTGTTTGGAACCTACAACGCGCCGCGCGAGTGGTACGCGACGATCGGCCTCAAGTACTGACTATTGCAGTCCCACGAACACCGCTTTCGCCTGCGCCAGGCGCTGCAGCACGCTCTCCTTTTCCGCGGCGTTGTTCCAGTCCGGATAAGCCGACGTGGTTTCCGTCATGCGGTCCACCCATGCCGCGAAATATCGCGCATCGTCCGGCGAGCGGGGCTTGCGTCCCGCGATGGTGACGTAAATCGGGCTCGTGGTCGCATAGACATAGGTATCGAGCACCGGATACCGTCCCGTGTCGGTGGACGCGCGTACCACGCACCAGCCGCTGTCATCGAGCGCGATACTGCCGGTGAATTCGCCGTGATCCACGCCGCCGCGCGCGGCAAAGGACCGAACCACCCGGCCGTTGCACACCAGATCCAGATGATCCACGGCGACGATGGATCGCAGTTGAACCCTGAACTTGACGCGCGGCTGCGCGGCTTCGAATTTCAATTCATCGCCGATCCCCGCATCACCCAGGGTGAAGCCCAGCAAAGGACCGTTGGTCGCAAAGCTGCGGCCCGCCTTGAGCCCGGCCATCCACTCCTCCGGTTTGATCTCGGCGCCCTTGGTGCGTACATAGACTCGGTTCATACCGACCGGGCCGCGCAAGGAGGCATAGTTCGCCATGGCGTCCGTCCCGCCGGCCGCCGGTATGCGGAACCCCAAGTTCAGCAATTGGTACCAGACGCGGGCGGTCGAGCGATGATCGGCGAAGCCCAGAATCTCCAGGTAGTCGACCTTGCCGAGCGCCACGTCGACCGGCAGCTCCATGGTGAGCTTCTCCTGCGGCTTTGAGATGGGTTCCGGATACTCATCGAAGGCATGCACGTAGCCCACCAACGCGCCGCGAGCGTGCGCGATATCCGCCACATCCGCGTTCATCGGGTACAAGCTCGATGCGGCAGTGTTGGGATAACCGACGTACCCGGGCAGAATCACGCCGCCGGCGATGTCGAGCAACCCCACATGTCCCCAGTAGCTCGTGTGGTATTCCTGGCCATGCACGACCAGGGCGTTCGGCTTCGACGCCGGATCCAGTTGCCGCCCGTCGTAGGCGATGTCCGGAAAGCGCTGCTCCTTGTTGACCAGCAGCGAATTCACGATGTTCAAGTTCTCGCCCTGCGCCTGGAGAACCAAATGCGCCGGGGTATTGCGGTACTCGCCGCCATAGTTCATGTGCACGTGGACGTCCGCACTCACCCAGTGCCCCGCATCCGGAACGGACCATGTTCCCTCATCGAGATTCACCGCAAGATTCGCGCTCTGTCCGGCGCTCGCCGTCACCTGGCGCCGCTCGAACCGGCGCTCGAAGCCATGCAGGATATCCACGTTCACGATCCCCGCCGGCACGTCGATCCACTCCTCGCCGGAGGCGTGGAAATAGTGAGCCTCGGTGTGGCGCTCGCGCCGATCGAATGAATCGTCCGCGTTGATCCAGGCGTTTGCCGGCGCATAGAAGCGGCCCGCCGCATCAGTGATGCTCACCCTCGCGGACCCAGCCCTGCTCTGCGAATCCCTGATGTCGAGATGCAGGCGCGCCATCGGCGACAGGTAGCGCCGCTCGGTGATCGCGAGCGTCTCAGGGACGCCGCCCGGAATGCGCTCGATGCCGATTTCCGTATTGCCGTTCTTGTTCGAGATGAAGGCCACCCGTGTGCCGTCGGGCGACCACCGCGGATAGGTCTCATCCCAATCGCCGTAGGCGATCGGAAAAGCATCGCCGCCCCCGGCCGGCATCACCCACAAGTTGTGCCAGGAACGGCCCAGATAGGAGCTGTAGACCAGCCGTGACCCGTCGGGAGACAGATCCGGACGCGCCTTCCAATTCGTCTCCTCGTAGTGAAATTCGTGCGCCTGTGCCGCGGCCGCAATGTCCGCACCGGCCGCGGCCCGCGACGGCGTCCGCCAGAATCCGCCGGTCCCATAGAGGTGATTTCGATTGGACACATAGAGGATGTCCCGGCCGTCGCGCGTCCACACCGGATTGATCTCGTGATCGTAGGGACTGTAGTAGTAGCGCGGCAGCTCGCTCTTGTGCTCGCCGGTCAGGCGCTCGACATTCGCCAGCCGGCCCTCGCTGAAATCCGCCGTGAATAGATGGAAACGCTTGTTGTACAGCGTCGATACGAAAACGATGCGCTTGCCGTCGGGTGAGAATCGCGGTTCGACATTGACCGCGCCGTTGGCGAGGAGCGGCTTGGCGGAGCCACTGGCCAAGTCCAATATCCATAACTCCATTGAGTCGTTGCGATACGAGCTGTAAATCACCCAGCGTCCGTCCGGCGACCAGTCCGGTTGATAGTCGTACGACGAGGCAGTGAGCTGCTGCGCCAGGCCGCCGGCGGCGTCGCCCGTGGCTGGACCAGCGCCCGCGCGCGCGCCGCTGGCCCCGTTCGCGCCGATTTTCTGCCGCCACAGCGAACCCGCCATGGAGTAGATCAGCTCGCCGGAATCAGGGGACCACGCAAGGCTGCTCGGGCCGCTGGTCAACTGCGGCAGGTACATCTCGCGAAAATAATAGGGATGCGGAAGGTCGATTTGCTGAAGGACGGGTAAGCGTGCGGCGTGCGATATGGCGCTGGCCGCCAATCCCGCCAAGAGCAGGAAGCGCGCAGATAATCTCATTTTTGGTCTCGTGCGGCGAGCAGCGAACGGCCGGCGGGTCGAACCCGCCGGCGCGTCGCAAGACTATCAGAACCTTTGCCCGAATTTTATGGCAATCGTCCGCGGCTGCGAGGGGATCACATAGGTCTGATTGTCCAACACCGGATTGATGGCGGCGAAGCGCGACAGCTCGGCGCGGCGATCCGCGACGTTGGTCACCACCAGCTGCACCGTCGTCTGACGGTTGAGCGTCGCACCGGCCGACAAATCGATCAGGCCATACGCCGGCGTGTTGCCGAGCGCCGCCGCTTGATCGACGCGCAGCGCCTGCGAAGCCTGCGATTGGTACACCATCGAGGCCTGTCCGAAAGGCTTCCATCCCCCGATCTCATCGAAGGTATACCGTCCGATGATGTTCCCCTTGAACCTCGGCGTGATCGGCAAGTTGGTGCCGGCCGGCGCCTGCGGACCGATCAGGTCCGGCTGGTAAGCCGCAAAAGTGTCCTGGGTAGGACAGTTCG
>Ga0137412_10004315_pt1 | contig 11364 bp, 4 predicted proteins | sample CZODoug2_1_16fun_FD_122160 | JGI IMG/M metagenome (GOLD analysis project Ga0137412, IMG submission 122160) | Vadose zone soil fungal communities from Angelo Coast Range Reserve, California, USA - CZODoug2_1_16fungal (Hybrid Assembly) | ecosystem: Environmental > Terrestrial > Soil > Vadose zone... | reverse complement strand
TCGACTGGGCCATTGCGAACAACATGCAGGTGATCAGCATGTCGCTGGGCGCGGATTTCGGTCTCGAAAGCAACGCCGATTCGGAAGCTTCGGACAACGCAGTCGACGCCGGCATCGTGGTGGCTGCCGCGTCGGGCAATGCGGGCTCGGCCCCATACATTACGTCGTCTCCAGGTGCCGGAGACAAGGCGATCAGCGTTGCCGCGGTGGATTCGCATGCGTCGTTCCCCGCCGAAACCCTTGCGCTTTCGCCTAGCGGCAGCATCAACGCGCTGGACGCCAATGGAATCGCCGCCAGCAACGGGTCCTCCTTGGCCGTCGTGGTGCTCCCGGATACGAAGGGAACGGGGTCGGGCGGCGTGTCGCTTGGCTGTGACCCTGCCGAATACACAGCCGCCGGGGTGACCGGCAAACTTGTGGTCACCGTGCGCGGCACCTGCGCCCGCGTCGCGCGCGCGATCTTCGGCCAGCAGGCCGGCGCAGCGGCGGTGGCGATGATCAACACCGCGGCGGGCTACCCGCCGTACGAGGGGGCGATCAACTCGAACCCGGACACGGGCATCGCCTACACAGTCACGATTCCCTTCCTCGGCGTGCGGGGCCCCTCGCCCGCCTCCGGCGATGGCGCGGCCCTCATCGCCTCGGCCTCGGCTGCGTTCGCCGGCACGACGATCGCCAATCCGACCTTCCGCCAGTTCGCATCCTTCAGTTCTGCCGGACCGCGCAACGGCGACGGGCATCTGAAGCCCGATATCACGGCTCCGGGGGTGAGCGTTTTCTCCACGGCGATGGGCACCGGGAACCAGGGCCTGTATGAATCCGGAACCTCGATGGCCACGCCGCACGTAGCCGGTAGCGCCGCGCTGGCCATCCAGGCGCATCCGGGATGGGAAGCCGGTGAGGTGACTGCCGCAATCGTAAACACGGCCGACGCGACGCAACTGGTCGGCTACTCGGCACGAAAGGGCGGCAACGGGCTGGTCCAGCCTTTCGCGGCCACCCGCACGTCGGTCATCGCGCGAGCGTTCGACGGCAGTCCCAGCCTGAGCTTTGGCGTGGCCGAATTCACCCGGGATTTCAGCAGCAGCGGGGTCGTTTCGGTTGAAAACCACGGCAACTCATCGGCGAGCTTCTCGGTCTCGGTGGTGCAGGGGTCGAGTTCGCCCCACACGGCGACCGTGGACTCGACCTCGATCACCGTCCCAGGTCGCCACAGCCGCACGCTGCACCTGAGCCTTTCGGTGCCGGCTGCGACAAGCGGCGACTCCAGCGCCTTCCGCCAAGTGCAGGGCCGCATCGTGTTGACCCCCACCGCCGGGAACAACGGAACGACATTGAGCGTTCCGTACTACCTGGTCCCGCGCGCCCGGTCCCAGGTGCAGGCGCGCCTCACCGGCAACCTGACAGGCGGGTCGGCTGCCGTGCAGCTGAGCAACCGGTCGAACTCGGTGGCCGGAACTGCCGATTTCTATGCGTGGGGGCTGCGCGGAACGCACCCGAACCTGGGTTCGATCGGGCTGCGCGCGGTGGGCGTTCAGTCATTCACCGACCCGACTTTTGGCCAGTTTCTCGTGTTCGCCATGAACACCTTTGGCCGGACGTCGAACCCTGCCACCACCGTCTATGACATTCTGCTGGATGTCAACGGCGACGGCGTGCCTGATTTTGATGTGGAGGCTGCGGACCTTGGATCGCTGACGACGGGATCCGCAAACGGCGAGCTCGTAGTGGCGGTGTTCGACCTGCACGCGGGAGGCGGAGTGCTGGAATTCCTGGCCGCGGCGCCAACCGACGGGAGCACGATCCTGCTGCCGCTGGTTGCTGCCGACGTCGGTGTCACCAGTTCCAACCCCCGGTTCAGTTACGTCGCGCAGACCTTTGACCTGCTGACCGGTGCTGGGGATGCGATCACGACTGCGGCCAGCTTCAACGCGTTCAACAACTCGATCAGCACGGGAGCCTTCGCTGTTCTGGCGCCGGGGGCAAGCGCCAGCGTGCCGATTTCTGTCGACCGGACGGAGTTCGCACTCACCCCGGCACTCGGGGCCATGGTGGTGTCGCTGGAAAACCTGACCAACGGGAACAAGCAGGCGTCGCTGCTGCGCCCTGACGAGTAATCCAGACCACTCACACAGGTGGGCCGCCGTTCGGCGGCCCACTTGCGGCGAGTTCGCTGGCGGGAGGCCCGAAGCATGGTCGGCCTCCGATCGCCACCCCGCTGACGAAGCGCGTCAGGCTGCGACGCGGGTTTTCTAGCGTGAGACGGCGCTGGTAACCGCATCCACGAAGCTCTTTCCGTTCGGCGTCCCCAGGCCGGTGACGTTGTCCCAGCCTTCCGACGTGGTCAACGTGGTGTCGGTCCCGAAGGTCAACACGAACCAGCGTGTGGAAAACGGGCTGTTGTAAAGGGCGCTGTAAAACGGCGTGCTGGTCTGCAGCGGCTGGGCCAGATCCGAGGCGGATAGTCGCATCGTTCCGGCGGTTGTCCGGATCGTTCCGTGCACGTTGTGCTCGGATCCGACTGGAACGATGTCCGTGATGGCACGGCTTGGCAGATCGTAGAGCAGCTGCGCGGCTTGACCCAGCGGCTCGCCGGCGCTCTGATTGGCGATGGCCCACAAGGCCGAGAACGTCGGGCATGCCAGGCTGGTTCCGCCGATGACCTCGATGAACTGAGAGCCGGCCGCTCCAATGCCGCAGCTGCCGCCGTCGCAGACGATCTCGACGCCGGTGTACGGGTCGGCGATGAAGGCGATATCGGGCAGCATGCGCCCCGCGCCACGCAACTCGGACTGAAAGCGAGGTTTGGCAAAGAAGGTGCTGGTGCCGCCGCCGGCCCCGAACTGGAAGCCCAGCTGCAGCGGGGGAACGACCGGCGTGCTGCCCTCGGCAATCGTATTGACGACGCGGGTCAGGTTGGTGCCCCAGCCAGCCTGAAGCCGGATCTCGTTGTTGGTATCCAGCACCAGGCTGGTCCCGCCCACCGCTGTGGCCCAGGGAGAATCGGCCGGGGTACTGACACCGAAGACCAGAAGCCCCGTGTTGCCGCTGGGATTGGAGTCGCCGAAATCGCCGGTCGAAAAGTGCACCGAGATGCCGTGCGCGGCGGCCAGGCGGCTCAGCCGGTTCCAGGTGTTCAGGTTCGACGCGGGGTTGTCGCCCTCTGCTTCACCGTAGCTGTTCGAAATCACGTTGCCAAGGTGGTTCCGGATTGCAAACAGGACGGCTGCCTGCAAGTCCGTGTCGTTGGCGGTCGGGGCGATGACCAGCGCGATCTTGGCGTTCGGTGCCACTGCATGGGCCCACTCGACGTCCAGCGAGGTCTCCGAAGCCCAGCTTGCATTGGGCGTCGGCGGCGGCCCTCCCGGAAAGTAGACCTGGAAGTTTGCGGCTGTCAGGTCGGGCAGCCCATAGACCTGCGAGAAGGTCTCGGCGTCCTGCGCGATGGTCGGCGAGCCGATCGCATCGACGATCACGATCGTCTGCCCGGTGCCGTTCAGTCCCGCGCCGTACAAGCTGGTCAGTCCATAGGCCGTCTGGACTTCGCTTGGTTGATAGCCGCACGGGGCAAGCGTACCCAGCGCCGAATTGGTGATGTCCTGGCCATATCGGTTGCCCGAGTAGGTGGCCGACGGCAAGCCGCCGCTGGTGGAAAATGACTGGGTTGTCGGCGGCCGCAGGCACTGAGGGGAAAAGAAGAAGCCGTTGGGGCCGGCCGCCAGCGGCCTCGCGCTCGCCACCGCGCCGGTGTCCGGATCGGCCGCGCGAACTGCGTGTGGCTGCATGAAATGCTCGGAAAGGCCACTGACCGCGGCAACCACGGAACCGGCGGGCTCGTCGATCGTCGGATCGACGGTGTTCGACCGGAAAACGCGTCCCTGGCTCTGAAACTGGTGCAGCTGGACCCGGAAGGCATTCTGGACGTCGCTCACCGCGCCCTGCACCTGTACGTACAGGTTGTGTTCGCCGACGGCCGAGATCGTCAGATGGTTTTTCAGGGCGAACTGCTGCACGGCGGCCAGGTCTGCGCTGGTCGGTGCCAGATGCGCATTGAACGCATCGGCGCTGAGCCAGCGATGAAAAGTGGGCGAGCTCTTGTCGTACAGCTGCTCGACCTGCTGGTCCATCGCCGTCGTCTCGTTCTGCGAACGCAACCAAAGCGTCAGGTGGATGCTCGCGGTGGGAGCAACTGGGCCAAGATCGGTGGCCTGACGGATTGCGCCCGGCGTGCTGTCGGCGATCACCCGCGCGCTGGCCGATTGGCTATACCCGCCGCTCACCAGAGCGCACGCGACCGCCAGGCCGAGCGCGGCGGACCCGCGCGTGTGCCGCTCACGACGTGTCTGCGATTTGTCTCGCGTCGCCAAGTTCCTTTCGGTCCTCATCGAATCCTCCTCGAGAAGATGAAATACGCCAATTTGCTGGCCCATGCCGCCGGAGCAGTTGTAGGCAGTCTCGCGATCGTGCCGGCACGCTACGCCGGTCAGAATTGCGCGACAAGTCGCTGGCGTATGGGAGGTTGCCTCGAGTTGGCGCGCCGCGACCGGGATCACAGCCCGCGCGTACGGTCTTTCTCCGGCCAAAGCCGTCAAAATGCCGAAGCCTTCCCGCCCTTTTCCCGCTAGTACCCTTTCGTCATTGGGTGAATCATGCCGGTGCGGCGTGCCGTGCCGTTCGGTGTCAGCGACGACCTCTTTTCCCGATCGAACCGGCTGGCGGCAACAGCCAAGATCGACCGCGGCCCGACTGGAAGGAGCTTCAAAACGTCAGCGATGATCAAGATCGGTCCGTCCATCGGCCGGTTCGAAATCCTATCGACCTTGGGCCGCGGCGCCGAGGGCACCGTCTATCTGGCGGCGGACACGCGTCTTGGGCGCCAGGTCGCGCTGAAGACCGTGACGCAGACCTCCGAGCTCGGGCTGAGCGGCGAGGGTATTGCGACGCTGCTGGACGAGGCGCGCATCGTCAGCACGCTGTCGCACCCGAACATCGTGCCGCTGTACGACGCGGGCGAGGACGGCGGCGTGGCTTACCTGGTATTCGAATATGTCGAAGGCCAGACCCTGGCCGCACTGATCCGCCAGCAGGGTCGACTGGAGGTCGGCCGTGCGGTGGAGATCGCCATCGCGCTTGCGCAAGGCGTCGCCTACGCGCACGGGAACAGCATCGTGCACCGCGATATCAAGCCGGCCAACGTGATGATCACCGCGGACGGAACGCCGCGCCTGATGGATTTCGGCATCGCGCGCAGAACGGCCGTGCTCGAGGCCGGCGCACGCACCATCGCCGGAACGCCCTCGTACATGGCCCCGGAATACATCGTCGCAGGCACCTACCTGCCGGCGAGCGACGTCTTTTCGCTGGGCGTGGTGCTGTACGAAATGCTCACCGGAGAGCCCCCGATTCGTGGGCGCAATCCGCGAGACACTGTCCGGCGCATCGTCAAGGAGGTCTTCGTACCTGCGTCGCGGCGCAACGCCGTGATCGACGAGCGCCTGGACGCCCTGGTGATGAAGGCGCTCGCCAAGCAACCGGCCGAACGCTTCGCCGGCGCCGCAGAGCTGGCGGCTGCCCTGGGCGCGTACCTCGATCCCGACGATGCGCCTGCCAGCCCGCACGCCGGGCAGGGCACGCTCGAATACCTGTTGCGACGGATCCGCCACAAGGGTGACTTTCCCGCGCTGTCGGCCACGATCAGTGCGGTCAACCGTGCTGCCTCGTCCGACCGGGAACCGGTCGCCGTGCTGTGCAACTCGATTCTGAAAGACTTCGCGCTCACCAGCCGGCTGCTGAAGATCGTCAACGCTTCGAACCTGAATCAGTTTGGCGGCGCCGTCGGCACGGTGTCGCGCGCGATCTCGATCCTGGGCTACGACACGGTGCGCAACGTCTCGATGTCGCTCGTGCTGTTCGAGCACATGCATGACCGCTGCAACGCGCTGGCGCTGAAGGACCAGGTGGTCGCGATCTACTTCAGCGGACTGCTGGCACGCGAGCTGCACGATCGGGTCGAGCTGCGAGAGGCGGAGCAGGCGTTCATCTGCGCGATGTTCCATCGTCTGGGCAAGCTGCTGGCAACGTTCTACCTGTACGACGAAGCTCAGGTCGTCGAGCGGCACTTGCAAAGCCGTGGCTGGGACGAGCAGCGCGCCTCGCGCGAGGTGCTTGGAGTCAGTTACGAAGAGCTTGGGGTCGGCGTCGGCAAGGCATGGAACCTGCCTGAGGACATCATTGACAGCATGCGGGTGATCACCGGCCCGATGAAGAAGTCTCCGACCCAGCAGAGCGAAAAGCTGCGCATGATCGCCGGTCTTGCCAACGAGCTGACCGATGTCATTGAAGTGAGCGACGACGCTGTGCGCAAGGAGCGGCTGACGGCCTTGGTGGCGCGCTACGGGCCGGCCACCGGGGTCACCGCTCGTACTCTGACCGCCGCGGTGCAGGCCTCGTCCAGTGCGCTGATACGCGACGCCGATGCGCTCGGCCGTGGGGTGGCCCGCAACGGCTTTCTGCAAAAGGCAAGCGCCTGGAGCAGCGCGCCGGAAGGCACGGTGAGGGCTGCGGTGGGAAGCCTCGAGGTGCCACCGGCCGTCGGCGGTCAAGCAACCGCGATCGACTCGGAGGCCGCGAGCTTGCCATCCGCGGTTCGCATGGCGCAGGCCGTGGCCGAGACACAGCGCCTGGTCGCCGATTCCAGCCTTGCCGATGCGCACGAGGCGCCGCCGGCCGGAACCGAGGGCCCGGCGCAACCCGGACGACGCCAGGCGGCACTGGCCGCAGGCGTCCAGGACATCACGAATACCCTGGTTGGCGAGCACACGCTGAACGATGTTCTGCGCATCATCCTGGAGACCATGTACCGCGCCATCGGGTTTGACCGCGTGTTGCTGTTCACACTCGACGCGCGTCAGCAGGCGCTGCGTTGCCGGTTTGGGTTTGGCGCCGACGCCGAGGCGATCGTACGAAAGGGCGTCTCGGCTCCCCTGGACGGCGCACGCGACCTGTTCTACGCGGCGGTCATCATGGGCGCCGACTTATGCATCACGGATATCGAATCGGACAAGGTCCGCCCGCACGTTCCGACCTGGTATCGCTCCGCCCTCGGCGCGCGCGGCATGGTGCTGCTGCCCATCGTCAATCGCAAGCGCACGCTCGGGTTGATCTATGCCGATAGCAATTCACCGGCGACCCTGCACTTCAGCAGCGAAGAACTGGGGCTGCTCAAGACACTGCGCAACCAGGCCCTACTGGCCATGCGCCAGTACTCCTAGCACCGTACGCCATCGACGCCGTCGACCCTGCGCGATCAACGAGGGGTTCGCAGACTCTGGAGCGGGCGAAGGGAGTCGAACCCTCGTCACGAGCTTGGGAAGCTCGGGTAATGCCGTTATACGACGCCCGCAAGCCGGTACGAATCCTAAACGATTCCTATCGGAGCCGGCAATTCAAGAGTGCTTCGCGTTTCTGTGCCCGCGGAATCGTGGTGATTCGGCCTCCAACAAAAAGGGGCACCGCGCGCGCATGGCGCGCGGTGCCCCGTCATCGGGCCTCACCCACTTTCCGCGGGCGCCCTGCTCACAGATCCTGGCGGTAGATCCCGCGCCCGTGAGTCGTCGCGTACAGCGAGCGCGAATTCGGATCGATCACGAGCTGATATACCGCCACTGGCGGCAGCCCGGTGCCCGCCGCGATCCAGTTCTTCGAGCCGTGCCGGCGTATCGCAACGCCGTAGTCGGTCGCGGCATACAGATCGCCAGTCTGCGGATCCAGCACCACCCCAAGGATCGGTTGATCGCCCAGATTCGCACTGATATCGGTCCAGGTGGCCGCGCCCGATTCCTTGTGGTAGCGGACCTCGAACACATGGCCGGGCGTTGCCGGCGTGTAGCCGTTGTATCCGGCAAATGACACGAACGCATGTGTCGTGCCCGTGGGATCGACCGAGATAGCGCTGGGGTAGCGCGTCGGCTGGTTCGAAGTATCGACGCGGTGGAACACAACGGCATTCGGGTTGGAGGCATTCGCATTGGTCGAGACGAAAATCCGGCCGCGGCGCGTCCCTACCCAAAGCAGCGAGCGACCGTCCGCGTCGTGCACGTTCGGATCGCCCTGCGAGATCGCACCGACCCAGCTGCCTGCCTTGTCCGTCCCATACTGCGTGCTGGTCAGGTCGCCCGCGTTGCCAGAGCCGCCGGGGCCGCCGAGGGCCTCCCAGTCGCCGCATGGCGGCGCGTTCGGGGCAAAGACATTGGGACTGAAGAACTCGCTGCAGTTCGTCTCCATGTAGGCCTGGCCGCCGAGGTCATCGGTCGTTCTCCAGACGTGCTGCTGCCCGATGAACCAGGTTCCCGCCACGCGCAGGTCCGCTATCAGCGGCGAATAGAAACCCGAGGCTTCGATCGGGCCGTTGAAAAACACCGTCTGGAAGTTCGGCACGTCGAAGATGTTCCATGCGAGCGGATCGTTGCCGCGGAAGCTGATGTCCCCCTGGGTCCCTGTGTAGGTGTGCATCCGATTGCCCGCGGTATTGATCGCCGGCACGCCACCGTCGCCACCGACCGTCTCGAGCCACGAGGTGCCATCCCAGGCCCACGTTCCGTTATCCTGCGTGCCGCCGAGCAGGCTGCCGCGCGGGTTCAGCGGATCGAGCGCGATCGCCTGAAACTGCAGTGTGGCCAGCCCGTCATTGAGCACGATGACTTCGTTGGGGATCTTGCTGAGCCAGAGCTGGCAGTTGGTCAGGTCGGCACCGGTCAGGCCGCGGCCGGTCGGGCCGCAGGTTGCGGACGTATTGGCGAACGTGCCGTCATTGCGGACCAGTCCGCCGTCCGATCCGACGATCGCAATGTCCGGCTGCCCCGGCACGAACACGATCGCGTGCTGGTCCGGATGCATGCCGTTGGGCACCGGGCCGAGCGTGTCGTTCGTCATGTCGGTGAAGGTTGCGCCGGCGTCCGTCGAACGCATCACTGCCCGCCCGTTGGACAGGTTCGGGAACACGAAAATGTCGTCGTACTGCATTGCACCGCCGATCCAGACGTTGTTCGGCTTGCCCTTCGGCGAGGCAACGAACATGTCGTACGAACACTGCGTGCGGCAGAACTTGTACGAGCCAAAACCGGGCGTGCCACTGGTCGAATTCGACAGCAAAGTCCAGCCGGGGTTGTTGGTCCCGTCGGTGAGCGTGCCGGCGGCAGCGTTGCCGTGGTCGGTCCGATACAGACTGGCGATTCCGCCAGTGTCCGCATCGCCCACGTAGATCCGGAGTCCGTCTTCCATCGGAGCCAGGTCGAACTCGGTGCGCGAGTTGGCCGAGCCCGCGGCCGAGCCGCCGCCGGCCGAAGCAAACACCAGCTCGAATCCCCCCGCGGCGGTGGTGCGGAACAGGCCGTAGTCCATTATCGCGAAGTAAAACTGGGTCGGACCATGCGATTGCTCACCGTGGCGGTACGCTTCGATCCTCGTCACACCGCCGCGGAAGAAATCGGCCCCGTTTGCGGTGGACGGAATGACCGTGTCGCTCGGCTGCGAAAACGCCAGCGTGAAGGTCGCGCCACCATCTTTCGATTCATACAGGCCGATCTGCGGCGCCCCCGGTGGCGTGTACCGGCCTCCGTAGGTTGCCGACAGACCATGGCGCGCAACACCGGTGCCGATCAGGATGTGCTTCGCATCGGCCGGATCGACCGCGATCGCTCCGATCGCGCGGTCGCGCGACACCGCGTAACTTCCCGCCACGGCTGTCCACGTGTTGCCCAGGTCGGTTGACTTGAAGAGGCCTTGGCCGGCTTCCGAGTCGCTCGAACCGTTGATTTCGCCGGTTCCCAAATACAAGGTCTGATGCGACCCGTCGGTCGGATCGAAGATGATCGATCCGGACGAACCGGTCGGCAGGCTGTCGCTCACAGGCATCCACTGGGGCGTGCGCGAAAGGCCATCCATCGTGCGCCAAACACCTCCGCCGGCCGAAGCGACGAACAGCGGGCACGACCCCGCCACGCAACTCGGGGAGATCGCCAGCCCGGTGATGCGACCCGACACGACGGTCGGCCGTCCGGTGTAAGTCCACGGCCCGCTCACGTTGGGGGTCGTTGGCCCCAGCAGCTGCCACGCCTTCGCGTTCGGATCGGGTTGCAGTGCCTTGAATGCAGCGGCCGCGGCCTGTTGCGGAACGTCCGCGATCCTGGCGGTCGCGCCAAACAGCGCGACGATGACGGCGATACACACGGCTGCAGTGACAATGACAATCTGGCGCATCTTGTTTTCTCCGAGCATTGACATCGGATAACTCACGCCCCAGCTGAAACTTGCAGCCACCCCGCGGATAAGGCAAATTTTATGTTTCAATGGTTTTGATAAGGACAGCTTTGCATGCGCAGCCTCAACCTCGATCAGCTGCGGGCCATCCTCGAGGTGGTCGAGCGCGGAAGCTTCTCTGCCGCGGCCCGCCGCCTCAACCTGACGCAGCCGGCAGTCAGCCTGCAGATACGCGAACTCGAACGGCGTTTTGGAGTGCGGCTGATCGAGCGTCTGGGCAAGCAGGCGCACGCCACCGTGCCGGGCCGCGCGCTCGTCGAGGCCGCGCAGCGCATTTTCCGCGAGTGCGATCTGGTCGACGCGGAAATGCGCCGCTTTTGCGAGGGCTGGATCGGCCGGGTACATGTCGGCACGACGCTGTCGGCAATGATTTACAGGTTGCCATCAATTCTAAGCAGCGTGCGCCTCGATCACCCAGGCATCGACCTCGTCGTGACCAATACGCCGACGCCGACCAGCATCGAAAACCTCGTCCAGAACAGGATCGACCTCGCGCTGGTGAATCTGCCGGTCGAGGACAAGCGGCTGAAGATTACTGCGCTGTGCTCCGAGCAACTGGTGGCCATATTTCCTGCCGGGACGCGACACGTCCCCGACGAGGTCACACCCGCCTATGTTGCGCGGCAGGCTCTGCTGGTGGAGCAACCGAGTAGTGCGGCCCATCCGCTGGTGCGGGGGTGGTTGTCCGCGGCGCACGAATCATCGCCGCGAGAGCCGATGCCTTTGGGCACGATCGAGGCGTTGAAGATCGCCGTGGCATCTAAACTCGGCATGGCGATCGTGCCGGAGGTGGCTGTCGCCATGCACATGTCCGATTTCATCGTGCGGCCGCTGCGGCCGCCGCTATCGCGCACACTCGCGCTCATCGAACATCGCAACAAGCCGAATGAGCCGGCGCTCGAAATCGTGCGCAATGCGCTGCTCGCCTTGCGTACGGCAGAAGCCATCGAGCCGAAGAGGCGCCGACGCCGACGCAGCAAGCTGGTCGACGGCCGCGTGTGACGGCGCGCAGAGGATAGTGCCGCCGGCACGCAACCGAGATTCAGT
>Ga0137412_10004314_pt1 | contig 11370 bp, 10 predicted proteins | sample CZODoug2_1_16fun_FD_122160 | JGI IMG/M metagenome (GOLD analysis project Ga0137412, IMG submission 122160) | Vadose zone soil fungal communities from Angelo Coast Range Reserve, California, USA - CZODoug2_1_16fungal (Hybrid Assembly) | ecosystem: Environmental > Terrestrial > Soil > Vadose zone... | reverse complement strand
GGTATCCAGGTCCGCTCGAGCCTGCAGCAGCTGCTGGTCAACTTCGGGAGTTTCGATCTCCGCGAGCAATTGGCCTTTCTGGACATGGGCACCAATGTCAAAATACCAGCGCTTGAGATAGCCGCTGGTACGCGCATAGATCGGCGCGTCACTGAATGCATGGGTGTTTCCGGGCAGGACTATTTCTTGTGTGGGGGCACCTTCCCGAGGGAAAACTACGGCGACTGTAGGAATCGCGGCTTCTTGCGTTCGTTGCTTCAGCCGCGATTCGGCTGCTGCCCGCGAATGGATGCCGGAGTAAACTAGGAAAGCGAGAGCAGCGAACGCGGCCGCGACAAGGATTGCTGTTCTGCGCCAGGCTCCCAGGCGAGCGTGAAATCCGTCTGGGTTCAGCTGCACGGCCTGCGCTTCGATCATTTTTGGTTCGGGGGTCATCGCCACATTTTCCTCGCTCGATGTCATTTGGTTTTCCTCTAATTTATGCAGAAACTGGTTCAGGGTTGCCCTCGGAGTGTTCTTGAGCGACAGAGGGATCGCGCCGCCGGTGAAGCAAACTGAAGACTGCAGGGACGAAGATCAGTGTGGCCACGGTGGCGCATAACAGGCCACCAATGACGGCGCGCCCGAGCGGCGCATTCTGCTCGCCGCCCTCGCCCATCCCGAGCGCCATGGGAATCATCCCGATGATCATGGCCAAAGCAGTCATGAGAACGGGGCGAAACCGGGTGAAGCCGGCTTCGATGGCCGCTCTGACGGGATCTCCGTGCTGCAGCAGCAGTTCTTTGGCAAAAGAAACCACGAGAATACTGTTCGCCGTTCCGACGCCCATGCACATGATGGCGCCCATCAAGGCAGGCACGCTGAGAGTCGTGTGCGTTACGAATAAGAAACCGACGATGCCGGCAAGCGCGGCAGGAAGCGCGGTGATGATGATGAAGGGATCAAGCCAGGACTGAAAGTTCACGACGATCAGGAGATAGACGAGAACGACGGAGAAGACGAGTCCACCCAGCAACCCGAGGTAAGAGGTGCGCATCGTTTGCAGTTGGCCCCGAACGGCAATGAAGCTCCCGCGCGGTAGGGATTTTCGGTTGGCATCCACGATGCGCGTGACCGCACGACCCACCGCACCCAAGTCGCGGCCTTGGACAGCAGCGTAAATATCGACCACGCGCCGGATGTTGTAATGCGAGACTACTTCCATCTCGTTCGTCCGTTTGATGGAAGCGACGTCCGCGAGAATTTCAGGGCGTCTGGCGGTCGCTGCATTAAGCGGAGTGTTCTGGAGGTCTTCCAGAGATTGAATCGAATATTGCGGAGTCTGGGTCACCAGGTTGTAGCTGACGCCGTTCTTGAAATTCAGAAAAAACATCGGCGTGATCTGGAAGCTGCCGCTGAGTGAGTTCAACATGCTGTTGGCAACGTCGCGCTCGGTGTAGCCGCCTTGGACCGCCTTGGTACGATCCACGGTCACATCGAACTCAGGGTAATCAAACGCTTGCTGTATGCGTGCATCAGCAATACCCGGAACTCGCTCGATTTCCTGTAGCATTCGGGCCGCGACTTCGCGATTGCCCTCGATGTCCGTTCCTTCGATTTGGATATCGATGGGAGCCGGCAAACCAAAGTTCAAGACCTGAGTAACGATGTCCGAGGGTAGGAAGTAAAAGGTCGTGCCGGGGTATTCACGGGGCAGCTTTTCTCTCAGGCGCTGAACATAGTCCGCCGTGGTGTGGTGATCTTCTTTGAGAGACACCAGAATATCGGCGTCGCCTGCTCCGATGAGGCCCGATGTGCTGTGCATGAAATTGATGGCGCTGTAGGGCAGGCCGATGTTGTCCAGGATGTTGTCCACTTCGCGCTCGGGTATCTCGCGTCGCATCGAGCCCTCGACGAGATCGCACAACTTCGCGGTCTCTTCGATCCGCGTGCCGCTCTTGGCGCGGAGATGGAGGATGAATTGACCGCTGTCCGTGTTCGGAAAAAGGTCCTGACCGAGCCATGGCACAAGGAGAAACGCCGCAACGCAGGTCAGAAGAAAGATGGGGACGAAGAGGACCCGTCGATGGACAAGCGCTGCGAGGAGGACCTGGTAGGCATTCCGAAGCCGTTCGAATCCGCGCTCGAACGCTCGCTGGAACCGCACGAGAGGATTCCGCGACCCGGCAGCGTCGCCCTGCTTTGCTTTCAGCAAGTACATCGCCAGCGTAGGCACGAGCGTCCGGGACAAGATGTACGATGCGAGCATGGCGAACACCACTGCTTCGGCGAGAGGAACAAAGAGATAGCGGGCCACACCGCTAAGCAGGAACATCGGCAAGAACACGATACAGATCGAGAGCGTGGATACTAAAGCGGGAACCGCGATTTGTGCCGCGCCTTCCAGGATGGCGTCGCGCTGGGCATGCCCTTCTTCGAAATACCGCTCGATGTTTTCGATCGTAACCGTAGCATCGTCCACAAGAATTCCGACGGCGAGAGCCAATCCTCCGAGTGTCATGATGTTGATGGTTTCTCCGAGGAAGCTGAGGGTCATAACGGACGTCAAGATGGATAGCGGAATGGAGATGGCGATGATTAACGTGCTGCGCCAGCTTCCCAAGAACAACAGAATCATCAGTCCCGTGAGACACGCGGCGATGATGGCCTCGCGGATGACCCCGTTCACGGAGCTTCGGACGGAGATGGATTGATCGGACAAAGGCAGAATCTTGAGTTCCGGCGGCAGTGTCTGCGCGACGCGCGGAAGCAGGCCGCGGATGCCTTTCACGACGTCGATTGTCGAAGCGTTGCCGGCCTTAAGCACGGACACTAGGGCGCCGCGACGACCATCCTGGCGCACGATGTTGGTCTGCGGCGCAAAGCCGTCGCGCACATTCGCTACATCACGAAGATAGATCGTGGAATTCCCAACGACCTTGACCGGGAGGTCGTTCAGCTCAGGGACCGTTTTCGGACTGGCGTTCAGTCGAACGTCGTATTCGAATTGACCCATCTTTGCCGTTCCCGACGGCAAAATGAGATTTTGCTGCTGCACGGCAGTGAGAACATCCTGTGGAGCCAGTCCTTTCGATTGGATCAACCCTTGATTCAAATCGATCATGACTTGTCGTTGCTTCCCGCCATAAAGGAAAGGAATTACGGCCCCAGGCACCGTCACCAGTTGGGGTCTCAGGAAATTCTGTCCGACGTCATTCAACTGCTGCTCCGTGAGTCCATTTCCGGACAAGCCCAACTGCAGGATGGGTACGCTCGAAGCGCTATAGTTGATGATAAGGGGAGGCAGAGTGCCTGGCGGGAATTGGCGAAGCGCAGTTTGGGATACGGCCGTCACCTGGGCATTCGCGGTGTCCAAACTCGCGCCGTGTTGCAGGTAAATTCTGATGATGGCCTGACCATTTACCGTAGTGGATTCGATGTGTTCGATGTTGTCAACGGTGGTGGTCAGCACGCGTTCATACGGGCTCGTGAGCCGGCCTTCCAATTCCTCGGGATTCATCCCGGTGAACTGCCATGCAACCGCAATCACCGGGATATCGATGTTCGGGAAAATATCGGTCGGCGTGCGCAAGATCATTACCGGGCTCAGAACCAAAATGAGCACGGCAAGAACGATGAAGGTATACGGCCGGTCCAGAGCGACTCGAACAATCCACATAAGTAGAACTCCATACACTCCAACCGCGAACTGATCGCGTGAAGTACAAGCATCAGATGAGACCGCACGGTCTCTTGCCACAACAAATCTTCGTGTTACAGCGCGATCGAGAAGTCTCTTTTCGCGACATCCAGACGGTCGAATGACCCTTTAGAGGGCCTGGAACCAACGCTCATCGGGACATCAGGACCGGGACGCCTGCCTCGTATAGAACCGTCCGCGTGACGCCACCGAACATCCACTCTCTCAGGTGAGAGTGGCCATAGGCGCCCATGACCAGAAGATCGGCACCGAAAGCAGCAGCTTGCGACAGCAGCAAGTGCCCGACGTTCTTTCCGCCGGACGAGAGTCGTCGTACCTCCACGTGCGCGCCGTGACGCGTCAGGTGGCGCGCGATGTCCGCCCCCGGCTCCTGGCCGTGACCCGCCCGGTTGCGCTCATGGTCGACGACCAAGACCTCGACCGCCTTGGCCCTGACAAGCACTGGCAGGGCGTCTGCCACGGCGCGGATAGACTCGCGCGTGGCATTCCACGCCACAAGGATGCGGTGGACTTGGGATACCGTGCCGCGTGGCGGAAACACGATGATCGGTCGGCCGGAGCTCAAGACGAGGGACTCCGCGAGGCCTGGAGGGCCGGCCGTCTCGCTTGCAGATCCCGGGCGGGCGATCACCACCATGTCCGCGTAATACGCATGCACGCCCACCTCGCTGCTCAAATAGGGCAACGATCTCCACTCCGACTCCGAGCGGATTCCGTGACGACGGACGACGTCCACAAACTCGGCCCGGTGGTCCGCCTCGATGCGCTCGAGTTGTGCTTGGTGCACCTCGATCATGCTCTGCATGCCCTTACCGCGGGCGAATGTCTCCGCCGGGGTAACTGTCGGCTCGGGCTGCATAAATACGCTGATTAGGCGCGCGCTGTGCTCCTGGGCGAGTATGCCGGCGAACTCCAAGATGCCTGAAGTCTCGGTGCGTCCGTCGATGAAGACTACGATTTCCCCTAGCTCAGCAGTGCCCTTGTCAATGCTCAGGGGAGCGCGCTCACGTGGAGACCACGTTGATTGCTCGCTGGCCATAGCTATTCCTCCTTTTCGTCGTTCTTTCCCTTAACAGGCTGGCCGAAGCTCGAAAACCGCCCGTGAACGATCACGAACTGCTCTCTTCGTTCGCAACGCCTGGTTTCCGTACGTCCGCGCGGACTCGACATAACGCTTCAATGTCTGGCGCAACTTCCTCCGCCCGTGGAATACTCGCGCCTTCACTGCTCCCACGGACAAACCCATGACTCGAGCGGTTTCTCCTGTGGAGAGCTCGCCAAGTTCCCGCAGTTCAATTGCTTTCCGCATTCCTGGTGTTAACTCATGTACAGCCGCGGAGAGAATTCGCTCCTGCTCTCGCTGCAGGCAACTATCTTCAGGGCTCGGGCCGAGGTCCGGAATATCCAGAGGCAACGCAGTTTCATCTTCCGTGTTTGATTCCCCGATCGGCACCTCATGCGATCCACGCCTCCTGCGCAACAACATAAGTGCCTCGTTGATGGCGATTCGTGTTAACCAGGTGGAGAATAAGGACTCGCCCTCAAACTTCTTTAAATGAATGAACGCTTTCTGAAAGCTCTGCTGCACGACGTCTTCAGCGTCCTCGCGATTCCGGGTCATGCGCTGAGCCAATGAAAGAATCTTCCCCTCGTGCCGCTCGACTAGTAGCTCAAATGCGTGAGCATCCCCGGTTTTCGCGCCAGCAACCAGCGCTGCATCTTCGACGGCAACCAAGCGATCGGAGGAAGAGCTCGTCGCATTCGCTCCGTCGACCCCGTCCATAACTGCTACTCGCATATTGCTTCTCCTTCCCTGCTCGCTTTCAAACTGTTTCGGTTGACCGACTCTTGGGATCGGTTAAATTGAATCGCGACCCGCAGTCCTCTTTCACTTTGGTCTGCCCACGCGCTAGGAACTAGCTTCCAAGTTTGAAATGAACCGTGACTTCCATTTCGACTGCCACCGACGTTCCATTAAGCAGCGTTGGCTCATACTTCCACTGCAGGACCGCCTTCAATGCCGCGGGTATCAACAACGGGTGGCCGCTCAAAGCGTGCGCTCCCACGACGTTGCCGTGCTCGTCGAGCACTGCGTTGACTACGACGGTGCCCGAGACGTGTGCTTGCCTTGCAAGGGGCGGGTACTCCGGTTGGACTGAATAGATTTGTCGCGGTGCTTTGATGTTCGAGCCAACCCGAACAATTCGCTTCGCTGCGGGCTGCCGCGGAGGTGGGATTGGCACGAAAGTCCCCGTACCACCGATAACTCCCCCGAGAGAACCACCTAATTGTCCCCCGGGCACCCCGCCAGGGACGCCTCCCTCGACTCCTCCCAAGTCTGGCGCGGCAGCTGCGTTATCCGAAGAGACCGTCTTCGGAATCGCGGTCGGCGCAGTTACTTTTCCTAGCGTGTAGGTGAGATTCGAGCGCGTAGATGTTATGCGCGGAGCCACGGCCCGACCCGCCGCTGGTGGAGGTGGGGGCGGCGGAGCAGGAGGCGTCACCAAGGGCGTCTCTTCGTAGTTGCGCAGTTCAATCGTCTCAGTTGTAAACAACGGCGCGATAATCAGCGTCGCGAGAATCACAATGTGCAAAGCGGTCGCGGCGGCCCACTCAAGAGGGCTCCTTCGTACGGTCTTTGTGGTGCCGGCCTCGAGTAAAGCTCTCAGAAAAACATCGTCCTGTGTTGATGGAGCCAGACGAACTGGTCGCGTGGGCTTCTCTGCGAGGCCTTTCAAGCCCGAATCGAAAAGATGCATGGGATGAGCTGTCATTGGTCCTCCGCTCTTACTGTTCGATCGCCGGAAAAGCCCGTCGCATTCGCTCCGCTGACCTTCACTTGTTCAAGCACATGTTTTACGTACAGCCCCCTGGCAATAAGTTGCGCGCCTTTCTTGCACATGGCCCGCAGCAGTCGTTCCCCGCTTTTGTCGATGAATGTGACGTCATTGAGGTCGATTATGCAGGCGCGCTTGTCGTGGCTCCGGTGCGCTCTCTTCCAGGTTGTTCTCAGTTCGCTGACCCACGGCCCGACCAAGCGTCCCTGCACGATCCATCTCCTATCTGTTGCCGTCTCCGTGATGGTGATCTTCAGCACGTCTACCTCTCAGGCCCCCCGAAACGAGACCTCATGCTCAGCTCCGTGCCAGCCACAGCCCGTAGCGCACGGACTCAAACAATCCAAATCCTTTGCCGCAGCGCAGGACGCGGTACCACCTGTTCCACTTACCGGTGAAAATCAAAATCGTTCGCATAGCGCCTCTCCGCTGATCTGCGTTCCATTCGACGAAACCAAGAAAGGCAACACGCATGCCAAAACTTAAGGCATTTCGGAAACAACGGAAGTCCTTGATTTGTTTTGAGATAAGAGCAAAGCGGGAGAATTGTGAGATCTGATTGCCAGCGTGCTACTGCCAAGGATCTAGCAGACTGCCAACTTCTTCGCACATCAAAAGAGCGGTGTTAGAAGTGAGAGCTTTTCAGAGAAGGTAGTGAGGTAAGGAATGAAAATATCCGATCATGCAGCCCCGCGCGAGATTCCGAGTTTCCGTATTCTTACCTGGAGGGTTGATCGATTTATTCCGAGAAGCGCCGCCGCGCCATTATGACCTGCTACAACCCAATTGCACTGCTTGAGGGCTTGGAGGACCTGTTCACGTTCGGTTTCCTCTAGGAGATTGTGCAGTGCGCCGCTTGTCGTGGAATTCGGAGCAGCGGCTTTTTCTTCCGGATGACTGACCTTGGGAAATTTCAGATCACCAACGTCGACATTCAGGGCCGGACCAGCCGAGACAATTACGGCACGCTCTATTACATTCTGAAGTTCTCGTATGTTCCCCGGCCACTTATATCGGCACAGAGCATCCATCGTCGCTGATGGGATCGTTTCCATGACCTTTTTCATACGTCTGGAAAACTGCTGTGTGAAGTGGCGCACGAGGAGCGGAATATCCCCCTGGCGTTCCCGCAACGGCGGAACATGGACTGGAAAAACATTCAAGCGAAAGAAGAGATCGGGTCGGAACTTCTTCTCGCTCACCATCGCTTCTAGATCGCAGTTCGTCGCAGCAATCAGGCGTGCATCAGTGCGAAGGGTGCGCGAGCTTCCCAACCGCTCGAACTCCCTCTCTTGCAGCACGCGGAGCAACTTCGTCTGCAGTTCGAGAGGAATTTCTCCTATTTCATCCAGGAAAATGGTGCCACCATCCGCCACTTCGAAGCGCCCAATGCGCTGCGCGATTGCTCCTGTAAATGCGCCTTTCTCGTGTCCGAACAACTCGCTTTCCAGTAAGCCTGTCGGAATGGCCGCGCAGTTGAGCTTTACGAATGGCTTCGAGCCACGGGAGCTCAAATCATGAATGGCACGCGCAATCAGTTCTTTTCCCGTGCCCGTCTCTCCATAAATCAGCACTGTCGAATCCGTCGGCGCTACGGTTCCCACTCCTTTGAGAACTCTGCGCAGAGAAGCACTATTTCCGATGATCTGCGCAAAATTCATTTCCGTGCGGATTTCGTCTTCCAAATAGAGTTTTTCCTTCGAGAGTTGCTCTTTCAGTTCCCGAATCTCGCGGTAGGCAAGTGCATTCTCGACGGCGAGAGCAATCTGGTTTGCAACCTGGCTAAGGAAACCAATATCGGCTTGACTGAAGGCATCGTCACGGAGCCGGCCGAGAACCAAGACGCCAATAGCGCGGTTCCGGCTAATCAAGGGTAAACAGCAGACAGACTTCAAACCTTCCCGCACCGCGATCTGGGCGATTGGGGAATCGAGCCAGCCGGCGAAGGGGCTCTGGAGCGTCAGAGGTTTCATAGTTCGAAATGCCGTGCCGGAGGGCGATCCCTCGATCGAATAAACCAGCTCTTCGTGGAAGAACCCTTTGCCTTCCGGAAAGTCAAGCGCGTAAAGTCGCAGCTGCTTGTTTTCCGCATCTGGCAGCGACAAGCCGGCATAATCGCACTGCATCACGCGCCGAACGTCCTGCGAGATGGCACGCAGCAGATCGCGAAGCTCCAAATTTGAGACAACTTGATTCGTGACGTCGAGAAGCAGCCGGAGCCGGTCGTTCTTACTCTGGAGTTCCTCAGACGCCCGCCGCAACGCTGCAAAATTCAATGCGTCGTCGAACGCTAGCGCAATGTAATCCGCCACTTGGGACACGAACCGGATATCGTTTGCCGAGTAGGTATCGACCTCCTTGCTGCAGAATGTGATGACCCCCAATTTTCGGTGCGCTGTGGTCAACGGGAGCGCGCAAGTCGAGCGAATATTTAGCCCTTTCAAGATCGCTTGCAGCCGGCTATAGCGCGGCTCCATCTCGTCCGTCGACCTCAGCAGAGGTTCTTGCCGCTCGTAAACCCATAACGTAAGCGTCTCCTCGGGCATTAGCTGCTCTTCGGGAACGAACTCTGATCGACTCGCCATATTGATGAAATAACTTTGAAACGTATCGGAATCTCGGTCACGAAGAGACACACCGATGAAGTCAAACTGCACTACCCCATGCAGCTCGCCCATCAGGATGCCAAAAAGTTCTTTAAGGTCGCGGTACGCTCCAATAGCTCGGGACATGCGCACGAGCGTTTCGTACCGCTTGGCAAGCGCCGGTGCTGCGAGAACCTCCAAGTCGCTGTTCACAATGGCACCACCAGATCAGGAAGATTCCAGCCCATCTGATGCCCGTCGGGGCACAATTGATACACGTCGCCGAAGGTGAAAGGAATCAACGGCAGTAGAGTCGGAGGAAGAAGAAAAAAGTATGAGACCACACGGTCTCGCTGTGCATCCGAGTGCGGTATCAGCCAGGACTCGAAATAGATGCCTACTTGACCAGTTCGTCCGCGCAACGCACGGGAACTACCAAGTTCGACCCGCCAAAGTCGCTGAGAATGGCGAAGTTCACGCCGATGACCTTGCCGTTGCGATTGAAGAGCGGTCCGCCGGAACCGCCGGAGGTTGTCGCTGCGTGGTAAACAATCTTGTCCCTTAAGACCTCGCCGACGTGTCCCTGAGTAGTCGTTGGGCGTATGGGGTGTTGCGCTGCCAACTGGGAGACAATTTGAGTCACGCCTTGGGCATTTTCCGTCACTATTCGTGTGACATCACTTCTTGCGCGCGCGGAGAATATCTTCAATTCCCGTCGGACAGCCAATCAGGACGACCGGATCGCCCGTCACACTGGCTTCACTCCGATCATCGATCTCCAAGAGTGTACTGTGAGGCAGTGCCGGTGTCTGAAGAAACAAACGACTTAGCTGAGAATTCGACGGCTTAGCTGCCATCAATTCCCATCACTGCCCGTCATTTCCGAACTCACGGCGCAAATAGCCAGTACCTCACAAACGCCCATAAGAGTGGACCCGCCAACCAAAATGCTACCGCTAGCCCCACGAGCACCTGATTGCCGGAGATATTTATTTCGCGCGTCGCGCCACCATGATCGGTAAACACGCGCGCCGACTCTAAAAGGCTCCGCGGCAAAGTGTCGGCCCGTTGGTCACTCACTGTGATCTCCTTCATCGCAGCTTCGAACTCCCTGTCGTTCAATGCAACCTCTCTCAGAGCGACCTCCGAATCCACCTGGCACTGGCATCCACGCACGGCACTTCTCGCAGCCAGTCGCGAGAATGTCCGTCCGTACCGGTCGTATGATCGACCGTTACACCAGGTCTTCGATACGCTGGCAACGAAGCCTAAGCAGCGAGTCATCGTTTCTTGAATCTCTCGCGGAAAAGTCTTGAAGCCTGCGACCGCGTCATCTTTTTGATGCGGACACCGCGGCCGTTTTCGGAGAGCAATTTGCGAACCCCCTTCGGATACTGCGTATGGAATACGATGTCCCAGATCCCGCTGGTGATCCCGTAACCATTTTCGATGCCGCGCGGGCTGTGGTGGTACAGGTGATATCGCTTGAGATGCCGGAAGAGGCTATTGCGAGACTTTCCGAAATGCAGGAAATAGTGGGTCCACTCTTCTCCGACATAACTTTGCACCACACCCGCAAGCAGAGCCGGGAGGGTGTACACGGGAAACAGGAAACTGAATGGCGCGGCTACGAAAAAGAGGGGCAAGATATCTTTGAGCTCACCACTAATATGCCAGCCGTCAAACGGTCTCTCATGGTGTTCCCAGTGAAGAGGGTCGAGCCGCTCGTGAAGAAATCGGCGAATGATGCCCTTGCCCGGAGGAAAGCGGCCGTGGAGGACATAGCGATGAAAAGCGTATTCGACCAGAGTCCACACTGGAACTCCCGCCAGGTAGAAAATCATTCCGATCCATGGATGCGCGCTGCGCAAACCTAGTAACGTGATAATGAGCGCGTACGTTGTGTAGAAAACGGTCAGCGGATAGAGGCGTCGTCGTGCAATACGCGATTGCTCGCGTTTGTAGGCTGAGAATGAACCCTCCATCGGCCGATAGCCAGTCAAGGCTGGCGCCAATCCTGCCGACACCCTTCACCTCCTAGAGGAAAATCCCTCTATCTCTACTGCGCTTCGCATGGTTGGTTTCGGCCTATTCGAAACTGCCGGTCACACCCTGGAAGCCATGCATCGCCTGCTTCCAGAGCCACTTCATGACGCGAGCAGCGCTGTAGCAGTAAGCGACGTTATAGCCGAGCGTCGAAAAACATTGCGGTTCGCAGCCTTGCTTCATCTCCGCAAGTTGCTTAACG
>Ga0137412_10004313_pt1 | contig 11373 bp, 8 predicted proteins | sample CZODoug2_1_16fun_FD_122160 | JGI IMG/M metagenome (GOLD analysis project Ga0137412, IMG submission 122160) | Vadose zone soil fungal communities from Angelo Coast Range Reserve, California, USA - CZODoug2_1_16fungal (Hybrid Assembly) | ecosystem: Environmental > Terrestrial > Soil > Vadose zone... | reverse complement strand
GCCACCGCGAACCGCCGCTGGGTGGAGATCGCCACGTTCAGCGGGCTGCCCGGGGCCCGGCTGGCCGCCGTCCTGATCACCGTCGCCACCTGGCCGAGCACGTCGACCACCTTGCTCGCGGTGGCCGCCGCGTCCCCGGCGGCCGCGCGCACGTTGTCCAGCACCTCGCTGGGCCGCCGCCAGCTGTCCAGCACCGCGTCGGCGACCAGCTTCATCCGGCTGGGTTGGCGGCGCGGGCTCCACACCGTGCCGAAGTCCTCCCTCGGGGTGGCCGAGACGTCCAGGATGACCTGGGCGATGTCGATCGCCCGGATGCCGTCCACCAGGGCCTGGTGGGTCTTGGTGAGCATCGCGATGCGGTTCCCGTCCAGCCCTTCGACCAGGTACATCTCCCAGAGCGGTCGGGTGTGGTCCAGTGGCCGGGACATCAGCCGGGCGATCAGGTCGTGCAACGCCCGATCGGTGCCCGGTTTGGGCAGTGCCGACCGGCGCACGTGGTAGGTCAGGTCGAAGTCCGCGTCGTCCACCCACACCGGGCGGGCCAGCGAGGCCGGTACGTGGCGCACCTTCTGCCGGTACCGGGGCACCAGGCCGATGCGCTGGTCGATCAGCCGCAGCAGCCGCTCGTAGTCGAAGCCGGACCGTGGGCGCCGAAAAATCGCCACCGCGCCGACGTGCATCGGGGTGGTCGGGTGTTCGAGGTAGAGGAACGACGCGTCCAACGCCGATAGGCGATCGGGCATGGCGCGATCCTCGCATGCGATGCTGACCGGCGTGCCGCCGCGCAGCCCGAAAGACACGTTTATCACGGTGTATGGCCGCAAGCCCGTGCTCGAAGCCTTGACCGATCCCCGGTTGATCGTCGACAAGATCATTACCGCGGACAACGCCCGAGGTGGCAGCCTGTCCGCCATCCTGGCCGCCGCCAAAGACCGGGGTGTTCCGGTGCGGCAGGCCACCGCGCACCGGGTCAAGGTGCTCGCCGGAAACGGTCACCACGACCAGGGTGTGCTGGCCGACGTGGTCGCGCCGAAGATGCGTCCGCTACCGGACTACCTCGAGGAGCTGGCCCAGCTGCCCGGCGACACCCCGTGCGCGCTGTTGGTGCTGGACGCGGTGACCAATCCGGGCAACGTGGGGATGGTGCTGCGCACCGCCACCGCCGCCGGGATCGACGGGGTGCTGCTGCCGCGCCGGGGCGTGCCGGCCATCGACCCGCTGGTGATCAAGGCCTCGGCCGGGGTGGCGTTCCGGGCGCCGGTGTTGCGCGCGGCCACCGCCGCGGAGGGCTGCGCCCAGCTGCGCGCGGCCGGCATCCGGGTGCTCGGACTGGCCGGGGACGCGTCGGTGTCGCTGCTGCGCGACCCGTTGCCGGAGCGGGTGGCGCTGGTGTTGGGCAACGAGACCGATGGGCTGTCCGAGGCGGTGCGCGCCGAGCTGGACGGCACGGTGGCTATCCCGATGCGCGGCGGGGTGGAGTCGCTGAACGTGGCCAGCGCGGCCGCGGTGGCCTGCTACGAGCTGCTCCGCCGGCGGGAGGCCTGACTGACCGAGGCGTCTCAGCGGCCGCCGACTTAAGGTATTCGCATGGTGCACCGTCGACTGCCTCGCCCGGCTGAGCTGCGCGAGCTGCTCCGCCCCGCCCCGATCCAGCTGAACGCCACTGATCGGCGGCTGACCCGGGCCGGCTCCATCGCCGATCTGCGCGCGCTGGCCCAGCGCCGGGCGCCGAGGGCCGTGTTCGACTACACCGACGGCGCCGCCGGCGTCGGTGAGCTGGCGCTGCGCCGGGCCAGGGAGACGTTCCAGCGGCTGGAGTTCCACCCGTCGGTGCTGAACGACGTCTCCAAAGTGAGCACCGAGACCACCATCCTGGGCAAGCCCTCCGCGCAGCCGTTCGCGCTCGCTCCGACCGGCTTCACCCGGATGATGCACACCGAGGGCGAGTGCGCCGTGGTCAAGGTGGCCGAGCGGGCCGGCATCCCGTACGCGCTGTCCACCATGGGCACCACCACCATCGAGGACATGGCCGCCGCCGGGCCCGACGCGCGCAAGTGGTTCCAGCTGTACCTGTGGCGGGATCGCGCGCCGGCCAAGGACCTGCTGGACCGGGCCATCGCCAGTGGCTACGACACGCTGCTGCTGACCGTGGACACCCCGGTGGCCGGGGCGCGGCTGCGCGACGTGCACAACGGGTTGACCGTCCCGCCGCAGCTGACCCTGCGCACCTTCGTGGACGGCGCCCTGCACCCCCGCTGGTGGTTCGACCTGCTCACCACCGAACCGCTCGCGTTCGCCAGCCTGTCCTCCTCGGAGGGCACGGTGGCCGAGCTGATCGACCGCGTCTTCGACCCGGCTATCACCATGGCCGACCTGGAATGGCTGCGCGGCCACTGGCCGGGGTCGCTGGTGGCCAAGGGTGTGCAGTCGGTCACCGACGCCGAGCGGGTGGTGGCCGCCGGCGCGGACGCCGTGCTGCTGTCCAGCCACGGTGGCCGACAGCTCGACCGCGCCCCGGTGCCACTGGAGCTGGTGCCGTCCGTGCGGGAGAAGCTGGAGGGCCGCGCCGAGGTGCTGGTGGACACCGGCATCACCACCGGAGCGGACGTGGTGGCCGCCATCGCGCTGGGGGCGCACGCCGCGCTGGTCGGCCGGGCGTACCTGTACGGGCTGATGGCCGGCGGCGAGCGCGGGGTGGCGCGCGCGGTGCGGATCCTGTCCGACGAGGTGGCCCGCACCATGGCCCTGCTCGGGGTCACCAGCATCGACCAACTCCGCCCCGCCCACGTCTCCTTCCGCCCCTGACCCGGACCACCGCCCGGCGCCCGGACTGCCCGCGAGTCGGGGCTCTCAGCACACTGAGTCGGCGCTCTCAGCACACTGAGTCGGCGCTCTCAGCACACTGAGTCGGCGCTCTCAGCACACTTACCCGTGCGACGAGACGCCCGCCCGGTCAGTCCAGGGCGCGGCGCAGGAAGCCGTGGATGCCGGCCCAGCCGGAGACGACGATGGCGACCACGGTGACCACGATGCACAGCCCGTACTGCAGGTGTGGCACGGACGGCACCAGCACCGCACGGATGCCCTCGCTGACGTAGGTCAACGGGTTGACCGCGCAGAGCACCTGGAACCAGCGCTCAGCGGACAGCGAGTACCAGGGGAACTGCACGCACCCGGTGAACATGAGCGGCGCGAAGATCAGCGCAAACAGCACGTTGATCCGTCGCGGCGGCACCAGCGTGCCGATCGCCAGACCCATCGTGCCGCCCAGCACCGCGCCCAGCACCGTGCACAGCACGGCCGGCGCCCACCCGCCGACCGGCCAGGACACGCTGGGCAGCATGAGCAGCCCGATCGGCACCATGAGTACGGCGGCGATCAGCCCACGCAGCGCCCCGAAGACCATCTTCTCCACCGCCACAAGGTGGATCGGCATCGGCGCGAGCAGCCGGTCGTCGATCTCCCTGGTCCAGGCGAAGTCCATGACCAGCGGAAAGGCGACCGCGTGCAGGGCGCCGAAGAACGCGTTCAGCGCGATCAGCCCGGCCAGCATGATCTCCCCGTAGCCGGCGCTGACGAACCCGGCGCCGTCCAGCACCTTCGCGAAGATGAACAGGAAGAAGAACGGCTGGATCATGTTCTGAGCCAGGAATGCGACCAGCTCCTTGCCGGTCACGTGCACATCCCGGCTGAGCACGGCCAGGAACACCCGCGCCGAGGAGCACGGAGGGGCGGTCGGCGGCGCCGGCGGGTGCCACCCCACCGGAGCCGAAGGAGCGGGGATCAGGGCGGCCGGACTGAATCGGGGGAAAACCGCCCCGAGGGCGGGCCGCACAGAGAGTTTGGGGGTGCCGTGCGGCACGGTGGGGGCAGTCATCGCAGATCCCTTCCGGTCAGGTGGATGAACACGTCTTCCAGGCTCGGCTCGCCGATCGACAGGTCGGCCATCGAGGCCCCGCGCGCGGAGAGCGCGGCGGCCACCGGGCCGACCAGCGTGGCCGGTTCGCCGGATACATAAATCCGCAGGCGCACGGTGGCGCCCTCCGGCGCGCCGCTGCGCCCGTTCGTGCTCTCGGTGGCACCGGTGCCACCGAGTTGCTCGACCCGCTCGACGCCGGGCAGTTCGAGCAGCGGTGCGGTCAGCGCCGCCACGGAGGTCGTCCCCGGCCGTACGCTCACCTCCAGGGTCGCGCTGCCCGGCAGCGAACGAACCAACTGCTCGGGGGTGTCCAGCGCGAGCATCCGGCCGTGGTCCACGATGCCGACCCGGTCGGACAGCTTGGCGGCCTCGTCCATGTCGTGCGTGGTGAGCACGACGGTGACGCCCTCCTCGCGCAGTACCCGCACCCGGTCGTGCACGAACAGCCGAGCCTGCGGGTCCAGCCCGGTGGAGGGCTCGTCCAGGAACAGCACCTCGGGCCGGTGCATCAGTCCCCTGGCGATCATCAGCCGCTGCGCCTGGCCACCGGACAGCTTGTCCACGCTGCCCTTCGCCTTGTCCGCCAGCCCCATCCGGTCCAGCAGCTCGTCCGCCCTGGCGAACCGGTCGGCTCGGGACATCCCGTGGTACGCGGCGTGGAAGATCAGGTTCTCCCGGGGGGTCAGCGAGCCGTCCAGGTTGACCCGCTGCGGCACCACGCCGAGCTTGGCCCGCACCGCGACCGAATCGCGCATGACATCCAGCCCGGCCACCCGCGCGACGCCGGAGGTGGGCCTCACCCGGGTGGTGAGTACCCCTACAGTGGTGGTCTTGCCGGCACCGTTCGGACCCAGTAACCCGAACACCTCTCCCCGGCGCACCCCGAAGGAAAGCCCGTCCACCGCGTTGACCTCGGTCTTCGGGTACCGCTTGACGAGCCCGACAACCTCAACCGCGAACTCGCCGGACCGACCAGACGCTGCGCCGTACACGGTGCCCTCCCTCACTAACCGGCCGACCGGACCTACCCAGCTTGACCCGAAAGGGGGTACAGGGTGCCCCCGCAGGTAGATCCGGGAGCGAGTTTCGCATCTCAACGCGATGTTGACCTCAACATAAGTTGAGGGTTGAGACTGGTGGGATACGAGGGAGGCCAAAATGATCGTGGTGACTGGGGCGACCGGCAATGTCGGTGGCAACGTGGTGCGGCAGCTGCTCGACGCCGGCGAGCGGGTCCGGGCGGTGACCCGAAGCCCGGGCACGGCTCGGCTACCGCGGGGTGTCGAGGTGGTGGGCGGCGACTTGGCCGAGCCATCCACACTGACCGGCGGGTTCGACGGGGCGGAGCGAATGTTCCTGTTCCCGGTGCCCAGCACGGTGGACTCGGTGGCCGAGCTGGCCAAGGCGAGCGGCGTGCGGCGAGTGGTGGTGCTGTCCTCCAGCGCGGCCGCCAACCAGGGCGACAACCCGATCGCGGTCATGCACCGGACCGTGGAGCAGGCGCTGGAGAACTCCGGGCTGGACTGGACCTTCGTGCGGCCGGGCGGCTTCGCGACGAACACCCTGAGCTGGGCGCCGTCGGTGCGCGCCGAGGGTGTGGTGCGCGCGCCCTATCCGGACGCCGTGGCGAACCTGATCCACGAGGCGGACATCGCGGCGGTGGCCACCACCGCGTTGCTCGAGGACGGCCATGTCGGCGCGCGCTACGAGCTGACCGGGCCGCATTCGAACACCCAGATCGAGCAGGTCCAGGCGATCGCGGCGGCCATCGGTCGGGACGTCCGCTTCGAGGAACAGACCCCGGAGCAGGCCCGCCGCACGATGGTCGAGTACATGCCGGCGCCGATCGCGGACATCCTGCTGAACTACTGGGCGAGCTCGGTCGGCTCACCGGCCCCGGTGCTGCCCACGGTCGAGCAGGTCACCGGGCGCCCGGCCCGTTCCTACCCTGAGTGGGCGGTCGACCACGCCGAGGACTTCGGCGCCGCGAGCTGACTTTGGCTTCGGCTGGCCGGTCAGCTACCCGGCCAGCCGCGCACGGCGCCGGATGCCGGCCTGCTCGAGCAGCCAGATCAGCAGGGCAAGCAGCGGGAACGCCGCGCCCAACAGACAGACGCCGGTCCAGCCGAACCAGGCGTACAGGGCGGCGGCCAGCCCGCTGCCGAGGGTGCCGCACAGGAAGTAGGCAGTCATGTAGGCGGTGTTCAGCCGGCTGCGCGCGTCCGGGCGCAACGGGTAGATGACGCTCTGGTTGGTGATCTGCAGGCCCTGCACGCCGAAGTCGAGCAGCAGCACGCCGATGATCAGTGCGATCACCGAGTCGCGGCCCAGGGACAGCGGCAGGTAGCTCAGCGCGGACAACATCGCGAACCCGGCCGTGGTCCACCGCGCGTGGCCCCGGTCGGCCAGTGTGCCGGCGAACCGGGCGGCCACCGCGCCAGCGGCGCCGAGCAGCGCAAACAGCCCGATCTGGATCTCGCTCCAGTGGTAGGGCGGCCTGGCCAGCAGGAAGCCGGAGGTACTCCAGAACACGCTGAACGCGGCGAAGGACATGCCGCCGTAGGCCATCCGGTAGCGCAGCGCCGGTTCCGTGCGGATCAGCCGCAGCACCGAGCGCAGCAACGCCGGGTACCCCATCCGCACGGTCGGCTGGTGCACCGGCAGCTCTCGCCACAGCACCACCGCCACGGCGAGGGTGACCAGCGCCGCGATGCCGAACACCCAGCGCCAGCCGATCATCCCGGCGAGCAGCCCGGACACCGTGCGGGAGAGCAGGATGCCGATCAGCAGCCCGCTCATCACGGTGCCCACCACCTGGCCCTGCCGTCCTTCCCCAGCCAGGTGCGCGGCGAACGGCACGATCACCTGCACGGCGACCGAGGTGAGCCCGACCAGCACCGCGGCCGAAGCGATCACCGCCAGCCCGGGCGCGGTGGCCATCCCGGTCAGCCCGATCGCGCACCCGGTGAGCAGCACGAGCAACAGCCGGCGCCGCTCGAGCAGGTCACCCAACGGCACCAGGGTGGCCAGCCCGATCGCGTAGCCGAGCTGGATCAGCGTGATGAGCAGCCCGACCGCGCCGGTGGAGGCGTGGAACGCCTGCGCCAACGTCTCGGCCAGCGGCTGCAGGTAGTAGATGTTGGCCACCACCGCGCCACTGGCGAAGGCCATGGTGGCCACCACTCGGCGATCGGCGGAGCGACGCCCGGCCGGTCGATCACGCTGTGCGTCGTGGTGCGCATCACCAGCCGGCTGGTCAGGGGCTTGTCCAGTGGTTATCTCGGGCTCCGCGATCCGGCGTTCAGCACTCACTCAATCCAGGATGCGGCCGGGGTGATTGTTCTGTCCAAGACAACGAATCGCTGATACCCATCTATAGAATTGATGAATGGAGCTGCGCCAGGTCGAACACTTCCTCGCCGTTGTGGAACACGGCAGCTTCACCGCGGCCGCCGGGGTGAGCCGGATCGTGCAGTCCGCGCTGAGCACCTCGATCCGCAACCTGGAGCGCGAGCTGGGTGGCGCACTGTTCGAGCGGACCACCCGGCGAGTCACCCTCTCCGAGGCCGGCCGGGCCTTCCTGCCCGGCGCCCGCCGGCTGCTCACCGAGGCCGGGGCCGCCGCCGACGCGGTCCGCGCGGTAGCTGGTCTGCATCGTGGCCGGGTAGCCATCGGCATGATCCAGTGGCTCGGCCCGGTGGACCTGCCCGCCGAGCTGTCCAGGTTCCACCGCGAGTATCCGGATATCCAGATCAGCGTGCTCAACGCCCCGGTGAGCGTGCTGCTCGATCGGCTGCGGGAGGGCGAACTCGACCTGGCCTATCTAGCAGCCGACGGCGCGCTGCCCGACGACACCGTCGGGCGCACGGTCTTTCGCGAGGACCTGCTGCTGATCACCCCGCCGGGACACCGGCTGGCCGGGCAGCCTCGGGTCAGCTGGCACGAACTGGACGGCGAGCCGTTCGTGGACTTCGCCGACGGCACCGCGGTGACCGGCATCATCCGTCGGTTGTCCACCCAGCTCGGGCTGCACCGCCGGGTGGTGGGCCAGGTGACCCAGCTCGACCTGCAGCTCGACCTGGTGCGCAACGGGCTCGGGGTGGCGATCGTGCAGGGCACCCTGGCCCGCTCGACCACAGGGGTGGCGGTGGCCGAGCTGGCCGACCCTTCGGTCCGCTGGGAGGTCAGCCTGGTCAGCCGGGCACCCGGCCCGGTCAACCCGGCCGCGGTAGCACTGCTGGATCACCTGGTACCCGCACGGTAAGCGAACACCGCCGCTCCTAGGTATACGACAGCGGTGCGAGCGGATTTCGCGGATCTGGGCCACGCGGGGTGGGGCGGACCGCATACTGGGCGCGCCCACTTCCCGCCGGCTGCCCTCCGGTGGGTTGCCCGGCGTCCGGTCGTGCCTCCGGTCGTCCTCCGTCGACCGCCACGGATGCGCCGCGCGCGCTTCAGGGGAGCCATGACCACAACCATCAGTCCCGCGCTCGATGTCGCCGCCAGGCCCGCATCGATCAGCCCCGCGATCATTCCGGCCGCCCGGACCGTGGTGCGGCGATTGCCCGACTTCGACGCCGAACCACCCGCGCTGCCGCTACCCCGGCAGCCGTACACCACCCCGCCGCCCCGGCCGAACACCACCGCGGCCAGCACCGCCGAGACAAGCACCGCCGAGACAAGCACCGCGCCCGGCACGGTGCCACCGGACCGCGCTCGGCTGCAGGCACACCTGACCTTGCGCCTGATCGTGGAGGTGCTGGACGGGCGCCGCCCGGCCGCGCAGCTGGGCGGCGCGGTCACCGACCCGGTGCTGCGCTACGTGGTCTACGTGGCCGGCCGGATGGGCGAACCGCGGCCCCGGGCGTCCCAGTCCGGGCGCCGGCACATCGGGCACCGGCGCGAGGGCAGCGCCGAACGTGTCCGGGGCGCCGGTCTGCGCTCGATGCGGGTCTGCCACCCGGCCGAAGGGGTCGCCGAGGTCAGCGTGGTCTGGCGGTACCGGGGGCGGTTCCGCGCGCTGGCCGCGCGCTTCGAGCTGTCGGAGCCGGACCGGGCCGGAACCGCTCAGCCCCCGGCCGAGCCGCGCTGGCGGTGCACCGCGCTGCGGCTCGGCTGACCTGCGTCAGTCCCCGGGCCGGCCCGCGGCGGCGTCAGCCACGGGCGCCGGTCCGAGCTCCGTGGCAGTGCTTGTACTTGCGACCGGACCCGCACGGGCAGGGCTGGTTGCGGGACGGTTCAGCCGAACCCGACCCGGCGCTCCCGCCGCTCTGGCCGCCGCCCTGCTGGCTCGCCGAACCGTCCTCGGCCGGGCCGCTGTAGCGCAGCGCGCCGGTGTCGGCCGGACCGCCAACCCCGCGCAGCGCGGACGGCACCCGCAGGTTGGGGTCGGTGGGCGGCGACGGGTCGGCGGCCGGGGTGGCGTGCCGGCCGCGCTTGCCGGTGGGCGCCGCCTCGGCCGGTGCCGCGCCAGCTGACGCCGCGGCGACCTCGCCGACGACGGTCCCGACCGCCCGCACGGTGCCCTCGGCGCCGTCGGAGCTGACCGGGTGCGCTCCACTCGCCGGTTCGGTCGCGTCCTCCCGCTGCAGCGCCATGCCCGGGCGGGTGGTGGCCTCCACCGGGGCGACCTGCACGTTGAACAGGTACCCGACGGCCTCTTCCTTGATCCCGTCCATCATCGCCGCGAACATGTCGAAGCCCTCGCGCTGGTACTCGATCAGCGGGTCGCGCTGGGCCATCGCGCGCAGCCCGATGCCCTCCTTGAGGTAGTCCATCTCGTAGAGGTGCTCGCGCCACTTGCGGTCCAGCACGGTGAGCAGGATCTGCCGCTCCAGCTCGCGCATGCCGCCCTGCGCCGGGATGGTCTCGTCGATCTCCGCCTCGCGCCGCTGGTACGCCTCTTTGGCGTCGGCCAGCACGGCTTCGAAGATGAGGTCGCGGGTGAGCTCGATCGGCTCGCCGAACGCGTCGTCGTCGCGGTCGGCCGCCTCCACCAGGTCCTGCCAGCGGATGCTGATCGGGTACAGGGTGCCCAGCGCGGTCCACAGCGCATCCAGGTCCCAGTCCTCGGCGTAGCCGTCCGAGGTGGCTCCGTCGATGTACGCGCCGACCACGTCGGAGAGCATGTGCTCGACCTGCTCGCGCAGGTTCTCCCCGGCGAGCACCCTGCGGCGCTCGGCGTAGATCACCTTGCGCTGCTGGTTCATCACCTCGTCGTACTTGAGGACGTTCTTGCGGATCTCGAAGTTCTGCTGCTCGACCTGGGTCTGCGCGCTGCGGATCGCCTTGGTGACCATGCCGGCCTCGATCGGCACGTTGTCCGGTACGTTCAACCGGTTCATGATCGCTTCGACGGCCTGGCCGTTGAACCGGCGCATCAGTTCGTCGCCCAGGGACAGGTAGAACCGGGACTCGCCGGGGTCGCCCTGCCGCCCGGAGCGGCCGCGCAGCTGGTTGTCGATCCGCCGGGACTCGTGCCGCTCGGTACCCAGCACGTACAGCCCGCCGGCCTGCTTGACCTCCTCGGCCTCGGCAGCCACCTGGCCGCGGGCCTCGGCCAGCGCGGTGTCCCAGGCGGCCTCGTACTCCTCCGGCGTCTCCACCGGGTCCAGCCCACGGACGCGCAATTCCAGGTCGGCCATGAACTCCGGGTTGCCGCCGAGCATGATGTCGGTGCCCCGGCCGGCCATGTTGGTGGCCACCGTGACCGCGCCGGCGTGGCCGGCCTGCGCGATGATCGTGGCTTCCCGCTCGTGTTGCTTGGCGTTGAGCACCTCGTGCGGCACGCCCCGCACCATCAGCAGCTTGGCCAGGTACTCGGACTTCTCCACGCTGGTGGTGCCGACCAGCACAGGCTGGCCGGCCTGGTGCCGCTCGGTGATGTCGTCGGCCACCGCGTCGAACTTGGCCGGCTCGGTCTTGTAGATCAGGTCCGACCGGTCGGCCCGGACCATCGGCCGGTTGGTCGGGATGGACACCACGTTCATCTTGTAGATCTGGTGCAGTTCGGCCGCCTCGGTCTGGGCGGTTCCGGTCATCCCGGAGAGCTTGGTGTAGAGCCGGAAGAAGTTCTGCAGGGTGATGGTGGCCAAGGTCTGGTTCTCCGCCTTGATCTCCACCTTCTCCTTGGCCTCGATGGCCTGGTGCATGCCCTCGTTGTAGCGCCGGCCGAGCAGCACCCGGCCGGTGAACTCATCCACGATGAGCACCTGGCCGTCGCGGACGATGTAGTCCTTGTCCCGCTTGAACAGCTCCTTGGCCTTCATCGCGTTGTTCAGGTAGCCGACCAGCGGAGTGTTCGCCGACTCGTAGAGGTTCTCGATACCGAGCTGGTCCTCGACGTAGGCGACACCCTCCTCGGTGACGCCCACGGTCCGCTTGCGCTCGTCGACCTCGTAGTGCACGTCCTTGGTCATCAGCGGGGAGAGCCGGGCGAACTCGGTGTACCAGCG
>Ga0137412_10004311_pt1 | contig 11375 bp, 10 predicted proteins | sample CZODoug2_1_16fun_FD_122160 | JGI IMG/M metagenome (GOLD analysis project Ga0137412, IMG submission 122160) | Vadose zone soil fungal communities from Angelo Coast Range Reserve, California, USA - CZODoug2_1_16fungal (Hybrid Assembly) | ecosystem: Environmental > Terrestrial > Soil > Vadose zone... | reverse complement strand
CAGCGCCTTGGCCAGCTCGGTCTTGCCGACGCCGGTCGGGCCGAGGAAGAGGAACGATCCGGTCGGACGGTTCGGGTCGCTGATGCCGGCGCGGGCTCGGCGCACCGCGTCGGACACGGTGCGGACGGCGGTGGTCTGCCCGATCACGCGGGCGCCCAGCTCGTCCTCCATCCGCAGCAACTTGGCGGTCTCGCCCTCCAGGAGGCGTCCCGCGGGGATGCCGGTCCAGGCCGAGACCACGTCGGCGATGTCGTCGGCGGTGACCTCCTCCTTCACCAGGACGTCCTGCGGCGCCTCCTCGGCCGCGGCCGCGGTCAGTTCCTTCTCGACCGCGGGGATCTCGGCGTAGAGCAGCCGGGACGCGGCCTCGAAGTCGTTGTCGCGCTGGGCCCGCTCGGCCTGACCGCGCAGATCGTCCAGGCGCTCCTTGAGCTCACCGACCCGGTTCAGCCCGGACTTTTCCCTTTCCCAGCGGGCATTCAGGGCATCGAGCTGCTCGGTCAGGTCGGCCAGCTCGCTCCGCAGCTTGGCCAACCGCTCCTTCGAGGCCTCGTCGGTCTCCTTGGTGAGCGCCAGCTCCTCCATGCGCAGCCGGTCGACGGCGCGTTGCAGCTCGTCGATCTCGACCGGACGGGAGTCGATCTCCATGCGCAGCCGCGAGGCCGCCTCGTCCACCAGGTCGATCGCCTTGTCGGGCAGGAACCGGGAGGTGATGTAGCGGTCGGACAGCGTCGCCGCGGCGACCAGGGCCCCGTCGTTGATGACGACCTTGTGGTGCGCCTCGTAGCGGCCCTTCAGGCCCCGCAGGATGGCGATGGTGTCCTCGACGGACGGCTCGGCGACGAGCACCTGCTGGAAGCGCCGCTCGAGCGCGGCGTCCTTCTCGATGTGCTCGCGGTACTCGTCCAGGGTGGTGGCGCCGACCATGCGCAGTTCGCCGCGGGCCAGCATCGGCTTAAGCATGTTGGAGGCATCCATCGCACCTTCGCCGGTGGCGCCGGCGCCCACGACGGTGTGCAGCTCGTCGATGAACGTGATGACCTGCCCGCCGGAGTCCTTTATCTCGTTCAGGACGGCCTTGAGCCGCTCCTCGAACTCGCCGCGGTACTTGGCGCCGGCGACCATGGCACCGAGGTCCAGGGCGATGAGTCGCTTACCCCGCAGGGATTCCGGCACGTCGCCGGCCACGATGCGCTGGGCGAGTCCCTCGACGACGGCCGTCTTGCCGACGCCGGGCTCGCCGATCAGCACCGGGTTGTTCTTCGTGCGCCGGGACAGCACCTGGATGACCCGGCGAATCTCGGCGTCGCGGCCGATCACGGGGTCGATCTGGCCCTCGCGGGCGCGCTCGGTGAGGTCGACGCCGTACTTCCCCAACGCCTGGAACGTGCCCTCGGGGTCGGGCGACGTGACCCGCTGCGAGCCGCGGATCGACGCCAGCGCGTCGCGCAGGGCGGCCGGCTGCGCGCCGAGCAGGTCGGCCAGCGCGATCAACAGGTGCTCGGTGGAGACGTACTCGTCGGAGCGATCACGCGCCTCCCGCTCGGCGACGCTCAGCACGGTCAGCAATGCGCGCGACGCCTGCGGCGCGGCCACGGTGGACCCGGCGGCCGCCGGCAGCGCATCGACCTGGCGTTGCACGGTGGCCCGGGCGGCGAGCGGGTCGATGCCGACGGCCTGCAGCAACGGGCGGGTCAGCCCCTCGGCGTCGTCGAGCAGGGCGACGGCCAGGTGGGCCGGTTCGACGGCCGGGTTGCCGCGCTCGGCGGCCGTCTTCACGGCCGTGGATACTGCTTGCTGGCTTCGGGTGGTCAGGTCCATGGGCATGCGATCACCTCCTGTGTTGATGCTCTCTTGCCGCGCGGGGCGGCGTCCACGAGGTGCAACGTACCCAAAGTTGAGTCTGTTCCGCTCAGGATGAGCTAGCCGATGACGATCACGTCGACACCGACCGCGTCGTAGGTGCCCTTTGCCCGTTCATCGCGGGTCGCGAGCGCGCAGTCATGCTCCTTCGCAGCAAGCGCGACCAGCGCGTCGTAGACCGCGCCGCCCGAGATCAGTAGGCGACTGAGCACCTCGGGCAGACGCTGTGCCGTCGGACGTCCGAGCAGCAGTGGCGGCGCGAACCGCTCGGCGATCAGGCGCGCAGCGTCGTCGGACTCCAGCCGCGAGTCACCTGGTAGCCGGGTCAACACCGAGTAGGTCTCGGCGAGGGCATGCCCGCTGAGCGCAAGGGAACGATTGCCCTGCCACCGTCGCACTACGGCGTGCTCGCGGTGTGTCTGCATGACAAGCGGGACGGCGACGCTCGTGTCCACCCCGACCAGATCGGTCACCGGCGGCCGGCGTCGATTAGCGCGAAGACGATGTCGTCGTCGATCTGGGTCGTACCAGTCGCCACCAGCATGCCGTCCTCCTCGACCACTTTCGCCGTGCGCCCACCCGGCACCAGTTGTAGCCCTGCTCCGTAGAACGAGATGTCGACCTTCGTCCCCGCGTGCAGGCCCAGCGCGTCGCGAAGCTGCTTGGGGATGACCACGCGTCCGACCGCGTCGACCGTCGCTTCCATAGGGAATACGGTACCAGTCAATTCCCAGCTGAGCGAATCAGTCGTAGTAGCGGCGGACGCTGGAGCCGATGCGAGTGACGTCGGTGCCGTAGATGTGGATGGAGATCGCCGTCGTGTCGCCGGTGTTGTGGACGCGGTGGATGTCGCCGGGGGGCGCGAATCCGCTGACCTCGCCGACCTGGTTGTCGCTCTGGCCGACCAGGTTGAGGTTCTCGTCGTAGAGGTCCTCGTGCTCGACGCCCTGGATGACGCCGAACACGCACCAGGTGACGTGGTCGTGGATCCGGGTGATCTGGCCGGGGCGCCACACCAGCGCGATGATCGAGAACGACCCGTCGGGCTCGACGTAGAGGGTGTGGCTGCGGTAGCCGTCGGCCGAGCCGAGGCGCTCATCGCAGGTCAGGACGTCCGGGGTGGGCAGGTTGTGGCGCAGCTGGTCGGCGACGAGCTCGGCCGTGTCCGACCAGCTGGCGTGGGCGGCGACGGCGGTACGCACGCCGGCCACCAGTCCGTCGAGTTCGGTTCGGGTCTCTGCGGCGGTTCGCATCGTTGTCATGAGGAAAGCGTGCGCGCCGCGAACTCATACGTCTAATGCCAAATTTCTCGGTAATTCATAGATAGAGTTGATGCATGCTGGACGTCACTCGACTACGGGTCATCGACGCCGTGGCCCGTCACGGATCGGTCACCGAGGCCGCGAAGGAGCTGCATTACTCGCAGCCCTCGGTGAGCCACCACCTCTCGCGGCTCGAGGCCGAGACGGGCGCGCAGCTGCTGCAGCGGGTGGGCCGCGGCATCCGGCTGACCGAGGCCGGCCGACTGCTCGCCGATCGCGCCGCCGAGATCGTCGGACGCATCGACGCCGCCGACGCCGAGCTGTCCGCCCATGTCGGTCTCAATGCCGGCCACGTCCGGCTGGCCGGCTTCTCGTCCGCGATCGGGTCGCTCGTGCCGCGGGCGGTCGCCGCGTTGACGACCGAGCACCCCGGCCTGCGGGTCAGTCTCACCGACACGCATCCGCCCGAAGCACTCGACCTGCTGCGCGCCGGGAAGGTCGATGTCGCGGTGATCTTCCGCTACGACGAGTCCGAGCCCGAGCCCGACGGCGTGCGCCTGCATCACCTGCTCGACGACCCCGTCTACGTGCTCTCGACCCGCCGCGGGCGAAAGCTGGCCGCGCTGCGCGACGAGACCTGGATCGCCGGCTGCGAGCGCTGCGGTAGCCACCTGATCTCGCTGTGCGCCGAGGAGGGCTTCGAACCCAAGATCGGCTACACGTCCGACGACATGGTCGTGATGCAGGCCCTCGTGGTCGCCGGATTGGGGGTGACGACCATCCCCGGGCTGGCCCTGCGCGCCCACCGCGCCAAGGGCATCGTCGCGACCGAGCTGCCGGGCTCACGCCGCCACGTCTACGCGGCCACCTACGGCGAGCCGCCCGACCCGCCGGCCACCGCCGCCCTGCTGGCCGCGCTCGTCCACGCAACGGGCGAGGTCGCGAAGGGTGTCATCGAGAAGTGATCAACCGGCGGGCGTTCCTGGGCGGCGTGGGCGTCGGCGCAGCGGCCGCGCTCGCCGCCTGCACCACGACGCGGCACGGATCGGTCATCTCGTCCTCCCCGTCGCCTTCGCCTTCACCGACCACCCCGTCGCCGTCGCCCTCGCCGACCGGGGTCCGCACGTGGTCGCAGCTTCGGGCCACGCTGCCGGGACGGCTGCTACAACCCGCCGACCCGGGGTACGGCACCGCGCGACTCGCCTATAACCCCCGCTTCGACGGGACGCAGCCGGCAGCCGTCGCCCGGTGCATCCGCCCGGCCGATGTGCAGGCCTGCGTCGAGTTCGCGGCCGCCACCCGTACCCCGATTGCCGCCCGTAGCGGTGGGCACAGTTACGCCGGCTACTCCACCCCGGCGCGCGGGCTCGTGGTGGACGTCGGGCCGATGTCCACTGTGGACGTTCGCCGCGACGGCACCGCCGTGGTGGGCGCCGGCGCACGACTCATGGACATCTACGCCGCGCTGGCCGCCGCCGGGCGGTGCCTGCCCGGCGGCTCGTGCCCGACGGTGGGCATCGCCGGGCTGACCCTCGGCGGCGGCATCGGGCTGCTGGCCCGCAAGTACGGGCTGACCTGCGACCGGCTCGTCTCGGCGCAGGTGATCACCGCCGACGGGATGCTGCGCACGGCGAGCGCCACGTCCGAACCCGACCTGTACTGGGCGCTGCGCGGCGGGGGCGGTGGCAACCTGGGCGTCGTCACGTCGTTCACGTTCAGCACCGCGCCCGCCCCGGCGCTGACCGTCTTCTCGCTGCAGTTCCCGGCCGACTCGGCCGCGTCGGTGCTCGGCGCGTGGCAGGACTGGATGGCGGGCGCCCCGGACGAGCTGTTCGCGAACTGCATCATCCACGGGGGTACGCCACCAGGCTGCCAGGTCGGTGGTTGCTTCGTGGGATCACCGAGCCGGCTCAATCCGCAGCTGGACGACCTCGTCCGGCGCTCGGGCGCGACACCGACCAGCCGCTTCGTCTCGGCCAAGAGCTACCTGGACGCGATGCGCTACTCGGCGGGCTGCTCGCAGCTCACCCCGGCGCAGTGCCGGCCGGGCTGGACCGGCAGCGGCGGCACGCTACAACGAGAGTCGTTCGTCGCGTCGTCACGGATCGTGGCCGCGCCGATGCGCCACCCGGACCAGGTCGTGGCCGCGATCGCCGGCTCGGGTCTGGACGCGATCTTCGACAGCCTCGGCGGGGCGGTGCGGCGGGTGGGCGCGGCCGCCACGGCGTTCCCGCATCGGACGGCGCTCGCCTCGGTGCAGCTCTACCACGAGGGGAGCGCGCCCGGGTCCCTGGCGCGCGTGCGCGACCGGCTCGGCGCGCTGCTCGGCAACCACGGGTACGTCAACTACATCGACCCGTCCTTGGCCAGCTGGAGTAACGCCTACTACGGCGGCAACCTCCCCCGGCTGCGCACCGTCGCGCAGCACTACGACCCGGACGGCGTCTTCGCCTTCGCCCAGGGCCTGGCCCGGGCGTAGGTCTCGGCCGGCGCCCGGGATTGCACGTAGGCCTCGCGTACGGACACAACCACCCACCGTTCGGGGCGCCGACCGTTGCCGGCCTCGACACCATCGGCAGCAGCGACCGGCAGGTCGCCGACGTAGTCGCGCAACGTCGCGTCGTCCACGATGCGCGCCGTGCCGTTCACGTGCAGGCCGAGCAGGTCGCGCCCGATATCGATCAGCAGGATGCCGATGTGCGGATTCTCACCGGGCCGGCGGGGCCGGGCGGCGACGCTGTACTCGGGATAGGCCAACGTGCGCTCGTCCAGGACGTGAATGAATCCCGGCGCGCCGGCGCGGAAGCGGGCGTCGCACTCGCCGCCGCTGTTGGAGGTCGCGATGAAGGCCATGTCCTGGCGGGCGACGAGGTCACGCATCCCCGGATCGAGGCGATCGAGCACCTGGTCGCTGGACGAGCGCACAGAACGGTCACTCCTCGGGGGTGATAGGAGTCGGGTGACAGACCACAGCCACCCTGTCACAGCCGCCCAGGCACGGGGAAGGGTGAGCCGCGGTATATGCGCCAAACGCGTCCAGATTCTGTCCAGCGAGGGGTAGCGATACGCGCACCAGGCGTTAGATTGATGTGCGTGCTGGCGCTGCCCGCGTCGGCACAGCGGGGGGCTCCCGTCAACACGAAGGGAACCTAGGCCGTGCCGTCGCAGGCGCAACTGATCCGACAGAGCTGGGCGCTGGCCGAGCCGTCGGCGGATCGGGTTGCGCAGTATTTCTATGCGGCCCTGTTCAAGCGCAATCCCGCGCTGCGCGACCTGTTCCCGCCGATGATGACCGTCCAACGGATCCGGCTGCTGCGCGCCCTCATCCAGATCGTTCAGGTCGTCGACCAGCCCGACAAGCTCACCGGCTACCTGCGCGATCTCGGCCGCGACCACCGCAAGTTCGACGTGACGCCCGAGCAGTACGACGACGTCGGCGCGGCGCTGATCTACTCGCTGAAGCTGCACCTCCGCAACGAGTGGACGCCCGACGTCGAGACGGCCTGGGCCGACGCGTTCGGCGTCATCAAACGCGAGATGGTCCGGGCCGCGGACGAAGCGGCCGGGTTCGGCCCACCGCACTACCGCGGGACGGTGGTCGACGTCGTCCGTCCGGGTCCGGGCCTCGCGATCATCCGGGTCAAGCCGGAGCCACCACTCGCCTACCTGCCCGGCCAGTACGTCAGCGTCGAGACGCCGCGCCGCCCGCGGATGTGGCGCGCGATGTCCATGGCGAACCCGCCGAGCGAGGGCACCGAGCTCGAGTTCCACGTCAAGACGGTGCCCGGCGGCTGGGTCAGCGGCAGCATGGTCACGGACACGCAGATCGGTGACGTCTGGAGGATCGGCCCACCGGTCGGGTTGCTGGGCCTGGTGGCACACAGCGAGCGCGACCTGCTCCTGATCGGCGGCGGCGTGGGCATCGCCCCGATCATGTCGATCCTGCCCGAACTCGAGCGGCGCTCACCGTCGAGCAGGTTGCACGTGTTCCACGGGGTGCGCCATTCCCGCGAGCTCTACCTCAACGGCGCCCTGGACGATCTGCGCTCGCGTGATCCCAACCTCGAGGTGGTCAAGGTCGTCTCCCGCGACCGGGATTACGGGGGTCCGCGGGGCTCGCTGCCCGACGTCGTGGCCCAGCACGGTGACTGGTCGGCTTACGATGTCGTGGTAAGCGGCTCACCCGGCCTGATTCAGGCGACCGTCCGCACGCTCAGTTCGAACGGCGTGCCGCTGTCGCACATCTACTACGACACGTACAGCATCGACTGAGGTTTGGGACCGTGCCGCCGTCTTCCTCGCAGTGCCCTGTGGACCACAGCCGTATAGCCACCTCCGCGCCGCCGATCAGTGCTGAGGCGGACCTCGACGAGGCCGTCGAATTCATCGAGCAGTTCTACGCCGAGAATCCGGAGGCCGGCGATCCGGCCCGGCGCCTCGCCTGGGCGCGGGCGGAGATCCTCACCACCGGGACGTACCACCACACCACCGCCGAGCTGGTGTGGGGCGCCCGCGTCGCCTGGCGCAACAACGCGCGCTGCATCGGCCGGCTGTACTGGAACAGCCTGCGGGTGCGCGACCTGCGCACGGTGAGCGATGCCGACAGCGTCGCGGCGCACTGCCGCAAGCACCTACGCATCGCCGGCAATGGCGGCAAGATCCGTCCGCTCATCAGCATCTTCGCACCGGAAGCACCCGATCGGCCCGCCCCCCGGATCTGGAACGACCAGCTCGTCCGCTACGCCGGCTACCGCAAGGTGAAGGGACGTCCGCTGGGTGACCCGCGCTATCTCGGCTTCACCCAGGCGGTGCGCAAGATGGGCTGGCGCCCGCCGTACCGGCCGACCCCGTTCGACGTGCTGCCGCTCGTCATCGAGACGGTCAAGGACGGTCCGCGGCTCTACGAGCTCGATCCGGTCGACGTCCTCGACGTGGAGCTGACCCACCCCGAGTTCGAGTGGTTCGCCGAGCTCGGCCTGCGCTGGCACGCCGTCCCGGCCATCAGCAACATGCGGCTGGTGATCGGCGGGGTGTCCTACCCGACGGCACCGTTCAACGGTTGGTACATGGGCACCGAGATCGGCGCCCGCAACCTGGTCGACGCCGACCGCTACGACCTGGCCTCGACCGTCGCCGGACACCTGGGCCTGGACATGTCCTCCGAGGCGACGCTGTGGCGCGACCGGGCCGTCCTCGAGATCAACCGCGCGGTGCTGCACTCGTTCGAGGCGGCCGGCGTCACGATCACCGACCACCACACCGAGTCCGAGCGCTTCCTCGCCCACGTGGAGAAGGAAGAGCGCGCCGGACGAGGCTGCCCCGCCGACTGGAGCTGGATCGTGCCGCCGATCTCCGGCGCGCTGACCCCGGTGTTCCACCGCTACTACGACGACTCCGCGCCGGGCCCGCAGTTCGTCAGCGACGCGGACGCCGTCGCGCGGGCGCAGCACGGCGGCCCCCCGGCGTTCGCCGACATCGCCCCCGCCGCCGACGACCGCCTAGCCCGCTTCCTCGCCTAACTCGCTCGGTGATCTTCCTGCGTGGGCGGCCTGCGGCGGCTACATGCGCAGGAAGATCGCGATTCGGTCCTGATCTTCCTGCGTGGGTGGCCTGCCCGGGCCATATCTGCAGGAAGATCAACCCCGCTTCCTGATCTTCCTGCACGGGCAGCCTCGGGCGGCTGGATGCGCAGGAAGATCGCGATTCGGTCCTGATCTTCCTGCGTGGGTGGCTCTTCCTGCGCCGGCGGCCTGCCCGGGCCAGGCACAGCGCGTCAGTCTCTGCGCAGGGCTCGGGTGGCGCCGGCGGCGATGGTGGTGGCGAGCGTCCACCCCGCGATGACCAGCCCGTCGGCGACGAGCTGTGACCCCGTCCCGATCGGGGCGTAGGCCGACTGCTGGGTCAGGTCGATGATCGGCAGCAGCAGGTCCAGGGTGTAGAGGAACGGGTTGAACGCGGGCGGGCGGCCGACCCCGGCGACGCCCGGATGCGAGCCCTGGAAGAACGCGGTGCCGATGACCAGCAGCGCGAGCAGCCACAGCGCGGCCCGGCTGGGCTGGTAGCCGTAGCCGACCGTGACGTCCTGCAGCCAACCCCAGACCCGCGTCGGCCACGCCAGGGTGGCCCGGCGCCGGCGCTGCTGGGCCAGGTGGACGACCCGGGCGGCGCGGTCGTCGCCGTAGCCACGGTAGGTGCGAGCCAGCTGCTCGAACGGCTGCGGCAGGTACCCCGGCTCAGCCCGGCGGAGCCAGTCGAGGCGCTGCTCGGGGGGCAGCGCCGGACGCAGCGCCCCGTAGACCAGGCCGTCCAGGCGCATCGCGCGCGGCCACGACTCCGGCTCGTCCTGCAGGATGTCGACCTTGCTGTAGGCCACGTTGACGGTGCCGCCCGGGGGCTCGGCGAACCTCAGGTCCAGCTCCCGCGCCTGCAGCCGGAACGCGACGAGCGCGCGTCCGTCACTGGCCAGCCGGCCGCCGCTGAAGTTGAGCACGCCGACCTGCGCGCCGGTGAAGCGCACCGCGGCATCGGCCTGGAAGCCGTGACTGCAGTCGGCGACCCGGCCCACCTGCACGCCGGTCGCGTTCAGCGCCACCGGTTCGCCGTCCAGGGTGGCGCCGCGGATTGTGGCCCCGCTCAGCCGCAGGAAGTTGCTGATCACCGCGCTGCGCACCTGCACCGCGCCGTCGACGACCAAGCCATGCGCGTCGACGTCGCCCTCCACTCGGATGCCGTCGAGATCGAGCGCGACCCGCCCCGGCGTGTGCAGCGTCGCGCCGGCGAGGGTGAGCCCGTGGCCGATCTGCGCCAGGTGCATCCGTACCTCGCCGGACGCGTGGAACCCCGAGCCGAGGAACACGCCGCCGGCGCTGGCTCGGGACAGCCGTAGTGCGACCCCGTCCGGGTTGTGCAGCCGGGCGCCGCTGAGCACGACCCCCGACCCGATCGAGGCGTCCCGCAGGCTGATCTCGCCCTCGACGCTCGCCCGGCGGCCGTAGACGCCACCGCCGATCCGCGCGATACCGGCGGACACCGCGATGGCGTCGGGCGCCGACAGCCGGGCGTCGTCGAGCGCCAGCCGGCCCGCGATCTGCACGCGCTCGAGGTGTAGCTCGCCGACGACCTCGCACCCGGTCGCCAGCAGGTCGCCGGACATCTGCAGCCGCTCGCCGTCCAGCGCGTACGCGCCGGAATTCACCAGCCGTGCGTCGTCCAGCCGCAGCCCGCCGGAGATGACCGCACCGCGCAGCCGCAGCTCGCCGGTGACCACCGCGCGAGTCAGCCGCAGGTGGCCGTCGAAGCGGGCGTTGGATGCGATCACGCCCGGTACCCGCGAACCCTGCAGGCTGAAGTAGCCCAAGCGCGACCAATAGAGGCTCGGCGGGTCGGTGAGCTCGCAGTCCTCGAGCATGATCGGCACGTGAGTCTCGACGAAGTTCAGCAGCAGCGGGCCGTCGATCCGGGCGCCGCGGATGTTCACCCCGGACTGCGGCGCCTGCGGTCCGAGCAGCAGCTCGCGGATGAGCTCGGCCGAGACGGCGGCCCCCTCGTACCAGGTGCCGTCGGCGAACGCCGCCCGCACGGCAGCATCGACCGTGCGATCCCCCGAAGACACGTGACGCTAGCCGCGACGGCGCAAGCGCTGGATGACCAGCACGAGCAGCGCACCCAGCGCGGCGCTGATCAGCAGGGCGAGGATGAGCGGGGCGTGCACCTGCGGGCCGATGAACCGGATCGGCACCTTGCGCAGGTTCTCGACCATGAAGATCACGAGCAGGATGACCACGACCGCAACGGCGACGTGCCTGGGCTTGATCTTGTCGCGCAGGCCGCGATCCGGCTCGTGCGGGACGGGCGGCTCCCCGGGGTATGTCATGCGTGCCTCCTGCGCGGCAAGTGTCTGCCCAGAGATCTACACGAGGCGGATCGTTCAGTCGAGCGTGCGCGCCGTGTCGGCGACGACGGCTAACACCGGGTCGTGCGTCGCGCACACCACCGCCCGACCGGACGCCGCCGCCTCGGCCAGGACGCGGGCCACGATCTCGGCGTGGGCTTCGTCCTGCGACGACGTCGGTTCGTCGAGCACGACGAGTGGGCGCTCGACGACGAGCGAGCGCGCCACGGCCACCCGCTGACGCTCACCGCCGGACAGCAGCCGCACCGCGCGGGACCGCAGCGCCGTGAGTCCCAGCGATTCGACGATCTTGTCGATCAGGTCCGGGTCGGGCGCCAGCCCGCGGGCGACCCGGGCGA
>Ga0137412_10004310_pt1 | contig 11376 bp, 7 predicted proteins | sample CZODoug2_1_16fun_FD_122160 | JGI IMG/M metagenome (GOLD analysis project Ga0137412, IMG submission 122160) | Vadose zone soil fungal communities from Angelo Coast Range Reserve, California, USA - CZODoug2_1_16fungal (Hybrid Assembly) | ecosystem: Environmental > Terrestrial > Soil > Vadose zone... | reverse complement strand
ACAATAAACATACTGTCGACCTTAGCCCTAGAATCCATTTGTGAGACTTTAAGGTCCAGCGAAAACCGCAAGGGTCAGTGAGTCATTCCATAGAGGATGTAGTTGATGCCGATGCGATACGCAAGCGATGCAGCGCGTTCGGGATATTGGGGGCTGTCGGCCCATTCCCAGGCGTCGCCGACATCGGAATTGTGGCAGATGGCGACCATGATGCGGCCTTTATCGTCGCGAATGGCCCGCCATACAGGAACGATGCTGTCCGGAGTGTACGGGCGGTGCCCCCAGATAAAGCGCGTCCCGGGGATTTGAACCCGGTCATCCAAGTCGTAAACGACATGAAAGATTTCGTCCTGGTTCTCCAAATCTTCGATGGGGCGATTGGGGAAAATCATGCGCATCCCGGCGAGGAAGGTCTGCCACTCGAAATCGCCATGCGAATCGTCGGCCATCAAGAAACCACCCCGAAGCAAATATTCCCGCAAGCGGGCGGCCTGGTCCTCCGTCATATGCCACGCACCGGCGTCCTCAACATAAAGCCAGGGCCAGTCGTATAGGTCGTCGCTCTTCGAGTCGATCACATGCTCGGTGGAGCGCGCGTGCAGTCGCGTGAGACGGCGCACGCCCACGACAAATTGGCGGTCAGATTTCGGATAGTCAGCCGCCCATCGCTGAAAACGAAAACGTCCGAATTGAGAATTCAGGTCGTAATGAAAACGGACGAAAGTCCACTCCGCTTTTTCGCGAGGATTCTCGGGAGGAAATCGTTCGCCGTCCATGTCGATAATACCATTGCTCTCCTGGAAGGATTGCGCGGCCAAAAGGAGAGGCACCGCCAGCAAGACGAGCGGAAGGAACTTCGCGAAATGATTCAACCAGAGGCGACGCCGGGACCGCACTTGTTCTCCTTCCTGCCCAGAGAAGGTTAACACCGCCGGGGAAGGTTTTGAATTTAGAACTGCCGCACACTTTCTTTTGGACGCGAGCCAATCGTCTTGGTGCGTGTTGCAGTCCAAAGTGGCTTTCATTCGGTCGCAGAGCTGGTCCAACTCTATTTGTATTTGCTTATCCTTGGAATGATTGGCTTAGCGACCCGGGCCGTGGAAACAAATTCGCGTCCACCAGTAGTACCTACAGATCCACGACAATTGGGCCAAGCCCCCGGGAGTCATATTGGAATGTGGGATTTTCTGGGATTGCGTTTTGGTCCTGATTACTGGAGCCTGTCTCATAAATCGGTCCGAAGCAGTTTTCTCCGATTGAGAACTCAGCCAGGTTGACGCGCCAAGGGCGCGGAGCATGCCAGTCCGAGGCAACGCCCCGGGAACGTGCACGAGGGACCTACTCGTAGAACTGTGGCGATTTCTTCAGTTTCGCGTTGCCGTTGAAATCGTGTTGGATCCACAGCTGCGCACCCGTTTTCTTTAGGAAGGCGTCGACCGCCACTCGGCTCGCACGAGTCTGCTCCTGGTTGAACTCAAACGTCGGGACGCGATCCAGGGTCAGCTCCGCCGGGTAGTGATAGAGATCGCCGGACAGTACGACGCCGCCGGTCTTGGCCAGCTTCACATACAAAACCTGGTGGCCCTGGGTGTGCCCGGGAGCAGACTTGATGATGACGCTGGCGTCACCGAACACGTCGTATTCATCGTCCTTGAGGATGATCGTCTTGCTTTTCTGCAAAGCCGAAAAAGTCGAGGGTTGAAGCGAGCCGGAAAACTTTCCACCGAACATGGCGTCGCGTTCAGCTTGCCGCACGAGCCAGGTGGCGCTCGGGAACGCGTTGGCGTTGGCGGTGTGATCGTAGTGGTAGTGCGAAAGGGCAAGGTAATTGATGTCGGATGGGGAATAGCCGATCTCCGCGAGCTGCGCTTGCAGGGATTTGTCCACGTCCGCTTCTCGTGTCTGGGCGTCCGGGAGAGTGACATGCACCGTGACAGAACGGCCAGTCGGAGTCCAGGAATTGTCAGGAATGGCGCCGGTGTCCCAGATCAGGTTTCCCTTGGGATGCGCGATCAGAAAACAGCCCATGGACATGTCCGTGGTAGTGACATCTTCCTTTTTCAGATTAAAGCGGCCCATATCCGCGTTGTGGAGAACACCGCAATCAAATACGTACAGTCTGACCGAGCGCGGGGGTTGCGCCTTGTGCTGGGCGGATGGAGTGGTCTGTCCGCCGCCTTTGGTTTGAGCAGAGAATAGGAGTGCTGCGGCCGCGGCAACTAGGAACAATCGAATCGTGTTGCGTTTCATCATTGCGGAACCTCGCTCTCTCGCTTGCAGGAAGCAATTCTCGCCTGCGAATTGTGCGGCATTGTATACCGACTTGGCGTCAATTGGCAGTTCCCACCGGAGGAAAGGGCGCCGCCGGCAATTGCGCCTGAGGCGCGGCTCGCTCGGAAAATACCGGCCAATTTCTTCTAGCCCCGATATCTCACAAGTGCCTGACAAATCTGTTCTGCGATGTCAGGTTGCTGCATCGAATCGCGTTGCGGTGTGTGGATGCCTTGAGTAGCACAGGCTTCAGCCTGTGGAGCGTCGATGAGCCGCACCTCAAACCCCACAGGCTGAAGCCTGTGCTACGGGATCGCGCCGGACCTGCGCCGTCCCAGGTTGAGGTAAACCCGGCTAGAAACTTCTACAGAGTTCATGAGAGAAATGCGGACTAGATCGGCTCCCGGTCGAGCCCGCAAACTTACTTTAGCTCCAAACCACAACGCGTTTTGTAATTAGCTTTCTTGCGAGGATCATTTCACGAAGGCTTGCGGTCGGGCCGTGTCCAGCCATATCGCCCGAGCAGGGGCACAAACCGGCAATCAAACAGGACGCGGGAATGCAACACGCCACTTTCCTTCCGCGCCTGCAACAACTCCTGATTCTCCTGGCTGCCAACCGGAATCACCAGGCGGCCACCCTCACAAAGCTGGTTCGCAAGTAACGGGGGGATCTCTGGCGCGGCAGCGGTGATCAGAATGGCGTCGTACGGCGCCGCGTCGGCGAATCCCAGCGAGCCATCCCCATTGTGAACGTGGACATTTGCGTAGCCCAAACGCACCAGACGTTCCTGCGCGGCAAGCGCAAGCGACGTGTGACTTTCAACGCTAATCACTTCCCGCGCCAGCAGCGAGAGCACGGCGGCCTGATAGCCCGAGCCTGTCCCAATTTCCAGTACGCGCTCAGATCCGGCCAGCTCGAGCGCTTCGGTCATGGCTCCAACCATGAACGGCTGCGAAATCGTCTGGCCTTCGCCGATGGGCAATGGTTTGTCGGCGTACGCGTCAGCCTGGAACTCGGCGGGAACGAACTCATGGCGCGGAACACTTAGCAACGCATCGAGGACGCTCGGCGATGCAATTCCGCGCTTGCGAACCTGCTCCTCCACCATTGCGCGCCGCGCGGCCGCGAACTTATCCAGACCTGCGTCCTCGCCTTGCATGAGTCAAATTATAGCGCCATAAACAGGGCGCCATCGGCTCCTCGTGCGCTACTTGAACCGCGTCTTGCGGACGACGTCGAGGCCGAACGTGCCATTTTCGTCGCGCAGGCCGACGATGGAGAATTCGCGGTTAATCGTGTACTCGATCTGGATGACCTGGTACTGCGTCGTGGTGATATCCGTGATGTAGGTAATGACGAGGCCGCGCGAAACCTGCTGCTCGATCGTAACGCTGGCGATGGAGTTCTGCTGCTGCGTGGTGAACCCTGAGATCGACGGGCCGACGCGGAAATGGCTGATGCCAAACAGGCGCTCGATGCGCCCGCCGAGCTGGCTCGAAATCGCCTCCGAGAGCAGCGCGGAAGCGCCCAGTCCGGTGTTCTGCCCGGTCGCGGAGCGTTGCGCGCTTTCTGCGCCCGTTTGTCCCAGCGCCAGCAGCGCGATGATGTCGCTCGAAGGCAATGGCGGATCGGAGCGGTACGCGAGGGTGAGGCGGCTTGCCGGGCCGGTAAAATCGAGAGTGACCTCATACTGGCGGATCGTCGTCGTCGCTTCGATGTTGAGCACGGGATCGAGGCGGAACGGATTCGCGAAATTAATGTCGCCGCGCGAGATCGTGTATTGGTTGCCCCGGAAGTTCATTTCTCCCGTCAGCAAATGAATGTGGCCGAGGAAAATTGGATGCTCCCAAGTGCCGCGCAAGCGCAGGTTGGCGTCCGTTTGAAACCGCGCACCGCTCCACTCCATGCGCGCATCGGGGCCGGAGTCGGCTTGAATATCAAACTGTAAATTTCGAAGAAAGGGAGACGTCGTGCTCGGCCCGCTGGCCGGCTCTTTTGCCGACACCATGATTCCGGCGATATCAAACCCTTCGGCCATCAGCAGGCGGTCCACAACAATGCGGCCGGACAGCGTCGCCGCCTGTGAATTGCCGGACAGGCGCAGTGCGCCACTCAACAGCCAACTCATTCCGGCCGGATAGCGGATGCGAATCTGATCGGAGCGCACGTTGAGCGTGTAGTTCAGCGGGCCCTCCCCATAGGCAGCGGTGCCGCCGATGTTCAGGTGGCCTCCACCACTTTCCGCGGTCACATTTTCAAACATCATACGCGTGGCATCGAAATTGAAATCACCCGCCACGTTGCTCAGCCCCGCCGGGAAATCTCCATAACGGAATGTCGCGCCCTCGACATGAACCTTTCCGTTGAGCCGGGGAGAAGTCACAGTTCCGGCAATGGCTGCGTTGATCTGCGCGCGGCCAGCTGTTTCGAGACGCGGCACGAAACCCGCCAGCAACTGAAGACTGACCGCGCCGTCCACGCGCAAACTGAGTGCGCGATCCCCTGCAAAGCGCGCGGAACCGGCAACGTGAAAATCCGTATCGGTTCCACGCAGGTTCGCTTGTTCGACGCGCACCTCGTCCTGGCGATAGGTCAGACGCACGGGGCCGACATTTTCCAGTTTCACATTTTCGTAGTCGAGAGTGATATGGGACAAGTTCGCTTCCACCGCCAGCGTTTCCGGGCGCGCTCCGAATCCCGCAAGCGCGAAATGCCCGTCGACCAGGCTGTGGCCTGTCAGCCCGGTGAGGTGCATCGCGGACGTAATGAAGGAATCGAAGTGGATTTGTTCCACCGTGAGTTCGCCGGCCAAAGGATAGTCGCCGCCGAGCTTCACATCCATATTGCCGGACAACCGCCCTTCCGCCATTGCCGATTCTATTTTGGCCGACAACTGATGGCCATCGGAATCCACGGTTCCTTCAAAACTTCCAACCACGTCGTCGCCGAGCTTCAGATCCACCACGCGGAGTGTGGCATGCAACTCCGGCGCTAACAAGGGACCCTGGCCGCGCAACTGCAGATTGAGCCTGCCACCAATCGGAAGGCGCGCAGTCTGGATTCGCTCGATGGCCTCGAGGGGGATGCCCGCGCCCGTAAGGTCGAAGGACACCTGCTTTGTGCCGGCATTGTAGAGGAAATTTCCCGTGAGCAATCCGGCGGGGGCGCCTGGCGCATGCGCCGGTAAGCGCACCTCCCCATTCGTAATCCGCACTTCCCCGTTGTGAATCGTCAGTTGTCCGCGCGCGCGGTCCAGGCGCCACGTCCATGCTGTCGCGTTTGTCACATCAAATAGTCCCGAATATTCCGGACTTGCGCGCGTGCCCTTGCCGTGAAATTGTCCGCTGAGCTTGCCGTGCGCCGGATAGGAGCGCCCCAGCAGTTGTTGCAGATCGTCGGTATCAGCGCCGACCAGGTTGGCATCGAAGCTCCACTCGCTGTCCGGAGAAAAATTCCAGTTGTCGAGCGCGAGAGAAAGTTCCAGCTCCGCCGAAGATTGCCCGCGGCGGGCGCGGCCTCGGGCGAGGTGCAATTCATCCGGCGAATAGGAGAGATCGCCTTCCACTTCATCCCAATAGAGCGCCCCGTAACGCGCCTCGGTTCCTTTTACCCGGCCCGCGAAGGTGGGGCCGCCCAGCGGACCCGTGAGGCGCCCTTGCCAGTGGAAATGACCGCCGATGACCTGGGGGTCCGCAGTCACTCCACGGATGCGGTTAATGAAATCATCGTAAGCTGAGAGGTCTTCAGTGTCGACCGTCGCGTCGAGCGATGAATCATTCGACCCGAGCGCGCCACTCACCGTGATGCGGCTCGACGGCGTCATGATCTCGCTGGGTGCAAGCTCCACTTGCTTGCGGTCCATGTCAAAGTGATATTCAAAGCGCGCCGACGTTGGAATCTGCCGGGAGGGCAACGCGCTCGGAGGAGTCCAAAGCATAACGCCGCGCGAGTCCACGTGCTTGAAATCCGCAATCCAAGTCGTCGTCGAGTCCACATCGACCTGGCTTCCCCAATGCAGGGGAATAATCGGCAAGCTGGGGTTGTCCTCGGCCGCCAATACATGGTTCAAGTCCATCCCTCGGGCTTTCGTTTCGGCGCGGAATGTCTGCGAGTGAAAATCCACATGCAAGCGTCCTGTAACGCTGCCGCCCAGCACAAGCGCCTCCAGATTTGGCACATCAAGCGAGTGCTGGTCCGCGTGGTAACTCCCCCGTGTTGAAATGCTTCCTGGGTGGAACCATTGGTACTTCATCAAAATTTCGCCGGCCGTGTAAAGTCCGCTGACGTTCAGTTGTTTCCCGGCATATTTTCCTTCGCCCGTGAACTCCACATGTCCGGCCGGAGTGCTCGGCTTCCGGAGGATGGAGCGAATATCCTCGAAATTGAGCTGGCCGCGATAACGGAAATCCCACGCAGGCTGCGAAAAACTGGTGAGGCTGGCCTGCGCGTCAATCTCACTGTGTGGAATTTTCCATTGCAATTGCGTCAAGAAAAACGAATCCGGCCTGAGCGTGAATCTCGCAGAGAGTTCCGACGCAAATGGGAGATACCGCCAGGCCGCTACCTTGAATTTCTGCCAGGTCATCCGGCCGAGATAAGCCGGCCTTCCGGTATCGTCAGCGTAATCCATCGCAAACTCAAAATTCCCGCCTTCGACTGTCAGCGGCATTTGTGTATCGTTCCACAAAATCTCGCCGTCTTGGAGACGCAAATGAGCGATCTTCAGGTCGAAGAGGCTCTGGACCGGAGGCTGGCCTTGTTTTACCGGAGTTTTTCGCACCGGCATGTTCGTCGAGCCGTCCCGGTCCACGTGCACGTGGGCCGAGAAGTGTGTCATGTCGACGCCCCCCAGCGAAATCTTATGGCCCCAGAAAGATTCCACATGGATATCGATTTCCAATCGATCGGCATGGAATAAGGGCGGTGTTCCCGCCGGCTCGCGCCCGTGCAAAGTGAGGCCGTCGAACCGCACGTGCAAGGCCAGCCATTGGATATGGAAGTTGCCCAGTTCGACGCGCGCTCCGGTCGCCTTTTCAATCTCCCGCACGATCGTGCGCCGCGCCCACAGGTCCGCAAGCCCGCTCCCAATGATGTACGTAAGCGTGAGGCCAACGGCCACCGCCAGCGTGGCGGCCAAGGCCATCCCATGCTTTAAGCGAAATTTTCTTTTCTTGTCGCTCATCTTCACACGGATGATCTACCGGGCATCATGGTTTCCCGCTGGCCGGCGTTACTTCGATCTTCAAGTGCGCTTTGGTTTCATCCAGCCATTTCATCGCGAGGTTGGTGATCGCGCGCTGCGTGAGCAGTTCGCGGATCTGTCCCTCGACATCGGCGAGGCGAGGCGTAGGCTGATTTTTCTTCGCCAACTCCGGCAGCAGTTCTTTTTGATAGTAAGCTTCAATATCGGCGGATTCGATCTGCACCGTCGGGCGAAACTTGTAATCGATATAACGCTCGACGTAAATCTGCCGCGCGAGCATTTGCCGGACCTGCTCCGCGGACAGCCCCAGCTCACGCAACTTGGCGGCATACGCATCGGGACTTCCGAATTGCGCGATGAGCCGCGCGAGTTCGCGGTCGACCTCCGACTGCGCGGGCTGAGGAAAATGCGACTCGCTGGCTTCGGTTTGCACGATCCACTGGTCGATGAGCTCGGCGAGCAGCCGGTCGTCGCTCTCCGCGCGTCCTTCGACCAATTGCTGGAATGCCCTCAGTTCGCGCACCTGGCTCAGCAAAATGATGTCGCCTTCGATGCGGGCCGCAATGCGATCGACCACGCGCCCCGTTTGCTCCTGCGCCATCCGGCCCGCGATTGCCGGCGAGGCAGCAGCAAATAACAGGATCCAGGCGAAGATGGAAGCCGAGCGCCGCATCAGAACGTCGTCCCCAGATTGATGAAGAATTGGAAAGACGGCAGCCGCGAAAGCGTGGTCTGGCAGGCCGCGGCGGCGGTCGCCGGACACGTTCCACTCTGCACCACAAACCGCGCAGGGTTGAGTTGATAGCCCAGGTCGAGAGCCACGGGTCCGATCGGCGTGCCGTAGCGAAATTCTAACCCAACCGTGTGAGAAAAATAGGCGAGCTCGTTGGTGCAATTCGTCAGGCACACGGTTGTGGGGCGATTGAATGCGTCGATCGTGGACCCGATCGTGGGAAGAGGCGGCGCGGTGCGAAATGAAATTGTCTTGACGCTCGGAAACACGTTCCCGGCATCGTAGAAGACAGCTCCGCCCAATCGATTGCCAATCAGGGGCAAGTGCATCGGGAAACGCAAGTCCTGATTGAAAACCAGCAGGGCCTGTCCGCCGATTGGAAATCCGGATGCCGGATCGCGCGGCCCGGCTTGATTGAGCGTAAAGCCGCGCAAGGACGTGCCGCCACCGGCGAAGAACCGTTCGGGAAGAGGGATATCGCTCGAGAGAGTATTGCCGTATGGCGTCTGTACTCCAAAACGGGTCGATCGCGCAAGCACGAGCCGGCGGCCGATCGGACGGTAGGTGGAATTCTGCAGAAACACTCGAAAGAAATTAACCGACGAACCGACGGGTTTCATCGCTACGGCCGCGTCTATATTTTCGAAGTCTCCCCGCGTGGGATCGGCGGGACTATTGCGCCGGTCTCGCAGCCAGCTCGCGCCGAATTCGGCGATGTCTGTATTCTGGTTGAATAGCGGAAGCTGCTCCGACGTGATCGTACTGACGTTGAGGACTGTATTTACTTTTCGGTACGCATAACGGTACAGGAACGAACTCGCGCTCGACACCCTGTGGGCCAGCTGCAACGACGCTTCGTAGCGCTTGGAAGTAAAGGTCTGGATGTTGCGCGCCTTCTCAAAAAAACCCGTAAGTTGGAGACTGAAATTGGGCGACGCGAAGTAGTTGGGCGCCGTGTAAGCCAGTAAAGCGCGCCCCTGGATCGTGCTCGCGCGCACCTTAAAAGAGAGCGCATCCGCGCGCCCGGTGAGATTCCCCTTCGTGATTTCCAGAATGCCCCGAGGCGCGGCGCTGAATCCGGTGCCGGTAGCTCCGCTCCCCAAACGCTGCGCCTCGAAGCCGAAGCCGTACGCCAGGGTGTAGCGCCTGGCTTCATCCACCATCACCACCACTGCTTTCCGGGTATAGGTTCCCTCGGGGTTTTGCGGCGCAATCGAAACACGGCTGAATATTCCCAGATTGTAAAGCTTTCTCTGCGTTTCCACGACAGCGCCTTCACTCAGCGGTTCTCCCGCGTGAATTCCCACTTGGCGTGAGATCACGCCCCGGCGCGTGTGTTCGTAGCCGCCGAGGAGCACGTTCGCGACCAGCACTTGCCGCCCTTCCGTGATGTGATAGGTCAGCCGCACGCGCGGGGCTTCGTTTGGGCCTGACGGCGGAATTTTTTCCACGTCTGCCGAAAACCGCGCCTCCGAGAATCCCTGGTCGTAGTAGAGAGCGAGTATATTGTCGCGATCCGAAGAAATGTTGAAGTCAGAATAAGGCTGGCCCTGCGTGGAGCCGATCACGCCAAGTAACTCATCTTTTGTGAGTTGCTGATTTCCTTCGACGGCCAGGTCCGCAACCCTCGTTTGCTGGCCCTCCTTGATCTCGAAACGGACAAACAATTCGCCATGGTGGCCCTGATAGTCATCAATAATCTGCTCGTGTATTTCGGCCTCGTGGAACCCGTTCGCATCATACAGAGTGCGAATCGAAGCCACGTCATCCTGCAACAGCGCCGTCGAATAGCGTCCCGGGGACGCATACGCGGCAGCCTGGATTCTCAATCGGGCGGTCAGAAGGGCCGTACTGAAATATTTGTTGCCGGAAAATTCCACTCCGACCAGGCGATGGCGGTCGCCGCGGTTCACATGGTAAGTGACAACCCTGGCGGCGGTGCGCGAGGTATTCGCCGATTTCTACGCGGCAAGATCCGCGGTGGTGTAGTTTACTTGCGCGTCAAAATAGCCGCTGCGTTCGAACCACTCGCGCAATCTCCGCCGGCCCTCCTGGAGTAGATCCTCGTCGACCGCGCCTTCCTCATAGATCGGCACCAATCTGCGCAGTGTGCGCGCGGGGACCTTTGCCCCTTCAACCGTCACGCGCACTTCCAATCCTGCATGAAACGTGACCTCCAGCGGCACGGTATTCGACTTTGCATCGTACGCGCCCCGATGCAACGTTACGCGCGCGCCCAGAAAGTCTTTTTTCGCCAGCCACTTTCGCGCGCCATCGGTGCCGCGATTCAGGCGGTCCGAGGTGATCTCGCGTCCTATCTTAAGCTTCAACTGCTCGCGAAGTTCCGCTTCCGTGTATTCGGTTTCGTTTTGAATCGTGATCGCGCCGATCCGCGCCCGCGCGCCCGGCGTTACGCGAACCAAAATGTCCACTTGGAGCGTGTCAGGATGCGGCGTCGCTTGGTAATCAATCTTGGTCTGATACTGTCCGTCATCTTCGAGCGTCTGCCGGAGCCGGTCCAGCGCCTCCTTCATGTCGCTCTCGCGGAATATTTCGCCCAGGTTCAGCCGGAGCGAGGAAATCGCCAGTGATTCGCCAGGTGGCTCGCGCAATCCCACAATTTGTACCCGATTGATATAGAGGTTCTGGCGAACCACGAAATCCAGACGCACACCCCCCGGGACGTCAGTCAACTCAGCCCGCAAATCCGCAAAGCGTCCCGAACGGAAAAGCTCTCGCAGGCTTTCGCTCTCGCTATCCATGGAAAACGGCTGGCCGCGCTGGGCTGTCAGCTGGGGAGGATCCTGTTCGAGCACTGAGCCGGATTCGGTGACCACGCGCACGGCAACGACCCGCGGCGGCTCACCCGTGGGGCCGTCCTGCGCGGAGACGAAACTTGCACAAAAAAAACAGATCGCAGACAGCCAAATGGCGATCCGTAAAAAGAATCGTTGATCGCTCTGCATCGCGTTTCACAACAGGACTAGCGTAGCACAGGCGCGTTTCCGGCCCGGCGCGAAATCTCCCTATCGAGTAGAATTTGTCACCCACTTCCCACTGCCCGCCCCGACGGCGCTATCATAGTGTCTCGCAACCGGGTGCGGGCTCTACTTGGAGCCCGCCGGAATAAGGGCGACACGGCATATGGATCCGAAACTTCTTGAAC
>Ga0137412_10004309_pt1 | contig 11378 bp, 10 predicted proteins | sample CZODoug2_1_16fun_FD_122160 | JGI IMG/M metagenome (GOLD analysis project Ga0137412, IMG submission 122160) | Vadose zone soil fungal communities from Angelo Coast Range Reserve, California, USA - CZODoug2_1_16fungal (Hybrid Assembly) | ecosystem: Environmental > Terrestrial > Soil > Vadose zone... | reverse complement strand
TCAGCCGGTCGTGTATCAGAGGAATCTGCGTCGCCCGGGTGCCTACGAGAGCGCTTTCGCCTGCCCGATGGGCGTAGCGCAGCGTCGTGCCGGCGAAGCTGCCCGCCACCGCGTCACGCACCCGAGGAATACGAAGAATTCTGGGCGCCAACAGGTTTCGTATGGCGCGTGCGATCCTCGGACGAAGGGTGACGCCGCGCGCCATCATCCCGGACTGCAACAGGACCCGCTTGCCGATCGGATGACGCTCGTCGTGGTAGCTGTCCAGTACCGCGTCGTCGGCGCCGGCGAGTGCCGCGTCGATTTTCCAGGCCAGGTTCGCGGCGTCCTGGATGCCGGTGTTCATCCCCTGACCGCCCATCGGTGAGTGCACGTGCGCCGCGTCGCCGGCCAGGAACACCCGGCCATGCCGATACTGCTCGACTTGCCTTTCGTCGCAATGGAATCGGGACTTCCAGCCGACCTCGAGCAAGCCGAAATCGGCCTTCATCGACCGCGCGAGAACCCGTGCGATTTCATCGGAATCCACCGGCTCGCTGTCGGACACCTGGTGCCTGCGATCCCACACCATCGCGCGATACCACCAACCGTCCCCCTCGTGACGGCTGTACGGCGCCAGGAACGCGAACTCGTTGGGTGTGCTGCCCAGCGTCAGCCCGCCACCGGCCGGCCCGTGTGCCAACTTGACGTCGGCGAGCACGATCGACGACAAGATCGTCTTGCCCGGGAAATCCATCCCGAGCAATCCGCGAACCGTGCTGTGCGCTCCGTCGGCCCCGATCAAATACCTTGCCCGCCAACGAGTCTGCGGGCCGCCGTCGTACGGCCGGGTAGTCACCGATACCTCGTCGGCGTCCTGTTCGAGTCCGACGACTTCGAGGCCGCGCCGCATCACGGCGCCCTGCGCGACGGCGTAGGCGCCCAGCGCCTGGTCGACATTGGTCTGCGGCGTGATCATCGCGAACTGGTAAGGCGAGCCGAGGTGGGTCAGGTCGATGCGGGCGCCGCCGAAAATCGTTACACCCGAAGCCTTGTGCGAACGGGCCAGCAGATCGTCGGCGATTCCGCGCGCATCCAGCACCTCCAGCGTGCGCGCCATCGTGGCGAACGCGCGGCTGGACGGGTTGATCGCCGGCCAGCGCTCCAACACGGTGACCGACCGGCCCGCTCGTGCGAGGTCACCGGCGGCGGTGAGCCCGGTCGGGCCCGCGCCGACGACCAGGACATCGACGACGTGAGTGGTCATCACGCCACCGCCCCGGGGTTCGGGTACCAGCGACGGATGTCGTCAGGGGTGGCAACGGCCCCACGGTTGAACACGAAGCGGCAGCCGGGCTGGGCTACGTGTGCGGCGTTGACAATCATCTCGAACAGCAGCGTGTTGCCGGCCACCAGTCGCACGCCGGCGCCGATCAGCACCGCGTCGTAGCGCTTGGCCGCCAGCCATTGGCCGGCCTTGTCGGCGCCGGCCGCACCGAAGTCGATCAGGCAGTTGTCGACGTCGTAGCCGGCGGCGCGCAGGCTTGCCACGTTCTCGTCATTGGCGGCGCGCAGCTTTTCCTTCGACAAGCCGGGAAACTGCGCGAAGTCAGCCGACGAGTAGTCGATGACGTCCGGGTCGAGCCCGATCTGGATAGCGGTGACGGTCATGCGCGCGACCTCTCGTCGGGATGTCAACAACTGTTGAACTCGAAGCTAGGCGGTTGCTCCGACTATGTCAACAGTTGTTGAATACAATGTCGGCATGCCACCGAAAGCGCGTGACGGACGCGATGGTCAGGCCACCCGGGCAGCGATCCTGGACACCGCACGATCGCAGTTCGGCAGCCATGGCTTCGAGCGCACGACCATCCGGTCGGTCGCCTCGGCGGCTGGCGTCGACCCGGCGCTGGTCATGCACTACTTCGGTAACAAGGCAGCGCTATTCGCGGCGGCCTCGCGGTTCGACATCGCGTTCCCGGATCTGTCGGGTGTCGCGCCGGACCGGATCGCCGACGTTGTGCTGCCGATGTTCGTCGCGGCCTGGGGCCCGCAGGGCCCGTTCCTCCCGCTGTTGCGGGCGGCCGCGACCAACCGGACCGCCGCGGACGCACTGCTCGAGGTTTTCGTCGGTCAAGTAGCCCCGGCGCTGGCCGCGGTCGTGCCCGATCGCGCCCCCGAGCGCGCGGCCCTGGTGGGCTCGCAACTGCTGGGCCTGGCCGTGGCCCGCTACATCGTCGGGGTGCCGCCGCTGACCGGCATGGCGGACGCGCAGCTCATCAACTGGCTGCGGCCGGTGCTCGCGCACTACCTGACCGACCCGGCGCCCTGACGTTGGTCGACGATCGCCAGCGCCCGCTTGGCCCATCGAAGGTTTTCTTCCTCGAAGGAGATCCCGCGCATCAGCGTCAGATACGGCCCCACTCGGGGGGCGGTGGCCAGAAACTCCTCCTCGCTGAGGCCGTCGAGAATTCGGTTGCGCAGCCGTTCGTAGCGTTGAACTTTCGCCTCGGCCCACTCCCGCCGTTCGATGATCAAGTCGCGAACGGCCGCCGCGTCGCCGACATCGAAGGCCTGGATTTTGATCATCAGCTCGTCGCGGATCACCGAGGGTTTCGGCGGCCGCCCGGTGAATTGCCGGATCGCGTCATAACCGGCCTCGGTCAGCGAGAACATCCGCTTGTTCGGCCGGCGCTCCTGCTCGACGATCCGCGCCTGAATCAGGCCCTGCTCGGCAAGACGCTCCAGTTCGCGGTAGAGCTGCTGCGGTGTGGCCATCCAGAAGTTCGCCACCGACGCGTCAAAATCCTTGGCCAGGTCATAGCCGGACGACTCGCCCTCGAGAAGAGCGGCCAGCACGGCATCACGCAGCGACATCGGTCCATAGTACGACATCTGATTAATCAACAAAGTGACTATGCGCACATGGACGTGCGGCGGTCAGCCCTCTAGTGTCAACCACACCTACTCAATAAGTTGACTATGCGAGGTGCTCCGTGTCCGCTACCCATCCGTTCCGCAAGGCAGTCGAAGAAGGCGACGAAGCGGCCATCCAGGCCTTGCTCGCCGAAGACGTCGTGTTCACCAGCCCGGTGGCCTTCAAGCCGTACGTGGGCAGGCCGATCACCGCGGCGATGCTGCGCGGTGTGCTGCGGGTCTTCGAGGACTTTCGCTACATCCGCGAGATCCACGACAGCAACGGCGGTAACCACGCGCTTGAGTTCGAGGCCGGCATCGCCGGCGCTCCGGGCGTGACGGTCAACGGTTGCGATTTCCTGCACGTCAACGGCGACGGTCTGATTGACGACCTTAAGGTGATGGTGCGACCGCTTTCCGGTGCGACGGCTTTGGCCGAAGCGATGGGCGCACAATTCGGCAGGATCCAGCAGGAGGCCGTCGAACTGGCCGACCAGTTCACCAAGGCCTCGACGGCATAGGGAGCCCAGGCATGCGAATCGGATTAGGGATCAACTACGCGGGCGGCTTCAAGGAGGTGGCCGCCGAGGTGGCCGACCTCGAGCGCGCGGGTTTGGACATTGTCTTTGTCCCCGAGGCGTATTCGTTCGACGCGGTGAGTGCGCTCGGATACCTGGCCGCCAGCACCGATCGTGTCGAGCTGGCATCGGGCATTCTCCAGCTCTACACCCGTACGCCCACATTGACCGCGATGACGGCCGCCGGGCTGGACTACGTCTCCGACGGCCGGTTCATCCTCGGCTTGGGCGCGTCCGGCCCCCAGGTGATGGAGGGCTTCCACGGCGTGCCCTACGACGCGCCGATCGCACGCACGCGCGAAGTCATCGAGATCTGCCGCCAGGTGTGGCGGCGCGAGACGCTGCGATACGAGGGAAACCACTACACGATTCCGCTGCCGCCCGAACAGGGCACCGGCCTGGGCAAGGCGCTGAAACTCATCAATAAGCCTGTCCGCGAACGTATTCCAGTCCTGATCGCCGCGCTGGGACCCAAGAACGTCGAGCTGGCCGCCGAGGTCGCCGAAGGTTGGCAGCCCATCTTCTTCTTCCCGGAGAAGGCGCAGGATGTCTGGGGCAAGGCGCTGGCCACCGGAAAGGCGAACCGCGATCCGGCCCTCTGCGAGCTCGAGGTGTTCGCCGGCCCGACCCTGGCCATCGGTGAAAACGTCGAGCCGCTAAGGGAAGTCGTGAAGCCGCACCTGGCGCTCTACATCGGCGGTATGGGCGCCAAGGGGAAGAACTTCTACCACACCCTGGCCACCCGATACGGCTACGGCCCAGCGGCGGACCGCATCCAAGAGCTCTATCTGGCCGGCGACAAAGAGGCAGCCGCCAAGGCCGTTCCCGACGAGTTGGTGCGCGACGTCTCGCTTATCGGAACGCCCGGGTTCGTCAAGGAACGCGTAGCGGCCTTCCGCGAGGCCGGGGTCACCACGTTGAACGTGGTACCGATCGCCGGCACTGCCGCCGAGCGGGTCAAGCTGATCGAGACGCTTCGCGGCTTGGTGGACTGACGATCAGTCGCGCGCCTCAGCCAGCGCCGCGTTGAGCGTCTTGCTCGGCCGCATCACCGCGGTGATCTTCTCGTCGTCCGGTCGGTAATAGCCGCCGATATCGACGGATTCGCCTTGCGCTTCGCCGAGTTCGGCGACGATGGCGTCTTCGTCCTTGCCCAACTCCTCGGCCAGCGCGGCGAAATGCTTGCGCAATTCCTCGTCGTCGTGCTGCGCGGCGAGTTCCTGCGCCCAGTACAGCGCCAGGTAGAACTGGCTGCCGCGATTGTCGAGCTCGCCAGTCTTGCGTGACGGGCTCTTGTTGTTGTCCAACAGCTTGCCGATTGCGTCATCCAGCGTCTTGCCCAGGATCTTCGCCCGCTCGTTGCCGGTCTTGATCCCGATGTCCTCGAAACACGCTCCCAGCGCCAGGAATTCGCCGAGCGAATCCCACCGCAAGTGGTTCTCCTCGACCAGCTGGTGGACATGCTTGGGCGCCGAACCGCCCGCTCCGGTCTCGTACATGCCGCCGCCGTCCATCAGCGGCACGATGGACAGCATCTTGGCGCTGGTGCCCAGCTCCAGGATCGGGAACAGGTCAGTCAAATAGTCGCGCAGGATGTTGCCGGTAGCGGCAATGGTGTCCTGGCCGCGCATGGCGCGCTCGATCGTGTGCCGCATGGCTCGTTCCTGCGACATGGTCTGGATGTCGAGGCCCTCGGTGTCGTAGTCGGCAAGGTAGGTGTTGACCTTCTTGCGCAGCTCGTTCTCGTGCGGACGTTCCTGGTCCAGCCAGAACACCACCGGCATGCCCGAGATTCTCGTCCGATTGACGGCGAGCTTGACCCAGTCGCGGATTGCCGCGTCGGTCACGATGGGCATGCGCCAGATATCGCCCTCTTCGACGTTTTGCGTCAGCAGGACTTCCCCGGTCTCGAGGTCGACGATATCGGCGACACCGTCCTCGGGGATCTCGAAAGTCTTGTCGTGAGAGCCGTATTCCTCGGCCTGCTGCGCCATCAGCCCGACGTTGGGCACGGTGCCCATCGTGGTCGGATCGAATTGCCCGTGCGTCTTACAGAAGTTGATGATCTCCTGGTAGATGCGGGAGAACGTGGACTCCGGGTTGACGGCCTTGGTGTCTTTCGGCCGGCCGTCGGCGCCGTACATCTTGCCGCCCGCCCGGATCATCGCCGGCATCGACGCATCTACGATCACATCGCTGGGCGAGTGGAAGTTGCTGATGCCCTTGGCCGAGTCGACCATCGCCAACTCGGGCCGGTGCTCGTGGCAGGCGTGCAGGTCGCGGATGATCTCGTCATGCAGTGATGCGGGCAGCGACTCGATCTTGTTGTACAGGTCGACGAGTCCGTTGTTGACGTTGACACCGAGTTCGTCGAAGAGCTCCTGGTGCTTGGCGAACGCCTCCTTGTAAAAGGTCCTGACGGCGTGGCCGAAGACGATGGGGTGGCTGACCTTCATCATCGTCGCCTTGACGTGCAGCGAGAACATCACGCCGGTCTTATAGGCGTCCTCGATCTCAGCCTCGTAGAACTCGCAGAGCGCCTTCACGCTCATGAACATGCTGTCGATGACATCGCCGTCGCGTAGCGACACCTTCGGCTTGAGCACGATCGTCTTGCCGCCCTTGGTCTTCAGCTCCATCTTCACGTCGCGAGCGCGGTCCAACGTCATCGACTTCTCACCGTGGTAGAAGTCCCCGTGGCGCATGGTCGCGACGTGCGTGCGCGACGCCTGCGACCACTCCCCCATGCTGTGCGGGTGCTTACGTGCGTACTCTTTGACCGCCTTCGGCGCGCGGCGATCCGAATTACCCTGCCGCAGAACGGGATTTACCGCACTACCGAGACATTTGGCGTAGCGGTCGCGGATTTCCTTGTCCTCGTCGGTTTTCGGACTCTGCGGGTAGTCGGGGATCTTGAATCCCTTACCTTGCAGTTCCTTCACCGCGGCCACCAGCTGCGGCACCGACGCACTGATGTTGGGCAGCTTGATGATGTTGGTGTCGGCCAGCTTCGTCAAGCGGCCCAGCTCGCCCAGGTTGTCGGGCACCCGCTGCTCGTCGGTCAGGTAGTCGGAGAATTCGGCCAGGATCCGCGCCGCCACCGAGATGTCACTGGTTTGGATCGTGATGCCCGCCGGTTCGGCGAACGCCCGCACGATCGGCAGAAAGGCGTAAGTCGCCAACAGCGGCGCCTCATCGGTCAGCGTGTAGATGATGGTCGGCTGGTCGGCGCACACGGTGTTTCTCCCGGTATTCGGTTAGATCCTGACGGGCTTCGCGGTGTAACTGGCTGCCACGTTATCAAGCGTGTTTTCGCTGATGTCGTCCTCGATCTGGCCCGCGCTGAATCGGGTACCCGGGATTTGCTCTACGCGAGGGCTAGTTGTGGGTGCACCGGGTGACCGCTGGCACGCGATCGCCTTGATGAGCTAAGCTTCATTTTGGTCATGAGCGCCAGCGTCAAGCCCCGGCTTGCTGGCCGGCAACCCTCCAACCGCGGTGGGGTGCCCCGGGTGATGACAAGGTTTCGTAGCCAATAGTGGCTACGCGGCAAGCGCGGGTCCGCCGTGATGGGCCCCCCGGAGTAGACAGGGAAACCTGATGCGCACCCACGTGGGCCGACCCATCGTGCGTCGCTGACGTTTCTTCCCGGAAAGCATTCGACCGTGAGTTCTGATACCACCCCCGATACCGAAGCCGATACCGATCCGACCGCGCACTGGTCATTCGAGACCAAGCAGATCCACGCCGGTCAGCAGCCCTGCCCGGCCACCGGCGCCCGTGCGCTGCCGATCTACCAGACCACCTCCTACGTCTTCGACGACACCTCACACGCCGCGGCGCTGTTCGGGCTGGAAGTGCCGGGCAACATCTACACCCGGATCGGCAACCCGACCACCGACGTCGTCGAACAGCGGATCGCCGCGCTGGAGGGCGGAGTGGCCGCGCTGTTTCTGTCCTCGGGTCAGGCCGCCGAGACGTTCGCGATCTTGAACCTGGCCGCCGCGGGCGATCACATCGTGTCCAGCCCACGGCTGTACGGCGGCACGTACAACCTGTTCCATTACTCGCTGCCCAAGCTCGGCATCGAGGTCAGCTTCGTCGAGGACCCCGACGACCTGGATTCGTGGCGGGCCGCGGTACGCCCCAACACCAAGGCGTTCTTCGCCGAGACGATCTCCAACCCGCAGATCGACATCCTGGACACCCCCGGTGTCTCCGCGGTGGCCCACGAGCATGGTGTGCCGCTGATCGTCGACAACACCGTCGCCACCCCGTACCTGATCCAGCCGATCAAGCAGGGCGCCGACATTGTGGTGCACTCGGCCACCAAGTACCTCGGTGGTCACGGCGCCGCGATCGCCGGGGTGATCGTCGACGGCGGCACCTTCGACTGGTCGCAGGACCGTTTTCCCGGCTTCACCACGCCGGACCCCAGCTACCACGGTGTGGTGTACGCCGAGCTGGGGCCGCCTGCTTTCGCGGTCAAAGCCCGGGTGCAATTGCTGCGCGATTACGGCTCGGCTGCGTCGCCGTTCAACGCGTTCCTGGTTGCCCAGGGCCTGGAGACCCTGAGCCTGCGGGTCGAGCGCCACGTCGCCAACGCGCAGCGCGTCGCCGAATATCTGGCCGGTCACGACGACGTGCTGTCGGTCAACTACGCCGGGCTGCCCAGCTCTCCGTGGTACGAGCGGGCAAAGAAGCTGGCGCCCAAGGGAACTGGCGCCGTGCTGTCCTTCGAGCTGGCCGGCGGCGTGGACGCCGGTAAGGCGTTCGTCAACGCGCTCAAGCTGCACAGCCACGTCGCCAACATCGGAGACGTGCGCTCACTGGTGATCCACCCGGCGTCGACAACCCACGCCCAGCTCAGCCCCGCCGAGCAGCTGTCCGCCGGGGTGAGCCCAGGTTTGGTGCGGCTGGCGGTGGGTATTGAGGGCATTGACGACATCCTGGCCGACCTCGAGCTCGGATTCGCCGCCGCTCACGCACACGCCGGCGACCCGCACGCCGCGGCGGCGTTCTGAGGAGCCGCAGGTGACAATCTCTGACGTGCCGACACACACGCTGCCCGCCGAAGGCGAGGTCGGCGTTGTTGACATCGGCTCGCTGACGCTGGAAAGCGGCGTGGTGCTCGACGACGTCAGCATCGCCGTGCAGCGGTGGGGCGAGTTGTCGCCGGCCCGCGACAACGTCGCCGTCGTCCTGCATGCGCTGACCGGCGACTCGCACATCACCGGACCTGCCGGGCCCGGGCATCCCACACCGGGCTGGTGGGACGGGATCGCGGGCCCGGGCGCACCGATCGACACCAACCGCTGGTGCGCGGTGGCCACCAACGTGCTGGGCGGTTGTCGCGGCTCGACCGGGCCCAGCTCGATCGCATCGGACGGAAAGCCCTGGGGCTCAAGGTTTCCGGTGATATCGATCCGCGACCAGGTCGAGGCGGACGTGGCGGCGCTGGCGGCGCTGGGCATCACCGAAGTCGCCGCGGTGCTCGGCGGGTCGATGGGTGGCGCGCGGGCGCTGGAATGGATGGTCGCCCATCCCGATGGGGTGGGCGCCGGCCTGCTGCTGGCCGTGGGTGCGCGTGCCACCGCCGATCAGATCGGCACCCAGTGCACCCAGATCGCGGCCATCAAGGCCGACCCGAACTGGCGGGACGGTGACTATTACGGCACCGGACGTACCCCCGACGCCGGTCTGGAGATCGCCCGCCGTTTCGCGCATCTGACCTACCGGGGTGAGGGCGAGCTGGACACCCGCTTCGCCAATCGACCGCAGGGCGGGGAAGATCCAGCGGATCCGACGTCCGGTGGCCGCTACGCGGTACAGAGCTACCTGGAGCATCAGGGCGGCAAGCTGGTGTCGCGCTTCGACGCCGGCAGCTACGTGGTGCTCACCGAGTCGCTGTCCAGTCACGATGTCGGACGGGACCGCGGCGGTGTCGCGACCGCGCTGCGGGCCTGCCCGGTGCCGGCGGTGGTCGGCGGAATCACCTCTGACCGGCTCTACCCGCTGCGGCTGCAAGAGGAACTGGCCGAGCTGCTGCCCGGTTGCGACGGGCTGCAGGTAGTCGACTCGGTATTCGGGCACGACGGCTTCCTGGTGGAAACCGAAGCCGTCGGTGAACTGGTCCGCCAAACCCTCGATTTGGCGGCCGCTAAGGGTGTGTGTCCGCGGTGACTCAGTCCTCACAGGCCCGCTCATTGTCGTTTGGCTCTGAAGCGGCCGCGTACGAGCGCGGCCGTCCGTCCTATCCGCCGGATGCGATCGACTGGCTGCTGCCGCCCGGTGCCCGCGACGTGCTCGACCTCGGCGCCGGGACTGGCAAGCTGACCACCCGGCTGGTGGAGCGCGGGCTGGACGTCATCGCCGTCGACCCGATCGCCGAGATGCTGGAGATGCTGCGCAAGTCGCTGCCGGAAACCCCCGCGCTGCTCGGCACAGCGGAGGAAATCCCGCTGGCGGACAACAGTGTTGACGCCGTACTTGTCGGGCAGGCGTGGCACTGGTTCAACCCGGCGCGGGCGATTCCTGAGCTGGCCCGGGTGCTGCGACCCGGCGGGCGACTCGGTTTGTTGTGGAACACCCGCGACGAGCGGCTCGGCTGGGTGCGGGAGCTAGGTCACATCATCGGCCGCGACGGCGACCCGATGCGCGATCACGTGACCCTGCCGGAGCCGTTCACCGATGTGCAACGTCATCACGTCGAGTGGACGAATTACCTTACGCCGCAAGCACTCATCGATTTGGTTGCGTCGCGCAGCTATTGCATCACCTCGCCGACGCAGGTCCGCACCAAGACGTTGGATCAAGTACGGGAGCTGCTGGCAACCCATCCGGCGCTGGCGAATGCCGGTGGCCTGTCGCTGCCGTACGTGACGGTGTGCGTGCGTGCGACGCTGACCTGACATCGACTGATCGCGGCTATGGTTCCTGGTGTGAAACTGACATCGCTCGTCATCGGTTGCGTGCTGGCGATGAGCGCTGCACCGCTAGCCCATGCTGACGAAAACGACAACGCGTATCTGTTCGGTCTTAAATCGGTGGGCGTTCCGGACGGTAGCCCCGCGGCCTCAGCCGCGTACGGCCGGCAATTGTGCGACCGGCTTCCCGTAGTCGGCTTCGATCCGCTGGTGGCAGCAGTGAACCAGGAGAACAGTGCGAGCGGTCTGAACATGCATCTGTCCGCACTTGTCATCGGCGCGGCTGTATCGAACTTCTGCCTCGACAAAGCCACAGTGCTGCCGACAACGCTGCCGTACTAGGCCGGTTGATCGAAGCAGCGTCAACTCACTCCGGCTCGTCGTCTCCGTCTTCCCGTAGCAACTTCTCCGGGTGGTGGAAGGTGTTGACGCGAGGCTGCCCGTGGTCGAGGTGTGGTGGTGGGATCCATTCGGTGTCGCCGTGTGCGTTTTTGCGGGTGGTCCAGCCTTGTTCGGCGAGTTTGTGGTTGGGGCCGCAGCCAAAAGTCAGGTCGTTGACATCGGTGACGGGGTTGGTGGCGTAGCGGTTGCAGTGGTGGACTTCGCACAGATAGCCCGGCACGCTGCAGCCGGGGAACGAACACCCACGATCCTTGGCATACAACACAATCCGCTGGGCCGGTGAGGCCAGGCGCTTGGTGTGATACAGCGCCAGCGCTTTGCCTTTGTCGAAGATGGCCAGGTAATGGTGAGCGTGGCCGGCCAGCCGGATCACATCCGACATCGGCAGCAGCGTACCGCCACCGGTCAGCGCCTTGCCGCAGCCGGCCTCGAGCTCTTTGAGTGTCGTGGTGACCACGATGCTGGCGGGCAATCCGTTGTGCTGACCGAGCTCTCCGGAGGCTAGGGCATTGCGTGCCAGTGTGAGAAGGGCGTCGTGGGTGCGCTGTCCGGGGTTGCGGGTGTCGTGCTCGATGGC
>Ga0137412_10004308_pt1 | contig 11378 bp, 12 predicted proteins | sample CZODoug2_1_16fun_FD_122160 | JGI IMG/M metagenome (GOLD analysis project Ga0137412, IMG submission 122160) | Vadose zone soil fungal communities from Angelo Coast Range Reserve, California, USA - CZODoug2_1_16fungal (Hybrid Assembly) | ecosystem: Environmental > Terrestrial > Soil > Vadose zone... | reverse complement strand
TCGGCCAGCTAACGGTAGGCACGCGGCGCCGAAGGTCACGGCATGGTCGAAGCTCAGCGTGCTCGGTGTCGGTGAACGGCCGAGCGCTGAATTCGCAAGGCCCTCCGGGTCGATCCGAATTCGCCGACTGCGTCAAGCTCCCGATGTGGTGTTCGCGCGCGGCACGGCCTCGCGGTCACCGGAGGCCGACGTCCGCCGGCTGCTGGACGTCAACTTCGCCACGACGGTGAACTGCTGCCGGGCCGCCGCCCCACACCTGTCTCGCCGCGGCGGCGCGGTGGTCAACGTCATCACCGCTGGAGTGACCCGCAGCGACCGGGCAGGGCGACCCTCTGCGGCTGAGCCACGCCGGCACGACCGAGTCCTGCGACAACGACGTGGTGGTATGGCAGGAGCGGCCCGCCCCTGGACCACGAGAGCTGCTCGCCCACCCTGTTCCAGTGACAGGAAATCACCCGAGACGGTTGTGCTCTACAACCCAATACTCAGGGCATGTCCGATCGAAGCCGCCACGTCGAGCGCCGGTTGCCCAACCTCGACCAACCCCGGACCAAGCTGCTGGAGCTGCCCGTGGATGGCCGGCGCTGCCTACTCGACATCCGCGGGCACCAACGCAGGGGCCTCGAGGAACGCCCGTACTCCTGGCCCGATGCGGACGGACGTCATCCGCTTCGCCGAGCTGCTCTGCCGATTCGTCGGCGATAGCTTGTCCCCCACGCAACCCAGGCAAGGGAGCGTCGTCATGTCCCAGACCGATCCTCGTCCGGACCTCGAGCAGGAGGAGCAGCGGATCGACGCCGAGATGGACCTGGAGACGCAGAACGCCAAGAGCGTCTACAACGTCCCCGGTTACCACCCGGTCCGCGGAGAGCTCAGCCACGCCCCCGTCCGGATCACCGGCAGCGTGCCCGCGGACCTCGACGGCGCCTACTTGCGAAACGGCACCAACACCCAGTTCGAGGATTCGAAGGTCCGGCTGCACGCGTTCTCCGGTGCCGGGATGATCCATCAGATCCAGATCCAGGATGGCGCAGCTACCTACTCCAACTTCTACGTGCGCACTCCTCGGTTCCAGGCGGAGCGCGAGGCCGGCCGGGAGGTCTACCCCGAGTTCTCCGATCTGGTCGCTGGCAAGCCGGGCGCGCAACGGCTCGCGCTGATCGAGAAGAAGATCGGGGCCGGGATGATCCCCGCCCTCGGCGCATTCGAGCGCACCCCGGGCTCGACCTCGATCCGCTACCACCACGGCCGGCTCTATTGCCTGCAGGAATCCGGCTACGCGTTCGTGCTGAACACCGAGATCGACGCCGAGACCCGGCTCGTCCTGGATGGCACCGGAGGCCTCGAGACCTGGGACGGCGAGTGGGAGGGCCCGTTCTCGGCGCACCCACGGATCAATCCGGATAACGGCGACGTCTACAACATCAGCGTCGAGCGATCCGGGCGGATCATCGCCGGCCAGATCCACGAGGGCGAGCTCGTTGCGCAGGCCGCCGTGTACCGGCAGACCGCGGACACCGGTGCGATGGGCTGGCTGCACGACTTCTTTCTCACCGACAACTACCTGGTGTTCCCGGACATCTCGATCCGCGTCGCCCCAACCGGCCTGACCGGGCCCGAGGGCAGCCTGTTCCACCACGACATCGAGTACCGGATGCGCTGGGGCGTCATCCCCCGGCTGATCGACGAGAACGCCAAGGTGCGCTGGTTCCAGACCGACAACGTCGGCACCATCTGGCACGTCATCAATGGCTGGGAGCGGACCGGTCAGGACGGCCACGCGCAGATCGTGCTGCATTCCCCGGTGTTCCTCAGCTACCCGGCCAGCGTGCCGATCCACACCCCGGAGGAGCCACCGGCGCAGGTCAAGACCTGGGTGCTGGACCTAGAGACCGGCGAAGTCGTCGACGACCGGATCCTGGTCGACCACGGCTACGAGCGGCCCAGCCTGAACCTCGGCTACGTTGGCCGGCCCAGCCGATACTGCTACCTGCTCGACGAGCACGGCGACGGATACATGGGCAAGGGCGTACTCAAGTACGACCTGATCGACGAGAAGGCAGTCGCCTATCACGACTACGGCGGCATGTACGGCGGCGAGGCCCTGTTCGTCCCGCGACGCGGCGCCACCAACGAGGACGACGGCTACCTGCTCGACCTGTTGATGAACGCCGAGTGCGCCGAGCTGATCGTCATCGACGCCCGCACGATGGCTGAGTTGGCCCGGCTGCATCTGCCGCGGCGGGTGCCATTCGGGGTGCACGCCACCTGGCTGACCACCGAGGAGATCACCAGTCTGGCCTGATCCCCGGTCTACCCGAGATTCGGCTCGCGCCGCGACCATCCGACAGACGACTGATAGCTGTTACCGATGTGAAGTACGGTGGTATCCGAGAATGGTCGACCAATGATCTGCATACCGATCGGGAGGCCGTCGCCGGTGAATCCGCACGGCACAGACAGCGACGGGAATCCGGTGAAGTCGGCGGGAAATGCGCACCGGGAGTACGCAGGCACCAAGGCCTCCTCGCTTCCATCCGGAAAGGTGATCGTCTCCGCGTCGACCGCCGCGGCCGGCGCGGACGAGGTTGGCGCGATCAACGCGTCGATTCCAGTGAACGCCTGCAGCCATCCAGCGATCACAGCGCGCCGAGTCCGCTGTGCCGCTAGGTAATCCACGGCCGGGACGCCCAGCCCTAACATGAAGTTCGCCCGAACCTTGTCGGTGTACCGGTCGGGCTGGTCGCGCAACCGCACCCGGTGACACGCGGCCGCTTCGGCCATCATCATCGTCAAATGAGCCTCGGTAATCTCCTTGGCCAACGGCACATCGACTTCGCGCAGCCGCGCGCCCATTACTCGCAGCACATCGATTGCGGCCCGTACCGCAGCTTCGACCTCCGGGTGGCAACCGTCGAAGAAGAGGTTAGCCGGAATCCCCACCGTTACCTGCTCGAGCCCGCTCCGCAAGGCCCCAGTGAAGTCGGGGATCTCGACCTGTGCGCTGGCCGGGTCCCGGGCGTCGTATCCGGCGATCGCATCCATGGTCACCGCCACATCGGCGACGGTGCGCGCGAGTGGCCCGGCATGGTCGAAGGATCCGGCCAACGGAGCCACGCCGCGCATCGACACGCGTCCGTACGTTGGTTTGAAACCCACGACGCCGCAGTGCGCAGCGGGCTGCCGAATCGACCCGCCAGTGTCCGTGCCCATGCTCATGAAACACAGGCGTGCAGCAACCGCCGCGGCCGAACCGCCGCTCGAACCACCCGCGATATGACCAAGATTCCAAGGATTACGAGTGCCCGGCGTCGTGTAGCCGAACGCGAACTCGTGGGTCCGCGTCTTGCCCACCAGTATCGCTCCTGCGTGCCGTAGCCGCTCGACCACCGCTGAATCGCACTCCGCGACGGTCGCCGCCCGCACCGGCGAGCCTGCGCTGGTCGGTACGTCGGCGATATCGTAGAGATCCTTGACTGAGACCGGTATTCCGTGAAGTGGCCCGCGTAACCTGCCGCGCACGATCTCTCTATCAGCTTCTCTCGCGCTGGCCCGCGCCGAATCGCTCATGAGTTCGACGAAGGCGCCGACTCGCCCGTCCGCATCGGCTATCCGCGCCAACACCGACTCCAGAAGTTCCGACGGGGATAGTTCGGTTGTGGCGATCCGCTGCGCCGCCTCGGTCAGTGTCATCTGAAATGGCTCCACCGATTTCAACTCCTCCGCTACGCGGACATTGTGGAATGTTATCCACAGCTCCCGGCCAGGCCGTTCGGATAATTCCGTCAGATGGACGGCGACGCCCACTGTCGCCTTTCCTGTTCGCCCGCGAGCCGGGGCGCTGAGGGTTAAGTCACACTTGTTCGAGGTCGCTAAGCGGGTCATCGGGACTTGCGGTCAGGAGTTCGGAGATCCGTTGCTCATGGGCGCGCACCTCGGCGCGGGCGGCAATCGGGTTCCACCCGCCCCGCAGGAACATGGCCAGGGGAATGAACGCCACCTCAGCAACCAGGCACAACACAAACCAGCCATGCCACTGTTCGAGCGCGTCCCCACGTTCATTCGACGCGGTCACCATCAGCGCCAAGGCCAGAATGGAACCCGACGCGATCAGCCGGAAAATCCAGCCGAACACAGCGAAGGCGGCCCCGGTGAGTGCCGGATTGATGTCTTCCACCGTTTCGGTGAAACCGGCAAAGAAGACGCCGCTAAACCCACCGACGGCACCGCTCAGCAGCATCATGGCGACGACTACTGAGCCGTAGCCGGGATGGGTGCCAATCTTCGAGGTGAGCAGCACGATCGCTGCCACGGTGAGCGCAATGCACGCCACGATCACCGGCTTGCGGACCACGATCCTGTCCGACACCCAACCACAGCCGACGGCGAGCACCCCGTCGGCCAGCCAGCCCCAAGCCGCGATGCCGTTGGCCTGGCTGAGCGTGAAACCAAACACGGCCACCAGGAAAATCGCGCCGAACGCGGACATGGTGAAATAGATAATGAGGCCGACCGAATAGCCGATTATTGGCGCGATAATGGGAATCCGACATACCTGGCGCCATGGGTGGCGGGTGGACTCCGCGAGGTCGATTCCCTTGGCACGCACCTCTACGAGCGCCCGCTCACGCTCGCTCACTATAACCTGACCGCGCAACTGTGGGCTCAGCTCCCGGAGCCACAGGAAGGAAATGATGAAAATCAGAAACCCAAACGCACCACAGATATAATACTGACTCTGCCAGGTTTTGTACACCGGCAGCGTTGCGGTGGCCACTACACTGACCAGGAACGTACCAAGGACCGGTCCGATCACCCAGGACCCCATCACCTTGCCCCGGCTGAGCTGCGGAGAGAAGTCGCGCATCAGGGCTGGTGAAGCCGCCAGCACAACTCCTTCGATGCCGCCTACGAGGCAGCTATCAATCAGTAGGATCTCTTTGTTCGGCGCATTCGGTAGTGCCAGAAATACCAACAGACTGCTGCCGAGCAGCCCGTAGACGATCATGTTGGAACGACCGTAACGATCGCTGAGTCCACCAAGCACCCCAACGATCGCACCCATAATATTTGATAGAGCGATCATGACCGTGTAGTATTTGAACGACATGTGGAAATGTTCGAGCTGAAGGGGAGCTACTCCGGAAGTCACGAACAGTTGGTAGTAGACTGCCACCGTGGTGGCGACCGTGATCACAAGATGCACCATCCGCGACCTGCGTGATGGATAGTTGCTCAGTGCCCTGTGCCAGATGCGTGGACACCAAGCGGATCGAGTTGCGTAGGACAAAACCGACTCGGGCACCGGGACCTCATTCCTCGTCTTCATTGACGTCGTCGGGGATGATCGGTTCGACAATAGATATCCGGCGAAAATTCACGAGGTAATCGGAACGTCGCACGGCACGTTCGCCCAGCGCCCGGTCGAGTGTCCTCAGGTCCGGCAGACAGAACAGCAGAGTGCCCCGAAATTCACCCGAAGACCAACGATAGTTCCACTCTTTGGAACAAGGCCGCACTCGTGGGCGAGCCATCGACGCAGGCAACATAGGTTCAGTTGAGGAACTAGTGGTATTCGAGCCGACCGGCCGACCCGGGCGGGGCAGACAACCGACATCACCTGCCCCATCGATAACAAGGCAGCCTGGCCACAGGATTTCTACCACCCGAACTGATAATGCGATAATTGTGCGACAATAAACCGATTCCAGCCGGTCGACTGTAGTCGCGGTAGCCAAATTCCCGCACAACCAACCGCCGACAGAAGAAATACATGCGTCTTGCCGGATGGTTAGGCGGATCAAGAAAAGGAACCATCCGCAGCAATTGCGCTCAACCCAGCTGGCGACGTGTAGTCGTTCCGCGCTGTGGAACCAGCGGACCTAGTTGGATACCGGTCCCCCCAGGATGGCGGCATGGACAGCTACCTGTTCGACGGCACGGGCGCGGTGGTCACCGGCGGTGGGTACCCCACTGAGCACCACCGCGCTCCAATGCGCGATGGTGCCGGCTGCCGGACGCCGGTGTGAGCGCGCCGGTACTGCCCTGTTCCGCGGACGTCGTCGTCGTCGGCGCCGGCCTGGCTGGGGCAGCTGCCTCGCTGACCGCCGCTGAGGCCGGGTGCACGGTGGCCCTTCTGGAGAAATGCCCCGAGCCAGGCGGCTCATCGGTGCTGGCCGGCGGCGGGCTGGCCTTCGCCGAAACCCGGCTGCAGGCCGAGGCCGGGGTGCGCGACCACGCCCTGCAGCTGCGCGCCGACATCCTCGCCGCTGGCGACCACCGCAACGATCCCGAGGCGGTCGAAGCCTACGTCTCCCACCAGGCGGAGACCGCCCGGTGGCTCGAGGCCTGCGGCGTCGAGTGGTCCCTTCATGTCACGCCGAGCGACAAGGTGTCCCGCATGCACGCGACGCCGCAGGGCTACCTGGTGCCGTTCCTACTGGACCGGTTCCGCTCGGTGGCCGGGCACGGCTGGGTGGCCGGTGCGGCCGCTCGGCGACTGCGCACCGACAGCAGCGGCCGAGTGGTCGGGGTGGAGGTCGAGCACGCGGGCACCCTGCACACTGTCACGGCCCGGCGGGGCGTGGTGCTGGCCTCCGGCGGCTTCAGCCGCGACCCGGAGCTGCTGGAGACATTCGCCCCGGGGTGGGCCCACGTGGTGCCGATGAGCGGTGCCGGCAGCACCGGGGACGGCCTGCGGATGGCCTGGGCGCTCGGAGCCGGGCTGCGGGACATGGCGCGGGTGTCGGCGTCGTTCGGGGCCTCGGTCGCCCGGTTCCCGGACCTGTCGGTCCAGCCCGGCGACCGGCTGCGGCTGCTCTACCCAAACGCGGCCGGCGCGATCGTGGTTAACCAACGCGGCCAGCGGTTCGTCGACGAGTCACTGAGCTACAAGCGGATCTCGACAGTGTGCGAGCAGCAGCCGGACGGCGTCGGGATCATGGTGTTCGACGCGACGGTGATGGAACGCTCCCGCCCGGTCCCGGCCCCCGCCGACTGGCGCAGCGGACTGGAGGACGGCACCGTCCGGCAGGCGGACACCCTCGCAGGGCTGGCCGGCTCGCTCGGGATCGACCCGACGGCGCTGGCCGGCACGGTCGCCGGCTACAACCGGCACGTCGCGCGGCGCCACGACCCCGACTTCGACCGTCCCATGGACGGTGCGACGCCGCTGGACCGGCCGCCGTTCTACGCCTTCCCCTGTCGCAACGGACTGACGACAACCTACTGCGGCCTGCGGGTCGACGCCCGGCTGCGGGTGCTGTCGGTGTTCGGGGAGCCGATCGGCGGGTTGTACGCGGCCGGGGAAGTCGTCGGCGGGTTCCACGGTGCCGGCTACCTGAGCGGCACCGCGCTGAGCATGGCGGCCGTGTTCGGCCGGGCGGCCGCGCGGAATCTCGTCGGCACGGGCGATTGGCCCCCGCCGACCCAGCTCCGTTCCGGGACCCGGCACGGTCGTTGGGTCGAGGGCGAGCCGCGTGAATAGCGTCGCAGCCATGCAGGCAACCGTAGTGCGCGAAGCCGATGGTCTGCCGACGCTCGAGCAATGCGAGGTCCCCACCCGCCACCTAGTGCGGCAGCACTTCCCGGAAGGAACCGACCTGGCCGTCCGTCGTCCGCGCGCGGTCGAGAACGAGATCAACAGGTGTCCCGGACAGGTCCTGGCCGATCTGCAGGCACTTGGGGCCTACCGCAGGCGTACGGATCCTCATCTGAGGACCGAATCGAGGTCGGAGGCGGCCTTGACGATGCCGTTGATCACGCCTGGGAATCGTGCTTCCAGATCGGTACGGCGAAGTTGAACTCCGTGGTTACGCCCGCGCACGACTGTCGACGTGACGCCTGCCTCACGCAAAGTCTTGAAGTGGTGGGAAAGCGTCGACTTGTGAATGTCGAGGCCGTACTCCTCGACGCCGCAGGGATGGTACTGATCGTCGCCGAGACGGGCCACGACGCGCAGCCGCACCGGGTCAGCGAGAGCGCGGAGCACCTCTACCAGGTCGATGTCCTCGGCCAACGGCTCGGGATAGGGGTTGATGCTCACCGGTCACCTCACTCGCCGTGTTCGTTGGACAACCGTCCAACTCTATATCAAGCCCTGCCGGCTTGCCACCAACGTCGCCCCTCGTCATCTAGGTTTGACGGTGATCGAACAGTTTCGTCAGCGCTGCTCATCTGGGACCAACTGGCCGAAACCGGACCGCGCACGCTCGACCAGCGCCGATACGGTGCAGGCTGACGCCCGGACCCTTTGCGTCTACAGGAGGAACGGGATTACGAGTTGTTTCTGGTATCAGTCATCCGTGATCTCCTCGCTGAACTAACTGGGCAGATGCTCCCCCGCGTCTCGGCGTTCGAACCCAGAGTGCGGCTTCCCCGTCTGCGGCGCGCCGATTGTTGGCGTTCTGACAGTGGCATCTCGATCTTCAGCAGAGTCGGCCCTCGTCGCAGCCGAGATAATACTGTTGAGCACGCCGGGGAACCGCGCTTCGAGGTCGTCGCGTCTGAGCTTGAGGCCGTGGTTGCGTCCCGCTACGAGCGTCGCGGTGATGCCGGCTTCGCGGAGTGTCTTGAAGTGGTACGACAGTGTTGACTTGTGCAGGTCAAGCCCGTATTCCTCCGGCTTGAAAGAATGGTAATCATTGTCGGCGAGCCGGACGACGATGCGTAGGCGTACCGGGTCGCCGAGTGCGCGGAGCACGCCGATGAGATCCACTGAATCGATGGTCGGTTGAGGGTACGGATTTTCGTTCATCGCGACCTCATCTCGTTCTCACGGCTTCCGAACTGCGGGGCCGTGCCACGGCCATAGAACTGCGAAATAATGCAGCACACGGTCATGCGGAAGGAGGCACGTTTTGGGGATTATGGAATTCCCAGAGAGGTTGCAGGAGTTTCTTCGGGCTTTCCGTGTACACATCGTGCCCGGTGTCGGGGAGTAGCTGGAACAGTGCCCCCGGAATGGCGGCCGCGTAGGCGCGACCATAAGTGGTGTCGACGATCCCGTCGCTCTCGCCCCACAGTACGAGTGTCGGCGTCCTGATCTGATGGAGTCGATCCAGCAGGGGCGGGACGGGCGGTGAGACCTGGGTACTAGCCAGCGCCGGCGTCGGTCGAATGTACGCGCCGGCGGCGCTGTCTGTGGTGACGCTTCTGTTCTTGAACTTGCTCGGATCGTGATAGATCTTTCGGTTCAGGTCGTCGGCGGTGAGCGAATGCACGTTCGCGACGGGGTGACCCGGCACCTCGATGCCGATGGCATCGATGATGACGAGGGCGCCGATCTTTTCGGGCCGGCAGAGTGTCAACTCGGCGGCGATCCAACCGCCGAGCGAGTTACCTACCACAGTGACCTGCTGCAGGTTCAGTTCGTCGAGGAGCTGGCTGTACACCTGGGCGAGAAGTGAGAAGTTGTCCAGCCAGTCCGGTCGGGCGGTGCCGCTGAAACCTGGGTGGGTTGGAATCACCACGTGCGCGGCGTGGTTGTCCGTGAACAGTTTGGCGAATTCGCCAGGCCCGCCGGGTCCCGTTCCGCCGTGCAAAAACAGGAACCAGCGGCCCGTGCCGTATTCTGCAACAGTTAGTTCAATCTGACCGTGACCTGCGACGGATAGCCGATGCACAGCGGTTCCCATGATGTCCTCCCCGGCTATGATCGTGACTGCTTCTTGGGTGCCCGGGCGACTCTTGCCTGTCCCGGCCGTCGAGGGTGACTACGAGGGACGGACGGACAGCCCGCCGAGGAACTCGCGGTACTCGACAACCCTTCCCTCGTCGTTGACGCGGTGCATCACCGTGGTCAGGATGTTCTTGCGCACCTCCCCGTTCACGGTGCTTTCACTGTGGTTGCATACGACGACCCAGGGATCGTCGAAGAGGCGAATATCTTCTCCGGTCTTGTTCAGCCGTACGTCCTTGAAGGTCTCACGCCACTGATTACGACGCTTGATCGCGTCGTCGCCAGTCCAGCGGCCGACCAGTGGTGGGACCGGGTACTGGAACACGAAATCGTCCGCGTAGTGCGCGAAGTACGAGTCCCAGTCGCCGGTGAGCCAGGCCTGGGCGAAGGCGTCGGCTACCTCGTTGAGGATCTTGCGCCGTTCAGGCTGCGCACCCATGGCAGGCTCCCAATGCTCTCGTGTCCCGTTGCTGACTGGCTCGCACGGTCCCGACTTGCGCCAGACCGTTTCATGGACATCATACTAATAAGGTTTGAGTGATGTCAAACTGTCACGAAGAGCAGGCTGATGACCCCGGGTGAAGGTGGTAGCAGCGACACCGGCACAGCCGGGACCATCTACCTTGCTGAGGCCGACGAAGTCGGCAGGTTCGCTCAGTCCGCCCGCGCGGGAACAGCAACGTGGTTAGAGGCCTTCGGCGCAGCCCTCACTCCGATTGAGCCGCACCGGCTGGATCTGGATCGCCTCAACCTTCAGTGATCAACCGCAGGGCGGACCTCCGAATCGAGCGCCGGGATACGGCAGTTGTGAAGCTCACCCGGAGCGGCGCCGCTGATCGGCTGGATAGCGAGTAGTCTGTTTTACTGACATCAAACTAACTTGTCAAAAAGACTGGACCATGACTGCGCATCTCACCTTCCGAACGGGCCGCATCATCGGCGAGCAGTTGCTCGACGGTTCCGGCTGCGTTGGCAGTCGGCCAGCGCCCGCGAACCGGCCAGGTCTCGGTCAACGGCGGCGCGATGAACCTCAGCGCCCCGTTCGGCGGCTACAAGAAGTCCGGCAACGGCCGCGAGTTCGGGGTGTTCGGGTTCGAGGAATATCTCGAGGTGAAGGGGATGCTGGGGTATCGGGAGTAGCGGCGGCGTCGCGGCACCATGACGCGCCTCGCTCCAGCCGAATACGCGTCTATGGCACGAAGGTTGCTTGCTTTTTGGGCGACAACGAAAGTGTAAAATTGTGGACGCCCAAACCACCCGCCCAAGCGGTACAGCCGGACTGATACTCCCCAAAAAAGGACCTATCAAAAAAAACGCTGGCTATTCGACCAAACCGCCGCTGCAACGCTTCCTGACCCACTGCTACGACGAATTCAAATCCGACGATTCCGGCGCACGCTCGCATCGTCACACGCGGATCGGCATCGCTCGCCAAAGCCAGCTTCCGGATAAATGCCGTTTCCCCAACCGGTCTCAGTTCGCGAGCACCGGTATCGTCGTAGCCGGATCGGCATTCGACAAAAACCGACGCCATGACATTATGGCCCCCGGCGTCGGCCAGGTATTCCTCCAGCAGATACCGGTACTGAGGCCGGTCCCACAGATGATGATGCGCATCGATGATGGGCCGATCGGGATCGAGAATCGGCTCGCTGGACTGCGAGAGCCATTCCTCATCAGGATAGAAGGCCCGATCGGC
>Ga0137412_10004307_pt1 | contig 11379 bp, 10 predicted proteins | sample CZODoug2_1_16fun_FD_122160 | JGI IMG/M metagenome (GOLD analysis project Ga0137412, IMG submission 122160) | Vadose zone soil fungal communities from Angelo Coast Range Reserve, California, USA - CZODoug2_1_16fungal (Hybrid Assembly) | ecosystem: Environmental > Terrestrial > Soil > Vadose zone... | reverse complement strand
CGTTCAGCGTGTTGGACAGCTCGCCGCCGATCTCGTGCGATTCACCAACTCGCAGGGCACCCGGACCGTGATGTCTGTCGCGCCCGACGTTATCCGCAACGCTCCGCCGGTTACACGGCTGCCGGTGTCTGGCTTTCCCGACCGGGCGAAGACTCCGCCGCTTGCCGACGATGGGACGCTCTGCGCGAGGTGGACGTATGCGGCGTCGGACAATGTCGACATTGCGTTTTCGGTTGGGGGACTACCCCTCTCGGACGGCGAGGGGCCGGTGTCCTTGGCGCAGGCGGACGGAAAGGGTCCAGCCGTCGACGCCGTCTATCTCCCACCCGGGCGTAGTGCCTATGTCCGCGCGACCGGCCTGTCTGGCGGCAATGTTCGCGCAGGCACGCGATATTTCATCTCCGACACCGGTGTTCGATACGCCGTCCACGACGACGACGCGGCACATGACCTCGGAATGCCCGACGCGATGATCGCGGCACCCTGGCCAGTGCTGGCCAAGTTGCCTGCCGGGCCGGAACTGAGCAGAGCCAATGCCTCAGTCGCGCAGGATGTTCCGGCTGCCGTCCGGTCGGATTTGGGTTCGTCGTAGCCGCGTCCACATTCCGCCGAGCGCCAGCACCACGGCCAATACGCCACCGCAGACCGCAGCCCCGGTGAACGCCGTGTTCCGGGCGCGGTGGTCCGGCGGCGCGACACGGGAAGGCCCAAGGATGGGCGCCGAAGTCCGGGCTGGCGGTGCGGGTGGAGCGGTCGGAGTGTCGGTGCTGACCGCGGCAAGCACGTCCACCAAGCCTGCGCCGACCAGCGGATCCCAACCGCCGGGCGGATGATGGGCGGTGGCCTTGATGCGTTGCATCACCTGACGAGCCGTCCACGTCGGGAATCGGGAGCGGATCAGCGCTGCTAGGCCAGTGACCACCGGCGCGGCGTAACTGGTACCCGACAGCGGAGTCGAATCCTGTTGTCCGTCAACAGCATTAGCTAATCCGTCACCCGTTGAGCTCAGTGATACCACCCCTTCGCCAGGGGCAGCGACATCCACCCACGGCCCAGCCATGGTGAATGCCGACGGTTCGCCGCGGACGTTCACCGAGCCCACGGTCAGCACATAGTCGTCGTACCAGGCAGGGCTCACGACCACCGTCGCTGAGTCCCGCATAGCATCGGCCTGCTGAGCGGGGCACTGCGCGGCGCCGACATTCCCGGCAGCGACCACGACAACGGTGTTCTTGACGTCGACGGCGTAGGACAGCGCCGCGCCGAGTGCGCGGTCGTCGAGCGCTGACCCGACACGGGCGCACGCGACCGAGGAGATATTGATGACCGAGGCGCCGAGGTCAGCGGCAGTACGTACCGCTCGCGCCATGGTGTCGACGTCCCCGAAGCCCGCGGCAGACCGATCAGCAGCGGGGCCGAACTTCGTGCTGGACTGCCTGATGCTGATCAAGTCAGCTTCGGGGGCGACCCCGCTGAAGTCGTCTGCGTGATTGGGATCCGCTGTGGCGGCGATGATCCCGGCTACTGCCGTACCGTGTCCGTCGCAATCCTGGGTACCATCGCCGGTGAACACATAATCACCGCCGGCCATCAGGCGAGACAGTCGCGGGTGCGTTGAAATGCCTGTGTCGATGACGGCGACTCGCTGGCCCGAACCGCGGGTCAGCCTCCAAACCTGCTGCAGGTCAAGCCCGGCGAGTTGAGTGGCGTCGTTGGGTGGGGTGGCCTCACGTGTCATCGAGGGCACTGCGCAGATCTCACGCTGCACGGTCGGTTGCGGCGGGCTTGGCGGTGCGGGCTGGGGGAGTCGACTGTTGTCGATCGGCGGCGGCGATACCGCTTGTGCGGGCGATGCGGCGCATTGCGGCAGCGCCGCGACTAATGCAGCCACCATGCAATGGTGGGCGCGCCATCGCGCCGTTGTCACGACAGGTTCAAGCTACGTGTAGCGCCATACAGCCCGCAGAGCCAAACGGCCAGCGGCACAACAACGGCGAATGCGAGGTACTCCAGCAGTTCGACACTTCGCCGCCCGATCGGAGAGACCGTCGTCGTGTCGCGGATTGAAGCTAGGCACAGTGCGACGGCGCCCAGAATCAGCGACACCGCGGCGATATGGGCCGTGCATTGTGGGTACGCGGCAGCAGCAGCGACGAGAGCAGTGCTGACCGTGGCTATTCCACAGATGATGAGCGGCGCGGATCTCGCAAGGTCTCGGTGTGCGCGAGCTCGCAATAGCAGGACGCCGCCGGCTACGGTGGCGAACAGGAGGCCGGGAAATCGTGGCTCGCCGGTCAGGAACGGTCCCAGTGCTGCGCCGATCGCCCCCAATGCTGCCGAGGCCGAGAAGGCGGCGATCAAGCTGGTAAGCCAGGCATGCGCACGGATTGCTCTGTCATTCAAGGGATGTGGACTGGAGAAGGGCACATCTGCGCCTGCGTCCGCCGTCGGTGGGGACAGTCGCGCAAGCGTGATCGACAGCGGTGCGGATGCTTCGACGAACGCCAACGATATGGCCGTGAACGCTGCGCCGATAGCCTGTAGTGGGATCGCGGTGATCGTGGCTACCATGGCCGCTGTCGCGCCGGTCGCGGCAAACGCTACTAACGCGGTGAATGCTACTGCGTAGCTGGATATCACGCGCATGGCCGTCGCACAGGTTGCGGCAGCCGCTGCCGCGAACAGCGCGTTCGGAGCGCCCGGTCCGCCGGGTACGGCAAGTAGGCCCGCCAGCGCGGCGAAGCTCGTGGCCAGGCCGCCTAACGTCAGTCCTATGGACTGTTCGCGGCAACCGCGGTACGCAATAGTCGCTGCCAGCAGAGACAACAGAGCGATCGTTGCGGCAACGCCGGCGCAGCCGGTGCGATGGGCGTCGTTTGCGTGAAACACGGCTCGGGTCAGCACCGTTGCGGCTACGCCGGCCAGCCACGTAGTGACCAGCAAGCCCACCAACCGAGCCCTTCGCCGGGTCCAGCGCCACTCCATCACCGAGACCGACGCCGACACCGCTTCCGCTTCGTCATCGAAACGCGGGACCATCAATTCAGTCGACGAGCTTGTCAGAAGCAAGGCGGCGCCATCTCGAATCCCCAATTGGGCCAGCGTCTTCGACGGGTCCAGCGCGGTGCTGCCCGGAAGAGAGAGCTGATAGTGGACAGCGAGCGGTCCGGCGCGGAATCCACTATTGCGGGTCAGGATGTCGACGATCGGTGGAATCAGCAATCCGATAGGCGTTGCTGCGGACAACACCAGGTCCACGCGAGTGGGTTCGGCATCAATCGATACCCGACGTACCCCTCCGCCGCCCGGGTGTGATCCACCATTTTGGGTGGGTACTGCCAACGCGTGGTGCACATCGACCTCCGTTCGTCGATACGGACGCTAGCCGGGATGTCGGTGCCGCCCATGCGTCGATCCACAGGCGACTTGCCGCTGATTTCGACCGTGCCTACCGTGCCAAACGCACCCGGCGAAGCGGCGGCGGTCGGGTGTTAGGAGGGCTGTCATGCGGTGGTTCGACACTGGTGCAACTGCGGAGCACCTGCCGACCGAACGAGTGCCCCGGCCTGTGTACGACACCACCGACATCGTCGTCGCCGCGCCACAAGAAGTAGCCCGGCAGGCGCAGCCGAGTCCACTGGTCCGGTTTCTGCCGATCGTCACGGCGATCGCGACGGTGGGGGCGATGGCAGTGGCTTACTACTCTCGGTCGGCGGTAGCGCGCAATCCGGCGTTCTTGATTTTTCCGTTGATGATGCTCGTGTCGACGGTGACGACTGTCATTTCCAACGCGGATCGGCGACGTGGCGCGATTAATGTCGAGCGCGCAGATTATCTCAGTTACCTGTCCGACGTGCGGGCCGACGTCGTCAATACAGCTGCGGCACAGCATCAGTCGTTGTTCTGGTGCCATCCGGATCCCGACACGCTATGGACCCTGGTGGGTGGTTGCCGGATGTGGGAGCGGCGGGTTTCGGACTCAGACTTTTGTCAGGTGCGAATCGGACTTGGAACTCTGCCGCTTGCGACGCGGTTAGTCCCGCCGACCTTGGAGATTATTAGCCGGCTGGATCCGGTCGCCGTGACCGCGCTACACCGATTTCTTCGCACCCATTCGACAGTCCCGAACCTACCCATCACCCTTGCGCTGCGCGAAGTGGCAGCCGTGAGCGTCGGCGGCGACATGACGTACGCGCGTGCACTGTTGCGCGCCACAGTCTGTCAATTGGCTGTTATGCACAGCCCGCGGCTGGTATTGGTCGCCGCCGCTGTCAGCGACCACAACAGAAGGCACTGGGACTGGTTGAAATGGTTGCCGCACAATCGACATCCCTACATCAATGACGACGTCGGGCCTGCGCGGCTGGTGTATGCGTCGCTGGCGGCGGCGATGGAGGCACTCGCCGGCGTGACGACGCACCGATTGCCCGCCGATCCGCTGGCGCCGCACGTGGTGGTCGTCGTCGACGGTGACGTTGACGACACCGAACGAGTGAACAGCGCTGCCGGCAAAGCCGTCACGACGCTGACGATCGACGACTCGGCACTTGTTGGGACACTGCGGTTGCGGGTGAGCGACAGCCAAGTGGTCGTTGGGACATCGATCGACGACGAAGTAGCCGCACGACCGGATGCTATGAGTTACACCGCTGCGCTGGCGTGCGCGCAAAGGCTGGCCAGCTACCGGGCAAGCGGTATGGATACGTCGAAGCCGACGGATTGGTCAGATCTGATCGGAATTGGCGATGTCGCTTTCTTTGCGCCGGAACAATGTTGGACAGGCAGAAGGTCCCACGATCGGCTGCGTGTTCCGATCGGGATCACGGTTGCGGGTGCACCGGTGGAGCTGGACATCAAAGAGGCTGCCGAGAACGGAATGGGGCCACACGGGCTCTGCATCGGGGCAACCGGTTCCGGCAAATCGGAGTTCTTGCGAACAGTCGCGTTAGGCATGATGGCCTGCCATTCACCTGAGGACCTCAACCTGGTCCTCATCGACTTCAAAGGCGGCGCAACATTCGCAGGCTTAGAGCCGGCGCCCCATGTCTCCGCTGTCATCACGAACCTGTCCGATAAGGCGGCTTTGGTCAGGCGAATGCGTGATGCTCTGACCGGCGAGATGAATCGCCGCCAAGAAGTACTTCGAGAGGCGGGCAACGTCGACGGGATCGCTGCCTATAGGCGAGCACGGCGTGCCGGAGCTCAACTACCGCCCCTGCCAACACTGTTCATCATCGTCGATGAGTTCTCCGAATTGCTGAGTCAACATCCGGATTTCGCCGATGTCTTCGTGGCGATCGGTCGGCTCGGACGGTCGTTGGGTGTGCATCTGCTGTTGGCAAGTCAACGTCTTGAGGAAGGCAGACTGCGCGGCCTGGAATCGCATCTGTCCTATCGGGTATGCCTTAAAACGTTGTCGATCAACGAATCGCGGATCGTGCTGGGAACGTCCGACGCCTACGAGTTGCCCAGCGCGCCGGGCGCTGCCTATCTGCGTGTCGGCACCGACGGATTGATCCAATTCCAGACTGCGTACGTGTCCGGACCGTGCCGGGCCGACGCGCAGCGGGCGGCGGACGACCCCATCTCGCCGGAGCGAGAAGAGAAGTCAGCGCCTGCCCGTCTGTTCGCCACCCAGCCGATCGGGTCGGTCACCGTTGCCGGCCGCACCGAGACGGATGCGGTCGACCGTCGCACTGTCCTACAGACCGTCGTCGAGCGGCTGTCGGGACACGGCCCGCGAGCGCACGAAGTGTGGCTGCCGCCGCTCGGAGCGGCACCGGTCCTGAGCACCCTGCTGGCCGACAGTGAGGCGATGTCCCCGTTGACAGTTCCGATCGGGATCGTTGACCGTCCGTTCGAGCAGTGTCGGACGCCACTGGTCGTCGACTTGTCCGGAGCCGCAGGCAACGTCGCTATTGTCGGAGCACCTCAATCGGGTAAGTCGACAGCTTTGCGCACGCTTATCACCGCGCTGGCAGTCACTCACGATGCGAGCGCAGCGCAGTTCTACTGTCTGGACTTCGGGGGTGGGACGCTGGCATGTCTGCGAGAGTGGCCCAACGTCGGGTCGGTCGCCGGACGTGCCGATCCGCAATTGACTCGTCGAATGATTGATTGGCTCAGCGCACTCATTCGGTCCCGCGAAATGCTTTTCCGCGACCACGAGATCGAATCGATCGCACACTATCGGCGGCTCAAGGAGAACCGGGATCCACTGTGCGATCGCTTCGGCGACGTCTTTCTGGTTGTTGACGGTTGGCCGAGCCTGACCCGGGAATTCGAGACCGTCGAAACATCGGTCGCAGCACTGGCGGCTGAGGGTCTCTCGTACGGTGTGCACGTCGTTTTGTCAGCATCGCGTTGGGCTGAGATAAGGCCTGCGCTACGAGATCAGATCGGGACGCGAATCGAGTTGCGACTCGGTGATCCCGCGGATTCCGAACTGGATCGACGGCGGGCTCAAGAAGTTCCCGAGGGCAAAGCCGGTCGGGGACTTTCCCACGATGGACTGCACATGTTTATTGCGCTATCCAAGCTTGATAGCGAAGATTCGAACGCCGGCTCGTGTTGGCGTCGCGACGGCTGGATTGCGCCGCCGATCCCGCTCTTGCCCGCGCAGGTCGACCATTGCGAGGTGATTGAGCGAGCAGGCGCGCCTGATCTCCGACCGCTGATCGGCCTTGAGGAGAGCGAACTGTGCCCAGTCGTTATCGATTTCGCGCAGCATTTACATCTGCTGATCCTCGGTGACAACGAGTCCGGAAAGACAGCCACGCTGCGCCTCATCTGCCGTGAGCTGGTGCGGACTACTACCGCCGCGCAGTGCCAATTGTTCGTCGTCGATGTGCGACGGTCGCTACTTGGCGTCGTACAGTCCGAATCCGGACACCTTGGGAGATACCTTGCTTCCGGCGATGCAGTCGGCGAGGTAGTGCCGCGCATCATCGAGCAGTTGCGTCGAAGAATGCCCCCTTGGAATGCCACGCCGCTGCAATTGCGTGAGAGGTCGTGGTGGTCGGGTCCAGAGATATACATCGTCATCGACGATTACGACCTGGTCGGCACCGCTGGCGGCAATCCGCTGGCTTCCCTGTCGGAGGTGCTGCCGCACTCCAGAGACTTGGGTTTGCACCTGCTGGTGGCACGCCGTAGCAGCGGTGCAGCCCGCGCCATGTTCGAGCCACTACTCAGCGGGCTGCGCGATGCCGGTTCCATGACGCTGCTGATGAGCGGAAACCCGGACGAGGGGTTGACGATTGGGTCTGTTCGCGCATCGTCCCTGCCGCCTGGCCGCGGCACGCTGATTACGCGGCGGGGTGGCCCGCAGCTGATCCAAGTCGGCTGGAGTCCGCCACCGTGAGGGCGCACGTACTTGAGGTCGGCCCGAGCACGATCCGCCGATTATGTTGCGGGGGAGCCACTGTCGCTGACAGCGAGGCGGAAAAGGTTGCTTTCGAGCATATCGATGACCCGGTAACCCTGATCGACCTTCGTCCGGTCACCGTCGAATCGCTGTGGCGTTCGGTGTTGGCGGCAGCCGACTGCGGTACCTCCGAAGAGGTGATCGTCGTTCACCCGTCGTGGTGGGCGCCTGAGCGTGTCGATGTAGTTGGCGCGGCTGCGCAAGTTCTTGTCGGCCCCGTTGTGCTGCGATCGCGGTCGTGGTTGTTGACGCACGCATCCCAAGCGAAGTCTGAGCACGCGACGTTGGTTGTCGAAATCGCTGATGATCTCGTGGCTGTGACCGGCGCCGCTGTGGCGGCCCAGACCCGCCATCGGGACCAGCAGGCCGTCGCTGACGCGGTCGTGCATTCCATCCTCACGATGGTGTCGGACACCTTGGACCTGGTGGTCATCGATGCCCCGAGAACGGTGCGCGGCGCCCGCAGCTTGTCCGCTTTGATCGCCCGAGAACTTCAAAAATCCGGTGACACGGTCCCCGCCCTCGAGGTCGATGACATCGGCTTGAGAAAGCTTGCCGGAGAGATTGTTCCGCTTGAAAGCCGTGCCCGCGCCGCGAGCCGCAGGGTCGTTTCGGGGAAGCTGCGCCGCAGTCTCTGGAGACTCGCGCTGGTACTTGCGGTGATCAGCGTCGTGATTGGCATGGGCACATTGGTCCGTCACGCACCACCGCGCGGTCGCGACGACAGCATTCCGACAACGTATGTCGTGGAAGGCCATGTCGCACTCAAGGTTCCGGCTCAATGGCCGATGCGACGCGTCGTGACAGGTCCTGGTTCGGCGCGGCTGCAGATCACCTCACCGTCGGATCCGGAAGTCGCGTTGCACGTGACGCAGTCGCGGGTTGCCTTGCCATCTTTGGACGCGACCGCCGAGTTTCTCAAAAGCGCGATCGACGCTGAACCTGCTGGAGTATTCGTCGACTTCAACCCGACGGGCCACAGTGCAGACCGTCCGGCAGTGACCTACCGAGAGATCCGGTCTGGTCATGACATCCGGTGGACGGTGTGGGTCGACAAAGCTGTTCGGATCAGCATCGGATGTCAAAGCCGTCAAGGACACGACCAGGCCGTGGACCAGGAATGCGCCGTCGCGGTCCGGTCGGCTCGGGCATTGGACTGAATTTGGCGGGAACCAGATCGGACCAGGGGGCGTCTTATCTGTCGTTGGCGCGGGTAGGTCCGCGGCCGTGCGCAAGAGGGGAACACGTGAGCACTCCGACAGGTGGCAACGCACTGAGCACCGACTTCGACCTCATGCGCTCGGTCGCTGCGGCCATCGATGCCCGTAATGAAGAGATTCGGGCGACGCTGCAGTCGTTCATCGGTCGCATGAGCGGAGTACCGCCATCGGTATGGGGCGGGATGGCGGCATCGCGTTTCAGGGATGTAGTGCACCGGTGGAACGCGGAGTCGATGAAATTGCACCACGCGCTGCACAGCATCGCGGAAACCATTCGCCATAACGAAGTCGCGCTGCGCGACGCGGCCGACAATCATGCACTTCACATCGGCGCTGCCGCCGGGAACCTGTGAGGCCACCGTCCATGGACCCACGGCTGTCATACAACTTCGACGAGATTGAATCGTCTGTCCGGCAGGAAATCCACACGGCTTCGGCGCGATTGAACGCCGCGTTGCAAGAGCTGAAGGCGAACGTTGCGCCGCTCCAAGAGCTGTGGACTCGGGAAGCTGCCACCGCCTACAGCGTCGAGCAGTTGAAGTGGCATCAAGCTGCCACCGCCCTCAACGAGATCTTGGTCGACCTGGGCAACGCGGTGCGCGAGGGCGCCGATGATGTCGCGGCCGCTGATCATCGAGCTGCCGGCGTATGGGCCCAGCAGGGGCGGTAATCACCCGAAGACCCTGCGCGGTCCCGTCGGTAAGGAGAGACCGGCGGGACCGCGCAGTCATACCGGGGAAGTGCAATGCGGGTCATTAGGGTGGCTCGGCGAGCGTCACCTGTGGTTATGCGGCGTGGTCGAATCACCACCCGACCTGCAAACATTCTTGTCTAGGGCGGATGACTAGAAATAGTCAAGAGAGATGGACTATTCTCGTGGTGAGTGATGAACCTGCCCGTTCGGTCGTTAAGCGCTCGCGAAATGCCGGCTTTGTGAAATCCGACAGCGGGGGCAGTCACACCAAATGGAGCCACCCTGAGTCCGGAGAGTATGTCGTCGTGGCGACAGGGCACCGAATGATCTCGGCCACCGGGGTCCATCGAGTCAACAAACGCAATCGAGCGCAGCAAAAAGAGGTCGTGATGCACGAGTACAAGGTTGAAATCACGCGCGAAGGCCGCTGGTGGATGGTCCACATCCCCGAGATTGATGGGCTCACCCAAGCCCGCCGGCTCACCGAAGCGCCCACGATGGCTCGGGAATACATTGCGCTCGATCGCGGGATTCCGCTCAGGGAAATCGACGTCGAGGTCACCAGCGTCCGGATCGAAGAGCCGGACTTCCGCGAACTCCTCGAATCTGCCACCCAAATCAAGCACATACGCGCACAGGCCAATGAGTTAGAAAGGGAGAGCGCCGAGCGGGCCCGGGAATATGCGCGCTGGCTCGTCAGCCACGGCGTACCTGTCCGCGATATCGCCGCTCTTCTGGAAATCTCGCCTCAACGTGTCAGCCAACTAGCCAACTCCTAATAGGGTCATGCTGCGCTGGCAATTCCCAGCACGTGACGTTGTCATCGACGCGTTTTGACCTGCGCGGATAACCGCCGGTAAGCTGCTCCGTTGGCGTGCGGTACGCCGGGACTCGGGTCAACGTCGGTCGCCGAGAAATCCCTTCCGCACACGCCTGACCGGCACCCGGGTCACCGGGATCCACCCGAGAGAATAGAAGGTAAGCGCTGTGTCCACCTACGCGCCTAAGGCGGGTGACACCACGCGGACGTGGTACGTCATCGACGCCCAGGACGTGGTGCTCGGTCGCCTTGCCGTCGCGGCAGCAAACCTGTTGCGCGGCAAGCACAAGCCGACATTCACCCCTAACACCGACGGCGGTGACTTCGTCATCATCGTCAACGCTGAGAAGGTCGCCCTCAGCGGCGACAAACAACACAAGAAGCTCGCCTTTCGCCACTCGGGTTACCCCGGCGGGCTGAAGAGCCGCACGATCGGCGAGCTGCTGGACAAGCACCCCGATCGGGTCGTCGAGAAGGCGATCGTCGGCATGATCCCCCACAACAAGCTCGGCCGCCAGATCAAGCGCAAGCTGCATGTCTACGCCGGTCGGCAGCATCCGCACGCTGCTCAGCAGCCGACTCCGTACGAGATCAAGCAGGTGGCCCAATGACAGAGACCGCAGGAACTGAGACCGCAGGAACTGAGACCGAGGTCGTGGTCGAAGAAACCGTCGTCGAGACCGTCGAGCCCGTCGAGGCCGCAGCGCCGGCCCCGCGGGAGGACAACATCGTCATCGAGCGTCCGATCCAGACCGTCGGCCGCCGCAAGGAAGCCGTGGTGCGGGTCCGTCTGGTGCCCGGCACCGGCAAGTTCGACCTCGACGGCCGCAGCCTGGAGGCCTACTTCCCGAACAAGGTGCACCAGCAGCTGATCAAGGCGCCGCTGGTCACCGTCGACAGGGCGGAAAGCTTCGACATCTTCGCCCACCTGCACGGTGGCGGCCCGTCCGGTCAGGCCGGCGCGTTGCGACTGGCGATCTCGCGGGCATTGCTCGTGGTCCAGCCCGAGGACCGGCCCGCGCTGAAGAAGGCCGGCTTCCTGACTCGTGACCCGCGTGCCACCGAGCGCAAGAAGTACGGCCTGAAGAAGGCCCGTAAGGCGCCGCAGTACAGCAAGCGCTGATCGAAGCGGCGATCACGGCCGCGTACCGGTTGGGTGGCACTCCGGCCAATCCTTATGTCGTGTGTGTGCGCGGTCACCAACTGTGAGAGGTTTGAC
>Ga0137412_10004306_pt1 | contig 11380 bp, 8 predicted proteins | sample CZODoug2_1_16fun_FD_122160 | JGI IMG/M metagenome (GOLD analysis project Ga0137412, IMG submission 122160) | Vadose zone soil fungal communities from Angelo Coast Range Reserve, California, USA - CZODoug2_1_16fungal (Hybrid Assembly) | ecosystem: Environmental > Terrestrial > Soil > Vadose zone... | reverse complement strand
TAGAGTTTTATGTGAGAAGGGGAGAATTAGAGGTGGAGAGATGAAATTTTGTGATACCTTTAGGACTGGTAATGGCGTAGGCAACCTTCTATGTAAAAACTGACGTTGAGGGACGAAGGCTTTGGTAATGAACAGGATGTGCGACCTGATAAGTTTTAATAAAAACTGTATAACTTTTATTTAAGCGGACTTTTAAAGAGTCGGCATATATTAAATAACTTGATTATACATTGTATTTCATCTTACTTTAGCCTATCTAGATATGCATAATGGGTAACTATTTTGTATAAAGCTCTAGAGATAAGTATTATAATTAATATAATATTGGCTTTCTTCTATGGTTAGAGAAATTGAACCAATGTAATTAAAACTCTGTCCAATAAGACCCCTTTGGGTTAGTAAGGGTAAAATATATTTTACTAATTAGGCGTCTAGCGTGTCCTGGGTTAGATGCAGATGAACGTAATAATTAACAGAGAAAAGTTGGAACCTAAGGAAGAGTTTGGTTTTATTAAGAAACAGGGTAATGCCTATAATCTGCTTGTTATTAATATAGATAATACAGCAGGGTTTGCTGTAAAGCAAACTATCGATTAGAGGTAAGAGGATAGCGTAAAAAGCGAAGGCCGTCTTGTAATGATACGGATAGGGTCAAATCAATCTATTAACAAACGGGGTGCTTCACACAAAGGGAGCTAGCCCCCCTATTAAATATAACAAAATACGAACTGGAATAACTACAATATATTTATCTAAACGACAAGCAGCCCAAGGGCTAAACACGTCTTTAGATACTGTTCGTAGATATATTATTAGTAGTAAACCCTTTAAGGGTAGATATTTAATAGAAAATTTAATAGAAAATTAGAAGGTAGGACAGTGTTGTTCACCTATTGAAAGAGTGCAGACTTACGCAGGGATGTTAGTTATGTTATGATTATAATTTCAACCTAAGGAATGAGTGGTAAAAATAACCCAATGTTTGGCCATAAGCACTCAGAGGAAACTCGAGCAAAAATAGCAGCAAGCCTAGATCATCTATTGGAGGTTACTGATATCAAAACAGGGGAGAGCAAATCATATGGTTCAGGGAAGGAGGCAGCAGTTGCTCTATCTTGTAGTGCTGTAACAGTATCAAGATGCCTAAAAAATGGAAAGCTTTACAGCCCCGAGGGGGAGGAAAATTTTATTTTCCACCCCCTCAGCCACCTGTGGTGGCGGCCCGAAACTCCTTGTATTCTTTAGCGGATTTGATTTTTTGGTTTTTGTAGTTTTAATTATAACTTGGGCTCCGACCTAGTTTATTACTCAATATTCTGTATAGTCCCATGAAGTGTAAATTTAGATGGATATCAAGAAGCGACGCGACGTCCCAGGAGTAAGCCGCGCAATTTTAGCAAGCAAGAAGCCTATCCAGTGACGCCGACGCAAGCCTAAAAACTATTTTATTATATATAATAAAATTAAAATATATTTATAATTAAGGCGGAGGTTGGGGTGTCCCAACCTGCTTCGCTGCCCTTACTTCTTATTTTGGCAATCTACAGTTTGGTTCTATTTTAGATAAATTAATCAAAACTTGTGTTTAATTTATAGTAAGCAATACTTTATTTTTGACTTTATATTGTACTTTAATTTTTAGCCTGAACAGGCGTCGGGCCGCGAGGCCGAAGCCAGCGCTGACGAAGGCGCGCCGGCTAACCTTAATTAAACACAAGTTTTTTTTTCTTTCTTTTTTAGGTATGTAAAAATCCTATGTATAAAATAGTTTTTCGTATTATTATTTTTATAAAGAATACTACGCAAATTATTCATAGGTAACTTATAATAATTATATATAAATATGACAAATTTAATAAGAAGTAATTTTCAAGCACATCCTTTTCATTTAGTTTCTCCTTCACCTTGGCCTTTATTTACTTGTATAGCTTTATTAACATTAACTACAGCCGGTAAGCCATGAGATACGCCGGCTCTAAATCAAGCTATATGCTGGGACATCCTATATTATTCTGCAGAAATAGGACAATCAGCAGGAAACCTATTAAGTTTGAACTTTTCAGGAATCTTCAGAGACAACACGCTTGAATTTTTTTGTTGTATTATCCCTTTAATTGTAAAAAAACCTTCAACGGATCCTTCGCTTGAGACTAATATTACTACTTCCTATAAATCAGTTCGTCAAGCAGCTGAAGCTCTTAAAGTATCGCAAAGTTCATTGTTTTATCATATAAACAGAAAGAACGAAAATATCAATATCAATTCGTATAGAAACAGATATGTTGTATATATTAAAAGGGGTTATCACAGTTATCCTGCGACTTTTTATAGTAAAAAAAGATTGACTCTTCCTTGGAGAGATAAACAAGCAAGGGGGTTGAGAAAATATAGTAGCCAATCAAATCATAATAAGCCTGATCTCTTTGCTTATTATTTAGCAGGTTTAATAGAAGCACAAAATAGTGCCATTATAGTTCCAACTAGCGAAAGATCAAAAAAAGGTCAACTTAATTATCCTTCTATAAAAATTACTTTTGATTCATGAGATATCCCTCTTTCTTTGTTATTGCAGAAAGAATTGAGTGCTGGATCTTTATCTAAAAAAAAAGGAGCTAACGCTTATGTTTTGACTTTTAATAGTAGAGAAAGTATATTATTAATTGTGTCTTTAATAAATGGAAAAATGAGAACACCTAAAATTCAGACTTTATATACTCTAATTGATTGGCTAAATTTAGGACAAAATTCTGATTCATCGACAGGGGGCCTGGATATAAAACATCCAGCAGCTGAGACTATTGTAAAATTACCTTTAAATTCAGAACCTTTAGACTCTAGCCCTTGGTTAGCAGGTTTTATAGAGGGGGGCGGTTCTTTTCAAGTTAGAGCTACAGCTCCAAATGCAAAAAATAAGTATCCAAAAGTAGAATGTAGATTTGAATTATACCAAAGCGGCACAAGTAATTATAGTTTTATGTCAGACATAGCTACTTTTTTGGGTAGTTCGTTTAAAGGAATCGAAATTCGCTCAAAATTTGATTCCCCCAATATATAATTAGAACTGTAACTTTAGCGTCGCGCGCGCGCAGCGCGCTCGATGCATCCTTCCTCCGGTTGTTTAACTAGGAAGGGGACGCTAGTAATATAAAATTAGAAAATTACTTAAATAAATATCCTTTATTTAGTAGCAAATATTTAAACTACAAAGATTGATTAAAAGTATTAGAGTTAAAAAAAATCGCGGCGGCGTCTGTTCGCTCCACTGTAGGGACTAAATATGATGCTGACTTTTTAGATAAAGTAGTCCAAATTAAAGATGGTATGAATAACAAGAGAACTATATTTGTATGGGATCATCTACAAGGGTTTTACAGACTAAGAAAATAATATATAGTCCTATCCACTACGTAAGTAGGGGGGTTATTTACCTTAAAGGTGGCATATTCTAAGTGGGAATGCCTGCCGAAGGCGCGCGCGCGCGCGCCTACGTTTTGAGGAGGGGCGAGAAATCGCCCCGCCCGCACAAAACTTTTTGAAATCTAGTTATGCGGAATTATACATAACTTGTAATTATGGGGCTTTATGCCCAGTAGATCAAAATATTGGTATTAACAATGCATGGTTTTTCTAATGGAGGATATTTTTTAATATTAGGTTTTTTATCTTTAATCGGTGCTATGTCCTTTTGGTTTAGAGATGTAATCTCTGAAGGTACAGCAGAAAGCTTGTCACTAAAAGTCGTACTGTCTAACTATACATTAAATATTGCCAAAGCTATACCTAAAGAAGAAATAAAACTAGTTCTTGATTCGAAGGCGCGCGCGCGCCTACGTTTCAGCCACCCGGCGGCAGAAACTTATTCTAAAAAAATTAATAGTTTAAATTTTTCTAAAGATCAATTAGGTTATTATTTAGCTGGTTTATTAGAAGGAGATGGATCCATTTCTTTACCTGCTATTGGTAATACTACATTAAATAGAGTATTAAACCCTCGTTTTGTATTTACTTCACACATAAATAATTTCCCCCCTACACGAAGGGTTACAAAAGATAGTTAGTATTAAGGCGTCAATTAATTTAGGTTTATCAGATCAATTAAAAGGTTTCTTTCCAGATGTAAAACCAGTTACGAGACCCGTAGTTTCAGATCAAAAAATTAAAGATCCACATGATTAGCTGGCCTGGCTTCGTTGATGGTGAAGGATGCTTTTTTGTGGGAATTGGAATAGGAATTGGAATAGGAATACATTTATATGCGGCAAACAGCAGAATCCCTAAAGACAAGCCTTGGGACTATAAGAAACTATGTAAAAAGTGGTAAACTTTTAAGTCCCTTCGGCGGAGCGAAGGGACGCCATCGAGGTAAATATTTAAACACAACCGAATAAGAACAAGAATAGAACAATTTAAGGTCGGGTAACCGCCTGCCTTAATTAACATCAGGGTTCCGCTTTGTAATAACAATATAAATTCAAACGACAGTACGGCATAAAATTTAAATGAACTAAGTGCCTTCATTAAATCTGACTATTTGCTGAAAACTCCTAAAGCCTTAAGTACTTAGTAGGGGCACCACCTGAGTAAAAATCTTATGGATATACAATGGACAATCAGCAGGAAACCAACGGATTTATAATTATCCTAGTAGGATCCTCAGAGGCTAATACGCTCAGAACTAATACGTTATATTATAGTTAACCTATTAGTTAAGAGGTAGTCCAACCAGTATAGAAATATATTGGGTAATCCCATATACATTCTAGGTTATTTTAGCCCCGACCTTTCGGGAGGGCGGCTCCGCGTATAGTATACTATAGATGACTTACCAGTCAAGTATAGATGACTTACATTACCTTTAGGTAACGTATAGTATACATGACAAAAATCAAGTAAGAGCTGTCTCCGGTGTTATTTTAGCCCGACCACCTAAGAGCTGGTGTTACAAAAAACCACAGGCTTCTTAGTCGGTTAAGATGGAAATTTAGAGATTTTATAAAAAAATGACCCCGTCCCCTCTGGGGAGGCGCGCAGGCGGACTATTAAGCGGGGGTGCTTCGCTCCAGATATAATTAAAAATATCATAAGAATAATAATGCCTATAGCATTATTATTCTTTAATTTTGATTTCGATCCTTGCGAGGGGGCGCTTGCGCCCCGCCCCACGTTTCAGCCACCGGCGGCAGAAACTCCCTTTGTTTGGTTGTCCCTATTTATAATGCTGCTACCGATAAAATTCAAATTCTCTCAGATAATCAGGGAAAATTCGGCGTATATTGCTTCACAAATTGGATAAATGGAAAACAATATATTGGCTCTTCTGTAGATTTAAAAAGAAGATTTTCGGCGCTGCGCGCGCGCAGCGCGTTTTGCCCTCTGGGCAAAACTGAGTATTTTAAGATTAGTTCTCTTAAAGTACATAAAGATATGCCTATTTGTTGTGCCTTACTTAAACACGGATATTCAAACTTTAGTCTGGAGATTCTAGGATATTATGATTCCTCTGAGTTATTAACAAGTTTTGTGCGGGCCGATTTATCGCCTAATTTTTCTTTTAAAAGAAAAAAATAAAACGTAGGCGCGCGCGCCTACGGGAGAAAGATTATATTAAACTCTTAAAACTAAAATATAATATCGAGGGGGAGGAAAATTTGATTTTCCACCCCCACGTTTTAGAGGTGGCGGCCGAAACTTCCTTGATCCTGCTGCTCCAATGACAGGTAGAAAGCATTCCCCAGAAAGTCTTGCAAAATTATCGGGTGAAAATCATTATATATTTGGAAAAACTCATAGCCAAGAAGCGAAGGATCAAATCTCAGCTTCTATGAAGGGAATCCGTTTATCGGAGTTTATGCGCGGGGTGGCTGAAACTAGGCGCGCGGCGCGCGCCTTCGGAACATAAAAAAAAATTTGTCACTTGCTCAGCCGAACTCTCAAAAAATAGAAGTTCTGGACCTTGAGAATAATAAAACAACTTTTTATAATTCCATTCGTGAAGCTGCGAGAGCCTTGAGTTGTGACCATAGCTCTATTAGGTATTATATTAAATCTAAAAATCCAATGCCTTTCAAAGGTAGATATGTTTTTAATGACTTACTTGGGTAATCACACAATGTCAGTTCAGCGTGGAATTAATTTGGGTGTTGCTTTATTTATAGTATCTGAAGGTTTATTCTTCCTTGCTATATTTTGGGCTTTTTTCCATAGTGCATGCATTGTGGATAAGAATCAAACTCCGGGGAAGCCCTAAAGCTCCTTTAACCAAAGATTAAGCAAAAATTTAATCCGGCCTGATTAATGTCTCAGGGTACGGTAATATCAAAGGAGATGATGGAAACTGATAATGGGTGATCGCGGATCTAAGTCAGTTGCCAACTAGTTATACATATAAATTTACGTATCTCCGGCAACTGTAAAAGAGCAACGAGTAGACGGTTCTTGGTGCAATAATCTATTATTGCGCTTAAGGTGTACTCTTAACGTCAGAGAAATCTGGTATTTACTAAGAATAGCATGCCAATAGTGAATAAAAATAAATTATTTAGTACTCAAAGGACTAGTAATAAATTAGACCCTAACTATGTAACAGGATTTACCGATGGAGAGGGTTGTTTTTATATTGGGATAAGTCCAGATAATAAATCTAGTTCTGGTTTTAGAATTAAATTATCATTTCAAATAGGTTTACATGAAAAAGATAAAGAGTTATTAAATTTAATTAAATTTTATTTCGGTGTAGGAAATATTAGTAAATTAGCAGGAGATTCAGTATTATATAGAGTTACTTCTATAGAGGAATTAAAAATTATTATAGATCATTTTGAGAGATATCCTCTTATAACTCAAAAATATAAAGATTATCTATTATTTAAACAAGCATTTGAATTAATTAAAAATAAAGAACATCTATCTATTGAAGGTTTAAGAAAAATTGTATCTATTAAAGCATCTATAAATTTAAAATTATCTTCTAGTTTAATGAAAGCTTTCCTAAATATAGTGCCAGCTATTGTACCAGAAATGAAAGATAGAAAAATATTAAATTATAATTGATTAGCAGGATTTACAGATGCTGAAGGATGTTTTTTTGTAGCTCATAAAAAATCTCAGGCATCTAAATTAGGTGAAACAGTTTGATTAAAATTTATATTAACTCAACATTCTAGAGATGAAAATCTTCTTAAAAATTTTATTGTAATATTTGGATGTGGTAAATTAATAGCTAAAAACACTAAAGAATATGGTGAATTTATTGTAGAAAAATATTCTGACATAAAAGATAAAATAATACCATTTTTTGAAAAATATCCACTTTATGGAATCAAAAAAGAAAATTATTTAGACTTTAAAAAAGTCTCAGAATTAATGCAAAATAAAGCTCACTTAACTTTAGAAGGGTTAGAAAAAATAAAACAAATAAAATCTGGTATGAATAAAAATAGAAAATAGTATAAAGTTTTTATTTTCTTAATTATTATGATAAATTTAAAGTTAAAATAACACTACACTAAGTATATTAACCTTTTAGCTAAATATAATTAAATATAATTTTAGACGAAGTTAAATAAAAAATATATAATTGTGTAGGTTAGTTAAAATTTGAGTGCATTATCACCAACTGTTGAATTAGGAGCTCAATGACCACCAATGGGAATTGAAGCTATTAATCCTTTTGAACTTCAATTATTAAATACAGCAATATTACTATCATATGGTGTTTGCCATAAATGAGATAATAATTGTGATTTAGACCCATTTTGAATTAGCGGATTCTCTGATGCGGAATCTTCTTTCGTTATTCCCATCTATAAAAAAAAATGGTTACAAAACAGGCTGAACAGTTAATGCTATATTTTCAATTGCATTACATAAGAAAGATCTATATCGAGGGGGAGGAAAATTTTATTTTCCAGCCCCTCAGCCACCACTTATTTAGTTAGGTGGCGGCAGAAACTCTTAAAAAAAATTCAGGCGGAGCAAGATATTTCGGTGTTGGTACTATTAATTATAATAAAAGAGATGGCGAAGGCGCGGCGCGCGCCTACGTTTTCTTTTTTTCTTTTAAAAGAAAAATGAGGAGGGACGAGAAATCGCCCGCACAAAACTGTTTTATTTATTCAGTCCAATCATTAAAATATTTAATTAATGTAATAATTCCCCATTTGTTCTTGACAAGTATTCTCTAATTACTCAAAAACGAGCTCGGCTGCGCAGCTGCGCAGCGGACTCTTAAGCGGGGGTGCTTCGCTCCAGATTTTCTTCTGTTCAAACTCGTTGTTGAATTAAGGAATGACCAGAAGCATCTTCATATTGAAGGAATACAAAAAATTGTGAATATTAAAGCTTCCATAAATACTGGTTTATCTGATACTTTGAAAAAATGTTTTTCTAATATCAGTCCAATTGAAAGACCGATTGTTGAACTTACAGAAATCCCAAATCCTAATTGACTAGTAGGCTTCGCAAACGGTGATGGTTGTTTCCGTGTGGCAATTTTTAAGTCTAACTCATGCAATACTGGATTTGCTATTAGATTAAATTTTAAGATTAGTCAACATTCTCTCCCACAGGGGGATATAAAATTACTGAAAAGTTTTGTTAACTATTTTAGCGGCGCGCCGTCCTCCTCGGAGGGCACGGCAGCGCTGCATCGCTCCCTGAAGGGGCGACGCGGTGGTAAATTAGAACTTCAATCAAAAAGACTTGCTTGTTCTTTTGTCGTAACGAAATTCTCAGATGTAGTTGGCATTATTATTCCATTTTTTGTATTACAAAAATATCCTCTACAAGGATCAAAAAGACTTGACTTTACAGATTTTTGGAAAGTCGCGGAGTTAAGAAATAATAAGGTACATCTAACAAGTGAAGGACTAAAGCAAATTAATGTGATTGTGAGTGGAATGAACCGAGGAAGAGATGATTTAGGCTGTTAATTGTTCAAAGGGGCATCGGCCCACAACCCGGTGCGAAAAAAGCTATATGCGGGGAACTTTAAGAAAATCTACACTTAGGCATACCGGTCAGGAGGGATCATCCACCGCGGTGACTGCCGAGTAACAGCTAGGTTTTTTATTTAAACAATCCGCAGGTAATATAACTGGTAAATCAATAAGAAAATTTTGTTTAGGTGGCGTCGGGCGGCGGCCGCGGCTCGATTCTGTATGATAGTAAGATACCTATCGGCCCTTAGGGGCATTTGGCGGAAAATTCATTATGGTTTGTCTCAGTGTATAAGTAGAACCTCAACGATCACACGCTTTTGTGTAAATTATCATGAACCGACCCTAGCTTGTTCTATTTTTTTTATATCCCTGGCCTCCGACCCGTACACAAAATAAGGGCGCGGTTTTCATAGGTGGCAATACCACCGAATTCTCACGGAGGACCGGATGAGCAAGCTAATGAACAGGGCACACCCGACGGCCGGCGGTCCCTTCTGATATATTTATATAAGATATGATCTAAATCTATTTTTTTTTAATTAATATAGAAAGTTTATGCAACTAACCTTCTTTACAATTGCCCGTTGAATATCAAGCACAAGCACAATTTATCGGAATGTAAAACCAGGAGGTTATAACAAGAGTAGTTTTCCGAAGGCGCGCGCGCCTACGTTTTGAGGAGGGGCGAGAAATCGCCCCGCCCGCACAAAACTTTAATAAATAAAGAAGACTCCCGCCTTTTTTTTAATTCAATTAAAAAAACAGGCGGGGGTCTCCGGAGGGGCGACTATGAGATATTATATGGACTTATATTAGGGATCTATATATCTCGAGAAAAAAAATACTGAAAATGCTTATCTAAGATTTGAACAATCGGCGCGCTCCTTAGATAAACAATGAAGGGGCGCGCGTCCAGCCGCCCTGCTTTTTTTTGTGACCGGAGGGGCAAGCTATTGATTAAAAAAAAATAGCCCTGGCGCGCCGGGCGGCTGGGGCTGCAGCGCCGCCCGGACTAAATTAATAAAGATTATCTTGAGCATCAATAAATTTATTGAATTAGTTAAACCCCATTTTCACTCTACAATGTTATACAAAATTAAAAAAAAAAAAGAATTTGTTTGAATTACCTTTATTAAATACAGTTATACTATTATCATCAGGTGTATGCCTGAAATGGATAGGAATTGTAAATTTTTTTTTATTTGCTGGATTTAAGTTAGCAATTTTACCATTTAGTTCTTCTAGGGTGCCCTCTGATAAGAGAATAGGTCCTCACAATTTTGAAGTAATGTGTATATTAATAGGATCTTTACTGGGGGATGGTCACATGGAAAGAGATGGTAACGGATCTAGGTTTTGTTTTTATCAAAAAGGAGAGCATATTGAATATAAATTGTGACTACATAGTATTTTATTTAAACACGGTTATTGTAAAGAAAACATACCTCAAATACAAAGTAGAATGATAAATAATAAATTATTTTATTATTGTAGATTTATAACTTTCACTTATAGTTCTTTTAATTGAATATATGAAGGTTTTTATCCAAAAGGTAAAAAAGTTATACCTGTTTGAATAGAAGAGTATATAACTCCCTTAGCATTAGCAATATGAATTATGGATGATGGAACATGGATAAAGAATAGAGGTATAAAATTATGTACAAATTCTTTTAGTTTATCTGAAGTTAAATATTTGGTTTCTATATTAGAGAAAAAATATGGTTTTAAATTATCAATTGTTTCTGCCGGAGCTATAAATCAGTATAACATATATATACCTAAAGTTAATTTACCTATTTTAATACCTATTGTATTACCACATATGCATCCTTATTTTTTATATAAATTAAATATGATAAAACCTAATTTAGACTAATTTACAATTCTTTTTCATAGTCCTATTGTAACTAATATGCAATTTCCATCAAAAAAATAATAAAATATGCAATAGAATATCTTGACAAAGATATTGATAATATATATATATATATTATTGGCGATATCGATGAAAATGGTCAACGACTAATGTAATAAGTTAAGACCATCGGCTATAAGGATAGTCGCTACAGACTGGGTCATCGGTGGGTGCCTGAAATGGTGCTTAATGTACAGTCGGGATCTTATTTAAAATTCTAAATTTTAAACTCAAGGTTTTGTATTAAATTTACATTTCATTAATCATAATTAATGGGTAGATATCACAATTAATATAAAATACAGGAATAGTAGGAAAAAATAAAACTATTATTTAAGATCAAGGTAACAGTAACGTTTGCTCATCATTCTTTAATTCAAGGTAATAGAGCAGGAGTTTTATATGGTTTAATAGCTACTTTAGGATTAGCTGTAGTATTTACTATCTTTCAAGGTGTTGAGTATTCAGTTTCATCATTTACAATTTCGGACGGTGCTTTTGGATCTTGTTTCTATTTCTCAAC
>Ga0137412_10004305_pt1 | contig 11381 bp, 10 predicted proteins | sample CZODoug2_1_16fun_FD_122160 | JGI IMG/M metagenome (GOLD analysis project Ga0137412, IMG submission 122160) | Vadose zone soil fungal communities from Angelo Coast Range Reserve, California, USA - CZODoug2_1_16fungal (Hybrid Assembly) | ecosystem: Environmental > Terrestrial > Soil > Vadose zone... | reverse complement strand
AGCGAGCCGCCGAAGACCGTGAAGTCCTGGCTGAAGACGAAGACCAGCTTGCCGTCGACGGTGCCGAAGCCGGTGACGACGCCGTCGCCCGGAACTTTCTGGTCGGCCATCCCGAAATCGCTGGAGCGATGTTCGACGAACATGCCCCATTCCTCGAACGAGCCTTCGTCGAGCAGGACCTCCAGCCGCTCCCGCGCGGTCAGCTTGCCCTTAGCATGCTGGCCCTCGATTCTCTTGAGGCCGCCGCCCACCTTGGCGGCGTCGCGCTGCCGCTGAAGCTTCTCCAATATCGCCAGCACTAACCTCTCCCTGTGTCCGAGCCGCCTGCCGTTTGCGAAAATTGCATAAAGGTCGCGAATTTCCGCATTTTCTTCAAGTTTGGATGGGTTTTGAAGATACCGATTAGGTTCGCGTGTCAGCTAAACGATCTGATCGGGCGAGTAAAGCGGAGGGGGCCGGAACGATGGCGTCGGACGCCATTCCTTGATAGGTGAATCCCCCGTATGCGCGAGGATTCATGGCCAAACCACCACCACCGAGGCGCGGACGGCGTCTGCCGGACGAGCCGCAAATCCCCAACGAGGAAATCCGCTATGCGATGGGCGAATCCGTGCTGGGCCCGGTACTGGCGCGCGTCATCGACCCGATCGGCCGGGCCGGCCGGGGCGTGTTGAACCGGCTGGCCCGCACCGGCGGAGGATGACCTGATGGACATCCGCATCGAGGGGCGGGACCTGCCCGGACGCGACTGCGCCGCGGCGCCCAACTTCCCCGGATACCGGAACATCCACGTCGGTGTGCAGCGCAAGGACCGCCCCGACGAGCTGCTCGAGCCGCACCCCGGCGACGCCGCCGCGGTCACCTGGACGCTGGACGCCACGCTGACCGACGGCCCGACCGGCATCGACCTGCGCGGGCGCTACATCCAGGGCCGTCCGGGCGCCCGGTTCGTGTACCTGTCCTGGGGCGCGGTGGACGAGCGGGGTGTGTTCACCATGTTCCGCCGCGCCAAGCTGATGTTCGACGCGGTCGACCCCGAGGTGCTGCGGGCGGCCGGGCGGAGCGGTCGGCTGGTCGCCCGGCTGGGGCTGCGCGACGGCCGCGGCCAGCCGCTGTGCGCCGCCGTCCGGCCGCCGGACGTGCAGTGGTCGGCCGGGTAGGCACGGGCTAGCGGTGGATAGCGCTGGTAATAGATCGAGCTAGTAGTAGATCGGGCCGACCTGGCCGCCGCCGGCCGCCACCGCGTCGCCGGTGATCGCCACGCTGCGCGGGGACGCCAGGAAGGTCACCACCGAGGCGACCTCGGCGGCGGTGACCAGTCGTCCGATGCTGAGCCCCTTGGCGATGTCGGCGGCCACCTGCTCGGCGGTCACCCCCCGGTCGGCGGCCACCGCGGCCAGCGTGTCCGGGGTGCGCTCGGTGACGGTGAAGCCCGGGTGCACCACGGTGACGTTGACCCCGGCCGGGCCGAGCTCGTCGGCCAGGTTCTTGGTCATCGCGGCGACCGCCACGTTGCGCACCGAGCCGACCAACGAGCTCGCTGAGCGGGCGTTCAGGCCACTGATGTTGACGATGCGCCCCCAGCCGCGCTCGACCATGCCCGGCGCGAGCGCCCGCGCACAGCGCAGGTAACCGAGGACCTTCGTCTCCAGTTCGGCGCGCAACGCGTCGTCGGTAATCTCGGTCAGCGGCGGTCTCGGCCCCGGCGTTGCCGGCCGCGCGGCGGTGTTGACCAGGATGTCCACCCCGCCGAGCAGCTCGGTGGCCCGCTGCGCCATGGCCCGCACCGACCCGTCGTCGGTGGTGTCCGCCGGGATGGCCACCGCGCGGCCGGCACGCCCCCGCAACGACGCCACGGCGGCGTCCAGTACGGCGACGTCCCGGGCGACCAGTGCCACGTCGGTGCCCTCGTCGAGCAGCGACTCGGCCACTGCCAGCCCGATGCCGCGGCTGCCGCCGGTGACCACCGCACGCCTGCCGGCCAGTTGCAGGTCCACTAGTACAGATCTCCCTCGGGAAGCGCGCGGTGCATCAGTCCTTCGGGCCGCCCGCCACGTAGATCACCTGGCCGGACACGAATCCGGCGCCCTCACTGGTGAGGAACGACACGGTGTTGGCGATGTCGTCGGGCTTGCCGACCCGGCCGACCGGGATCTGGCTGGCCGCGCCCTTCTGGAAGTCCTCCCAGGAAACCCCGATCCGCTCGGCCGTGGCCTTGGTCATCTCGGTGGCGATGAAGCCGGGCGCGATCGCGTTCACGGTGATGTTGAAGCGGCCCAGCTCGATGGCCAGCGTCTTGGTGAAGCCCTGCAGGCCGGCCTTGGCGGCGGAGTAGTTCGCCTGGCCGCGGTTGCCCAGCGCGGAGGTGCTGGACAGGTTCACGATCCGGCCCCACTGCGCCTGGGCCATGTGCGCCTGGGCTGCCTGGGACATCAGGAACGAGCCGCGCAGGTGCACGCCCATCACCGTGTCCCAGTCCACCTCGGTCATCTTGAACAGCAGGTTGTCCCTGGTCACGCCGGCGTTGTTGACCAGAATCGTGGGCGGCCCCAGTGTGTCGGCGATCCGCGCCACGGCGTCCTTCACCGCGGCGGCGTTGCTCACATCGGCGCCGACCGCGAGCGCATGCCCACCGTCCTTGGTGATCCGGGTGACTGTGTCCGCGCAGCTGGACTCGTCCAGATCGACGACCGCGACCGCGTGGCCATCCCTGGCCAGTCGCTCCGCGGTGGCCGCGCCGATGCCGCGTGCCGCCCCGGTCACGATTGCCACTCTGCTCTCCGTGCCCACCGAGCCTCCTGTTGTCGTCCCAGTCAGTTCAGGTCATCTTGACCCCTCGCCGACTAGCTCGCTCACCAGGGTTGCGCCGCGTGCGCCGTCGAGCCTCGGGCGGCTGTCCGTGACCAGGTGGCCCAAATCCTGCGTTGTGTGTCGCTATGGCCACTTTTCCGTAAGCCCTACTTCATCGAGGCTGGTGGGGTGACCGAACTCGAAGCGCGCCGGGTGGTGCCCGGCGCGGGTAGGCGCCGGCTGCACCCCGCCTGGTCGGTCGCCGCCGTGACCTTTCTCGCCCTGGTCGGTGCGGCGGCGTTCCGGGCTGTGCCGGGCGTATTGATCGATCCGTTGCACGCGGAGTTCGGCTGGTCGGTGGGCACGATCTCGTCGGCGATCGCCATCAACATGGCGCTCTTCGGCCTGACCGCGCCGTTCGCGGCGGCGCTGATGGAGCGCTTCGGGGTCCGGCAGGTGGTCGCCGTCGCGCTGGTGGTGGTCGCGGCGGGCAGTGGGCTCACCGTGTTCATGACCGCCTCCTGGCAGCTGGTGGTTTGCTGGGGCGTCCTGGTCGGCCTCGGCACCGGTTCGATGGCGCTGTCGCTGGTCGCCACGGTCACCGGCCGTTGGTTCGTGACCCGGCGCGGCCTGGTGTCCGGCATCCTCACCGCCGGTTCGGCGACCGGTCAGCTGGTCTTCCTGCCGGTGGTCGCGGTGATCTCGGAGCGGTGGGGCTGGCGGCCGGCCTCGCTCGGGGTGGCGGCCGCCGCGCTGGCCGTCGTGCCGCTGGTGCTCTGGCTGCTGCGGGACCGGCCGAGCGACGTCGGCGCGGCCCCGTACGGCGGTACCCCGGCGGACGAGCTGCCGGCGGTGCCCGGCGGGGTGGCCAGGCTGGCGCTGCGCACGCTCGGCTCGGCGGCCCGGGTCGGCCCGTTCTGGCTGCTCGTCGGTGGGTTCATGATCTGCGGCGCAACCACGATGGGGCTGCTGCAGCCGCACTTCGTCCCCGCCGCGCACGACCACGGCATGCCGACCACGACCGCGGCGGGGCTGCTCGCCGTGGTCGGCCTGTTCGACCTGGTCGGGACGGTGGCATCGGGGTGGCTGACGGACCGGTTCGACCCCCGGCTGCTGCTCTGCGTCTACTACGTCGGCCGGGGCGTCTCGCTGATGCTGCTGCCGTTGGTGTGGGGTTCGACGCCGACCGCCAGCATGCTGAGCTTCATCGTGTTCTACGGGCTGGACTGGGTGGCCACGGTGCCGCCGACGATGGCACTGTGCCGGCGGTACTTCGGGACGGCGGCGCCGGTGGTGTTCGGCTGGGTGTACGCCTCGCACCAGGTCGGTGCCGCGCTGATGGCGTTCGCCGCCGGGCTGCTGCGCGACCACCTGGGCAGCTACGACTCGGCGTGGTACCTCGGCGGCGGGCTGTGCCTGCTCGCCGCGCTGCTGTCCGCCGGGCTGCGCGCACCGGCGGAGCCGATCAGCCTGGGTCCGCCGCCCCGAGACGGCGGGACCAGTTCTGCCCGATGACGCCCCGGCCGAAACCGTCGAACGGGGCTTCGGCGTCCAGGGTGAAGCCGGCGCGCTGGTAGATCCGCCGCGCGGCGGCCAGCTCGGAGGTGGTCCACAGCGTGATCCGCCGGTAGCCGACGCGCTCGGCGAACCGCAGGCACTCGGCCACCAGCCGCTCGCCGACGCCCAAACCCCGGGCGGACGGCTCGACGAGCAGCAGCCGCAGCTTGGCGGTGTCGTTCTGGGTGTCGTTCTGGGTGGCAGTCATGCACGCGATCGAACCCGCCGGCCGGCCGTCCACCTCGGCGATCCACACCGCCTCCCGGGCCGGATCCGGCCGCTCGGCGTAGTCGGCCACGATCCGCGCCACCATCGCCTCGAAGCGCGGATCCCCGCCGTACTGCCGCACGTAGAGGGCGCCGTGGCGGGCCACGATCCAGCCGAGGTCGCCGGGCTCGGGCGGGCGCAGCACAACCGCGCGCGGCCGGGCCGGGGCGCTCAGGGTGCGCTCGATGGTGCCCATCGCCTCGGTGAGGGTGGCCCGCCGGTCGGCCGAGAGCGGCTCCAGCAGCTCCCGGACCGCCTTGGCCTGGCGCTCGTCCAGGTCGTCGTACGCGCGGCGGCCGGCCTCGGTCAGCCGGAGCAGCTGCCGCCGCGCATCGCCGGGGTGGGCCTGCCGGGAGACCAACCCGGCGGTGTCGAGGCGGGCCACCACCCGGCTGAAGTAGCCGGCGTCCAGGTCGAGCAGCCGGCGCAGCTCGGCTCCCTCCACACCGGCCGCCGCCCCGGAGCCCGCCGCACCGCTGACCGGCTCGGCGGGCCGATGGGCGAGCTCGTAGAGCAGCCGGGCCTCGACGAGGGAGAACGGCGAGCCCACCAGGCTGTCCCGCAGCACGCCGATCGACCTGGTGTAGAAGCGGTTGAACGCCCGGACCCGGGCGACCTCGTCCTGTTCCGACCGGTCGTGTTCCGAGTGCCGGTCGTGTCCTGAGTGCTGGTCGTGTTGCGGGTGAGAGCGAAGCCGCGGCACGGGACCTCCTCCGGACGACTTCTAGGACTGCTTCTATGACTGTGACAGAGAGTTCTCTGACATAGTCAACGAATTATCGCCAGAGTGATTCGCGTCGCTCCGGGAACCGGGTCGGTCCCGTCGACGACTATGCCGTTGATGTCCGAGACAACTTTGACGCTGGTGCAGTTCCTCCGTGACGGCCTGGACCCAGTGCCCGAGCTGGCTCGGCTGCGTGCCGAACAGCCGGTCAGCCCGCTGCTCATCCCCAACGGGCCGACGGCGTGGCTGGTCACCAGCTACCGCGACGCGCGTGCTGTGCTGGGCGACGCCGAGACGTTCAGCAACGACTTCGCCAACCTGATGGGCGGCGGCGCCGGCGGCCCAACCGAGGATCAGGACCCCGGCGGGCTCGGGATGGCCGACCCGCCCAAACACACCCGGCTGCGCAAGATGCTGACCGCGGAGTTCACCGCGAAGCGGCTGCGCGAGCTGGAGCCGCGGATCACCGCCGTGGTCGACGAGTGCCTCGACGACACCGCCACCGCCGGCGCGGGTGGTGACCCGGTCGACCTGGTGCGCACCTTCGCCCACCCGATCCCGTCGCTGGTGATCTGCGAGCTGCTCGGTGTGCCGGCCCATGAGCGCGCCGACTTCCAACGGATCAGCAACAACCGGTTCGACGTCTCCGGCGCGCCGGGCGGCGGGCTGGATGCGATCGGCGAGTCGCTGAACTATCTCGGCGGCCTGGTGTCCCGGCAGCGGGCCGATCCGGGCGACGGGCTGCTCGGCCGACTGGTCCGGGAGCACGGCGACAACCTCACCGACCGCGAGCTGGCCGGCCTGGCGGACGGGCTGCTCACCGGCGGGCACGACACCACGGCGAGCATGCTGGCGCTGGGCACCGTGCTCATCCTGGGCAACCCCGACTACCGGGCGGCCGCTCTCGACCCGGCCCGGATCGGTGGCCTCGTCGACGAGCTGCTGCGCTACATCTCGGTGGTCCAGGTGGCCTTCCCGCGCTGGGCGCGCCGGGACACCGAGATCGCCGGCCAGCGGATCGGCGCCGGGGACATGGTGATCTGCTCGCTGTCCGGCGCGAACCGGGACGTCGAACTGGGTCCCGACATGGAGCGGGTGGACCCGGACCGCACCATCAAGCCGCACCTTGCGTTCGGCTTCGGCATCCACCACTGCGTGGGCGCCCAGCTCGCCCGGCGGGAGATGGCGATCGCCTACCCCGCCCTGCTGCACCGGTTCCCGACCCTGCGCCTCGCGGTGCCCGCCGAGGAGCTGGCCTACCGGCCGTTCTCCATCGTCTACGGGGTCGGTTCGCTGCCGGTGGCCTGGTAGGCCGCGTCCCGGGCGACCCGACTGGCAGGATGCCCCGGTGCAATGGGATGAGGCGGTTGAGGACCAGGCGCTGCGGGAGTTCTGGGCGCAGCGGCGGGTCTGTGCGTTGACCACGGTGCGCCCGGACGGCCGACCACACACGGTGGCCGTCGGTGCCACCCTGGACCCGGAGGCCGGGCTGGTCCGGGTGATCACCTACCGGACGTCGGTCAAGGTGGCGAACGTGCGGGCCGCCGGACCCGAGGGGGCGCCGGTGACGGTGTCACAGGTCGAGGGCGGCCGGTGGTCCACCGTCGAGGGCATCGCGCGGGTCCGCGAGGAGCCGGAGCGGGTGGCCGAGGCGGTACGGCGGTATGCGCTGCGCTACCGGGAGCCGCGCCCCAACCCGGAGCGGGTGGCCATCGAGATCTCCGTGCGCTCGGTGCTGGGCCGGCTGTGAGCACGGACGGCGCGACCGGACCGGGCCAGCTGGGGCTGGGGCTGGCCGCCGTCGCGCGGCCGGCGTACATCACCTCCGGGCGGACCGCCGACCTGGGCGCGGACCGGGGCGTCGCGGCGCTGCGCTCGCACACCTGGGCCACCCTGGACGGCGCCTACTCGGCCGGCGTGCGCTACCTCGACGTGGCCCGGTCCTACGGCCGCGCGGAGGACTTCCTGGCCGGCTGGCTGGCCGTGCACCCGGAGGTCGACGACGTCGAGATCGGCTCGAAGTGGGGTTACCGCTACGTCGGCGGGTGGCGCCTGGACGCCGAGGTGCACGAGATCAAGGACCACTCGCTGGCGGCGTACCGGGAGCAGCTGGCCGAGACGAGGGCGCTGCTCGGCGACCGGCTCGACGTCTACCACGTGCACTTTGCGATGTTGGATAGTGGCGCGTTGGACAATTCGGAGTTGTATCGCGCGTTCGTTGAGCTGCGCGACGGCGGGGTGCGGGTCGGCATCTCCACCTCCGGGCCGGCGCAGGCGGAGGCGGTGCGCCGGGCGCTGGAGATCTCGGTGGGCGGCGCGCCGCTGTTCACCTCGTTCCAGTCCACCTGGAACGTGCTGGAGACCTCGGTGGCGCCGGCACTGGCCGAGGCTGCCGCCGCCGGCGCCCGGGTGATCGTCAAGGAGCCGGTGGCGAACGGCCGACTGGCTCCCGGCGGGCGGGACTCCAGCGTGGGCTCGGCGCGCGCCGTCGAGCTCGCCGACCGGCTCGGGGTACCGGTCGACCAGCTGGCGATCGCCGCCGCGCTGGCCCAGCCGTGGGTGTGGCGGGTGCTGTCCGGTGCGGTCAACCCGCTGCAGGTGGCCAGCAACATCGCCGCCGCCTCGGTCGAGCTGCCCTCGGACATCGCGGCCGAGCTGGCCGAGCTCGCCGAGCCCGCCGACCGGTACTGGGCGACCCGCTCCGCCCGCTCCTGGCGGTAGGCAGCGTTCGCGGCCCCGGCCGGATCTTGACATGACAACCGGGCTAGGGTCGGTCCCTCGGACGATGTAGTTCGCGCGGTTCTCGGGGTACATCGAGCCGGGCCGGCTCGCGGTGGTGAGCTTCGGCCGAGATCCGCACGGGCCGAGGGATGCGGGGGCGTTGCGGTGACTGTGGCGATCGAGAGTTCCGGGACCGGCGGCGCGGGCGGGTCGGCCCAGCGCAACGTCGCGTTCGCCACGATCGCGCTCGGCATGCTGCTCGCGGCGCTGGACCAGACCATCGTGGCGACCGCGCTGCCGACGATCGTCGCCGACCTCGGCGGCGGCGGCCACATGTCCTGGGTGGTCACCGCGTACCTGCTCACCGAGACCATCGCCACGGTGCTGGCCGGCAAGTTCGGTGACCTGTTCGGCCGCAAGCTGGTGTTCCAGGTCAGCTGCGCGGTGTTCGTGATCGGCTCGTTCTTCTGCGGCTTCGCGGACAGCATGGGCTGGCTGATCGCCATGCGCGCGGTGCAGGGCGTCGGCGCCGGTGGTCTGACGGTGACCGCCACCGCGCTGATCGCGGACATCATCCCGCTGCGCGAACGCGGCCGCTACCAGGGTTTGATCGGCGCGGTCTTCGGGGTGACCACCGTGATCGGGCCGCTGCTCGGTGGCCTGTTCACCGATCACCTGTCCTGGCGCTGGGCGTTCTACGTCAACGTGCCGATCGCGGTGGTGGTCATCGCGATCGCGTTCCGCACCCTGCCCTCCGTGCGCACCGCCGGCCGGCCGGTGATCGACTACCTCGGCATCGTGGTCGTCGCCCTCGGCGCCACCGGGCTCACCCTGGCCACCAGCTGGGGCGGCACCACGTACCCGTGGGGCTCCCCGGTGATCATCGGGCTGTTCGCGACCTCGGTGGCGGCGCTGGTGCTGTTCGTGTTCGTGGAACGGCGGGCGGTCGATCCGATGCTGCCCATGCGGCTGTTCCGCAACCCGGTGTTCGCGCTGACCACGGTGATCAGCTTCGTGGTCGGCTTCGCGATGCTCGGGGCGCTGACCTTCCTGCCCACGTTCCTGCAGTACGTGCAGGGCGTCGACGCCACGACGTCCGGCATCCGCACCCTGCCCATGGTGATCGGGCTGCTGGTCACCTCGATCCTGGCCGGCAACGCGGTCAGCCGTACCGGGGTGTACAAGCCGTTCCCGATCGTCGGCGGCGCGGTGATGGCGCTGGGCATGTTCCTGCTGTCCACCATGGACGCGCACACGTCGGTGCTGGTCACCTCGCTGTTCCTGCTGGTGCTCGGCGCCGGCATCGGGCTGTGCATGCAGGTGCTCACGCTGATCGTGCAGAACACCGCCGACTACCGCGACCTCGGCGTGGCCACCTCCGGTGTGACGTTCTTCCGGACCATGGGCAGCTCGTTCGGCGCTTCGGTGTTCGGCACGATCTACGCCAACCGGCTCGCCGCGAACCTGTCGGTGGCCCTGGTCGCCGCGCCCGGCGTCGACCCGCACTCGCTGACCAGCCCCGCCGGGGTGCGCGCGCTGCCCGCCGCGCAGGCCGCCCCGATCGTCGACGCCTACGCCGAGACCGTGCAGACCCTGTTCCGGGCCGGCATTCCGGTCGCGCTGGTTGCGCTGGTGCTGGGGCTGTTCCTGAAGCAGGTGCCGCTGCGCGGGGTCAGCCGGGCGGCGGCGAGCGACGTCGGCGGCGGGTTCGCGATGCCCGACGGCCAGAGCTACCGGGAGCAGCTCGAGCTGGCCATCGCCCGGGTGTTCCGGCGGGACGGCTTCGCCTCGGCGCCCGGCATCCTGGCCACCGCCCGCAGCACGCTCGACCTGGCCGAGATGTGGTGTGTGAACCAGGTGCACGTGCGCATCCAGGTCACTGGAGAGGCCCGGCTGAGCACGATCGCCGAGCAGGTCCACGTGCCGGCGCCGGTGCTCTGGCCGGCGTTCGCCCGTACCATCTCCGCCGGCTTCCTCGGCTCCGACGGCGAGCGGATGTGGCTCACGCCGGCCGGTGAGCGCGAGGTCGCCAAGGTCACCGACAGCCTGCTCGCCTGGCTCACCTCACAGCTGTCCAGCTTCGCGGCCGACGGCTCCCCCAGCCAGGGCGAGCTGACCGCCGCGCTGCACCGGCTGGCCCGGCGCTTCCTCGTCGAGGACACCTACGACGGCCACCACCGGGTCCACGAGCCCGCCGCGCTCTCCGCCGCCCCCTCGCACTGACCCGCTGTCCGCGAGTCGCGGATTTTGTCAGGGTGAGTCGCGGATTTTGTCCGGCTCAGGCCGGGGCCGGTGTCCGCTGAATCCAGCGACACGGCCAGCAAAATCTAGCGACTCGCGGGGGACGTCAGGTGAGTTGGGCGCGCTCGAGCAGGACGCTCGGGCGGGCGGAGACGCTCAGGTCGGTGGGCTGGGCGCCGGAGCGGACGAGCAGGTCACCGACGGCGGCGATCATCGCGCCGTTGTCCGTACACAGCCGCATCGGCGGCACCCGCAGCGTGATGCCCGCCTCCGCGCAGCGTTGCTCCGCCAACGACCGCACCCGGCTGTTCGCCGCCACCCCGCCGACCACCACGAGCTCCGTCACGTCCTGCTGACGGCAGGCGAGCAGCGCCTTGGCGGTGAGCACGTCGGCCACCGCCTCCTGGAACGACGCCGCCACGTCCGGCACGGGCACCGGCCGCCCGTCCGCCTCGCACCGCTCCACCCAGCGCGCCACCGCCGTCTTCAACCCGGAGAAGGAGAAGCCCAGCTCGGGGTCGCGCGGGCCGGTCAGGGGGCGGGGGAAGGCGATCGCGGCGGGGTCGCCGTCCCGGGCCGCCCGGTCGATCGAAGGGCCGCCGGGATAGGGCAGCCCGAGGATCCGGGCCACCTTGTCGAAGGCCTCACCGGCCGCGTCGTCGATCGTGTCGCTCAGGTGCACGACCTCGTCGCGGGCCAGGTCACGCACCGCGAGCAGGGAGGTGTGCCCGCCGGACACGATCAGCACCACGCTGCGCGCCGGCAGGTCACCGTGCTCGAGCAGGTCGGCCGCCGCGTGCCCGGCCAGGTGGTGCACGCCGTACAGCGGCACGTCCCACGCCGCCGCGTACGCCTTCGCCGCGGCCACCCCGACGTGCAGTGCGGTGGCCAGCCCGGGGCCGACGGTGACCGCGATCGCGCCGATGTCGCGCGGCTTCGCGCCGGCCTTGCCCATCGCCTCGCGCACGCACGGCACCAGCGCGGACACGTGCGCGCGGGCGGCGATCTCCGGCACCACCCCGCCGAACCGGACGTGCTCGTCCATCGAGGAGGCCAGCGCGTCGCCGAGCAGCACGCCGTC
>Ga0137412_10004304_pt1 | contig 11383 bp, 14 predicted proteins | sample CZODoug2_1_16fun_FD_122160 | JGI IMG/M metagenome (GOLD analysis project Ga0137412, IMG submission 122160) | Vadose zone soil fungal communities from Angelo Coast Range Reserve, California, USA - CZODoug2_1_16fungal (Hybrid Assembly) | ecosystem: Environmental > Terrestrial > Soil > Vadose zone... | reverse complement strand
CACCTATGTGATCGAGGGCCGCCCGGAAATCAAGGACTTCGATGTGGACCAGGTTCTCAATCAGGAGTTTTCCACCTCGGAAATGCAGCCGGTGCTGTACGCGGTGGACTCCTTCGAGCAGATCTACGAGGCCACGCGCGAGGCCGAGAAGCGGCTTTGCCGGTAGGCCACCGGCCGCAAAACTCCTCGTATTTTCTTTAAACTGTCACGATCCATGGTGCACAATTTTTGTACAGGGGGTTTTCTTGCCGCGCATCCATTTTCAGCAGCAGCTCGCAGCACTCAAAGACAAATTGCTGGCTATGGCTGCGCTCTCCCAGCAGGCAGTGATCTCCTCCGTGGATGCCTATCTGCAGCGGGATGCCGGGCTATGCCAGTATGTGCGGGAGAACGAGACCGCCATCAACGCGGCACAGCGCGAAGTGGACGAGATGGCCTATGAATTACTGGCTCAGGAACAGCCCATGGCCATCGATCTGCGCTTTATTCTGGCGGTAATCAAGATTAACGGCGATCTGGAACGGGTTGGGGATCAATCCATGAGCATTGCCATCCGAACCAAGGAATTGCTGGCATATCCGGCGGTGGATCTGCCAGTGGATATTGCGTCGATGGGCGAATACGCGTCTCGCATGATTCGTTCCGCCATCCAGGCGCTGCTCGATGCCGACGCTCAGTTCGCGGATGCCGTGGTCGTCATGGATGATGAGATCGATCGCATGAATCGCGTTGCCCGGACCGAGCTGATGAAGGTGATGGAAGGCCAGCCGGAGATCAGCCTGCAGGCTCTGAACGCCATCATCATCGCGCGGGCGCTTGAGCGGATTGCTGATCACGCCACCAATATCTCCCGGGATGTCATCTTCTGGATCCGCGGCGCCGACATACGGCACCAGGTGAGCACCGCCATCGATTGATTGGCCTTTACCAGGGAGGATCCCAGGTCTCTAGAGCGAGATCTGGGGCACCCATCGCGAGCCCAGTATGAATGAGTTTGGGGGCCCGAGGTTGGCCTTCGCCAGCCCAGTCTGGGAGGCACTTATACCTGCGATGTATTGACTTGGAATCGGTGCGGAGTTACGGTTGTGATATGTCCCTATACTGCCGCCTTAGCGCTTGTTGTCGCTTGACCCCAGCAGGCCGTACGGGTGCATCCTAAGAATTAAACCAATCACCATCTTCGGAAACCCGGGTGTCGGCAATCAGCGACGCGCCGGGTTTTTTCATTTCAGGGAGAGTATCGATGGCCGAGGTGAAGGAAACAAAAGCCCAGCGAATGGAACGCCTTAAGCGGGAAAAGAACCCGTGGGAGGCGCTGGATGAAGTGCGTGCTTTCGCCGCCGCGGGCAGGGAATCAGTGCTCCCGGAATGGGCGTCTGCCTATTTCAAATGGTGGGGCGTCTATACCCAGGGAGATGGAGCCGGGGCGCTCGGCGGTAAGGGCGGTGAAGGTAAGGCCACTGAGTATTTCATGATGCGCATTGCGCTTCCCAACGGCATCGCTACGGCCGAGCAGATCGAGCTGATCGCCGATATTGCCGCCAAGCATGGCCGGGACCTGGTTGACATCACCGTGCGTCAGGCCATCCAACTGCACTGGCTCACCATCGAAGCTCTCCCCGGGATCATCGATCGCCTTCAGGGCGCCGGACTCTCCCCAAAAGGAGCCTGCGGCGACGTCGTGCGCAATGTCACCGGCTGCCCGCTGGCGGGTTTGGACGCGGATGAAGTTCTGGACGCCTCACCCTTCGCCCTGGCCGCGGCCGGGGATCTGAACGGCAACCCGGATCTTTACAACCTGCCCCGGAAATTCAAGGTCTCGATCACCGGATGTTCTGTGTGGTGTTCCTATCCCGAGATCAATGACATTGGGTTAACCCCCGCCGTGCGCACAAGCGGGAACAACCGCGAAGTGGGATTCTCCGTGCGTGTCGGCGGTGGGCTCTCTGCTGATCCACATCTGGGTGTGCGCCTGAATGCATTCGTGCAGCAGCACCAGGCAGCCGCGGTTGTGCGCAAGATTACCGAGCTCTTCCGCGATCAGCAGGGCTTGCGCGAGAGCCGCGACCGCGCGCGCATGAAGCATCTGTTTCTCCGCGAAGGGTGGACGGCCGAGACCTTTCTGGCCGATCTGAACCGGAGGCTTGGCTACCAACTCGATCCCGCGGTCGAGGAAACCGTGCCCGACGATATTTACCGTGACCACGTCGGCATCCACCGGCAAAAGCAGGAAGGGCTCTGCTACGTGGGGCTGTCTGTTCTGCGCGGGCGCATGACCGCGGCTCAGTTGAACGCTGTGGCCGGATTGGCGAAGCGTTATGGCAACGGCCAGCTGCGCACCACGGTCATGCAGAATCTTGTAGTTGTGAATGTGCCCTCCAACAAAGCCCTGGAGCTGGCGCGGGAACTTGAGGCGCTCGGCTTACCGGTAGAAGGTACCTCTTTCTGGAGAGGCGCGATTGCCTGCACCGGAAGCGAGTTCTGCAAGCTGGCGATTACCGAGACCAAGGGATTCACCCGCTGGATTGTCGATGAACTCGAAGAGCGGCTGCCGGGATTCGATCAACAGCTTAAGCTGCACGTGACCGGATGCCCCAATAGCTGCGGCCAGCATTGGATCGCCGACATCGGCATGGAAGGCAAGAAGATCAAGCACCAGGGCAAGCTGGAAGACGCGTATTACTTCTGCGTGGGCGGTTCCGTGGGCCTGCATCAACAAACCGCCAGACCCGTTGGCTATCGTTGCCTGGCAACCGAGGTACCGGATGCCCTGGAACGACTCCTGGGCGCCTATTTGCAGGTGCGCAAGCCGGGAGAAAACCTGCGCGCCTATTTCGCCCGCACTAGTGATGAGGAGTTGCGGGAGCAACTAGCCGGCGCAGTGCTTGAGTCCGTGCCCAGGGATCCCGCTCCGGTCGGGGGTAAACACCTTGAATGAGAGTGCTGCACTTTTTCCTTTATTTCTAAAGCTCGAAGGGAAGAGATGCCTGGTGGTAGGCGGGGGCCTGGTTGGCCTGGAGAAGGTCGAAAGCCTGCTGCGCTGCGGAGCGTTGATCCGCGTGGTCGCACCTCACGCCGTCGCGCGCGTCCAGGAGCTGAGTGCGCAGGGACAGATCAGCTGGCTGGCTCGCGGTTACGAACCCGCGGACGTACTTGGGTGCGACCTCGTCATCGCCGCGACCAGTGATCGCGAGGTCAATCGGGTCGTCTTTGAAGAGGCCAGGAGTCAACGCATTTTGTGCAACACCGCGGATGACCCGCCCTTATGCGACTTCTTCTTTGCCTCGATCGTGCAGCGGGGCGATTTGCAGATAGCTATCTCGACTGCCGGTCAGAGTCCGGCGCTTGCCCAGCGCCTGCGCAGGGAAATCGACGCGCAGCTGCCGGCTGATCTGGGACCCTGGCTCGCAGAATTGGGCCAGTTGCGGCGCGAGGTCCTGCAGGCGATGCCGGCTGGCGCGGCACGGAAAGCACTCTTGCATGAACTGGCGCATCGCGAAGTCTGCAGTCTGCCTGCATGCCCGGCGCGAAGCTTTGCGAACGCAGAAATCAAGCACGAGGTCCCGCAATGAGTGAACCGGGCAAGGTCTACCTGGTGGGGGCCGGTCCAGGCGACCCGGAATTGCTCACGCTCAAAGCTGCCCGTCTGCTGGCGGAGGCCGGCGTCGTACTCCACGATGATTTGGTGCCGCAATCCATCCTCGACATGGCCGGCAAGCAGGCCCTCATCATCAGTGTGGGGAAGCGTTGCGGCCGGAAGAAGATCACCCAGGCCGCCATCCATGACTTGATGATCGTTTCGGCGCGCAGGGGACTGGCTGTGATCCGGCTGAAATCCGGAGACCCGATGATTTTCGGCCGAGCCGGCGAGGAAATCGACGCCTTGCGCGAAGCGGGAGTGCCTTTTGAGGTGGTGCCGGGAGTGACTGCGGCGTCCTCCGCGGCCGCCTTCCTGGAGGCCTCGCTCACCGATCGCAGAGTCTCTTCACGGGTGATTGTCATGAGCGGCCATCATGCCGCGCGCACGATACCTGAGCCGGAACTGTGGCCTGGTTCTTTGCCCACCGACGCAACGCTGGCTATCTACATGCCGGGTCAAAATCTAGCCCAGGTAGCCGCGTCTTTGTTGCGCACCGGATTGCCGGCAGCGATGCCCTGTGTAGCCGTTACCGATGCATCGCGCCCTGAGGCGACCTACACCGCTTCGCGGTTGGGTGGCCTCTCTCATCTGCCCACGTCGTTTGCTCCCACCTTGCTGCTGGTAGGTCACGCATTTGAGGCCGTCCTCACGCGTGGCATGGAACCCGAGTCTCTTGAACACGTGTCCAGGCTTGCGTCCTCCATCGCCGCCGATGCGGACTGAGCACTGTCGAAAACATTTCCAAGAAAAGGCATCAACACAGAGATCTCTCCGCTCCGCTTCGCTCCGGTCGAGATGACAAGGGGGAGGGAAGCGCTTCCGGGGAGAGAGGTTGCTGATGGAAGCCATTTTCATCCTCATTAGGCGGGCCGCAGGCCTGACCGCAGGCCCATGATCACTCGGGAGGACAAAGGGAAGGGTTGTGGTTCTTTGGGAAGTGGTGACCAGCCCCAAGGTGAGCAACCGCTTTCTTTCAAAGCACAGCCCTCCCCCTTGTCATCTCGACCGGAGCGGAGAGATCTCTGTGTGGATGCCTCTTCTTGGAAATGTTTTTCGACAACATAGCCCATCCACTTTGTCGCTATCAAATCGCTAACCGGGCTGTCCAATATTGGGCACGTATACTGACGAAACATGCAGATAATCACGACGGCCACTGCCTTTCCCCCACATTACTTCTTACAGGAAACCGTGGTGGAGGCCCTTAAAGGCCAATGGGAGGGAGGTCTCGAAAACGCAGCCGTACTGGAGCGGCTGCATTCCCGAACCGGCGTCGCCGGCAGATACTTTTCCCTCCCGTTAGAGCAATATCCACCCCTCGACACCTGGGGCAAAACCAACAACGTCTGGATCGAGACCGCGGAACGATTGGGTGCGCAGGCGATTGAATGCGTGCTCAGCAAATCCGGTGTGGACCGCAAGCAGATCGGCGCGCTCTATTTCGTCTCGGTAACCGGAGTATCCAGCCCCTCGGTGGATGCCCGGCTGGTCAACCGGATGAGACTTTCCCCGCAAATCAAGCGCAACCCCATCTTCGGTCTCGGTTGCGTCGCCGGGGCTGCCGGTCTGGCCCGCGCCGCCGACTACGTGCGCGCCTACCCTGACCAGGTGGCGGTGTTGCTTTCGGTCGAGCTATGTTCGCTTACCTGGCAGCGAGACGATTTCACCGTAGCCAACCTGATTGCTACCGGGTTGTTTGGAGATGGAGCGGTCGCGGTCCTGGTTGCCGGTGACCAGGTGAAGTTGTCAGGGCCTAAGATCCTGGGAAGCGCGTGCTCGTTCTATCCGGATACCCAGGATGTGATGGGCTGGAAGATCTCCGAGAAGGGTTTCCAGGTGGTGCTGTCGCCCGATGTTCCCACCGTCGTACGAGCCAATCTGGGCGGAGATGTCGACGCCTTCCTTAACCAGCATGGAATGACCCGCGATCAGGTACACTCCTGGATCATGCACCCTGGGGGCCCCAAAGTGCTGGAAGCGGTGGCCGACGCGTTGGATCTCCACAATGGCGAACTTGAGCTCTCGTGGGAGGCTCTGCGGCGCGTGGGTAATCTCTCCTCGGCGTCGGTGCTGGTGGTCCTCGATGAAGTGATGAACCACCGCCGCCCCAAGCCGGGATCGCGCAGCATCCTGGCAGCGATGGGCCCCGGGTTCTGCTCCGAGATGTTATTGCTGGAGTGGTAAGTAGAAAGGGCAGAGTGATCCGCTGTGATGCATTGATCGTCGGTGGCGGCCCCGCAGGCCTTGCAGCCGCCATCGCACTGCGGCAAAAAGGTTTGGATGTTCTGGTCGCCGATGCTCTTCGCCCGCCCATCGACAAGGCCTGCGGTGAGGGTCTGATGCCGGATGCACGCAAAGACCTGGCCGCGCTTGGTATCCAGGTCACGGCCAACGATGGTGCTCCGTTCGACGGCATCGCATTCCTTTCCCGCCATCACCAGGCCGCTGCAAGTTTCGCGCGGAACAGGGGCATCGGCATTCGACGGTTACAACTCCACACGCTGCTGACTCAGCGCTGTCATGAACTCGGTGTGCGACTCGCCTGGGGCTGTCGCGCGCACGTGGCGGAACAGCAGCCAGTACGCCTCGACGGCGAACCCTGCACTTACCGCTACCTGATAGGCGCGGATGGCCAGTCCTCTCGCGTTCGCCAAGCAACTGGCTTAGGTAAGGGAAAGATTCTGAGCCGCCGTTTCGGCATCCGCTGTCATTACCAGGTGAAGCCGTGGTCTCGCATGGTGGAAGTGCACTGGGGAAATCTGGGCCAGGCCTACATCACCCCCGTGGGTCCGGAAGAAATTTGCGTCGCTACCGTGGCCCGCGATCCCTCCATCAAAATGGGGGCAGTCCTGGATAGCATGCCTGCACTGCGGCTGAATCTTGAAGGCGCACGCGAACTGAGCCGGGTGCGTGGGGCACTGACCACCACCCGCAAGCTCCGGCGCGTGACCGTCGGGAACGTGGCCCTGGTCGGCGACGCTTCCGGCTCCGCCGATGCCGTAACCGGTGAGGGCATCGGATTGTCCTTTCGCCAAGCCCTGCTGTTGGCCGAGGCTATCGCGGTCGAAAATCTGCACATCTATGAGGCTGGACATCCGTTGATCCAACGCATGCCGCATCTCATGTCAAGAGTCATGCTCCGCATGGACGCGTGGCCCTGGACGCGGGAGCGGGCCATGAGTGCACTGTCAGGCCAGCCTCAACTCTTCTCCCACTTGCTCGCACTGCACCTCGGTGAGCGGTCGATCGGAGATTTCCTGCTGCGGGATGCGCCCGCGCTGGGCTTGCGGCTTCTGGCTTAAAAGGCGAGGGACATTGAGAAAAATAAGCAAGGCACGCTTCATCGCGGCGTTGGTCATCCTCTCTGGCCATCTGGCCCCGGCACAAAATCGAGGCATGAAGGTGGTGCTCGATCCGGCGCAGACCGAAATTCGTTGGAAGCTCAGCGGTCTGCATTCGGTCCATGGCACCTTCAAGCTGAAGAGCGGTGAGTTCCTCTTCAACCCCAAAACGGGACTAGCTGAAGGCGAAATTCTCGTGGATGCAACCACCGGTGAGAGTGGAAACGCCGCCCGTGACAAGCGTATGCAGGACGAGGTTCTGGAGAGCAACCGTTACCCTGCGATCTTCTATCACCCCACTGAAATCAAGGGCCCGTTCAAAGTTGGAGAAGGCGCGCAGGACCTGACTGGGGAAGGCACCTTCAACATTCACGGAGCGGATCATCCTCTGGAACTCCCGCTTAAGGTGCAAATAAGCGCAGACACCGTGACCGCAACCTCGCGATTCACGGTGCCTTATGTGGACTGGGGAATGAAGAATCCAAGCAAGTTCCTGTTCCGCGTAGGGAAGCAGGTGGAAATTGAAGTCAGTGCGAAGGGCACGATCAAACAGATAGAGTAACGATGCGATGGTGAGCAACATCGCACCAGGAAAAAACCGAGCCGGTGTAATCCTCTACATGTAGAAGGTCTTGATGGCGTCCCAGGCGTAAATGCCGATGATCGCGGCGGTCAAGATGCTGGTTACGCCAGTAAAGACTCTCAAGAACGGTTGAATTTGATTCAACTTGCGAATGATTGCGTCGTTTTCCTTATGCTGACGATCGGAAATGTCGTCCAGAAACAGCTGATCGTCTTCGTAGCGGGTGATCGTCCCCCGATAGAGCAGCAGTGCCAGCAGGCAGACGGCAAATACCGCCCACACTATCCACAAAGTTGGAACAACATGCATAATTGCCTCCCCTGGAGTTTCCAGAAGTCCCAGATACCGGGCGGGTCCGGAGCTCGGCGGGCTCGGAGGGTAGGAGGGGCTTACGGCATAGAAATATAGTCCCGCAAAGGGATGGTTGCCCAGAATTTTTGCGTTTACCGGGCAGATTCCGGCAACTCGCCGGGTCCAAAGCGGCTCTCAGACTTTGTGCGACCTTCAGGAGCAAGAAAATGAAAGACCAACGTCAAAGGAGTCTTTTAGTAGTAGCAGCCATTCTCGGCATGACCGTCCTCACCGCCTGCAACCCGCCAGCCAATGACAAGCGCCTGCAGGAGCAGGCCGCCCAAGCGACCGAGCAGGCGAAACAGGGGTCCAAGCAGGCTTTGGCCGACGCCCGGGTTGTCGCAAAAAACGCCGAACAGGCGGTAAATGATGTAGCTGCAGGGGTTAAGCAGGGGATAGACAACAAAAGTGCGCCCTCCTCGCGCCTGGACCTGAATTCGGCCTCAGGCCACGATCTGACTGCACTGCCCGGAATTTCCGTGCACAAAGCGAAGGAGATCATCGACCATCGCCCGTACGCCTCTTCGCATGATCTGGTGAAAGAAGGGTTGCTGACGGAGGCGCAATTCGAAGAAATCGCCCCGAATGTTACCGTTCGCTAGGTGAGTCGGGCAAGCGGCTGCCGCATCTATTGATAATGGGATTCCGGCTTTACTCACCCGGCATCCGGGAATAAACTATTCAGTACAGGCAGCAAACGGAGATAAACAGATGTCAAGCGTCGCCGAACCGGTAACAAACCTCAATCCAGTATCTATGCCCCTGACCCTGTCACCGCAGGCGGTCGCGAAGGTACACGAGATCATGGCTACCCAGGATCCGTTGCCTGCAGGCCTGCGCATCGGTGTGGTCGGTGGCGGTTGCTCCGGGTTTCAGTATTCCATGTCGTTCGAGAACCAGGCAGGCATGATGGACAAGGTCTTCAAGTTCGACGATCTGAAGGTCTTTGTCGACGCCACCTCGCTGATGTACCTCAACGGCTGCGTGGTCGATTACGTGGAAACCCTGGAAGCGGCGGGGTTCAAGTTCGATAACCCGGCGGTCAAGAGCACCTGCGGATGCGGCTCCTCCTTTAACGTCTAACCACTTCGCTCAGTCTCACCGAAGGGCTCCGCTAAAAAGCGGGGCCCTTTTCGCGTTTAGGCACAATATTTCTCTTTCCGATCCGTCTTCACTATAGAAAAGTCGATGTCGAGCTTGGACCAGTTAACCGCGGAGCAGGACCAGTGGATCGCGCAAGCGGTGGAGCGCGATAGCGGGCGTCTGCGTAATTACATCCGCAAGCATGTCGTCGACCTGGAAACTGCGGAAGACATCCTGCAGGAAGTTTTCGTTGAATTGGTTGAGGCCTACCGGCTGCTCAAGCCGATCGAACAAGTGAGCGGCTGGCTGTTCCGGGTGGCAAAGAACAGGATCATCGATCGCTTTCGTGGCCGCAAGCTTGAGTCGCTCAGTCAGGCCAGGTATGGCGAAGATGACGATGTGGCCGTCTCTCTCGAAGACCTGTTGCCCTCGCCGGATAGCGGACCGGAGGCAATCTACGCGCGAAGCCTGCTGCTGGATGAGATTGACGAAGCCCTGGAGGAAATGCCTCCGGAGCAGCGGTCCGTGTTCGTCGCCCATGAATGGGAAGGCTACAGCTTCAAGGAGTTGGCCGCGGAAACCGGAGTAAGCGTGAACACGTTGTTGTCGCGCAAGCACTACGCGGTGCAGCATTTGCGGCGGAGGCTGCAATCGATTTATCACGAGTTTGTGAAGAAATGAGGCAAGTATGAAAAAGAGATGGCTGTTGAGGATTCCTGGAATTTTCCTGATCGTAATTGCGGCGGTTGCAATATTCGGTGCCGTCGTCGAACACCTGTGGAACTGGCTTATCCCGGCGATTATCGGCTGGCATGCAATTAATTTCTGGCAGGCGGTCGGCATCCTGCTGCTGAGCAAGATTCTCTTCGGTGGCTTTCGCGGCCGGGGCGGTATGCACTGGCGGCACCGCATGGGAGAGCGATGGGAAAAGATGTCTCCCGAAGAACGGGAGAAATTTACCCGGGCCATGCGTGGCCGTTGTGGTTATCGCGACTTTCAACCCGAAGAGCAGAAGGCCTGAGGAATCTGATGAAATTCGACGCCCCCGCAATCGCTATGCAAATTGTCGAGGACCTGGAACGGGAAAACGCCCGGTTGCAGAAGCTGGTGGCCGAACTTCTGGCGAGAAACCAACAGCTCCGGCAAGCCCTGGAGTCGACCACCCGTTCGGGATCTGTTGTCGCCAACGCGAGTTAGTTGCTATTCTGGGACTCCTTTGAGAACCCAACATTCTGCTTTATTAGCTCTTACTTTGATCGCGGCTGCGTCCTTTGCGCAGGCGCCGGCCGCGTCCCAGGAAAAACTACCGCTTTGGGCCTATCCTGGCCACTTCTCGCCAGCCCCTTCGTCCGCTGCCGTCCGCGCGGAGGTAGAACATCTACCCGGTAGCAAAGCAACTTACACCAAAGGTGAGATCGGCGACCTGTTTGTGGTGCCCGATTGGTATCCGGATATTCATCCGCCGATGCCGGATATCGTCTCCCACGGGCGCAAGCCGGATGTATATGCCTGCGGCCATTGCCACCTGCCGAACGGCCAGGGCCGTCCCGAGAACGCAAGTGTGACCGGCCTGTCCGCGGAATACATGGTGCAGCAGATGGCCGATTTCAAAAGCGGATTGCGCAAGGGCTCGGATCCGGACATGCTCTCCGTCACCAACATGGTGAAGCTATCCAAGTCGGTCAGCGACGAAGACGTCAAAGCCGCCGCGGCCTATTTCTCCTCTTTCAAGTTGAAGCCATGGATACGCGTCGTCGAAGTGGAGGAGGTGCCGAAGACCAAGCCTGAGGGTGGCATGATGGTGGTGGAGGCTGGCGGCGCAAAAGAGCCCATTGGTGACCGTGTGATTGAAGTTTCTGAAAACCTCGAGCACACGGAGCTACGCGATCCTACCTCAGGTTTCATAGCCTACGTGCCCAAGGGAAGCCTGGCTACGGGTAAGGACCTGGTGACGACCGGAGCCAACGGAAAGACCATGGCATGCACCATGTGTCACGGTCCAAACCTGAAGGGGACAGGCAACATCCCCTCCATCGCTGGCCGGTCACCCAGCCAAATGGCGAGGCAGATCATCGATTTTCAAAACGGATCCCGGAACGGCTCCATGGCGCCGATGATGAAGGGCGTCGTCTCCAAGCTGACCATCGCGGACATCGTAGCCATCACCGGCTACCTGGCCTCGCAAGAGCCCTGATGACCGAAGGAAAACCGCAGATCCCCCGGCTTCGCTCGGGATGACAAATAGGAGAGAGTCGTTGTAGAGAGAGGGCGGTTGCCAACGGACAGGGCGGTTGTTGAGGCGGGAGGCCCTTTAGCAACCGCCCTCTCCTTTAGCAACCGCCCTCTCCTTTAGCAACCGCCCTCTCCTTTAGCAACCGCCCTCTC
>Ga0137412_10004303_pt1 | contig 11384 bp, 10 predicted proteins | sample CZODoug2_1_16fun_FD_122160 | JGI IMG/M metagenome (GOLD analysis project Ga0137412, IMG submission 122160) | Vadose zone soil fungal communities from Angelo Coast Range Reserve, California, USA - CZODoug2_1_16fungal (Hybrid Assembly) | ecosystem: Environmental > Terrestrial > Soil > Vadose zone... | reverse complement strand
GGGATGGTGCCGAGGGTGATTTCCGGCTGGCCGAATTTGGCGGTGTCGGCGGCGATGATGATGTCGCACATCATCGCCAGCTCGCAGCCGCCGCCGAGTGCGTAGCCCGCCACCGCCGCGATGGTCGGCTTGCGGCATCTGGCGACGCGGTCGGCACCGACAGCGGTGAAATCGGCGGAAAACATGTCGATGAAGGCCTTCGGCTGCATCTCCTTGATGTCGGCGCCGGCGGCAAAGGCCTTGTCGCTGCCGGTCAGCACGATGCATCCGATTCCGTCGTCGGCTTCGAGATCGTCGATGGCGGCCGCGATCTCGCCAAACACGCCAAACGACAGCGCATTGAGCATCTTGGGGCGATTGAGCGTGATGACGCCGACCGCGCCTTTGCCTTCGACGATGATGTGTTCGAATGTGCTCATGATCCACCCCGCGAGCTGACTGCACGGGCAATGTGCCCGCTGCGGGGGTGAGCTTCAAGTGGCTGGCCTAAACCTAAGCCAAAGCATTGTCGTGAGCGCAACGGAGCGCGCGCTCACGGGAGATAGCAGCTCTCGGATAATGAACCTGGACCTTAGATCCTGGGCTTTAGATCATGAACATGCGCGCGGCCGAACCCAGCGTCAGCAGGGTCCCGGCGGCGATGAAGATCTTGCCCACCAGCGAGGCCTTGTCCCAGCCGCCGCCTTCTTCGCTGGTCGCGGTCACCTGGGTGGCGTTGGGGTCGGTCGCCTCGGTCATGGCGTCTGCGGGCCGCTGATCGGCGGTCAGCGAACGATCGGCGGCGTCGGGCTGCGCGGCAGCGGCCTGATCGCTGGCGGCGTTCGGCGCGGCCTGCTGGCTATCGGTGGACGTCACGCCGGTCGCGGCCGGCCATGGCGAGGGTTCGGCTGCGAATGACGGCGTCCCCAGGCATGCAAAGAGCCCGGCTGCGAGAATATAAGCGGCGGCTCTGCTGGTTATCGTCGTCATCTGGCAGTCTCCCCGTTGGCCAGTCCCAAGCCCGAAAAGAGACCTCAAGCCGTGTCCACACCGGGGCAAAAAAAAGGAATCTTCTCGTAATGCGCCGCGCAACGGGCGCGGGACTGTTGAGCGGATTACGCCGATCACGACTTCGTGATTGGCGATTGCCGACGTAACAATCTGAAAGGGCGGGCGAAATGCAATGTGGGAGCCTGCGTGCGCGAACGTGAGGACGAATGGACCGGCCTGATGCGGTCGGCCATATCCGGAGATAACGCGTCGTATCATCGTCTCTTGAAAGCGATCGCGCCGGTCCTGCGGGCCGCCGCGCGCCGCGGTCTCGCGCGGGCAGGGCAACCGGTCGATCAATCGGAGGACATCGTGCAGGACATTTTGCTCGCGGTGCATCTGAAGCGGCATACCTGGGACGCCAACGCGCCGTTCGCGCCCTGGCTGTTCGCGATCGCGCGCAACAAGCTGATCGACGCGCTGCGTCGCCGCGGCAGGCGGGTATTCGTCAATATCGACGATTTCGCCGAGACCATCGCCGACCAGCCACCCGCCGAGACCGCTTCGGCGGGCGAGGTCGCCGCCCATCTCAATGCGCTGCCGGCCCGCCAGCGCGACGTGCTGCAGTCGATCGCGGTCGACAGCGCCTCGATCAAGGATACCGCGGCGAAATTTTCCATGAGCGAAGGCGCGGTCCGGGTCGCGCTGCATCGCGGGCTGAGCAGCCTCACGGCGAAGCTCCGGGAAGGATGAGCGGGAAAATGAGAATGGACACCGATCAGCTCATTCGCACGCTCGCCGCCGACAATTCGCATCGCGCGCGGCCGGTCGGCCTGGTGCTGGCGCTGGCGCTGCTCGCCGCGGCGCCGGTGTCGCTGCTGATGTTCTTTGCCGAACTGGGCGTCCGGCCCGACGTCATGACCGCGATGCATAATCCGTTCTTCGACCTGAAATTCGCGGTCACCCTGGCGCTGGCGAGCGCCGCCATCATCGCGAGCCTGCATCTGTCGCGGCCCGAGGCGTCCCTGCGCGGCTTTGGCTGGCTGTTCGTGATCCCGGCCGGGCTGCTCGCCGCCGGCATCGGCGGCGAGATGCTGCTGCCGCAGCGGCTGCCGATGATGACGCGTCTCGTCGGTCATAATTCGAAGGTCTGCATGACCGCCATTCCTTTGATGTCGCTGCCGCTCTTGGTGGCCTCGCTGATCGGGCTGCGTCATGGCGCACCGACCCGGCCGGCGGTCGCGGGCGCCATCGCCGGAATGGTGTCGGCGGGACTGGCGGCGACGCTTTACGCCTCGCACTGCCCCGATGACTCGCCGCTGTTCGTGGCGACCTGGTACACGATCGCGGCAGCGCTGGTCACTGCCATCGGCGCGCTGGCGGGGTCGAGGATGCTGCGGTTCTAGCTTCTTTTTTGATGCGTTTTCTTTACGCGAACCGGAGGCCACTTCGCTCGAAAACGCTCTAAGCCGGCACGGGCGGCGCGGCCTGCTGCATGCGCTGGAAGCGCAGCACCTGCTGGGCGGTGGAGGGGCGCAACCGTTCATAGGTGGCCTTGCAGGCCGAAAGGTCGGTCGGTTCGCCGCCGGAGAGATCGTCGCGCATGTGGATGATCGCCTTCACGGTCGACCACGACATGCCGCCGACCTTGGCCAGGATCATGACGCCTTCGGCGCGGGTTTCCACCATCATGTTCTCGGCGACCGCCACCGTCACATTGGCAAGCGCTGCGATCGCCGCATTGGCCTCGTCGAATTTGCCGGCTTCGGCAAACTGCTCCACCTGCGCTTCGTCGAGCCTTCCATCGTCGAACAGCAACTTGACCAGTCTATGCGCGATCTCGGTCTGCTCGGTGGTCGGCGAGCGCACCGAGCGCGCGCGCCGCGCAGCCTCGCGCACCGCCATCGGCACCTCGCCGGCCTGCTTCGGGTTGGCGGCCTCGAGCCGTTCCTGCACCGTGGCGGAGGCCTTGGCGAGCAGCTTGAGATAGAGGTGGCGCGGCAGCGCAGGCTTCAGGCCGAGCAGGGTCGCGAGGTTGTCGCAGCCCTCGGCGCGGTCGACCAGCCGGGTGAAGCCGCCCTCGGAAAATTCCGCGCCGGAATTGTTCAGCGTGCTCTGGATCACGTCGTCATTGCCGCGCTGCACCAGCACATCGGTGACCGCGCCGCTCAGGACTCTGCGCGTGGAGATCGCCATCAGATGCGCCTGGCTCTTGCTGCGCGCGGCCTCGATCAGCGACGCCTCATCGAGGCGCTCGGATTTGGACAGTACGGGGCCTGCGACCGCGATGGCATCGTCGAACGCGAGCGTGCGGATGGTCTGTGGCGGCCCATTGTCGATCGGCGCAATGCGACCGGCCAGCAGCGCCTTGGCGGAGAGTTCGATATGCTCGATCAGGCACTGGAAGACGTCGTCGAACAGGGCGATCTGCGCGTCGGCATAGTCGGCCGCGCCGCTGACGAACAGCTCGGTGACCCGGCGCAGCGTCTCGACCCGGCGCGCGACCGTGCCGTGCGTCAGCGTGGCCTGCAGCTCGTCGAGCAGGTTTGCGGGAATGGCGGCGGCTTTCGAACGCATGGTTTCTAACTCTGTCTTTAGTCTTCAAGTCTTTCCTGGAGGCTCGGCCGGTCGCGGTTTCTTCGCCTTCCGGAAAAAAATCAATTTTGGTCTAAGCAGCGATAATGCGGTGGCGGCACGGTGCCGTGGCGGCGTAAGGCGCGCGACCGGCGCGCGCGAGCAATCGGTCGGAGATCCCAGCGGCGCATTCCGGCGTATCTGGCAGCACCGGCACAAATTCCGGCTCAGCCGCGATCGGGTTCAGAAATGACGATGCTGCAATGCCCATACCAGGATGGAACTGGCCAAAAATCTAGATCGCAAAGCCTTTAGGTTTGGTATCTTTTGGAACTCGGTCCGGCGCCGGGATCGCCGTTCGCCCTTGATCGGCCATGGAAATCAGTCGAGTTCGGGCCGGAGGGCCGGAGGGCCGGAGGGCCGGGGGCTGGCCTGAGGTCTGACGAGACTCGTGCTATGGACCAGCCACCTGAAAGGGCCGAGGGCGGGCACGAGGGACGTTAGTCAAGGTATTTTGTAACATGGTACCATTTTTATGCTACGCTTGGCGGGCTGGACCGAAAGGACTAGCAAAACTTCTGTTTTTGTGCGGTACATCACACACATCCCCGGGCTATTCCGGTAATTTGAAGAATCTTGCCGTCGCCATCGAACCGCCGGCCAGCCCAGCCAGACCAACTTTGCGAGACGGCCATTGAGTGCGACAGCTGCGACGGACGAAGTCCTCATCAGCAGGATCTCTCAAGGCGACCGCCTCGCCATGCAGGTGCTGTACGGAAGGCACCATGTCAGGGTGTTTCGCTTCGGGCTCAGGCTCGTGCGAGACGAACAGATTGCGGAAGACCTCATCAGCGAGGTTTTTCTCGATGTGTGGCGTCAGGCAGGCAAGTTCGAAGGCCGTTCTGCCGTCTCCACCTGGCTCTTGGCGATTACACGGTTCAAGGCCCTGTCTGCGCTGCGGCGCCGAAAGGACGTTGAGCTGGAAGACGACGCCGCCAACGCGATCGAGGACACTTCCGACGATCCCGAAGTGACGGTTCAGAAGAAGGATACCAGTACAGCGTTGCGCAAGTGCCTGTCGGTGCTTTCGGCGGAACATCGGGAGATCGTCGATCTTGTCTACTACCACGAGAAGTCCGTGGAAGAGGTCGCCGAAATCGTCGGGATACCGGAAAATACTGTGAAGACGCGGCTGTTTTACGCGCGCAAAAAGCTGGCCGAGCTGCTGAAGGCGGCCGGCGTGGAGCGAGGCTGGCCATGATGGCATTGAGCAAGAAAATGCTGGAACAAGAGCCCAGTGAAATCGAAACGCTGCTGCCCTGGCATGCCGCCGGCACGCTGAACGCGCGCGACGCGCGCCGTGTCGAGGAAGCGCTCGCCCGCGATCCCGAACTCGCCCGGCAATATGCCGTCATCCGCGAGGAATATGCCGAGACCATCGCGCTCAACGAAAGCCTGGGCGCGCCGTCGGCGCGCGCCATGCAGAAATTGTTCGCGGCGATCGACGCGGAGCCCGCGCGCAAGGCCGATGCGTCGCTGTATCTGCCGTCGCGGTTCACCGGGTTTTTCGCCAGCCTTTCCCCGCGAACCTTGGCCTGGTCGGCGAGCCTTGGCGCATTGGCGCTGCTGCTGCAGGCCACAGCGATCGGCGTGGTCTTGATGAAGAACCAGTCTGCCACCTACCAGACCGCCTCCTTGAGCCTGAACGAGCCCGCGAGCGAGCCGGTGACGCGTGCCCTGGAAGCCTCGCCGCGGTCGCGCGCCTCGGGTCAGGAACAGCTGCCGCGGGCGCTGGTTCGTTTCAAGCCCGATGCGCGGATATCGGACGTTAACGCTCTGCTTGACACCTATCAGGCCTCGATCATCGGCGGCGCCCAAGGCGGCATGCTGCGGCTGCAGTTCGGCAGCAGCGCGATGACGAAAGACGAAGTCGCCGGCCTGATCAGCAAGCTGCAACGCGAGAAGATCGTCAGCCTGGCAGTCGCGGCGCCCTAGCGTCTCCAGCTCTCGCTTCGTTGAGGGGCCGAGATCCCATGACTGGCGATACCCCATGACCACCCAGGCGGCGAACTGGCGGATACGGGCCCGGCGCGCGGCGCACTCGCTTCGAGCGACCCTCGTCTCGACGGTCCTGTTGGCGGTTGCCGTTGCCGCAACTTCGCCCGCTTACAGCCAAAGCATCATGCGTACGCCGAACCTCAACATCGGCTCGCGCATCCCGACCGTCGGCGCGGCGGTCGCGCCGCGGGTCACCCCGAACATCGGCGGCCGGGACATCCGGATCGACCACATCACGGTGACGCGGACACCGTCACCGCATTTGACGGCGCGGATGGCCGTGAAGCCGCAGCTTCCTTATGCCCGCTATGCGCCGAACCTCTATCCCTCGTGCGGCGCGGCTGATCGCGACGCCGATGGCGAATGCCTTGGCGAGCCGGTCGCTACCGCCGACGGCGGTGGCGGCAGTAGCGCCGCCGCCAAGCGCAAGAACGGCCGCCCGCGCCGCGAGCTTGCAGCAACGCCACTCAGCCGCACGATTGCTGGCGAGATCCTGGCCGAGATCGATTCTGCGCTCACCGATGCGCAGGCCGATGAACTGGCCCGGCGTCACGGGCTGAGGCGGATCGAGGCCCAGAATCTCCCGTTGATCGGCGTCACCATTGCCCTGTTCCGCGCTACCGACCGCCGCCCGGTCGAGACCGTGAGCCGTGAACTCGCCACCGAAGCCGGCGTTCGCTCGGTGCAGCCGAATTTCCGCTATCTGCTGCAGGAGCAGAAGGCGCAACCTGCCGAGGGCGACCCGGCGCAATATGCGCTTCTCAAGCTGCGATTGCCCGAAGCGCACAAGCTCGCGCGTGGCGCGGATGTCAGGATCGCCGTGATCGACTCCGGGATCGACGCCAAGCATGTCGAACTGGCCAACTCGATCGCGGAGACTTTCGACGCGGTCGACAGCCATGAAGGACCACACGTGCACGGCACCGGGATTGCCGGTGCGATCGTATCGCACGCGCGGCTGATGGGTGGCGCGCCGGCCGCGCGCATCCTGGCGATCCGGGCGTTCGTCGTGGCCTCCGGCACAGCGCAGAGCAGTTCGTTCGCGATCCTGAGAGGACTGGACTATGCCGCCGCGCATGGCGCGCAGATCGTCAATATGAGCTTCGCGGGCCCGAAGGATGCGTTGATCGAACGCGGCCTCGCAGGCCTTGCCGCCAAGGGCGTCGTGATGGTCGCAGCGGCCGGCAACGCCGGTGCCAAGTCGCCGCCGCTCTATCCCGCGGCCAATCCGAACGTGATCGCGGTCAGCGCGACCGACGCAGATGACCACCTGTTGACGGCATCGAATCGCGGCAGCCACATCGCGGTCGCCGCGCCCGGCGTCGATATCTTGCTTCCCGCTCCCGATCAAAAATACCAGATCACGTCGGGGACCTCGTTCTCCGCCGCCTATGTCAGCGCGCTCGCCGCGCTGATGCTCGAACACAATCCGGCGCTGACGCCACAGGCGTTGCGCACGGCTCTGACGCGGACCGCGCGCGACCTCGGGTCACCAGGTCGTGATGATCTGTTCGGCGCGGGAGAGGCCGACGCCTATGCTGCGGTGCGGGCCGTGACCGAGACTCCGACGCCACTCGCCGTGTCGGCGCCGCCCAATGAGGCGGCCACGCGAGCGATGAAGACGGGCGAAAAGGCTTCAGAACCGAAGGAATTGCCGGGCACTCGGGCGCTCGATCCGCCTGTCGCGACCATGGCGTCTGAAAAATCGGACTCCGGCGACAGCCGGCGAACCGCCGGACAATAGGTATCCCGCCGCCGAAAACCGGCTTCCTTAGGGTTAAAAAAATCGCCGGCCGTTTTGAACGTGCGCCAGCCCTTCGGCGACCAATATGTGTGGGAGCGGGTAATTCCTCCCCATGGCTATATTCGGCGCGAGCGCCCATCCACCCCAAGCGCCCCATATGGCTTTGACCCGTCCGGTTGTCCCCCCGGACGGGTCTTTCATTTCTGGGGGGCACGCCGGCGGGCGGCGGCGTTGCGGTTGGCGCAAGAGCATGATCCGGCGGGCACCGGTTTTCTGGAAAGCTCATGCCCGGCTCCCCGACGACCATTGCTCCGTGGCCTGTCACCCAATCCAAAGCGCGATGACTTTAAGTCGGATCGGCATCGCCAGCTCCGTCATTTGCGAGCCACCCGGTCGGCGCTTTCGCGCGACCCGTTGGCTCCTCACAATGACGACGGAAATCGTAGGCTGCATTTCGTTCATGCGCTGATGATCGATCGCGCTTCGATTGGAGATTTTGTCGCGCACGATCTCGGCGCAAGCACATCGCGTTTGTGGCGACGGAGCAGCGTTATTTCTTGCAGCATCGAACTACAAACAAGAGAGCGTCCGTATGATTGCGGCTTGAAGTTGTATTTCGCGCGCGCGCCTGGACAGAAATGTTTTCCACAACATAATCCGGTCACAGGATAGTGATTCGTTGCGTCTGGTCTGCGTCCGTTTTCTCTCTCTACGGGCTGGTTCATGACTATTCGCACGGACGTTGCGCGCCGCCGGGATCTTCTCGCGTGCTGGCGCGAGCTTGCTGAGAAGCGGCTGGAATATCTTACCGAAATGTTCGAGAGCGGCCGGTGGCGGCGCTATTACAGCGAGTTCGTCTTTCTCGAAAATATCAGGGAAGCCAAGGCCGCCGTGGAGACATGGCGCGTGCTGTCGACGCCTGATCCCACCCGCAATTCCATCATCGACATATCATGGTCCGCGCCCGAGCGTACAACGCCATCTCGCAAGACCCCGCCGCATCCTCAGCCGGATATGGTCGCGTCCCCTCAGATTGTTGCCGCCGCGGAAATTCGTGTCGTCGCCCAGTCCGAACCGGCTTCGGTGAAGGCCGCGCCGGCTGCGGCGCTGATCGACATGCTGGCGCTGCAAAGAGCTCTCGACGACACGCCGAAAGCTAAGCTCGACGCCGGGCCGGTCGAAGCGCTGTTGCGTTATACGCTTTGAGAGCCCGCGCGCGCGATTATCGCCGCGCCGCGTTGGTGCCGATCACGACCTGGGCATGGCGCTCGGCGCCGTCGATGGAGAGATCGCCGGTGATGGCGCGGGCGTGGTCGAGCCCGACCACCGCACCGCGTGGCGTTTCCGAGATCATGTTGTTGTTGACGAGGGCGGTGCCGGCGCCCGGCACGACGGACACGCCGATGCCGGCAAAGGCTTTGCGGATCACGTTGCCGGTGATCGCGACATCGCGCAGATATTCGCCCCAGCCGGCGACGATGCCGAACGCCGGCGCGTTCTCGATCACATTGCCGGTGACGGCGCTATCGGCCTCGACATAGATGCCGATGCCGGCGTCGTCGTCAGGCGCGGTGCCGATCGGCCGTTTCGGCAACAGGTTGCGGATGATGTTGCCCTGGACCACCGCGATGCGTCCGCCCTCGTTGAAATTGCAGGCGGACACGCCGACCGCTGCGCCGTCGACCGTGTTGCCCGCGATCACGGCGCCCTCGAAGGAAAACTCCGAATAGAGCGCGACCTCGCGGACATCGCTGACGCTGTTGCCGGTGATCTGGATGTTCGAGGCCGAATTGCCGCGCACCGCCGAATAGTCGCAATTCCTGATGCGGTTGCCGCGAACGATCACGTTGCCGGCGCGAAACGCGTTGATGGCGTTGCCGTATTGCCCGGAGCCGCCGGGCCCGGCCTTGATGTCCTCGATGCGGTTGTCCGCGACCAGTGTTCCGTCGTCGCCGATCGCGGTGCGCAGGATTTCGATGCCGTTGTCGCCGGTCGCAATAATGCTGTTGCGCGAGACGATCAGGCCCTTGGCGTCGAACGACACGATTGCCGTCACCGCGGTATCGGTGATGATGTTGCCGCTGACATCGCCGGAAACCTGTTCGAGCCAGATCGCGCCGCCGCCGCTGCCGATGATCTCGCAATCGGTGATGCGGAGATCGCGACCCGCCAGGCAATGGATCAGCCCGCGCCGGGCGGGCAGGGCGATGCCGCCGCCATCGAGCGTGATGCCGTTCAGGGACAGGCTGTCGGCGCCTTCGCCCGATAGCATCGAGGCGCCGCCGGTGAACATCAATTTGGTCGCGCCGCGCACGCCGACCAGTTGCGAGCCGCTCGAAAGTCGCAGCAGGCCGGTGCGATAGATTCCGGGCGGCAGTGCCAAGGGGGTTTTCGTCCGCGCGGCTTCGTCGATGGCGCGCTGCAAGGCTCGGGTCTGATCGTCCGGGCTCCCGGGCCGCACGCCGAATTGGGTGACGTCGCGCCCGAGCGCGGACGTCAGCGGCGCGGCCCGGGCGGCATCGCTTGGCATCGCCAAGGCGCCGGCGACGCCGGCAGCCGATGCCCCGATCAGATGGCGGCGATTGACGTCCATGACCCGCATCCTCCGGCGAAGCGCGTGGAATTGCTTTGATTACTCCGGAAACGCGACGACGCGAGGCGATGAGGCGGGCAGAAGAGCGCGATTGTCGAGGGTAGGGTTAAATCTTTACGCAACGGGTCGACCGTTGTTTTTGTCGTCCCTGCGAACGCAGGGACCCATGCCGCGTGATCTATCGATGAAGCAGAATGGCAGACGTCCTTCGTAACAATTGCCGCCTGTGGTTATGGGTCCCTGCGTTCGCAGGGACGACGAGCGGAAAAATTGTGCATCACCCAATCACTCGCGTCGCCTCGCGCGCGAGCTTCACCATTTCCAGCAGCATCGCTTCGCCGGCATCGACCAGGTCTTCCAGCGTGACGCGATGGGGGGCGTTTTTGCGCCGCGACGCGACGCCGCGCGCCAGCAGCGGGATATGGATGAACGCGGCAAGCCGCGGGCCATTCTCCTTTCGCACCGCCTCGATCGACCGCCAGCTCAGGTAATTGCAGAGATAACTGCCGGCGTCGCGCGAGGCGCGCGCGTCGATGCCGGTGCTACGCGCCGCGCGCAACAGCCTGGCCGTATGCGGGCCGAACAGCTCGGCATCGGCGCCGTCGACGATTGATCCTTTTCTGGCATGATTGCGGTCGGCGTCGGGGAAGGTCGTGGTGACGGCGTTGCGGGCGCGGGTTTCGACGCGCATGAACGGCGTGCGGTCGGCGAGGCCGAAACTCAATAGTGCATCAGGACGAAAGCCCGCAATCAATTTCGGCAGTTCGCGGTCGACGGTGGCGTAGGTGACGTGAAAAATATGGCTGGCGAATTCGACGTCGTCGAAGGCGGGCCGGCGCAATTGCGTCAGCCGCTTCACAAGCGGGATGGTCGGATTATACGGCGCGCCCGGAAACGGGCCGAAGCCGGTGATCAGGATGCGCAGTTTCTTGTTCATGTCAGCATCTCCGCGATCCGTTCCGCCGCGAGCGCGGGCGCGACGCGGCCGTCGGCCACGTCGGCTTCGATCTTCTTGACCTTGGCGCGAACCGACGCGTCGGCGCGCAGCCGCGCCAACATGCGCTGCTCCAGCATCGACCACATCCACTTCACCTGCTGCTCGCGCCGCCGGGCTGCGAAATCGCCGGATGCGTTCATCGCGGTGCGGTGATCGAGGATATTCTGCCAGAGCTCGACGATGCCTTGACCGGTCAGCGCCGAATAGGTGGCGACCGGCGGATGCCAGTGCTCGGAGCGGGGTGTAAGAATATGCAGCGCGCTGCGATAATCGGCGGCGGCGTGGTTGGCGCGCTTGATGTTGTCGCCGTCGGCCTTGTTGATGGCGATCATGTCGGCGAGCTCGACCAGGCCCTTCTTGATGCCTTGCAATTCGTCGCCGGCGCCCGGCAGCATCAGCGCCAGGAAAAAATCGGTCATGTCGCAGACCGCGGTTTCGGATTGGCCGAT
>Ga0137412_10004302_pt1 | contig 11385 bp, 11 predicted proteins | sample CZODoug2_1_16fun_FD_122160 | JGI IMG/M metagenome (GOLD analysis project Ga0137412, IMG submission 122160) | Vadose zone soil fungal communities from Angelo Coast Range Reserve, California, USA - CZODoug2_1_16fungal (Hybrid Assembly) | ecosystem: Environmental > Terrestrial > Soil > Vadose zone... | reverse complement strand
TCGCTGCGGGGCGTGGTCGCTACTTTCGCTGTTGGTTGGCCGCGCGACATTCGCTCCAGAATTCGGCCTTGCGTTTTTCACTGTAAAACGGTTTTGGAATGGTGATGCCCTTTCGCAGACAACTCTGGATGCAACGCTCGATAGCGCCGGGTAGTGAGTGGTGGCCGTAAGTGGGATTGTTCAAGTCGTCCGGATTTGAGTCCACAGTAGCCGCCCATTCCAACTGGAATTCAAGTGAGCCAAACGGGTTGCGTTCGTCCAGCAAATCGAAAGCACGACTAATAGCAGCAGCAGCAGCAGCGACTTTGCCGCGCAGCGCTTCCCCTTCCAAGCCGCAGGTTTCCCGGGCCTCGATGCCAGCGGCTCGGGGCGCGGTTGCAACATGGTCGCCGGAAGTTTCGACGTGCTCAGCGTATCCTACGCGACCACCGGCGACGTCCTGAGCTTCGCGACGGACTTTGAGCAGCACTGCGAGGGACTTTCTCCAGCCCTATTTGGCTCAATTCGATTCAATTCCAATTTGCAGCAACTGTCCGTCAGCAACGCAGTGATCAATGGGCCCGCGGCAGTGTTTACCGTGACACTCAATCCACCGGCAGATCACTCGGTGTCGGTCAATTTTTCAACCGCGGATGGCACGGCGATCGCCGGCGGCGATTACAACGCGACTCTCCAGACCGTTGTGTTTGCTCCCGGAGAATTAGCGCACACAGTAGCTGTCGGTTTGCTTCCCGAACCTGCCGGCGCTCCTGCGAAGAAATTCTTTGGCAAACTCTCATCGCCCACAGGAGCGCCGATTTGGATCAGTCAAGGAATAGCGACCCTTGGCGCGAATTCAGACTAGTTAGCCACCACTTCCCCTTGGAGGAAGGAGCGCAAGCGCTCCTTCCTCCAAGCAACGAGTAGGCTTCGGCCCGTAACACTTTTCGGACGGGGGTTCGACTCCAACCCAGGCGGCTCTTACCCTCCTCCGAGCAGGGACAGCGGGGCGCCGTAAGTCGTGCCAGAAAACAAACGACTTACGCATTTGTGTTTGGAGAGAATCGTCTCGATTCCGGTCGGATCACCGGGTCCGTGCATGCGGCCGTGACAGTTCCCTAGAGTTTTCAGTCAGGTCGGGACGCGTGTTTTTAGGGGCCCGTCGTGCAACTTCTTGTGCGGCAGAGAAGTTCGGTGCTTTGCGGCCACGCCAAACCAAGAGAGCGCATACGGCAAGAAGGGCGGCAGTCAGTCCGCCCAAGATGAACGACTGCGAAGATGGCTGGGTCTGTTTCAACCGTGAGTCAATGACAGTCAAAGAGGGTGCCGCGGCGCGAGCCGGAGCAGGCAGTCTTGGACTGAGGTGAGGCGGAATCTGTGACTGCGATTGGGTTTGGTCTTGATCTCCAAGCGGCGGAAGCGCTCCAGTCCCCGAGACTTCAAACTCTGGTCCTTCGCCTGCGAGTACGTCGTTAGCAGCATGGACTTGATAACGGCTGTTGCTGGTTGCGAGGATAGCGAAGGCCGGTGAGCGCGACGAGAAATTCATGGTCGGCGGAATCATGACTGCCAACTGCCGCAGCGGATACGCAGGCCTTGTTTGAAACGTGGCATGGCCGTTAAAGGGGAGATCGTAGTTGAAGGCGAATTTGGTTGCTCCTGGGCGCAAAGGGAAGCTCACCGTGTAGTGTCCGGGCTCCCCCGCTACGGGAGTTGCGAAAATCATCAAGCCCATCTCGCCCGGACCTGCGGCAAGGACGGAATCAATCTTGGCATTTGCCGGCAAATACACTTCGAATGTGCGCTTGCTCGACAGCGTCAAGGGCGGCCTAGATTCGTTTTTGAGTTCGACCAGATCAGAGACGTGAAGCAGATTTCCGATTGTTCCCGCACGGAGGATCTCTATGCTGCCAGTCAGGCCCCGCACTCGCCGCGCCGCGTCGAATACTTGGATGGACAGGGCGTCACCGGCGGAAGCTTGCTGATCATAACTGACTCCCTCGTGAACCACGCGTACCAGGTAAGGTTTGTCAGGATATTGAACACTGAGTGCAAACGCCCCTTGTGCATCCGTCTTCGCGCGTGCGTCCTCTTGCATTCCTCGATCCAGCCCGACAAGGATCACCTCATCGCCAGCAGCGGGTTCGCCTCGGCTCTGATTTCGGACCGTGCCGGTGATAGTGTTCGCGCCCACAGCTCCGACTGCAATGAAGGCAAGCGGCATCGCAGAAAAGAGCATCTTCTGTACACAGCATCGGCTGCCGTCCAGACGAGGGTTAATCATTCGTTTACCGCCGCGGCTGCCGAAGATGTCGGCTGGCGTGGCGCACGTCCGAACATGATGCCGGTTTCTACTTCCACAGGCTTTCCGTCCCGCAAGTATGGTCTGAACCGCCACTGAAACAGGGCATCTGTAATGGCCTTTGCTTGGTCAGGGAAGGCGCTGAGAAAATGAACGTGCTTTACCTTGCCTTCTTTATCGATGATGATCCGGACCGGAACAGGATTGAATCGGCGCTCGGCGAAGACCGGATCAACTCTCTCCATGATGTTTTCCCCGCTTGCGTAATCCTTGATACACACAGGAACATCACCGCCGCCCCTCCCGGAAATGGGACCAGCCTCTTCGGGCAAGCTCATCTTGTTCATTTCCTGGATGAGGCTCTCCAGCAACTTGGTGTCGCGGCTCGTGAACACGAATTGGATCATGTGGCAGCGGATTTGAGTGGCCAGCAGGTGCCAATGTAGCTCGGCCACTGGCGAAACGTACTCAAAGCGGACGAAGGAATGGTCCGCGATCCTAACCACGGTCGGCGGTTGTTCCACTTTGTACTCCGCACTCAAACTCTCCTTGTTGTAGGTGATCAGCTCCATCGCGTTACTGGCTGGCGCCACTGTGAAGAACAGATCCTGAGCGGCGATCAAAATACTGCCGCGACTTGTGCCCTTGAAGGTGTCCGCAGGCCTGAGTTGCGCAAGTACGTAGTAGCCGCTGTCCGAAGGCGGCGGGCCGCTGTACTTCTGGGTCCAATCCGGGGAGAGCGCGTAGGTAAAGCCAAAATACGCGTTGCTATAGATATTCTTGTTCACTCTCGTACCTTCGGGAAGAGGAGTTACCGAATCGCTGGCACTCGACCAGGCGCCTTTAGCAAGGATGATCTCGGTGGGCAGCATTTTTGCCTGCCGATTGTTGGCAAAGTCGCCCCCGCTTTGAGGGGCGGCTTGCCCGCTGGCAAGGAAAGATACAGAAAAACCCAGAAGTACCACTGAACGCGAGAATTTTGTATACATGTTCGGAGCCCGGTGATGCACAGCGGAAAAGAAACCGGGCGAGGCGCCTCCGTGTCTCGCCCGGTGAGGTTGTCGCAAAAAGGTCAATGTTACAGCGAGCGCAGGAAGTTCAGAATGTCCTGCTGCTGACTAGGCGAGAGGTTTTGGTCGAAGATCGCCTCCACATTGGTGGCTTCGCCGCCGTTGCTTTCGTGTGCCTCGATCGCGCAGAGCAGGTTGCTGCAACGGCCGTCGTGCAGGAAGAAGATACGCTGTCCCAGCCCCCACAGAGGAGCCGTTCGGAACTGGTCACCGCCGGCGCCACCCTGGGAGACGTTGTCTGCCAAGACGGTACCCATGTGATGGATCTCGATGTCGGAGAACAAGTTAGCAGTAGCGTTTCCCAAACCAGCCGTTAACTTAGAGGGCTGAGTAGTGAGCGACGGCGTATGGCAGGTCGCGCAGCCTATGGCGCTAAACAGCTTGCGGCCATTAGCGATCGAGGTTGCTCCTCCCGGGGAGGTCGTGGAGGGTGTTGGCTGGTCCAGGAACTGCATGAAGACAGTGAACAGCCCGACGTCACTCGTGACAGTGGAGGCGGTGGTGCCGTCGGAGTGAGTAATGTCCTCGGGGTAGCCGACACCCGCGAGGTTCAGGCAGTTGGCGGGAAGTCCGCTTCCCAACTGGTCCTCACCCGGCAGCGGCCGATCTTGGGTAAACAGCTCGTTGGAGATGCCCATCTCCACGTTGTAGGCCTCACCAGCGAAAATCATTAGCGACTTGTTCTGGGCTTTCCAGCCAAAACGGCTGATGGTGCCATCGTTGCCGTTGTGGTTGAAAGTACCGCTGATCCCCAGATTATTGCCTCCCTGCGCCCTATGGTTGGCAAGTAGGGTTGAGTCGTCAATGTTTGCCATGAGTCCCGTGCCAAACGTCGGTGTGGGAATACGGAAAATGATGTTGTTCGCTGCCCTCGCAGCATTAAAGCTGGGCTGCTGCAGGCTGCAGCTTCCCGCATCGGACCGACCGGAGACGGTGAACAGGTCTTCTACTCCCCCGTTCGGTGCGTTGGGGTTGGCATTGCCGAATTGGTCAAAGAAGAACGGGAACCGCGCTTCACGCACCGGGCCGTTCGCTAGAACGAAAAATGGGATGGTGTTGGTGCTGCCACTCACGACGCCGTTGGCGATCACTTGGCTTTGGGGGTTCGGCCCGACATTGGGAAAGATGGTGGAAGCCGGACTAGTTCCGCCCGGGGCGGGTTGCGAATGACATGCCCCGCACGAGTCTAGGTTGAAGCGTGGTCCCAGGCCTGGGTTGTCTCCGGTAACGGTTTGGTGCTCGTTGAACTGCGCAAGTCCGGTTTGGAAGAAGGCCAAGTCGTTTGGACTGGCGGTGACGGAAGCAAGCGGCTGGCCCGCGTTCACTCCCGTGTTGCTGCGTACTCCTGGATCGGTTTGGGCAAACGCCGTTCCGGTAAAGAATAACGCCGCTAAAATTGCGACAATCGATGCGAGCTTTGTTGTTTTCATTCCTGATCTCCTTCGACGAGGAGGTGCACAAGCCCCGCCTGTTTTGCGCACTTCTACAACCATCCTTCTAGCAATTGGGGGATCACCCGCCGAATGTAAGCCATTGCTAGGAGCTACCTGTAGTACCGACTAGTGAGTTCCATTTACTACTCGCCGCGTGAAGACTACAAGAAGAAGGGATTAGCATAACCGGTCTTTCGTTAGCATTTCGCGTAGTCGGTTTGTTTCCGGTAGCGCGCCGGAGCCTGGGTGAAGCGCCGTTCAAATGCGCGGATGAAGCTGGAAGCATGCTCGTATCCTACGTTGTGGGCAATTTCCTTTACGCTTAGGTAACTGTTCGCCAAAAGGTGCGCTGCTCTCTGAAGTCTTTGTTCGCTTATCCATTCGCCCATGCAAACGCCGGTCTGGTGCTTGAACAAGCGCTGGAGATAGGAAGGGCTCAGGTTGAATTCGAGGGCCAGATCACGAATGGTGAAAGTGGTCCCAGACTCAACCATCCGCAGAATCTTTCCCACGCGCCCTTCCAGCATGGTGGGCGTCAATGGGCGAGGCGGGGCAGGTGCGGCAAGTGGCATGCCTCGATCGGGAGCAATAGCATTTGCCCCATTTCTTCTTGCAAAGCTGACACCAGAATTCATAGTGCGCACCGGGACCTCCTGTAGAGAACATCTCGTATGTTGTGCACGCTTGGATTGGCTTGAACGCGGCTGAGGGAGAACTTCTTGTAAAGAGCCCAAGCGTTGGACGGTTGGGTTTGATTGGCGCAGCCCGAAGAGGCTTCGGTGGCCGTGCCGGAAGTTTGGCCTGCGGATTGGCTGGCCATGGCAAGCGCGAAAGTCAAGCCGGCGAGTAGACACACATGTAGTGTGACTTTTTTCGACCACATCCCGTAGTCCTCCAAATCGAGAATCGTTTGGAGATTATTTCTGGGCGCCCGGAGGAAGCGGAGTTGAAGAGTTGGACCCGGGTAAAATCGGGACGAAATTATTCGAGTGGAAGAGCTATGTCAATGGTACTTCTGATAACTACCCGTTCACCGGACATGGGAACAGGCGAAGACGGACGGGTGTGGGTGCGCCGGAGTTTCTTCGCATTGAGATCAGACGGCAAGGACGACTTTGCCGAACTGCGAACTGGATTCGAGGTAGGCATGGGCGGCAGCCGCTTCGGCGAGCGGGAAAACGCGGTCAACCGTGGGCTTGAAACGCCCAGAGGCCACCAGGCGCATGACGCTGTGGAGCTCGGACTTGGTGCCCATGTAGGAGCCGAGTAAGGAAAGCTGGCGGCTGAAGAGGAACCTCAGATCAACCTTGGCATCGAAGCCAGTGGTGGCGCCGCAGGTTACCAGGCGGCCGCCGGTGGCGAGACTGGCAAAGCTGTCGTCCCAGGTGGCCGTCCCCACGTGTTCGAAGACGACGTCGACCCCGCGCTTATTGGTAATGCGGCGGACTTCCTCGTGGATTTTCTGAGTTTTGTGATTGATGAAAAAGTCGGCGCCAAGTTGTTTTGCCTTTTGCAGTTTTTCGTCGTTGCCGGCGGTGGCGATGACGCGCGCTCCGAAAAACTTGGCAACCTGAATGGCGGCGCTGCCAACTCCGCTACCCGCCCCAAGGATGAGAACATCCTCGCCGGGCTGCAGCTCGGCTCGGGAAAGAAGCATGTGCCAGGCGGTTTGGAAGACTAGCGGAATCGAGGCGGCCTCTTCAAAGGTCAGATTTTCTGGGTATGGCATGCAATTTACTTCGGGAGCGTAGACAAGTTCGGCGCAGCCTCCGTCGATCAGGTATCCGAGATTGGTGAATTGGCGGCAGCGGTTGTCCTGGCCAGAGACGCAGGCGGAACATTTGCCACAGGTGACGCCCGGGGCGAGAACTACCTTCTGACCGACGCGCACGGTGGTGACATCTGCGCCGATCTGGGCAATTTCGCCGGAGACGTCGCTACCTGGGATGTGCGGAAGCGGAATCGGGATATTGGGGTTGCCGCGGCGGACCCAGAGGTCAAGGTGGTTCAGCGCGCAAGCTCTCACGCGGACGAGGACTTCGTTCGGGCGGATGATGGGGTCGGGAGCGTCCGTGTATTTCAGGACCTCAGGTCCGCCGTGCTGATGGAAGACCACTGCCTTCATCGGGACGCCCCTCTCGAGACCTTCGAAGACTCGCGTAGTATTATGGCATGGAAGCAGCGGCGCTTCGTTGACATGGGCGATGCTGCGCCGTAGGCTGAGGTCAGGAAATAAGATAACGCGGAGACGTAAAGGGCGCTGAGATTCGCACAGAAAAGCAGAAGGGGCACAGCCAAGATTGGCTCTGCCCACAAGACGATGGACTTGTTTGAAGAGATCGTGAAGATGAGGCGGGCGGGGCGGCGCGCGGCGCTGGCCACCATTGTCCACACCAACGGGTCGATTCCGAGCTACGAGAGTTCGCGGATGCTGGTGCGCGACGATGGTTCGATCGCGGGAACGATTGGCGGAGGGTGCGTCGAGGCGGAGGTTTGGGCGGCGGCCAAGGAAGTGATGCAGAAGGAAGCACCGCGCAAGATGGTGTTCAATTTGAATAATGAGGCAAGTTACGACAACGGTTTGATTTGCGGTGGAACGCTGGAAGTCTTCGTTGAACCGATTCTGCCGCAGCCGATGCTCTACCTCTTTGGGGGCGGGCACGTTTCCATGGCGGTGGCAAAGGCGGCCAGCGCGGCAGGATTTGGCATCGGCGTGGTGGACGACCGCGAGGCCTTCGCGAACAAAGAACGATTTCCGATGGCGCAGGAGATTTACACCAGCTACGAAGAAGCTTTCGAAAAGATTCATCCCAATGTGGCGAGTTACCTGGTGATCGTGACGCGCGGACACAAGGAAGACATGCGCGTTCTGGCTTGGGCGGTGCGCACCGAGGCGCGCTACGTCGGGATGATCGGCAGCAAACGCAAAGTTTTGTCGGTGTACAAGGCGCTGGAAAACGAGGGCTATAAGGCGGAAGAATTCGAACGCGCTTATGCGCCGATGGGACTGGAAATCGGCGCGCTCTCCCCCGAAGAGATCGCCGTCAGCATCGCGGCGGAACTCGTTGCGGTCCGCCGGAATGCGGCGACCGCTGCCCATAAGAAGTTGAAATCCGAAGCGTACGCTTCACCAATTCTCCAAACGGGCGAGCGCTGAAAGGGAGCACATGCTGGCCGCCGTCATCCTCTCCGGCGGGGCCTCGAGCCGAATGGGTTCGCCGAAGGCTCTGCTTCCTTACCAGGGGCGGCCGTTCCTCGAACACCTGCTGGAAGTGACTTCGCACCGAAACATTGGCGTCCGCAGAGTGGTGCTCGGCGCGCACGCCGAACCGATCGCAAAAGCCATCCAACTCGAAGCCGATGAAATCGTCATCAATGAAGATTGGGAAAAAGGACAACTCAGTTCGATCCAGGCAGCGCTGCGAAGCCTGCCTCCGGGAACCGACGGAATCCTGCTTTGCCTGATCGATCACCCCCTCATCAGCAGCTTGCTGGTTCAGGATTTGATCGAACAGTTTTACAAGGCCAAGAAACCCATTGTCCTACCCGTCTATGAGGGACGGCGCGGCCATCCGGTCATTTTTTCCGCATCTTTGTATGACGAACTGCTTCGCGCGCCGCTCGAAACCGGCGCGCGGGCCATCGTATGGGCGCACAAGAGCGATGTCGAGGAAGTACAAACGAACGAAGAGGGCTGCGTCCTGAACCTGAACGACCCCGAAACAATGAACAAGGCGATCCGTCCCGCCGATTAGCGACCGGCCGAACCGATCTTTTGCAGCAGCGCCGTTACGGCGTCGGCGGCGAGTTGCGCGCCATGAAAGGTAGCCGCTGGAAGACCGCCGAGGGATTCAGAGAGAGAGTCCGCGGTTATGATGCGGGCGTCGGCGATCGCGCAAGCGATGAGCTTCTCCGTTAGCATGGAAGCGCAGGCAATGGAAGTGGTGCAGCCGCGGCAAAGAAAACGTGCTTCCGCGATACGGCCGTCCGCGATGCGCGCGGAGAGCTTGAGGATGTCGCCGCAGACGGGATTGCTTACCTCGATGGTGGCGGTGGCGCCGGGAAGCTCGCCGGCGTTTCGAGGGTTGCGGAAATGATCGAGAACGGCTTCGCTGAACATTCCTGAAAGTATCCCAAAGGCAGTGCCGGAACTGCAACGCAGCATAAAGAAACTTTACGCAGAGACACAGAGTTCTAAGAGAGCATAAATAGGGAACAGGCAAGAATGCCTGTTCTGCAAAAAGATTATTTCTTTGCGGGCAAGTACTTCTTCTCTACAGAGGCAACCACGACGTAGTTCGGATCGACCATCTCTGTGAGATGGATTTTGCCGACTTTGGAAAGCAGCTCGTAAGCATCGAGTTCGGAGAGGCCATAGTCGGCGTGTATCCAGGCTACCAGCTCGGTGAAGGCGATCCGCACGGCGTCGTCGACGGGACGATAGATGCCCGCGGCCATGATTTCTTTTTCGTTTTCGAAGCGTGGCCAGCCCGTGCGCTTCCCTTTCACGAGGTCGAATTGCAGGCGAGCCTTCATGGGAACTTCTATGGCGCTGCCCGCAATTTCGCCGTCGCCCATGGCAGCGTGGCCATCGCCAAAGTAAAACAAGGCCCCGGCCACGTTTACGGGCAGATAGAGGGTATTTCCAACGGAAACTTCCGGAGCGTCCATGTTGCCGCCGAATTCCGCGGGCACGATGGAACTTCGCGCCTCCCCATTGGCGGGAGCGACACCGATGCAGCCAAGAAATGGATGAAGCGGGATTTTGACTCTGTAGTTGGAATCAAGGGCCTGAAACGTGGCCGTGTGGTCCGCCTGATCGATCGGGTAAAACCAGATTTTTTCCGGCAGCACTTCTTTTCCGAGCATCGGCGTGTAATGCGTGGCGTTGATGGCTCCGAATCCCGGTGAAAACGTGCCCACACCTTGCTTGCCATCGACCTGCAGATCGAGGATATGAACGACCAGCGTGTCGCCGGGTTCCGCACCTTCGATATAGAAAGGACCGGTGAGCGGGTTATCTCCTTTGACGAGCGCAAAGGTATCGCCAGGTTTTTGCAGCCCGTTGCCGAAGCAGTCCAGGGAGTTCGCATCGAGGATGTTGCCGGGTTTGAGTCGCGCAACGGGCGGGGCCGCACCGAAGAGATATTTCACGGTGTCGATGGTGGCGTGATATTGGAGGATTTCGGATTTGGATGGCGCGGATGGAGACTGAGCTAAAGTCGAGAACGGCAAAACCAAACTTAGAGCAAGGAGATGGACACGCATGATAGTCCTCCGAGAAATAAGAAACGCAGTGCAACATACTCGTGACGCCGAGTCAATCCACACTCGGGTGAACGACGAGATGCCCGGCTGTCTGCTATCCTCTTCCCGTAGCCATGAAAATGAGTCGACGAACACACTTGCGGATAGTTTCGCTGGCCCCGAGCGCGACCTCGATTTTGTACTCCATTGGCGCGCAGCGCGCCCTGGTCGGCGTGACCAAGTGGTGCGCCGATGTGGCGTCGGTGGGCAAACTGCCGAAGCTTGGCGATTGCTGGCACATGGAATCTGTGGATGAAATTCTACGGTTGAACCCTACGTTGGTGATCGGTTCCATGCCGTACAAGCAGGAGACGGTCTCTAAACTCCTCGAACAGCCGTTCCCTTTTCTGGCAATGAACCCGCGGACGCTCGCTGATATCGAAGCGGACATTCGCTTGTTGGGCGGGATTACGCAAAAGGCGGCCGCCACGAAACGGTTGGTGAAAAACATGCGCCAGGTGTTCTCGGAAATCGAGAAGAAGTCGCGGCAATGCAAGCAACGGGTGCGCGTCTATTGCGAAGCGTGGCCGAATCCGCGAATCAGTTCGCCGCCCTGGGTAGCGGAATTGGTGAACATCTGCGGAGGCGAGATGGTTGTTCCTCCCGGCGAGAAGACGACCGAGGCGCAAGTAGCGGCGGCACGGCCTGAAGTGATTGTGCTAGCCTGGGCGGCGACGGGAACGAAAGCGGACGCGAAGCAGGCGTATAAAGTCACGGCGTGGAAAGATGTGCCGGCGATTCGAAACAGAAACGTTTACGTAATCAGCGATGAATTGCTGAACACGCCGGGGCCCCCGCTGGTCGAGGGCGCCCGCACACTCTACAAACTTTTTTATTCCGCGAATATAATGCGCGAACGGGCATGAGGACTGTCGTCGCGGCAGTAATTGAGCGCAGCGACCGGCGATTGCTGATCGGCCAGCGCCGGAAAAACGATAGTTCCCCGCTCAAGTGGGAATTCCCGGGCGGCAAGGTCAAGGACGGCGAATCGCCAGAGGTTGCTCTCGCGCGGGAATTGCAGGAAGAACTCGGCGTGACGCTGGTGAGAAGCGTCGAGATTGGCCGCGTGCATCATCATTACGCGGGAACGCCCGATGAACTTGAAATCCGCTTCTTTGTTGCAGCGATCGCGGAATCGGATCTAGTGCCGCACACATTTGAAAAGATCACCTGGGCCTTGCCAAAAGAACTTGGAGAGTACGATTTCCTGGCCGCGAACCGCGAGCTTATCGCACAACTTGCCACTGGCCGCATCAAACCCTCGGAAATTCTGGAATCGAGCCGCGGCGAACAG
>Ga0137412_10004301_pt1 | contig 11386 bp, 14 predicted proteins | sample CZODoug2_1_16fun_FD_122160 | JGI IMG/M metagenome (GOLD analysis project Ga0137412, IMG submission 122160) | Vadose zone soil fungal communities from Angelo Coast Range Reserve, California, USA - CZODoug2_1_16fungal (Hybrid Assembly) | ecosystem: Environmental > Terrestrial > Soil > Vadose zone... | reverse complement strand
GACCGGCATGAAGGTCGGGGTATCGACCACGCCATGAGCGGTGTGCAGGCGCCCGGTGCGGGCGGCGCCGTCATGGGCCCCAACTTCGAAACGAAAGGGGGTCTCGAAGCGGAAAGCGGGCTCAGACATGGTCGTCCTGGCGGTGCAGCAGGCTGGTGTCGCCATAGGAGTAGAAGCGATAGCCGGAGTCGATGGCGTGGGCGTAGGCGTGCTTCATCTCGTCCGTGCCGGCAAAGGCGCAGACCAGCATGAACAGGGTCGATCGCGGCAGGTGGAAGTTCGTCACCAGCAGGTCGACGGCGCGGAAGCGGTGGCCGGGGGTGATGAAGATCGCCGTGCTGCCGGTGAAGGGATGCACGATCCCGCCCTCCCCCGCGGCGCTTTCCAGCAGGCGCAGGCTGGTGGTGCCGACCGCGACGATGCGGCCGCCGGCGGCGCGGGCGGCGTTGATCCGGGCCGCGGCCTCGGCGGTCAGCACGCCGCGCTCGGCATGCATCACATGGCCTTCGACCGTGTCGCTCTTCACCGGCAGGAAGGTGCCGGCGCCGACATGCAGGGTCAGCGTCGCGGTCTCAATGCCCGCAGCCGCCAAGCCCGCCATCAGGTCGAAATAGCGTTCGCGGGCGGCCGCGTTCGACGGGCCGCGAGTGACCAAGAGCAACTCCTCAACGTACAGGTCGAGGCAGTCGGCCAGCGCCAGATGGGGCACGATAGCGGAGTCCGGCAGCACTGAACCGCGCAGCTGAGACCAGGCTGTGAAGTGGTCGCGTGAACCGCTGTCCAACTCGTCACGCTTCTCGTCCCCACTCGCCATGACTTGCATCCCCTCGCTCCGGTGTAACCCTGTTTCGGAATTGCCTACGATTGCACAAGCTGGGGCCCAGCGAGGAAATATCAGTCGGACGGGTCAAGGAATATGCCCCATTCGTCGCAGCGGATCGGTGGCGGTGCCGTCGCCAATGTAGACGCTTCCGTCTCTTCCCACCGCGACGCTCAGCGGCAAATTGAGCAAGGCTCGGGTAGCGGGCCCGCCGTTGCCCGGGTCTTGATCGCCACCGCCGGCAGCGCCCGCAAGGTCGACGCCTGCCGCGAGCTCGGCGCGGACATCGCCATCAACTACCGCGAGCAGGACTTCGTCGAGACCGCGTGGGCCGACGGCACCGGCGCCGACGTCATCCTCGACAACATCGGCGCGGCCTACCTGACCCGCAACGTCGCCGCGCTGGCCGTGGGCGGCCGGCTCGCCGTGCTCGGCCTGCAAGGTGGACGCAAGGGCGAGCTCGACCTCGGGGTGCTGATGGCCAAGCGGGCCAGCGTGCGCGCGGCGACCCTGCGGGCCCGGCCGCTCGAGGAGAAGGCGAAGATCGTCGCCGCGACGGTGGCGTTCGTGTGGCCGATGATCGAGTCCGGCGACGTCCGCCCGATCATCGACCGGATGCTGCCCCTGGACCAGGCCGCCGAGGCCCACCGGGTCGTCGAGGCGAGCGAGCACATCGGCAAGGTCGTGCTCACGACGTAGCTAGCTCGGTGTCGGGCAGCCCGGATACGGGACGTCGCCGAGGTCCGGGAACCCCGGGAACGTGGTGATCCCGGAAACGCCGTCGGTCGCGACCTGGAACATGACGGGCAATGGCCCCGGGCAGGGTACGAGCACGTCGAGCGTCAGCGTGATCCACACCGTCGCCGAGGGCTCGATCCGGTGGCCGGCGACGCGTTCATTCGAATTGTTGTCGCACTGACCGACCTGGCTGTCGACCTGGCGCAGTCCGTTGAGCGGGAAGGTGCCCTGAACGTCGCGGAGGTCGACCGGCTGGAGCCCGTCGTTGACGATCTCGATGCCCACCATCAGCTGGCGGTCAGCCAGCGTTCCGTAGCAGGTGTTCCCGGTCGTGCGCAGCTGCGGCAACTCGGCGAGCGCCGAGCCGGCCGGCAACGACTCGCTGATGCTCCGCTCGGCAGTGCCGGGCGGGGCCAGCACCGTCCGGGTCTCGCCGTGCCCACCGACGAGGTAGCCGATGCTGATACCGCCCGCCAGCACGACGGCGAGCAGCCCGACCAGCCACGACGGGCGCAGGCTCCAGCGGACGGGCGGGCGGGGCGAGCGTCCGGGGATGACATCGCCACCGTCGGGATCCGCCGTGGCAGCCGCGGTCGTCGTCTCGACGAACCTCAGCTCCGGCTCGTCATCGGTCATACGAACTCGTCGAGGGCCCGGGCCAGTTGCTCGATCTCGGCCCGGGTGGTGTGCGGCATCAGGCCGACGTGGACGGTGCCGCCCAGCTCGTCGGCGCCGAACGTGCTCATGAACAGGCTCATGCCGCTCGGACCCGTCCAGACCGAGATGCCGCGCGACTTGAGGTAGTCGCCGATCTCGAACGCCTTGCGCCCGTCGATCGCGAACGACACGAGCGGAACCCGGTTGGTCGGCGATCCGAGCACGGTCACGCCCGGCATGGCCCGTAACCGCCGGTCCAGGAGGGCGAACAGCGACCGCTCGTACTCGCCGGCCGCACGGAGCGAGGCAACCAGGCGCTGGCGCCGGGACCCGGTGGCCCACTCGTCGAGGCTGGCCAGGTGATCGACGGCGGCGACCACCCCGTCGAGCAGCTCGACCGGCAGATCGCCGAGCTCGTAGCGCCCCGGCACGGGGGCGGTGGAGTCCTCGTCCAGCTCGTAGAGCAGCCCTTCGCGGGCGATCATCGCCCCCACGGTCGGGCCGCCGAAACCCTCGACCGGCACGCCGATCAGGTCGCAGCCGAGCTCGGCGAGGTCCAGGGGCAGGTGCGGCAGGGCGGCGCCGGCATCGACGACGACGAGCGCGCCGACGGCGTGGGCCAGCTCGGCGATGCGGCGCGCATTCGGGATCGCCCCCGTCGCCAGGTTGGCCAGCGGCACCGTCACCAGCCGGGTGCGGCGGCTGATGAGCCGGTCGTACTGCCACTCGGGCAGCTCGCCGGTCTCGACGTCCACCTCGGCCCAGCGCACGATGGCGCCGACCGTCTTCGCCGCGGTGAGCCACGGGCGCACGGTGCCGTCATGGTCGAGGCGGCTGATCACGATCTCGTCGCCGAGTTGCCACTCGCGGGCGATGAGCGCGGCGAACTGCTCCATCAGCACCGAGACGTTCGAGCCGAACACGACGCAGTCCGGCGGTGCGCCGATGAGATCACCGATGGCCCGGCGTGCGTTGTCGAGCGAGGCAGCGGCCCGTTGCGACCGCGCCGACTGCGATCCGGGCTGCGACGGAGACGAGCGCAGCGTGGTGATGATCGCGCGGATCACGGTCTCCGGCAGCAATGAGCTGAAGTTGCCGTCGAGGTAGGCGATGCCACCGCCGAGCGTCGGGTAGAGGCCGCGGACGCGCGCGACATCGAAACTCATCGCTGCACCTTGCTCCACGCGCAGGCGCTCATCGCCGCGTCCGGACACTCATGGCTCGGCTCCCCGGTCACGGTCATGATCGCAACATTCGTGCCCGGATCGGCGGGACGCGCCGTCGGGTGCCTCATCGCCGACAACCTCGCTCTCGAAAGCTGCGGGCCCTCAGGCCCGGGCCTGGTCGTGTCTGTCATCCGGCTTGCGCAAGACTGGGTCCATGACGAACGACACCCAGCACAACGGCGAGCCCCAGCACCCGGATAGATCCGACGACGCTGCTGACGCCGTTGTCGCAGCGTCCGCCGCTAGCGATCATGCCGATGCTGGTGACGACGGTGACGAGATTACGACCATGGTGGAGCAGCCCGCCAAGGTGATGCGAATCGGGACGATGATCAAGCAGCTGCTCGAGGAGGTTCGGGCCGCCCCGCTGGACGAGGCCGGACGCCAGCGGCTACGCGAGATCCACGATCTGTCGATCCGCGAACTGGAGGACGGCCTGTCCCCCGAACTGCGCGAGGAGCTCGAACGCTTCACCCTGCCGTTTAGCGAGAAGGTGCCGTCCGAGGCCGAACTGCGCATCGCTCAGGCCCAGCTGGTCGGCTGGCTGGAGGGCCTGTTCCACGGCATCCAGACCGCGCTGATGGCTCAGCAGATGGCCGCCCGCGCCCAGCTCGAGGAGATGCGTCGACGGGCCCTGCCGGGCGCCCCGGGCGTCCCGCCCGGCGGTCCGGTGATCGTAGGCCCGGGTGGGCAGATCATCCCTGGACAGCGCCTGCCCGGCGACGAGGGCCAACCGGGCGGCGGGCAGTACCTGTAAACATCCGCCGAGGCCGCCGCTCGCGGGCGATCTTCCTGCGGTTGTGGCCGCCCAAGGCTGCATGTGCAGGAAGATCACCCACCCGACGCGATCTTCCTGCGCAGGCTGCCTCAGCGGGCCGGCGGCGCAGGAAGATCGGCTCGCGCGGTGAGCAGGGCTTCGATCAGGGTGGCGACGCCGTCGTCGTCGTTGGACGGCAGCACCTCGTCGACGACGGCGAGGACGGACGGGTGCGCATTCGCCACGGCGTAGGCACGTCCGGCCCACTCGAGCATCGACACGTCGTTGGGCATGTCGCCGACCGCGACGACCTCGTCCGGACCGATGCCGTGACTAGCGGCGATCTCGGCCAGGCCGGTCGCCTTCGTGACCCCGGGTGGCGCGATCTCCAGCAGCGCCGTGGTCGATGAACCGGTGACGGTCGCCCGACCGTCCAGCAACCGGGACGCCTGCGCGCGGAACGTGTCCGGATCGAGCTCACGATGCTTCGCGAGCAGCTTCACCCCGGGCCGGCTGATGATCTCGGCGAGGTCGGCCACCAGCGGTGGCTCGATCGGGTTGCCCCGGCGATCATGGGTGGGGCTGATCTCCCAGTCGTGGCGGTAGCCCGGCTCGTACCCGAAGTTCAGGCCGTACTCGACCCCGAAGCGAACCGCAGGAAACACCGCCCGAAGGCCGGAGGTGATCTCGGCGAGCAGCGGTGGGGCGAGCTGGTGCGCGCGCAGCACCGTCTCGGTCTCCAGGTCGTAGATGACGGCACCGTTGGCCGAGACGGCGACGCCGGTGTGACCGGTCGCGTCACCGATCTCGTGCAGCCAACGCGGTGGGCGTCCGGTGGCGAACGCGACGATCAGGCCGGCGCCGGCGGCGGCCTTCAGCGCGGCCCGCGTGCGGTCGCTCACCGTTCCGTCGCTGCGCACCAGCGTGCCGTCCAGATCGCTGGCGAACATCCGGACCGTACGATTTTGGTCGCCAGTAGGGCTATATGACGCCTGGCGACCAAAACCGGGTTGGGTCATGGTGCGGCCAGGACCTCGCGGCCGCCCAGCCAGGGGCGCAGCGCCTTCGGCACGTAGACGGTGCCGTCGGGCTGCTGGTGGTGATCGAGCAGGCAGGCGATGGTGCGGGCCACAGCGCACAGCGTGCCGTTCAACGTGGCTACGGGTGTCGTGCCCGCCTCCGTACGCTGGCGTATGTTTAGCCGCCGAGCCTGGAACGTCGTGCAGTTCGACGTGGACGTCAGCTCGCGATACGCGTCCTGCGACGGGAACCACGCCTCGATGTCGTACCGGCGGGCGGCGCTCGAGCTCAGGTCCTCGGCGGCGGTGTCGATCACCCGATAGGCCAGCTCGAGCTTGTCGAGGAACTCGCGCTCCCAGGCCAGCAGCCGCTGGTGCTCGTCGCGCGACTCCTCGACCGGAACGTAGGAGAACATCTCGACCTTGTCGAACCAGTGCACCCGGATGATGCCCTTGGTGTCCTTGCCGTACGAGCCGGCCTCGCGGCGGAAGCACGACGAGAAACCGGCGTAGCGGCGCGGCAGCGAATCGAGGATCTCGTTCGAGTGGTACCCGGCGAGCGCGACCTCCGACGTCCCGACCAGGTACAGGTCGTCCTCGGCCAGCCGGTACACCTCCGACGCGTGCGCGCCGAGGAACCCGGTGCCCTCCATGATCTCCGGCTTGACCAGCGCCGGCACGATCATCTGCGTGAAGCCGGCCGCCTGGGCCTGCTCCATCGCCAGGTTGACCAGGGCCAGTTCGAGCTGGGCGCCGATGCCGGTGAGGAAGTAGAAGCGCGCGCCGCTGACCTTGGCGCCGCGTTCGGTGTCGATGGCGTGCAGGTCGGCGCCGATCTCGGTGTGGTCGCGGGGGTTGACGACCTTCGGCGGCGTGCCGACCACCTCGAGCGTGACGAAGTCGTCCTCGCCACCGGGCGGCACGCCGTCCTCGACAATGTTGGGAATCGCGAGGTGTGCCGCGCGAAGCGACGCATCGGCCGCGTTCTGATCGGCCTCGGCCGACTTGACCTCATCGGACAGCGCCTTGGCCTTGGCCAGCAGGGCCGGCCGCTCGTCGGGGGAGGCTTTGCCCACCTGACGGCTCATCGCGTTCTGCTCGGCTCGCAGCGCGTCGGCCCGGCTCACCGCGGCGCGGCGTTGGTCATCGGCGGCCAGCAGCGCGTCGACGAGCATCTCGTCCGCGCCGCGAATGCGTTGCGATGCGCGAACCCGGTCCGGATCCTCGCGCACCACTCGAAGGTCGATCACCTGCCCAGGTTACTGACCTCGTCACGCCGGTTCGTGTCGGCGGCGCCTCGCGCCCACCCCCGCCGCGCGGCGACAAGTCGGACGCTTGCGGGCGTTCACGTTGTGTTTACCGCATACCCCTACCGTCCACGAAGACCGCCCACCCTCGGGGAGCTGCTGATGGACGTCTCGTTCCTCGTCCTCGTGGTGATCATCACCGCGTTGGCATTCGACTTCACCAATGGCTTTCACGACACGGCCAATGCGATGGCGACGTCCATCGCCACCGGTGCCCTCAAACCGAAGATCGCGGTGGCGATCTCGGCCGTGCTGAACCTGGTCGGCGCGTTCATCTCGACCGAGGTGGCCAAGACGATCTCGGGCGGCATCGTCGACGACGCGAAGGTCACGCCGGCGATCATCTTCGGCGGCCTGATCGGCGCCATCCTGTGGAACCTCGTCACCTGGCTCCTCGGGCTGCCCTCGTCCTCGTCCCACGCGCTCTTCGGAGGGCTGATCGGCGCGGTGTGGATCGCGTCCGGATCCGACGCCGTGCACTTCAGCACGGTCGTGTCGAAGATCCTGCTGCCCGCGGTGATGTCGCCGATCGTCTGCGGGATCGTGGCGCTGCTGGGCACGTTCCTGGCCTACAAGATCACCGCGCGGGCTCGCCAGCGCTCGGTCACCGAGGGATTCCGGCACGGCCAGACGATCTCGGCCTCGATGGTGTCGCTCGCGCACGGCACGGGCGACGCGCAGAAGACGATGGGCATCATCACCCTGCTGCTCATCACGTCCGGACATCTCAGCTCCAACGCCGGGCCACCGTGGTGGGTGATCCTGTTGGCCGGAATGGCGATCGCCAGCGGCACCTACATGGGTGGCTGGCGGATCATCCGAACGATGGGCAAGGGCCTCGCCGACATCGAGTCGCCGCAGGGGTTCGCGGCCGAGACGTCGTCCACCGCGGTGCTGCTCGCCTCGTCACACCTGGGCTTCGCGCTGTCGACCACGCAGGTGGTGTCCGGTGGCATCCTCGGCGCGGGCCTTGGGCGCAAGCTGGCCGAGGTGCGCTGGACGCTCGCCGGCAAGATGGCCCTGGCCTGGTGCTTCACGTTGCCGGTGGCCGCGTTGGTCGGCGGCCTGTCCGGCAAGGTCGCCGACTCCGGCAACGGCGGTGTCGCCATCATCGCGGTGATCGCGATCGTCATGGTCAGCGGCATCTACCTGCTGTCGCGGCGCAACGCGGTGACCGCCACCAACGTCAACGACGCGACGTCGGTGACCCTCGAGCCCGAGGCGGTGCCAGCGTGAGTTCGAAAATCGACATCCACTGGGCGGCGCTGTTCAAGGTGGCCGGGGTCAGCCTGGCGTTCGGGGTCGGCGTCGTGGCGGTGTTCGCGGTGGGCGTGCTCGCCCTGTCGCAGGTCGAGGCCGCCCGCGCCGACGGCCGCGAGGCCCGCACCGGCTACGCGATGGCCGGCACGGCGTTCCTGATATGCCTGGCCGCCGTCGCCTACGGCCTGTACCTGATCATCCCGCAATTCCACTGATCGACCGGAGCATCGCCTCGAGCTCGGAGTCGAGCCGCGCCCGCGCCTCGGCTTCCTGCTGGCTGCGCTTCTGGAACCGCGCCACCGCTTCGCGGATCTTCGCGTCGACGCGCTCGTTCTCGGCGGCCTCCTCCGCCCGCAGCTTGTCGCCCCCGAACAGTCGCTGCCCCAGACCGTCGGGTTGGTAGCCCCCGGCGATATCGGCCCGGATGGTCGACACCGCGGCCTGATCCGGGCCGTCCGCCGTGATCGTCACGTCCCGACCGCGGACGCTCACCGTGGTCGGCTCCGGTGGGGTGGCCCGGGCCTGGTCGGCCAGCTGCCGGGCGGCCGCCGGCAACCACGCCACCGCCGCCCGCACGGCGACCGGTCGCGCCCCCGGGGGCGCCGCGCCACCCACGATGTCGGCGTACACCAGGTCGGCGACGGCGCCGGCCGGTTCGTCCCAGGGGTGGTAGGCCGCCGGCGCGGTACCGCCCTCGACGACGGCGCGCAGCTCCTCGACCCGGCGCAGCAGTGCCCGCTCCGGCGCGTCGCCCTCGTCGACCAGGCCGCCGACCAGCTCGCGCAGCGGCGCCAGCATCGGGCTCGGCCCGGCCTCGGAGTCAGCGGCCGACGCATCCGGTTCGGGCTCGATGCACGACTTGTGCAGCGCGGCGAGCGCGGTGGCGGCGCTGCCCGGGTCGGTCGCGGCGGACACCGTCTTGGCCCACGGCTCGGGCAACGGCTGGCCCTCGACCGGAGCGCCCAGCGCCGCGCGTAGCGCACCGATCAGCGCGTCCTTCGCGGACGGCCCGAACGCGCCGGCCGCCGTGGCCAGCCAGCACAGGCGTTGCGCCCGGTGCACCTCGGGCTTCGACGGATCCGGGAGCACGGCGCCCAGCTGGGCCGCGTCCAGGTCGGTCGGTCGGGCCAACCGGGTGGCGGCGGCCAGGAAGTACGCGGATCGGGGCCCGTCGAACTCGGCGGCCTGGGCCGCGTGCCGCTCGGCGGCGGCCCCGTCGCCGACGATCCGGGCCTGCAGTGCCCGCGCGGCCGGCACCAGCCAGTACCGATCCACGTCGGGCAGGTCGATCGTGGCCGGTGCCTGTCCGGCGGTGATCGCCGCCAGCATCTGCCGGACCCGGTGTCGGGCCACCGCGGCGTCGCCGTGCACGGCCAGCTCGGCCCGGATGTCGGACAGGTCGACGAACGCATCGAACGCCGCGGCCAGCCGATCCACCTTCTGCTCGAGGTTGCCCTGTACCTGCGCCAGCTGGCTGCGCAGCCGCGCCGCATGCCCCGAGGCCGCGCTGACCGACGCCTGCAGGTCCTGGATGTTGTCCCGCTCCCACCGCTCGCGCTGGTAGTCGCTCCACCACCACTTCGGCCCGGAATCGTCGTCGCTCCACCACGAACTCATGTGATCGCGTCCCTTCCCCGTCGCGTCCGGGCATTCTGCCCTACGGGCTCAGCGGGTCGGGACGCCGACTCCGGGACCGCTGCCGACCACGGGCGCGACGCAGGTCGGCACCTTGCCCACGACCATGAAGCTCAGGGTCGGCGAGTAGTCGTGGCGCCCCGGAAGGGTGAACGCCTCGATGACGAAGGTGCCGCCGGCCGGGAAGTACTTCGGCCGGACCACGATGCCGTTGACCTCACTGGCCCGATCCGGGAAGTCCCACTGCACCGCCTTGGCGCTGTAGCCGACCCCGTAGAACGGCTTGGCGCACGGTGGGACAGGCGGCGACGAGTCCGGATCGCCGATCGTTTCGGTGCCGATGAGGATCCGCACGTGTGCACCGGCCGCGTCGAGGTCGGCCTGCAGCTTCGCCGGGTCGCGCAGTTGGCTCCACCGGATGACGATGTCCACGGACCCGTCCGCGTGCGGTGTCACACGGTAGGCGGCGTTCCCCAGACGGGGGCCGGAGTGGTGCCACGGCTGGGCGATCAGCGTGCCGCCCACGGCCGCAGCGGCCACCGTGACCGCCGCTACCGCGATGCGGGGCCGCATCCGGATCGGGCCACGCGCCGGCGTCTCTCGACAGGTCGACGTGATCGACGCCAGCAACTCGCGTCGCTCAGCCTGGCTGTATAGATCGGCAGCTGCGCCGGGCGGACGGGCCGCCGTCAGCTGATCGAGTTCGGTGGTCATTGCGCCTCCAGGGTGTCGAGCAGCGCGGTCGCCGCTCCGGGGGGCGGCACGTCGGGATCGTCGAGCGCGGCCCGCAACCGGCGCCGGGCCCGGTGCAGCCGTACGGCGAACGACGCCGAGTTGCAGCCGAGCACCTGGGCGGCCTCGGCCCGCGTCAGGCCGTCCCAGGCGAGCAGGCGCAGCAGTTCCTGATCGGCCGGACGCAGCGCGGCGAACGCCGCCCGGACCCGGTCGCGCTCAGCCACCCCGTCCGCATGGTCGGCCGCCGCGGTCACCGCCCCGGCCCCGAGCCGGTTCGCCAGGACGTCACGCCGGCCGGCGCCGCGATAGTGATCGACCAGTTTGCGACGCGCAACCGCCAGCAGCCACGCTCGCGGCTGGGGTGGCACCCGATCGAAGGCGCGCCACGCTGCGAGGAACGTCTCGGCCGTCACATCCTTGGCCACCTCGGCCTCGGCGCGCGCCGCGACGAACCGCAGCACGGTGTCGAAGTGCTCGCCGAACATCGCCTCGAACCGCGTCTGGTCCTCGCTCACCCGGCTCTCCCTTCCCGCTCATGAGAACAGTCGTCCGAGTCGCGTGTCGATTACCGGGCAGAATCAAGGTTGTGTTGGACGTGCCGCCGCGGCGGTTCGAGGAGCTGGTCGGCGACGCCCTGGACGCCGTCCCGGCCGAGCTACTGCGCCTCCTCGACAACGTGGTGATCCAGGTGGCCGACGAGGATCCGGACGAGCCGACGCTGCTCGGCGTCTACAACGGCACAGCGCTCACCGACCGGCTGACCGACTACACGTTCGCGCTGCCCGACACGATCACCGTCTACCGCCTGCCGATCGTCGCCGCCTGCGACGACGAGGACGAGGTGGCGCACGAGGTCGCCGTCACGGTCGTGCACGAGATCGGCCACCACTTCGGCATCGACGAGGGCCGCCTGCACGAGCTCGGTTGGGGTTGAGCCGACCTATCCGCCGGAGTCGGATCCGGCGGGCTCTTCGCGCGAGCGCTCATCGCTAGGCTGGTTACGTGACTGACCGGCTGCCGATCAAGATGCTGCACGACCGCGTCCTGGTGCGGATGCCGCGCGAGGAGGGTGAGCGGCGCTCGTCCGGCGGCATCGTCATCCCGGCAACTGCGCAGGTGTCCACCCGACTCATCTGGGCCGAGGTCCTGGCAGTCGGCAACCACGTCCGGTCGGTCGAGGTGGGCGATCGGGTGCTGTTCAACCCCGACGATCGCCACGAGGTCGAGATCTC
>Ga0137412_10004300_pt1 | contig 11388 bp, 10 predicted proteins | sample CZODoug2_1_16fun_FD_122160 | JGI IMG/M metagenome (GOLD analysis project Ga0137412, IMG submission 122160) | Vadose zone soil fungal communities from Angelo Coast Range Reserve, California, USA - CZODoug2_1_16fungal (Hybrid Assembly) | ecosystem: Environmental > Terrestrial > Soil > Vadose zone... | reverse complement strand
AATTCGGCAGCGAGTCGTTCGGCAGCTCGCCGCACCCGGCCAACAGAGCTGCGCCGACCACGACGAGCGCGATCACCTGGCGGATGCAGCGAGTGGCCACGGCTCCATGATGCGCCCGCACCGAGGCCACCAAGGGCGAAGTAACGTCAGCGAGATCGTGGGCCATAGCCCTCACTTTCGCTGACGTTAGCGCCGGACAGGAGTGGCGTGATTCGACCGGAGGCCTTTCTGGCCGGGGAGCGGGCGGTGCTGGAGGGGCTGCTCGACGTGCAGCGGGACGAGATCGTGGGCATCCTCGCCGACCTCGACGACACCACCGCGCGGGCGCGGCTGGTCCCGTCGCTAACCACACCGTTGTCGCTGGTCAAGCACGCCGCGTTCGCGGAGAAGATCTGGTTCCACTCCCGCGTGGCCGGCCTTTCACGCGCCGAGGTAGGCCTGCCGGAGACCATCGACGAGAGCTTCGTGCTGGAGCGCGCGGACACCATCGCCTCGGTGCGCGCGGCCTTCCTGGCCGCCTGCGCGCACTCGCGCGAGGTGGCTGCGCAGCACGACCTCGACGAGCAGTTCGAGTGGCGCTTCGGCCCGGTGAACCTGCGCTACATCTACGCGCACATGATCGCCGAACTGGCCCGGCACGCCGGCCACGGCGACATCCTGGTCGAACAGCTGAAGGCCGCCGCCGCGGATCAGGAAGCCGAAGCGCGCCGGTAGCGCTCGTAGATCACGCGCGAGCCGAACGTCCGGGTCTCCACCAGATCCAACTGCACGTTGCCGGCGACCGGCGCCAGGAAGGGCGTACCGCCCCCGACGAGGACCGGATGGCGGAAGATGCGGAATTCGTCGACGAGGCCGAGTTCGATCGCCGCCGCGGCGAGGCCGGCGCCGCCGATCTGCACGTCCCGGTCGGTCGCGCCGAGCACCGCGACAACCTCCTCGGCCACCGACCCCTGCGCGAGCCGCGCATTGCCCTGCACGCTTTCCAGCGTGCGGCTGAATACGACTTTCGGCAGGGCGCACCAGACCTCGGCGAACGCGGCACCGGCCTCGTCGTCGCGCAACGACAGGTCGGTCTCCCACACCAGCATGGTCTGGTAGAGCTTGCGGCCGAGCAGCACGGCGCCGAGCTCGCCCACCCGAGCGAGGTGAAAGCGGAACAGCTCCTGGTCCGGCGGCGTCCACCCGATCCCGCCCTCGCGGTCGGTGATGAAGCCGTCTACCGAGACGCCCATCGAAAAGATCAGCACGGCTTCACCCCCGCAGACGCTGGGCCCCGTCGGCCCGGGATGCACATTGCAACAGGAGTGACGGCGGGATCGGCGTGTCGCACCTCAGCTGTTTCAACCTGCATCCCCAGCCGTCGCCGTCCCCGGCCTCAGACGTTGAAGCGGAACTCCACGACGTCGCCGTCGCGCATCACGTACTCCTTGCCCTCGATGCGCACCTGGCCACGGGCCTTGGCCTCGACGATGGAGCCGGCCGCGATCAGGTCGTCGTAAGAGACCACCTGGGCCTTGATGAAGCCCCGCTGGAAGTCGGTGTGGATGACCCCGGCCGCCTCGGGCGCGGTGGCGCCGGCCCGGATGGTCCAGGCGCGGGCCTCTTTGGGCCCCGCGGTGAGGAAGGTGGCCAGGCCGAGGGTGGCGAAGCCGACCCGGGCCAACACGTCCAGGCCGGACTCGGCCTGCCCGGTGGAGGCGAGCATCTCGGCGGCGTCGTCCTCGTCCAGCTCGATCAGCTCGGCCTCGAACTTGGCGTCCAGCAGGATCGCCTCGGACGGAGCCACCAGCGCACGCAACTGCGCGGCCAACGCCTCGTCGCCGAGTTGGTCGGAATCCAGATTGAACGCGTACAGGAACGGCTTGGCGGTCAGCAGGTGCAGGTCGTAGAGCGGCGCGGTGTCCAGGCCGGCGGCGAACACCGTGCGGCCGGTGTACAGCACCTCCTGCGCCTCGAGCACTGCGGCCAGTTTCGCGGCGTTCTCCCGGGCCAACTCCTTGGACAGCCGCGTCTCCTTCTCCAGCCGCGGCAACGCCTTCTCGATGGTCTGCAGGTCGGCCAGGATCAGCTCGGTGTTGAGCGTCTCCAGGTCCGACTTCGGGTCCACCTCACCATCCACGTGCGCCACGTCCGGATCGGCGAAGACCCGGATTACCTGGCAGATCGCGTCGGACTCCCGAATGTGGGCGAGGAACTTGTTGCCCAGCCCCGCTCCCTCGGAGGCGCCCTTGCCCACCCCGGCGATGTCCACGAAGTTGACCGTCGCCGGGATCACCTTGACCGAGTCGCACAGCTCGGCGAGCACCGCCAACCGCGGGTCGGGCACCCCGACGGCTCCCACGTTCGGCTCGACCGTGGAGAACGCGTAGTTGGTGGCCGGCACGTCGTTACGGGTCAGCGCATTGAACAGGGTCGACTTCCCGACGTTGGGCAGCCCGACGATTCCGATGGTCAGCGTCACGACCCGGAAGCCTATGACAGTCAGGCGAAGAAGCCGGCCCGCCAGGTGATCTCGGCCAGCGCCTGCTGCCCGTACACATTGGGGTGGAAGTAGTCCCACTTGGACAGCTGGTGGAAGGTGAACCGGGTGTTGTGCACCGCGCCACCGTCCCACCGGCAGTTGGGCCCATAATCGGTGCAGGCTGCCGCCAGTTCGGCGTTGTAGGCGTCCACCCGGCGCCCCACCGCGTCCCGGCGCGCCCCGTCCTCGGCCGAGGTGCCCGCGGGGTCGGCCAGCAGCGACTGGCAGATGTGACCCTTCTTCCAGGTGAACCGGGCCATGGGGTGGGTGTGACCGATCTGCCAGAGCCGATTCAGATCCGGGATGCTGATGATCTGCACGCGCGCTGTGGGCAGGCCGTGCGCCAGGTCGTGCAGCGCGGCGCGCAGTTGGGTGCGGAAGGTGAGCATCGAGGTCATGTCCCCCACGCCGTTGGCGCAGGCGTCGTTCGCACCGATGCCGATGGTGACGTAGTCGACGTGCTCGGCCACGGCGGCGGCGACCTGATCGGCCAGGGCCTGCACCCGGACGCCGGTGTGCGCGAGGTTGACGGCGGCCACGTCGTGCCCCGAAGCGGCAGCCAGACGCATGCGCTGGCTGTTCACATCCTCGTCGATCCCGGTGCTCCAGGACCGGGGCGGGCAGTCCACGAAGAAGCCGCAGGCGTCGAACGCCCGGCTGATCGAGTCACCCAGGGCGGCCATCGAGGTGGGCCAGGCGCGAGTGTCGGAGTCGGTCGCGGCGCCGGCGGGAGCCGCAGCGAACGACAGCGTCAGGGCAGCCGCGCCGAGCGCGGTCCGCCACCGACTCCGGCGCATGGCTTCGCCCCCTGTTCCTCTCCCCGCCGGCGACCTTAACCCCGTCGCCCGTCCCCTCGCCGGTAATCCACAGATCTCGTGCGCTCCGCACAAAACTGTCAGTACCGGCCGGCACCGTGCCCGCCATGAACAACACGTGGGCGCTCGCGCTGCTGCTCGGGGTACTGCTCGGGTTGGGCGCCGGGCTGCTGCTGGGCCGCTCGCTGGCCGCCGGGCAGTTCGAGAACCTCTCCGCGCGGGCGCTGCGCGCGAACAGCGCCGCGTTGGTGGATCTGACGCACGCCCCGCTACGGGACTGTTTGGACCGGGTCGAGGGGCGGCTGCGGGAGCTGGAGAACGCCCGGGTGGGCGCCTACAGCGCCTTGCGCGAGCAGGTGGAGCTGTTCCACACCGGCTGCCAGGAGCTCACCGAGCAGACCGCGGCGTTGGCCGGTGCCCTGTCCGGGCCGCAGGCCCGCGGGCGGTGGGGTGAACTGCAACTGCGCCGGGTGGTGGAGCTGGCCGGGTTGGCCGAGCGCTGCGACTTCGATGAGCAGGTGCACATCGAATCCCCGGACGGGGCATCTCGCCCGGACCTGGTGGTCCGGCTATCCGGTGGGCGCAGCGTGGTGGTGGACGCCAAGGTGTCGCTGACCGCCTATCTGGAGGCCGCGGAGTGCACCGGGGACACCCAGCGTCGGGAGCGGCTGCGCGCGCACGCGCGCCGGTTGCGCGCCCATGTGGACGAGTTGGCGGACAAGCAGTACTGGGCCCGGGTGCCGGGCAGCCCGGAGTTCGTGGTGTTGTTTCTGCCCGGCGAGGCGTTCCTGGCCCCGGCGCTGGAGCATGATCCCGACCTGCTCGAGCACGCCATGACCCACCGCGTGCTGATCGCCACTCCGACCACGTTGATGGCCATGCTGCGCACGGTGGCGTGGGGCTGGCAGCAGGAGTCGTTGACCGCGCATGCCCGCGAGGTGTTCGACCTGGGCCGGGAGCTCTACGAGCGCCTGTCCACGATGGGCGAGCACGTGGACCGGTTAGGTCGCTCGCTGAGCCGCGCGGTGAGCGATTACAACGCCGCGACCGCCTCGTTGGAGACCCGGGTGCTGGTCAGCGCGCGCCGCCTGCACCACCTGGGTGTGGTGTCGGAGGAACTGCCCGCGCCGCGCGGGATCTCGGTGGCCACCCGCCCGCCGACCGCTCCGGAACTGATCGGCCAGGAATCGCCGCTGTGAGGGCCGTGGCGCTCGCCCGCCTACCATGGGAGACATGACCGAGCCGACCCGTCGAGTCCTGCTGGCCGCCCCGCGCGGCTACTGCGCGGGCGTCGACCGCGCCGTGCAGGCCGTCGAGCGTGCCCTGGACCTGTACGGGGCGCCGGTCTACGTGCGCAAGGAGATCGTGCACAACCAGCACGTGGTGGCCACGCTGCGCGAGCGCGGGGCGATTTTCGTCGAGGAGAACGCCGAGGTGCCCGAGGGCGCCGTGGTCGTGTTCTCCGCCCACGGGGTGGCCCCGGTGGTGCACCAGGAGGCCGCAGCGCGGTCGCTGCGGGCGATCGACGCCACCTGCCCGCTGGTCACCAAGGTGCACAACGAGGCGCGGCGGTTCGCCAAGGACGACGTCGACATCCTGCTGATCGGGCACGAGGGCCACGAAGAGGTCATCGGCACCGCGGGTGAGGCACCGGAGCACGTGCACCTGGTCGACGGTCCCGGCGGCGTGGCGGACGTGCACGTGAAGGACCCGGAACGGGTCGTGTGGCTGTCGCAGACCACCCTGTCCGTGGACGAGACCAAGGCCACCGTCGCCAAACTGCGGGAGCGCTTCCCGCTTTTGCAGGACCCGCCGAGCGACGACATTTGTTACGCCACCCAGAACCGCCAGGAAGCGGTGAAGCTCCTCGCGCCGGACGCCGAGCTGGTGATCGTGGTCGGCTCGCGCAACTCCTCCAACTCGGTGCGCCTGGTCGAGGTGGCCAAGGAGTACGGCGCGGCGGCGGCCTACATGGTGGACTGCGCGAGTGAGGTCGACGAGGCGTGGCTGGACGGGGTCACCACGGTCGGGGTGACCAGCGGCGCGTCGGTGCCGGAGATCCTGGTCAACGATTTGCTGGCCCACCTCGCCAAACGCGGCTTCGGGCAGGTCGAGGTGGTCACCGCGGCCGAGGAGACCCTGCTGTTCGCGCTACCGCCGGAGTTGCGCCGCGGGCTGCGGGCGGCCGGGCACACCTGACATCGCCCGTTGGCTTCCGGTCGCGCCGGATACGAGTGAGCTGTCCGCTGCACGGGTGGTCGGCGCTGGTCAGCTTCGTTTGGCCGCCAGGGCCGCCGAGCAGGAGGTGTCGGAGGAGCCGTCGGTCGATGTCCGCTGCGCGGTCATCTTCCCGTCGACCAGGATGCGGCAGATGAGCGGCGCGGCTGCGGAGGGCGCTGTTCTCCCCACCCCGGGGTTGCTGGAGTTGAGATTGACGAGGCCACCTTCCGCGCCCACCGCGACCTTGACGGTGGTCTGCCAGGGCAACCGCACCGTGTGCAGAACGATCGGGTTCGCCGTGCCGTCCGAATAGGTGATCTCGCGCGCGGTGCCGTCGCCGGCGACCTCGTACGTCACCTGATGATCGGCCGGGCGGAACCCCGGTCGCCCATCGTTGCCGTCATGGCGCACCACCAACGTGATCGCGACCATCGCCCCGATCAGCCCCACCGGCACGGCGATCCGCCGCACGCGCCCGCGCCCTCGCCAGATCGACGGGGCGTGCGTCTGCCCGGGCTGAGGGGGGGCGGCCGTTTGCGGCATGGGATCTCCAGCGTCGTAGGGGGAAGCTGCCGGGTTTGGCAATCGTGCTGATGACAGACGGGCTTCTTGAGGTAGGTAGTGCGTGGGGGTTGGGTCGGTGTCACCGATGGGGATGGCGGTGGACGGCGATGGGCAGGCCGGTCACACCGGGGATCGTGGACCCGTCCGGCGCGGATGGCTTGGCCGGCGCCGGCGCCCGGGTGTGGTGGTGCTGCTGCTGGGGCAGCTTGGCGCCGGGCACCGCTTTGCCGGCGACATGGACGGTGAGGAACATGGCCGGGTGGAAGCGGCAGACGATGTCCCACTCTCCGGGGAAATCGAACTTCCACACGAAGTGAGAACCCGGTGGGATGTCCGGGGAATCGATCTCATCGCCGTTGTCCTGCACGACGCTGTGCGTGGTGTCGTCGGTCTCTTTGTTGGTCCACACCACCGTGTCGCCGGTGTTGATCTTGAGGTCGGTCGGGTTGAACTGAATGAACTTCTGCGTGACCTGAACCGTCTGCACCGGGACAGGCTTGCCCCCGGGCACGGTTCCCGCGGCAACGGGGAACGGCAGGCTGAGCACCGTTGCCGTGGCTACCACGGCGGCGGTCGCAGGCATCTTCATCTCTGTTAGCTCCTTCGCGGGAGTTCGGCCCCGGCACGGGGTGCTGAAGGGACATTCGGCCCGGACGCGTCGTGCAATCGGGCCCACACGCGATCGCCCTCAGGCACCCGTGCGTCGTTCCTCGGCCACGTCCGCGGCGCCCGGCACCGCGGGCGCGGCCACCCCGGCCGCGGGGTAGACGTCGAAGAATGTGACCATCCCGGTCATGCCGTCCCTGGTCTCGGAGTGCTGGAAAATGTGGCAGTGGATCATCCAGGCCCCGACCCGGGTGGGGACCCAGATCAGGTCGTAGGTCTGTGCGACGCCGAGCACGAGGGTGTCGGCCTGGTAGGGCACGGGCAGCGGACGTCCGTCCTGCGCCACCACCGTGAAGAACCCCGAATGCAGGTGGATCGAATGGATCAGGTTCGGGCCGGCGCTGATGAGCCGGATCCGAACCCGGTCGCCGACCTTGGCGGGCATCCGGGTGGTGCCGGGGAAGGAGCGCCCGTTGATCACGAACCCGAGGGGGCCGTCGGCGAAGATCAGGGTGTAGTCGCGGTCGGCGGCGATATCGTGCGCCGCCGGGACCACCTCAAGAGCGCCGTAGAGGCCCTTGCCCTCCTGGTTGCCGTCCATGTGTGAGTGGTACCAATGGGTTCCGGTGCTGATCGCGGTCCATTCGTAGGTGAAGCTGCCCCCCGGCGGGATTTCCTTCTGGGTGATGTCGGGGACACCGTCCTGGTCGTTGGGCAGGTCCATGCCGTGCCAATGGACCGAGGTTCCCTGGCTGGTGAGCCCGTTGTGCACGATGAACCGGACGCGTTCGCCCTGGTTGACCCGGATCGTCGGGCCGGGCACCGAGCCGTTGATCGAGATCGCCTTCTTGATGACGCCGGGGGCGACCGCGACGGTCGTGTCCTCGATGTTGAGGTCGAACACCTTGACGTTGTCCACCACGTGCCAGGCCGCCAGTCGAGTGCCATCGCCGAGATCCCGTGCCGCCTGGCTCAGCGGTCCGACGATGGGGCGTGACGGAAGCTCCGCGGCGGGCGTGGGCGTGGGGCTGGCAACGGCGCCCGGGGCCGCTGCACTGCTCATGACGGCGGCTTGCGCGTTGGGCGCGGCGTTCGCGAACCGGAACGCCGCGGGCATACCGACGGCAACCAGCATGGTTGCTGCGGCGACCGCGACCAACCTCGGCATCGCACCTCGGTGGGTGCAACCGCAGTTGCCACAGGCATGGTGCCGTCGACGGGCGTGAGCAGGCGTAGTGCGCATGGAACTCCTTCCGGTCCAGGGCGTTGTCGACGGGCTCGAGTCCGGCACAAGCGGGGGGTGGGCGTCGCCGCCCACCCCCCGCCCGTCCGCTGCGTCTGACAGACGCGGCGGGAGCCAGCGGACCGTTAGCCGATCAGCAGGCCTTCTTGAAGGTGAGCGGGTGACGCTGACGACACGTCAGTTCCGCATTGACCGCGTTCTTCGGATCGCGCTCGACCCAACCCTCGTAGACGTGCGGGATAGCGAGGACGCCCTCGCCACCCATTCCGGCGAGGCCGGTGACCGTACCGTCCATCGCAGTATCGGAGTCCGCGGTGGTCAGGATCCGGCCGACCAGCGCGGCGTCGTCCGGGTGATTGTCTCCGTTCGGGTCGAGATCGAGGACCTCCATGATGTTGGCGAACTTGCTGGTGACGTAGGCGTAGTAGCCGCCGCCCTTCTTGGCCCCGAAGTTCACGCCGTGACATCCGGGGACGCACGGCAGGTACTTGACGATCTTGTCGGTCTTCGGGTCGAAGATCGTGACCTTGGGAGCGGCAAAGATGCCAACCATGGCGCACGCGGAGTTGTCCGGTGCGCAGGCGACCTGGATGGGCAGGCCGCTGAAGCCGTTACCACCAGTGGGCCCGGTCATCGGGTCGTAGTTGTCCCAGAGGGACACATCCTTGCGGTGCACCTTCGTGCCGTCATCGCCGACGCAGGCTTTGCCGTTCGGCGCGTTCGTGATGCAGGTGAAGGCCTGGCCGAGGATGTCGGCGTAGTACCCCTTCGTTGAGTCCGCGGTCATGCCGGTCGCGATGGGGTACTCACCGGTCTGCTCGTGACGGAACTTGCCCGTCTTGAGGTCCATGACCGAGGAGTCGTACAGGTTTTGGTTCGGGCTGATGAGCCACCTGCCGTTGCCGGAAAGCCATTGCGCGTGCGGGAGCGCGATCGGCTCATCGGCTGAGCCGGTCGGCAGCCGGCGGCTGAGACCGGTGCCCCCGGGGCTCAGCTCCACCATACCGTCGCCGCCACTGAGGGCCACGATCAGTTTGTCGTCACGGGGGCCGCCCACCGGCTCGGTCATCACGTGGGTCGGCGAGGGCCCGACGTCGAACCGGCGAATGAACTTGCCGGTCGACTTGTCGAACACGTTCAGCCAGTGGCTGAACCACTCGGTCTGGTAGAGGTACTTCTCGTTCTTGTCGGTCCACATGTTGTGCGGGTTGTTCATGTCGATCTGCGGAGCCGCAATCTTGCGGACGACCTTCCAGGTCGTGGCGTCGAACTCGGTTGCCGCGCCGGGCTTGTCCTTCTCGGCGTACTCCTCCATCTGGGTGTCAGCCCAGACCTCGCCGACGCCGGGGGTCTCCGGCTTCATATCGGCCTTTGGCATGGGCATGGGTAGCCCGGCTTTTTGTTTCATGTAGGACTCGAGGTTCGGGATCAGCGTTGGTTGGCCGGCCGCGTCATACGCCAGAACCGGAACGGGGGCGAACTTGGGGTCCCACACCTTGTCCTCGGTCGCGCTGTAGGACTGCCAGTTATTCGGGTTGGTGATGATGAAGAAGACCTGCACCAGCCGGTAGAGCACGTCCGCTGTGGTCGGAACGACCAGGCCGTTGACCTTGATGTCCAACTTCTTGCCCAGGGACACACCCGGGTACAGGGGGTCGGCCACGACCACCGCACCGATCATGTACGCGTGCACCTTGCAGATGAAGGCGTAGAGGCCCGGCTTGGTCAGCTGCACGCTACGGGTTCCGATGAAGGGTCCGCCCTCGTCGAACGGCATACCTGAGGCACCGTCAGGCCAAATGATCGCGCTGGCCATGTGGGCCTGGTCGGTATTCGGCATGCCGACGTTGAAGGTCGCCGTCACCGGGAGCAGGTCGGGGTTGTCCGCCCGGATCGAGTCGAGCACCGTCATCAGTTCAGCACCGGTCTTGGTGGAGCGCATCGCGAACGGCTTCTCGACCGACTGCGTGGCCATCTCGGTGTCGAACTTGAGGGTCAGCGCGTCGACCTGCGCGTTGCGCGGGTCGCTCGGCTTGAGAAGCTGGTGGGCCGTAGCACGAACCCGGGCCATGTCGAGCATCTTGTCGACGTTGGCACCGACTTCGGTGCCGAGCTGACCCATCGTCTTGCCCCGGTAGTCCACCGGCTTCTGCAGCGCCGGGATGTCATCGTTCATGGTCCGGGCGAGTTTCGCACCGGTGAGGAAGCCATCGCCGACGATCTTGGTAGCGGCCCCGGTAACCGAGCTGATGAACGACCCCGGCGCCGCCGGTGTGGTCGACGTCGGCGTCGCAGTCCCCATGGATTGCCCCGTGGGCATGAGCGCGACCGCTAGCGAGCGCGTGCCGACGACCTCGCTGCCGGTGTTGTACCAGGCGCCGTTGGTGTCACCGAGGTTGAACACCGCCGGCCGCGGACCCCCGGCCACCGGCGGGTCGGTGAGGTCGGCCGGGATGTCGCCCTTGGGCATGCTCATTTTCGGCATCGAGGCCTCGTGCGCGGCTCCATCCGAAGCGGATTTCTGGACCAGCGGACCAGTGCCCGCAGAGGCGCCGGTAACCGCTAGAGCCGAGGTCAAGCCAAACGCGCAGGTGATTGCCACCGCTCGGATCAGCGGTTTTCCGCCATATCTCTCTTTCGAAGATCGCATGCTATCTCCAGACATGAATGCCCGTCACGGACCCGTTTCCGACTCCGCGCGACGGTGCAGTAAGACGCCCGCAAAAATTCGCGTGGCGCAAGGTTGGGTCTCGGTGTGTGGCGGGTGCACCTACCCCGCCTTTACCTCCAATCCGCGTCGACCGCTCACCCGGGGCCGGCCACATTGCCGTGCTGAGCTGACGTCCGGTCCTTGCCCAACTGCACTGAACCGGCCTGAATATCTGGCGCTGCGCCCGATGCAATAGCTGACAAGCCTGTGCCCGGTCCCCGAAATACGGCCACTAGACATCCGGGCCGCCGGGGACATCGAAGACCGGCCACGGCTCGGGCGTATTTTTATGACTGGGCGAATGGCCGTGGGCGCGCTGATCGGCCGGGACGGAGCGCGGCGATGCGGTCATTCGGGCGCGGATCGCGCCGACCGTGCCGCCATAGATGATGTGTCCGCCGACGCCCATGGTCACCGTCCAAGGGGTGATCTGCCAGAGGGTCTGCTGGCCCAACGGGGAGATGATCAGCACCACCATCAGGCCGCTGACCACGAACAATCCGAAGCCGATCCCGACCCGGACGCCCCGCAGCCCTAGCGCGGAGAAGGCGAGTGCCAGGCCGGTGCCGTTGAGCAGGTAGCGCCACGCGTAACCGCACGTCCACCCCCAATGCATGCCGTGCGTGGCTCCGTGCAGGCCCAACGCGACCCCGATGTGCGGGATCGGGTCACGGTTGATCAGCCCCGATGCGTTGAAGCAGTAGCGGAA